>Ga0209477_1000157_pt1 | contig 37833 bp, 29 predicted proteins | sample KloWWTupernatant_FD_187180 | JGI IMG/M metagenome (GOLD analysis project Ga0209477, IMG submission 187180) | Active sludge microbial communities from Klosterneuburg, Austria, studying microevolution and ecology of nitrifiers - Klosterneuburg... | ecosystem: Engineered > WWTP > Aerobic digester >...
GCCTGGGTGATCTTGCGAATGTCGCCGATGATGTTGCGCAGGTGACGCACCGCTTCCACGATGTTGCCGGTGCCGGCCTCGCCCTTGCTGCGGATCATGCACGCGCCTTCGCTGATGCGGCGCAACGCTTCACCGAGGTTGGTGGCCCCGCACACGAACGGCACGGTGAACGCCCACTTGTCGATGTGGTGGGTTTCGTCGGCGGGGGTGAGCACTTCGCTCTCGTCGATGTAGTCGACACCCAGCGCTTGCAGGATCTGCGCCTCCACGAAGTGGCCGATGCGCGCCTTGGCCATCACGGGGATGGTGACGGCGGCCTTGATGTCCTCGATCATCTGCGGATCGCTCATGCGGGCCACGCCGCCGTCACGACGGATGTCGGCGGGCACCCGCTCGAGCGCCATCACGGCACATGCACCGGCGTCTTCGGCGATCTTCGCCTGGTCGGAGTTGACGACGTCCATGATGACGCCGCCCTTCATCATTTCGGCGAGGCCACGCTTGACCTGCATGGTGCCGGTAGCGCGCGAAGGTGACGTCTGCGAGGTCATCAGCTCAGCGTATCGGTGCCGACCTCGCGGCACCTCAGGCAAATCCATGTGCCGGCAATGCCGACTCAGCTGGAGCACCGCCTGGGAGGGCGAAGGTGGGGCGTCAGGCGACCGGGTTGGCGGTGCCGACGCGGGCGAGCTCGACGAACGAGCGGCCGGGTGTGAGCGGGATCGTCGTTCCGGCAGCATCGTGCAGGACGACAGCCGACAGCCGATCGGCGCGCGCCCACGTGCCGCGCACCAGCACCCCGCCGGTGAACACCAGCACCTCGCCGCCGCCGACGGTTTGCGCTTCCGGACTGTTGGCGTCGGCGGCGCTGGGCTGGTAGTCGACGTACATGATGATCACGTTCTCGGTGCTCACCTGGCCGCTGAGCGCATCGTTGTGCGGGGTGCCGCCGTTGGAGCGCAGGTAGCTACCCGCCGCTGCGTCGAAGCGCCATTCGATCCGCAGGCCGTCCATCTCCAGATCCACACCCGTCGCGGGCTCGCCCACTGCGGCGTTGCCCGGCGCCAGGTACAGGAACTGCTGCGGTGGCGCGCCGGCACCCTCGGGCGCCAGGGTCCACGCGGCCGTGGTCGATGCGTACAGGTTGTGCGGCGACTTGTGTTCGTTGCTGCGGAAGAAGCCGGCCGCGCCGTACACGTTGCTGCGTTGGGCACTGAGGTTGACGAAGTCGCTGCTCTCGATGGCCCGGGTGACGTTGCCGTTGCCGCCGCTCCACATGAACAACGGCTGGTTGAACGAGCCGAGCAGCAGGATGTCTTGCGTACGGCCGGATCGAATCGGCCCCACCGGGTCGGCCCCACGCGACTGGAAGACAGCAGCGAAGCGCGTCTGCACCTCGACGATCTCCTCGAACACGATGTCGGCCTCGTTGAGGCCGCTCTGCGGCCGGGCACCCGCGTTGTTGTCGATCTTCACCACCAGCGCCGGGCGCTCGGCCACGGCCGCGTCGGTGACCGGCAACCCGGTGAGCGGGTACACCGGCACCGGCGCCACGGTGGTGCTGGTTGCCGGCGTGGTGGTGGGCGCCTCGGTGCTGGTGGCCGAGACCGTGGTGGACACGGCCGCAGTCGTGACCTGGGCGACAGTGGCGAGGCTGGGCTGCGCCGATGTGCTCTCGCTGCTGCAACTCGCGGTCACCGCCAGCATCGCCGCGAGCGCGGCCAGCCGAACGGCGCGGCTCATAGTTCTCTCAGCAGAGCGATTCGCTCCTCAAGCGGCGGGTGCGTGTCGAACATCTTGTTCCACTTGCCCATCTTGCCGTGGTCGCCCACGCCCGACATCGGCTGCTCGATCCACATGTGCGCCGTGGCAGTGGATGCCGCGTGAGTGACGGTGACATCGTCGCGCAGCTTCTCCAGCGCCGAGATGAGGCCCGGTGGGTAACGGGTGAGCTGGCAGGCCGACACATCGGCCAACGTCTCGCGCTTGCGGCTGATGGTGGCTTGCATCACTCTCGCGATGAGTGGGGCGAAGATGAGCAGCGCGAAGCCGGCGAAGGCGAGCACGTTGCCGCCACCACCACGATCGCCGTCGCGGCTCTCACGACCTCCGTTCCACCACATCATCCGGATGGCGATGTTGGTGAGGAGTGCGATCGACCCCACCAGCGTGACCGCCAGCGTGCTGACCAAGATGTCGTAGTTGCGAATGTGCGAGAGCTCGTGCGCCAGCACGCCTTCCAGCTCGACCCGGTTCAGCTTCTCCAGCAGGCCGGTGGTCACCGCAATTGCCGCGTGCTTGGGATCGCGGCCCGTCGCGAACGCGTTCGGCGCAGGATCGTCGACGATGAACACTCTCGGCTTGGGCAGGCCGCTGGCGATGCACAGACCCTCCACCAGGTTGTGCAAGCGCTGGAACTCCACAGGGTCGGCCGGGCGTGCACGACTCACCTTGAGCGCGATGGCGTCGGCCTTCCAGTACGAGAAGAACGCCATCGCGCCGGAGAAGACCAAGGCGATGAGCGTGCCGACGACACCGTTGCCGATGAGCAGGCCGAACGCGGCGCCCACCAGGCACAGCACCAGCACGAAGGAGGCGATGAGCGCGACGCTGCGCCGTTTGTTGGCGCGGATCAGTTCGAACATGGCCGGTTCAGAACTGAACCTTGGGCACCTCGCGGGCGGCCTCGTCGGTCTCGAAGTACTCGCGCTTGTCGAACTTCAGCATCCGAGCGAAGAACACGGTGGGGAACGCCTGCAGCTTGTTGTTGTAGCTGAGCACGCTGTCGTTGTAGAACTGCCGCGAGTAGGCGACGCGGCCTTCTGTGGCGCTGAGCTCTTCCTGCAACGCGAGGAAGTTCTGGTTGGCCTTGAGGTCGGGGTACGCCTCGCCGAGTGCGAACAGCTGGCGCAGGGCGCCGGTCATCTGGCCATCGGCCGCCGCCTGACCCGCCGGAGTGGCGGGGGCGGAGATCGCCGCGTTGCGAGCGTTGATGACGGCTTCCAGGGTGGTCTTCTCGTGCGCGGCGTACGCCTTGACGGTCTCGACCAGGTTGGGGATGAGGTCGATGCGGCGCTTGAGCTGCACGTCGATCTGCGACCAGGCGTTCTCTACCTGGTTGCGGCCACGGATGAGGCCGTTGTAGCTGGCGATGGCGTAGAGCGCGAGCAGCACTACCACCACCAGGAGGATGATCCACACCATTGTCGTTGACTCCGAGGGTCGGGGGCGCTGCGAGGGCTGCGCCGCTACGGCGCCATCATACGGGTGCGGCGAGCCCCGAGGGGCGACACCCGCCCGGTGGTCTCCGGCCGCGACATGAACGGCCACGGCGACATCGGCCGGCGCACACGGCTGGGAGGCGCGGCCACCTCGCGGTACATCGCGGCATAGTGCTGCGCCAGCGCCAGCATCGAGAAGTCGTCGGCACGGCGGTTGCCCGCAGCCACCAGCCGCGCGGCCAGCTGCGGCTCGCGCAGCGCGCGACCGATGGCAGCGGCCAGCGCATCCGCGTCGCCGGGGGGCACCAGCAACGAGTCGACACCGTCGGTGGCCACGTTGCGGTATCCGTCGAGCGCACTCGCGACCACGCACGTGCCGGCCGCCATTGCTTCGATGAGCACCACACCGAACGACTCGCCGTGCAGCGACGGGGCGCAGAACACATCGGCCCCTTTCAGGCGAGCGATCTTCTCCTCGTCGCTGAGCCGGCCCAGCCACTCGATTCGTGTGTCGGCCTTGGTCTGCTCTCGAAGGCGTTCGGTGTCGGGACCGTTGCTGGCCACCCACAACCGCACCTCCGGGCCGAGCTGGGCCATGGCCGCCAGCAGCACGTCGAGACCCTTGCGTTCCTCGTGGCGCCCACAGAAGAAGATGGTGGGCGCCTCTGCTCGAAACGGCGTGGCAGCGCGATAGTCGTGCAACTCGACGCCGTTGTACAGCACTTCGTACTCGCCCGGTACGTGCTCTTGCACCAGTGCCAACGCATCCTTGGAGACGGCGATGCGGCGAGCGATGTTCTTGGCCGCAGCCTTCATGGGCGCATTTCCGTACCGGTAGCTGGGGCTGTCGCCGGCAGCGTGGAACGTGGCGATCACGGGTGCCGGATGCAACAACATCGCGGTCATCGGCGGCCCGGGAGCGAACGGTTCGTGGAGGTGCAGCACGTCGAACTGCTCCTCGAACAGCACCCGCATCGTGCGCAACACGCAGGCCGGGTCGGGCGCGAGTGGCGCAATGGAACCGTTGGTCGAGGTGGGCAGGCTGTTGCCCAGCGGCGTCACGAACGTGGCCGGCGGCGGGCCATCGCAGGGGCCGAGCACCCGAGCTTCGATGCCCATGCGGCGCAGCTCGCGCGCCAAGCCCATCGCCTGCGCCTGCACGCCTCCGGGTACGGAGAGGCTGTAGGGACTGACCATTCCCACGCGCAGCATGCGCTCCTCGTCCGGCACGGTCGCTGACCCTATCGGACACGCTCGACGGCACCGGGTGACGAACGAGCAATCGGCTACTGTGCGGCGGGTCAGGGGTCGATCGGCCGGCCGCGTTGGCAGTGGGAGCGGGTTCATGAGGAAACAGCTCGTCCGCAGCGCACGGTACGTGGTGGTGGCCGCGATGGTCGCCATCGCGACGGCGCCCAGCACGGCCGATGCCACACTCGGCGCACCATCGATCACCGGCGCAGCTCCGGCCGCGTTCACCCCGCTCACGCCGTGCCGTCTGGTCGACACGCGCACCGACCCGGTGCAGCGCGTCGACGAAGGCACCATTCGGCTGCAGGTGACGGGCGCCTGCGACATACCTGCCACTGCGTCGGCGGTGGCCATCACCGTGGTGGCCACCGCCACCACCCAAGAAGGCTTCGTGGCCGCCTATCCGTCGTCGGCTGCCAGGCCGCTGGCCTCCGTGCTCAACTACTCGGCTGGCGACACCCGCGCCAACGGCACCATCCTGGCGTTGTCGCCGGCCGGCCAGATCGACCTGCACACGTCCACGGTCGCCGCGCTGGTGATCGATACCACCGGCTACTTCTCCCCCACGCCCGACGGGGCGGCCACCGCCGGCCGTTTCGTCCCGCTGCCGCCCACGCGATTGGTCGACACGCGCGCCGGGGGCGGCGCCGGCAAGCTGGAAGCAGGCTCGCCCTTCGTCGTCTCGTCACCAGGCAACGTGCCGGCTGATGCCATCGCCGTCGCCGTCAACCTCACCGCGGTCGAGCCCGAGCGCAGCGGCTACCTGTCGGTGTCGGCCGCCGGCCTTCCGGCAGGCGACACGTCGGTGCTGAACTTCCCCGCAGCGGGCCAACCCCGAGCGGCCACCACGATCGTGCCGGTCGACGCCCGCGGCTTCGCAGTGCTGGCACAGGCTCGTACTCACCTGCTCGTCGACATCTCCGGGTACTTCACAGGGCCGTCGGCCGCAAGTGGCACCGACGGGCTGCTGGTCGCGATCAGTCCGACCCGCTTGCTCGACACCCGCACATCGGGTGCGCCCATCTACGCACAAGGCGGCATCGAGCTGGCGACACCCGCCGATGCCGCCGTCGTCGTGCTCAACGTCACGATGATCCCCACCGGGCCGGGCTGGTTGGCAGCGGTGCCTGCCGGCACCATCGCAGGTACACCCGCGGTGTCGGCCACCAATGCCGGCCAGGCCAACCGACCCGTCGCCAACATGGCCGTCTCCCCCACCTCCGGTCGCGGCGTCGAGGTCTACAGCGCAGTGCAGTCTCAGGTGGTGGTCGATCTCAACGCCTACTTCACCGGCACGCCGATGACCGCGACCATCGCGCCTCGCGGCAACACCAAGCCGGTCATGCCGGCGGTTGGCGGCTGCCTCAGCGGCCCCGCCCCGCGCGATTCCACCGGTCGCTGGTTCTTGCAGACCGTCAACACCTGGAGCAAGATCGGGTACTACCCCGGCACCGGGCCGAGTGGGCCGGTCGTGGTGGTGGGCGACTCGCTCACCTGGCAGTCGATCATTCCGGCGATGAACACGCTGATCGATCGCGGCTACGGCCCGATCTGTCTCGATGGGGTCATCAGCCGCAGCACGCTCTCGGGATCCGCATCGATCACATCGGCGCGCAGCGGCATCGAGCGGATCAAGGCATCGCACCCGTTCTGGCGGATGCCCGCAGTGCGGTGGGTGGTGGCGATGGGCACCAACGACATCGCTGTCACCAACACCAACGTCGCTGCCACGCGGCAGCGCATCGACGGGATCGTCGCCGCAATCGGGTCCGGCGATCATCTCATCGGCTGGATCAACCTGCGCACCCGGCGCGGTGCACCGTGGACCGCGCGCGAAGACGTGTTCAACCAGCAGATCGCGGCGACTCCGGGCGTGTACACGATCGACTGGGCGTCGTTGGTGGCGCCATCCCCCGCCTCGTACGTGTGGCAGGCCGACCTCATCCACCTGACGGTGCTGGGCCAGCAGGCGCGATCAGACCTGACGGCGACTCAGCTCGACCAGCACTGATCCGGCGCCGGTTGCGCCACTTCCGTTTGTGTCGAAGTCCTGAATCTTCAACCGCTGGTCACGGGCCGACAGCCTTTACGTACAGCTGGGGTGGGGGTCAGAAGAGGCGGGCGGTGAGCTTCTTGCGGTAGGCGGCGGTGCGCGGGTCGTCGGGACCCATCAGCTCGAGCAGATCGACGTACTGCTGCCGTGCCACTTCGTCGGCCTTCACCTGGTCGAGCAAGCCGATGAGCGTGGCCTCGTGGTCGTCGTCGGGGGCCACGTGCACCCTGGCCTTGGCAGCCGTGTGACGAGTGCGATCGGACTCGGGGATGCGAGCCAGGAACTGCAGCGCCTGCTCGTTCTCGCCGCGGGCGATGAGCAGCTCCGCCAGGCCGACGATGGCATCCTCGTTGCCGGGCTCGATCTCGAGCGCTGCACGGAAGGCCCCTTCGGTGCCTTCGGCCAGCAGCGCGGCCAACGTGGCCTCGCCTTCGGTGGGCAGCAACGAGTCGACGAACTGCTGCACGACGTGCTCGGGATACGCGCCCATGAACCCATCGACGACCGCGCCGTCCTTCAAGGCGTACACCGCGGGGATGGATTGCACCTCGAACGCCTGCGAGATGGCCGGGTTCTGGTCGGTGTCGACCTTCACCAGCACCACCTTGCCACCGGTGGCCTCGACGACCTTCTCGATGATGGGGCCGAGCGTGCGACAGGGGCCGCACCACGGCGCCCACAGATCGACGATGACGGGCACCGTGTGCGAACGCTCGATGACTTCGGTCTGGAAGGTTGCGTCGGTGACATCGATGACCATGACGGGCACGATACCGGTGAACGGCGTAGCCCACGAGGAACAGCGGTACCGTACGACGCAATGAGCTCCGTGCACGGCGTCGACGTACCCGCAGTCAGCAACTGGTTGCAGGCGCATGTGGCCGGCGCGGTCGCGCCGTTCGCCTTCGACATCATCGCCGGCGGTCACTCCAACCTCACGTTCAAGGTCACCGGCGCCGACGGCCGCCGCTTCGTACTGCGCCGGCCGCCGCTGGGGCACGTGCTGGCCAGCGCCCACGACATGGGGCGCGAGCACCGCATCATCAGTGGCCTGCAGCGCACGGCGGTGCCCGTGGCACCGGCGCTCGGGTTCTGCGACGACGTGTCGGTCAACGGCTCACCGTTCTACGTGATGGGTTTCGTGGATGGCTTCGTGCTGCGCGATCGAGCCACCTCCGAAGCCGTGCTCACCGTCGATGCCCGCCGCACCGCCAGCGAGTCGCTGGTCGACACGATGGCTGCCATCCACTCCGTCGATCTGCAGGCGGCCGGCCTGCACGAGCTGGGCCGCCACGAGGGGTACATCGCCCGCCAGCTCAAGCGCTGGTACGGCCAGTGGAACCAGCAGCAGACCCGGGCCCTGCCGGCGGTCGACCGTGTGCACGACGAACTGTCACGGCGCATCCCCGAGCAAGGGCCGGCCACCATCGTGCACGGCGACTACCGCCTCGACAACTGCATGGTCGCCGACACCGGCCAGGTGGTTGCCGTGCTCGACTGGGAGATCTGCACCCTCGGCGACCCGCTGGCCGACCTGGGCTTGCTGCAGGTGTACTGGACCGGCCCCAACGACCCTGCCTCGGCCTGGACCGGCTCTGCCACCACCGCCCCCGGGTTCTACGACCGGGCGCAGCTGGCCCAGCGCTACGCGCAGGTCAGCGGCCGCGATCTCAGCAACCTGCCGTTCTACGTGTCGTTCGCGTACTGGAAGCTGGCGTGCATCCTGGAAGGTGTGTACGCCCGGTACGCGGGTGGCGCCCTCGGGGCACGCGACGCAGCCGAGCTGCTGCCGTTCAAGCAGCAGGTGGAAGCCGCCGCCGCAGCGGCCGAGCAGATGTTGGAGCAGCTGACATGAACTCGCGCTACGAGCTGCACGGCGAGCTGCCGTCGCTCGATCGACCCGTACTGGTGGTGCACCTGCATGGCTGGATCGACGCCAGCGGTGCCGCTGCCGCTGCCATGGCCGCACTCGACAGTGCGTGCAACACCACGACCCTGGCCACGTTCGACGGCGACACCTTCATCGACTACCGGGCCCGCCGGCCGACGATGGAGCTGCGCGAGGGCGTCAACACCCGACTCGTCTGGAACGACATCGAGTTGAAGGTGGGTGCCGACAGCCGCGGCCATCCCGTGCTCACGCTCACCGGGCCCGAGCCGGATTCCCAGTGGCGAGCCTTCGCCGGCGCCGTCACGCAACTGGCCTTGCAGCTGGGCGTGTATCAGATGGTCGCACTGGGTTCGTACCCCTTCGCCTCACCGCACACGAGGCCGGCGCGCCTGTCCAGCAGCTCGCCATCGGCCGACGTGGTGGGCGCGCTGCCCTACCTGAAGAACTCGGTCGACGTGCCGGCGGGCATGAGCGCCGTGCTCGAGCACGGCCTCACCGAAGCCGGCATCGCTTCGCTCGGGCTGTGGGTGCAGGTGCCGCACTACGTCAGTGCCATGAGCTACCCGGCTGCATCGGCGGCGTTGCTCGACGGCCTCCGCGAGGTCACCGGCATCACCATCGACGGCAGCGGTCTGGCCGGCGAGGCCGAGATCCAACGCCAGCGCATCGACGTGCTCGTGGGCGGCAACGACGAGCACCGGGCGATGGTGCAGCAGCTCGAGTCGTTGTACGACGAGGCCGAGCAGCAGACCATCGATCTCGATCGGGCCATCAACGACCTGCCCAGCGGCGACGAGCTGGCAGCCGAGTTCGAGCAGTTCCTGCGCGACCAGAGCGAGTGAGTCAGACGCCTGCGCGAGCGGGCTGATGCTCGGGCAGTTGCAAAAGCGCGCACACCGCCTGCGCCAGCTCGATGAACCGCTCGGCAGCGGGTGGCAGCGTTCGCCCCTTGCGCCGGGCCAGCACCAGCACCCGCGGCGCGATGGGCGGATCCATCGTGGACACCACCACTCCAGGATCGGTGCGATCGACCGCGAGGTGCGGCAGGATGGCGCACCCCATGCCCGCCCGCACCATCGCCTGCACGGCAGCGTTGTCGTTGGTGCGAAACACGTAGTCGGGTTCGACGCCCAGGTCGCGCAGCGCCCGATCGATCGAGAGCTGGCAGGCGCACGGCGACTGCCCGATCATCGCCACGCCACCCAGGCGGCCGGGGTCGACGACCGGCGCGATGCCGGTGTTGGGGCTCACCAGCACGAACGGGTCGACGAGCAGCGTGACCGACTCGACCGCCGGGTCGTCGGGCTCGCCGATCAGGAACGTGAGGTCGAGCTCGTCGGCGAGCAGGCGGCCGACGAGCACATCGTTCTCGTCCTCCTCCTCGCAGCGCACGGCCAGCCCGGGGCGCTCGCCGCGCAGGCGGCCCACCACCGCCGGCAGCACGTTGACCGAGACGCTCTGGAACGACCCGACGACGAGCCGGCCGACCTCGCCGGCACGCAACGAGCGCAGACCGTCTTCCGTGATGCGCAACTGCTCGAACACCGATGTTGCGTAGTCGAGCAGGAGCACGCCGGTGGGCGTGAGCTCGACCCGTTTGGGACCACCGGGCCGGTCGAACACCCGGTCGCCCACGGCGCGCTCGAGCCCGGCGATCTGCTGGCTGATGGCCGACTGCGTGAAGCCCAACCGCTCGGCGGCGCGCCCGAACGACCCCTCCTGAGCGATCGCCTGCAACGCTCGGAGTTGGCGGACGTCGACGTCGTGCAGCATTCGAGCATCATAAGCAAAGACGATCGAATAGACAAGAGATCATCGCTGTACAGAATGAATGTCGATCCGTACGGTGGAGCCATGAGCACCAACCAGTCCCACCGCAACGACCCGTCGTGGCTCGCCGAGCTGGCGACGGCCATCGCCGAGCACGGTCTTGACGAGCGCGAGGCCGATGTCGTCGTGCTGGCCAACCAGCTGCACTGCGAAGGCAACCGCCAGCTCGTGCTCGACATCGTGCGCGACCGCACCCAGCCCACCGTCGCTCGCGAGCGAGCATTCGGCGTGATGCACGGCATCGCGCTGGCCGGCCGCACCTCGCACCGCTCGGTTGCCGCCTGAGCCCAAGCGGCACACCTCTGATCAGAACTGGAGCAGGTTGTCCTGCGTGACCACCACGTTGGCCGCCAGGCCGGGTCGCTTGCTGGTGAGGGTTGCCGTCATCAGCGGCCCCGCCGCCGAGATGTCGACGACGGTGAGCACTTCCGACCAGGGCGCGCTGCTGACCAACGAGACGCCCGACTCGATGTGGGCGCGGAACGCGGCAACCGCCGCCGTCGCCATCGCCGGCGTGGCGTACAGCAGCGCGACCGTAACGGTGGACGCGTCACCCTGGAACGTCTCACCCAGGCCGGCCAGCGACCAGCTCTCCGCCGCCGCGGGCGCAACGAGGATGCCGTTGGCCACCTTCGCCGCGTCGAGCGCTCCGGCCACCGCAAGGTAGTTGGCGTCGTCGGCCAACGACGGCGCTGCATTCGCGACCGCACCGACAGCGGCTTCCACCGACGCACGGGTACGACCCCAGTAGAGCGTGTCGCCTTCGATCGCCAGTCGCAGCGGCTGGCCGACGCGGCGGATCGGCGAGACGCTCCCGAAATCCGAGGCACCATCGTCGCCGAGCGACAGGTACGTGACCGCGCCGACCTGCTCCTTGGTGGTCGCCTCACCGCCGGGTGACGCCTCGAGGCCCTTCTGGATGGCGCCCGACTTCATCGTGCCCACCAGCACGGCCACCGTGTCGGGAAGCACCCCGTACTCCAGGGCGACTGCGATCTGACGGGTGTCGAAGCCGGCGAACTGGGCGAACTCGGGCTCGCGGATGCCGGAACGCACCGCGTCGGGCAGGAACACCTGGCCGGACGAGTTCTCGACGAGGAGCGCCAGATCGTCGTCGAAGTTGTCGGGAAGCTGCCCGGCGCGCACGACGGTGAGGTTGCCGTAGTAGACCGGGTTGCCTCGGCTGTCGGCGGTGTCGGGTACCGCGTGCAGCAGCCCCGCCAACGACGGCCCGTCGCCGATGGGCGACGAACCACTTCCGTTCGAATCACTGCATGCCGGCACGAGCAGCAGCACGGACGATCCCAACACCCAGAGACGCTTCATGGACCAGAAAGTAGTGCGTCTCGGCGGCACAGATCGCCGATGGGTACGCTGACGCAACACATCAGGAGGGGCTCATGAAGGTCGACGGGGGAATCGGGAACAACCTGCACCACGCAGGTGCGCAAGCCAAGGAGCTGGAGGCTGCCGGCTACACCGGCGCCTGGACGGCCGAGACCAGTCACGACCCGTTCTTCCCGCTGCTGCTCGCCGCCGAGCACACCGACACGCTCGAGCTCGGCACGTCGATCGCGGTGGCCTTCGCGCGCAACCCGATGACGCTCGCCAACATCGGCTGGGATCTCCAGTCGTACTCCAAGGGCCGCTTCGTGCTCGGCCTCGGCAGCCAGATCAAGCCGCACATCACCAAGCGGTTCAGCATGGAGTGGAGCCATCCCGCGCCGCGCATGCGCGAGATGATCCTGGCCATCCGGGCCATCTGGGACACGTGGGAGAACGGCACTCCCCTCGCCTTCCGCGGCGACTACTACACGCACACGCTGATGACGCCGTTCTTCACACCCGAGCGCGCCGACCTCGCCGGGTTCGGCGTGCCCAAGATCTTCCTGGCAGGCGTCGGCGAGCTGATGACCGAAGTGGCCGGTGAGGTGTGCGACGGCTTCCTCTGCCACGGCTTCACCACCGAGAAGTACCTGCGCGAGGTCACCATCCCCGCGCTCGCCCGCGGTCGCGCCAAGGCCGGCAAGACGATGGAGGGCTTCGAGATCGTGGGCCCTTCGTTCGTGGTCACCGGCAACAGCGAGGAGGAGATGGCTGCGGCCATCGCCGGCACCCGCCAGCAGATCGCGTTCTACGGCAGCACCCCTGCCTACCGCAACGTGCTCGATGCGCACGGCTGGGGCGGCCTGCAGGACGAGCTCAACTCGCTGTCGAAGATGGGCAAGTGGGTCGACATGGGCAACCTCATCACCGACGAGATCCTCAACACGTTCGCCGTCGTCGGCGAGCCCGAGACCATCGCCCCCGAGCTGCACCGCCGCTACGGCGATGTCATCCAGCGGATCAGCTTCTACGCGCCGTACAAGAGCGACCCCGAGCGTTGGGCCACGGTGCTCGAGGCCCTCAAGTCCGCCTGACGTCCACTCGCCCACAAGTCGCACGACACGCCGGCCGACCGTGCCCGCGTCAGAACATCCGTTCGATATGGTGAGCGCATGACTCTGCCGCTCGACGATGCACCTCGCCGCCGCGGGCTGCCGTGCGTGTACTGCGGCGGTGCGCACGCCACTGCCGACGAGCTGAAGGCCTGCTGGCGGCGCAACGACGGCAAGGAGGTCGCCGGCGACGACGAGGCGATACCGCTCACTTCGTACGAGAGCGAGCCCGAGCCGACGAGCCAACGCGAGGCCAATCCCGAGCGAAAGGCCGATCCTCCTGCCGGCCACCAGCCGGTCACCGCCAGCATCGTCGTCGGGCCGGCCGTCCTGGGTCGCAACGTCATCGTCGCCCCCGGCCAGGCCGCCCCCGCCCAGTGGCAGCACGCACCGCGGGTGGTCATCGAGCCCTCTGCCGGCGACCTGGTGGGGTTGCTGCTGCAGTCGGCCTCCGAGCGCACGGGGTGCGTGTTCGAGGTCGGCCACGCCACCGGCGAGCAGCTGGCCACGCCGTTCTCCACCACGCTGCCACCGCACGCGGTGGGGCCGCGGGTGCGGTTCAGCAGCGACCAGCTGCAGCACCTGGTGTTCAGCAACGCCATCGATGCGCGAGCCACGCCGCACTGGCCGCTGCTGTCCCTGGCAGTGCGTGCCGGCGCTCGCACCGTCACCGACGGGCGCGGCGACATCGAACTGCCCGACGGTTCGCGAGCGTGGCTCGACGGCGGGCCGCCGCGCTACACACCCGCGATCGACGGCACCCCGGTGCTGCACCGAGTGACGGTCGAGCACCGGTCGCTGCGCCCACCGCTGGGCAACAGCACGCAGGCTGCGCTCGCCCCCGACCAGCTGGCCGCAGTCACCCACGACGGTGGCGCGGCCCGCATCATCGCCCCCGCCGGCTCGGGTAAGACCCGGGTGCTCACCGAACGCGCGCGTCACCTGGTGCAGCAGTGGCGCATCCCGGCCTCCGCCATCACGCTCATCGCGTTCAACAAGCGGGCCCAGGAAGAGATCGCCGCCCGCACCACCGACGTGCCCGGCCTGCAGGTGCGCACGCTCAACGCCATCGCGCTCGCGGTCATCAACGGCAGCGCACCGTTCGCTCGCCAGCCGCAACGCTTCAACACGGTCGACGAGCCCGAAGTGCGCCGGCTCATCGGCCGGCTGGTCAAGTTCCCTCGCGTCCGCAACGCCGATCCCGTCGCCACCTGGATCGAAGCGCTGTCGGTCGCTCGCCTCGGGCTGCTCGACCCGGCGAAGGTGGAGAGCCGCTACGACGGCGAGGTCGAAGGGTTTGCCGATGCCTTCGCCCGCTACCGGCACGAGCTGGCCCGTGCCGGCAACGTCGACTACGACGAACAGGTCTTCAAGGCCATCGAGCTGCTGCTGCGCGACCCGCAGGCCCGCGCCACCGCACAACGGTCGTGCCGGCTGCTGCTGGTCGACGAGTTCCAAGACCTCACACCGGCGCACCTGCTGCTGGTGCGCCTGCTGGCCGGGCCCGACGCCGCGGTGTTCGGCGTGGGCGACGACGACCAGACCATCTACGGCTACAACGGCGCCGACCCTGCCTGGCTGATCGACTTCGCCGAGCTGTTCCCCGGCGCCGGCGAGCACCCGCTGGAGGTCAACTACCGCTGCCCGGGCGGCATCGTGCGCGCCGCCGACACACTGCTGCGGCACAACCGCCGGCGCGTCGCGAAGGTCATCCGCGCACACCACAGCGCCACCGACGGGTTCATGGTTGCGCCCGCCACGGGCGACCCGGTCGATGTCACGGTGCAGGCGGTCACCACCGCCATCGCGGCCGGCTCGCCCGCCGCCGAGATCGCGGTGCTCACTCGCGTCAACTCGCTGCTGGCCCCGGTGCAGGTCGCGCTGCGAGGTGCTGGTGTGCCCACCAACGGTGGCGTCGGGCTCGAGTTCCTCGAGCGCACGGCGGTGCGCGCGGCACTGGCCTGGTTGCGCATCGCCACCGCCAAGGCCGACTTCTCCACCGCCGACGTCGGCGAGGCCTTGCGCCGGCCGTCGCGCCCGCTGCACCCGCGCATCGCCACCTGGGTGGGCGAGCAGTCGTCGCTGGCGGGCTTGCGTCGCCTGGCCGGGCGCATCACCACCGAGCGCGATGCCGACACGGTCGAGAAGTTCGCCGGCGACATCGAGCGCTTGCAGCGACTGGTGGCCAGCCGAGGCACCACTGCGCAGGCCATGGCTGCGCTGCGCGACTCGATGGGCCTCGCCAACAGCATCGCCAAGCTCGATGCGCACCGCCACGGCATGAACCGCGCCGCCCAGAACGACGATCTCACCGCCATCGCACAGCTGGCCGCGCTGCAGCCCGACCCAGCCAAGTTCGAGTCGTGGCTGCGCGCCGCGCTGGCCAACAAGTGGCAGGCCGAAGGCGTCACGCTGGCCACCATCCACCGAGTGAAGGGCCAGGAGTGGCCGTTCGTGGTGGTGCACCAGGCCGACAGCGATCAGTTCCCTCATCGCCTCGCCGAAGACGAGGAGGAGGAGCGGCGCCTGTTCCACGTGGCCATCACCCGGGCGTCGCGCGACGTGCTGGTGGTGCCATCGGATCGGCCGTCGCCGTTCATCACCGACTGCAGCACAGAGCCCCGAGCGCGAACAGCGGTGGAGGCTCCCGCACGCGTCGGTGCCGCTCGGCAGGCAGCGCCGGCCAAGAAGCCCGGCGACGACCTCTCCCCCGACCAGTCGCGACTGTTCGAAGAGCTGCGCGCCGTGCGCCGGCACCTCGCCGCCGGCAAACCCGCCTACACGGTGTTGCCCGACACCGCGCTGCACGCGATCGCGTCGTTGCAGCCCACCTCGCTCGACGAGCTGGCCGGCATCAAGGGCATCGGCCCGGCCAAGCTGCAGCAGTACGGCGCCGCCTTCTTGGCTGCGGTCGCCGGCACCGACCCCGCAGGGCCGTAGCGTGCCCGGCCGCTGTCGGATGGGCTCACCCGAGCCGGTTCACGCACCGAGCCCGCTGAGCCACGCCTGCACGTTGGCGCCCAACGCGCTCACGTCGTAACCGCCTTCCTGCAGCACCACGGTGGGCATGCCCAGCTGGCGCACCACTTCGCCGCTGCGCCGCATGCCGTCGGTGGTGACCGCGAGGTCGCTGATCGGGTCGGTGATGTACGTGTCGAGCCCCAGCGACACGATGAGCAGCGACGGGCCGAAGCCGGCGATTCGTTCGCAGGCATCGGCGAGGGCCGAGACGTACAGGTCGTCGTCGGCCCGCAGCGGCAGCGGGTAGTTGATGTTGTGACCCAGCCCGCGGCCGGTGCCGGTCTCGTCGGCGAAGCCGATGGAGTACGGGTACGCGCGAGCAGGGTCGCCGTGCAGCGAGACGTACTGCACGTCGTCGCGGTCGTAGAAGATCTGTTGCGTGCCGTTGCCGTGGTGGTAGTCGACGTCGAGGATGGTGACCTTGGCGCCGGTGGTGGCAGCCACGTGGTGAGCAGCAACGGCTGCGTTGTTGAAGAAGCAGTAGCCGCCGTACAGGTCGGCGGTGGCGTGGTGGCCCGGCGGGCGGCACAACCCGTACGCGCTGCTCTCACCGTCGAGCACCAACTGGGCGGTGGTGAGTGCGGTGTCGACGGCCCCACGAGCGGCCTGGTAGGTGGTCTCGGTGAGCGGCGTGGTGGTCTCGAAGCACCAGTACCCCACCCGCCCGTTGATGGCCTGTGGCTCGCGACCCTGGCTCATCTTGTCGCGCAGCGCCGGCCGGTAGAACACGTCGGGCACCACCTCGCGCACACCCGGATGCTGGGCCTCGTACAACGCCCAACCCTCGGCGAGGAACGTCACCAGCCCCGGGTTGTGCACCGCCTCGATCGGCGCGGTGCCCCACTCGCCCGGCGTGAGGAACTGGAAGCGCGAGTCGGCCTGCAGCGTCTCGCGGATCGCCTCGGCGCGGCCGATGTGCTCGAACGGGCTGTGCACCTGCGAGGTCTCGAACTCGACGTGCGGATCGTGCAGCAGGTGAGCGGGGGTGTAGACGACCTTCATCCGCCCACATTGCCAGACGCGCGATTCGTGAGCAGACTCACCCGTGCGGGCTCAGGCCAGTTCGAGCTCCTCGTCGAGGTACAGCTCGCGGCACTTCGCCCGTTGCAGCTTGCCCGACGAGGTCTTGGGCAGCGTGCCGGGCTTGACCAGGATGACGTCGCGTGGGGGCAGCCCGCACACGTCGAGCGTGCGATGGTGAACGGCGTGGCGCACGGCGTCGTTGTCGTCGGTGCGCACCTCGCACACCACGACCACGCTCTCCTTGCTCTTGTACCCCTCCACGCCGAAGGCGATGACGTTGCCGGCGCGCACGCCGTCGATGACCGCCACCGCCCGCTCGATGTCCTCCGGGAACACATTGCGACCGCCCACGATGATGACGTCCTTGATGCGGCCGCACAGCACCAGCTCGCCGTCGACGAGGTAGGCGAGATCTCCCGTGCACAGCCACCCGTCGCGGAACAGTGCCGCAGTTGCGTCGGGCCGCTTGTAGTAGCCGGAGGTGACCGAGGTGCCGCGCAACAGCAACTCGCCGACGTGACGTTCGGGCACTTCCTCGTAGCTGTCGGGATTGACCACCTTCATCTCCAGACCCGGCACCGCCTTGCCCAGCAGCGGCAGGCGGCGAACATCCAGCTCCTCCTGCGCGTCGGCGAGATCGAGCGGCTTGGCGACCCGCTCGCGCTCGAGGAACTCGCGATCCACCGAGTCGGTGACCATGCCGCGGTGGCGAGGTGGGAACGCCCCACCGATGGCGACCTCCGCCATGCCGAACGCGGGGAACACGCTGCCCGCGCTGAAACCGAAAGGTTGGGCCGCGCCGACGAAGGCATCGACCGCGTTGGGGTCGACCGGCTCGGCACCGCTGAGGGCGAGCGTCAGGCAGGAGAGGTCGAGGCCCTCCATTCTCCCCAACGCGCGCGTGGCCAGCACCCACGCGAAGTTGGGCCCGGCGGTGGCGGTGCCACGCCAGTCGCTGATCCACTGCATCCAGTTGCCGGGCTTCGCTAGGAAGTCCTGCGGCGCCGCTTGCACCAGGTCGACACCGACGGTCATCGGCAGCGACAGGAAGCCCACCAGGCCCATGTCGTGGTACAGCGGCAGCCAGCTGACCATCACCTCACCAACACCAAGCTGCGCAGCTGTGCACGATGCATCGAGGTTGGCGCGCAAGACTCGATCGGGGATCATCACCCCTTTCGGCTCGCTGGTCGACCCGCTGGTGTACTGCAGGATCACCAGCCGCTCGGGGTCGTGTGCCGGTTGCTCCCACCGGTCGCTGGTGGGCACACCAGCGAAACCCGGCAGCACCGCGGCCATCGGTTCGATCGGCGGGTCGTCGGGGCCGGCTGCGTAGAACGCGGCGAGCATGTCGTCGATGAGGATGAGCTTGGCGTCGCCGTGGCGGATGCGCGCGCGGGTGGTCTCCACGAACACGTCGAGCGACCCCATGCGCATGGGCAGCGGCAGCACCATGCTGGCGATGCCGGCCAGCCAGCACCCTTGGATGATGGTCATCAGCGAACGCGAGGTGGGGCCGAGGATGGCGACGTGGTCGCCCGGCACCAGGCCGCGGGCCTGCAGCGCGGCGGCAACGACACGGGCTTCGTCGTGCAGCTGTGCCCAGGACACGAACGCATCGCCTTCGGCCGGCAGCACGCTGTGGCCCACGAACCGAACCCCGGTGCGCTGCTCGGTGGCGGCGATCAAGCGAGTGACGATCGAGTCGGTGTCGGGCGCACGAGGTGGCATGACGAGCAACGGTAGTACGGCAAAGAACGGGCCGAGTCGATCGGTGGCTCGTAGAATCGAGCCGCTATGCACTCCACCGATCCCGATACCGCCAACGACATGCCCTCCGGCGACACTCCACCGTTCCGGTACACGGGCGCGCTCGCCAACGACATCGAGACGCGGTGGCACGATCGGTGGGACGCCGACGGCACGTTCGACACGCCGAACCCCGCCGGCCCACTGGGCGACCCTGCGGCGGTGGCCGGCCGGCCGAAGAAGTTCATCCTCGACATGTTCCCGTACCCCAGCGGCACCGGCCTGCACATGGGCCACCCCTTGGGCTTCACGGCCACCGACATGTACGCCCGCTACCAGCGCATGACCGGGCACAACGTGCTGTACACGATGGGTTTCGACGCCTTCGGCCTGCCCGCCGAGCAGTTCGCGGTGCAAACCGGCCAGCACCCGGCCATCACCACCAACCAGAACATCGCCAACATCCGCGCGCAGTTGCGCCGTCTCGGCCTCAGCCACGACCTGCGCCGCAGCATCAGCACCACCGACCCCGGCTACTACCGCTGGACGCAGTGGATCTTCCTGCAGGTGTTCAACTCGTGGTTCGACCCGCAGCAGAAGAAGGCCCGCCGCATCCACGAACTGGTCGCCGAGTTCGAGACCGGCGCGCGCACGCCCACCAGCGGCAGTTGGGCCGCCCTCTCCCCCGCCGAGCGCGCCCGCGAGCTGGATGGCTGGCGGCTGGCCTACGTGAGCGATGCCCCGGTCAACTGGTGCCCGGGCCTGGGCACCGTGGTGGCCAACGAGGAGGTCACCGCCGATGGGCGCAGCGATCGCGGCAACTTCCCGGTGTTCAAGCGCAACATGCGCCAGTGGATGATGCGCATCACCACCTACGCCGATCGCCTGATCGACGATCTCGATCTGCTCGACTGGACCGAAGCCATCAAGTCGATGCAGCGCAACTGGATCGGTCGCAGCGAGGGCGCGATGGTGCACTTCGACTCGCCTGCGGGTCGCATCTCGGTGTTCACCACTCGCCCCGACACGCTGTTCGGCGCGACGTTCATGGTGCTGGCCCCCGAGCATCCTCTGGTCGACGCGCTCACCACCCTGCAGCAGGCGAACGACATCGCCGAGTACCGCCGCGCAGCCGCAGCCAAGGACGACTTCGATCGCCAGAACGAAGGCCGCGAGAAGACCGGCGTGTTCACCGGCTCGTACGCCACCAACCCGGTCAACGGCATGCAGATCCCTGTCTGGATCGCCGACTACGTGCTGATGGGCTACGGCACCGGCGCCATCATGGCGGTGCCGTGCGGCGACCAGCGCGACTTCGAGTTCGCCCGCACGTTCGGTCTCGACATCGTCGCCATCCAGTCGCCACCCGACCGCACGCTCGACACCGCCACGTGGGCCGATGCGTTCAAGGGTGACGCCCCGTACGCCAACAGCGCCAACGACTCGCTCAGCCTCGACGGCGTGGCCACGGTTGCCGAGGGCACACACCTCACCAACCAGTGGCTGGCAGCGCACGGCCACGGCGAGGCCACCATCACGTACAAGCTGCGCGACTGGCTGTTCAGCCGCCAGCGCTACTGGGGCGAGCCGTTCCCCATCGTCTACGACATCGACGGCAACCCGCATGCACTGCCCGACGAGCTGCTGCCCGTGGTGCTCCCCGAGACCGACCAGTTCTCACCCCGCACGTTCGACCCCGACGACGCGATGAGCAACCCGGAGAGCCCGCTCGATCGGCTCGACGACTGGGTCAACGTCACGCTCGATCTGGGCGATGGCCTGCAGCCGTACCGGCGCGACACCAACGTGATGCCGCAGTGGGCCGGCAGCTGCTGGTACGAGATGCGCTACCTCGACCCCACCAACGAGAACGACTTCGTCGACCCCGCGAACGAGGCGTACTGGATGGGCCCGCAGACCGAGGGCGGGTCCGGCGGCGTCGATCTGTACGTGGGCGGTGTCGAGCATGCCGTGCTGCACTTGTTGTACGCCCGCTTCTGGCACAAGGTGCTGTTCGATCTGGGGTACGTCAGCTCGGTCGAGCCGTTCCACCGCCTGTTCAATCAGGGCTACATCCTGGCGGCTGCGTACCACGACGAACGCGGCATGTACGTGGAGGCAGCCGAGGTGCAGGCGGTCGCCGGCGGGTACCAGCACGAGGGACGGCCGGTCACCCGCGAGTACGGGAAGATGGGCAAGAGCCTGAAGAACGCCATCGACCCCGACGACATGTGCCTGCTGTACGGCGCCGACACGCTGCGCCTGTACCTGATGAGCATGGGCCCGCTCGATGCTTCCCGCCCGTGGGAGAGCAAGGACGTCGTGGGCGTGCACCGCTTCCTGCAGCGAGTGTGGCGCAACGTCGTCGACGAGCACACCGGCAGCATTCGCCTGCTGGCGCAACCAGCGGGGCCCGACACCGTCCGCCTGCTGCACGTCACCATCGCCGGTGTGCGCGAAGAGCTCGACAACCTGCGCTTCAACACCGCCATCGCCAAGCTGATCGAGTTCAACAACCACCTCACCAAACTGGGTGGCTGCCCGGCCGACATGGCCGAGCCGCTGGTGAAGATGCTGGCCCCGCTAGCCCCTCATGCTGCCGAGGAGCTGTGGGCCAAGCTCGGCCACCCGGGCTCCATCACCTACGAACCGTTCCCGGTGGCCGACCCCGCGTTGCTGGTCGCCGACACGGTGGAGTATCCCGTGCAGATCAACGGCAAGGTACGCAGCCACATCGTGGTGCCTGCCGGCACCGACAACGACGAGGTGCAGGCGGTCGCGCTCGCCGATGCCAAGGTGCAGGCCGCCTTGGCCGGCGCGACGCCCAAGAAGGTCATCGTCGTCTCCGGCCGCATGGTCAACATCGTCGCCTGAGCGGCGACGGGCACGAGGCGACGACTCAGGCCAGCTTCAGGAACAGCCGCTCGACCTCTTCCAGGTCGAAGCCGCTCTTGCTGGCCACGTCGGGGTTGGCCAAGCACGCGGCCATGCCGGTGGCCAGCATCTTGAAGCCGACCTGGTCGACCGCCTTGCCGACGGCAGAGAGCTGGGCGACGATCTCGCGGCACTCTCGCCCATCGGTGAGCATGGCTTGTACGCCACGAACCTGACCCTCGATGCGAGCGAGGCGGCGCAGCAGATCGGCAGTGATGTCCTCCGGCAGTTGCATGTCGCGAGCATACCCCCTGGGGTGTGGTGAGCGAGTGCTGTGGTGTCGGATCCGGTCAGCGACCGAGCAAGCCCTTCTGCACCTTGCCCATCGCGTTTCGTGGCAGCTCGTCGACGACCCGCACGTCGCGGGGTCGCTTGTGCACCGACAGCGTGGCCGCAACGTGCTCGATCAGCGCAGCAGCGTCGATGTCGCTGCCGACCACGTAGGCGACGATGCGCTGGCCGAGATCGTCGTCGGGCGCACCGACGACCGCCGCCTCCAGCACCGACGGGTGGCTGAGCAGTGCAGTTTCGACTTCGCCGGCGCCCACCTTGAAGCCCCCGGTCTTGATGATGTCGAGCGACTGCCGGCCGACGATGCGGTGGAAGCCGTCGGCGTCGATGACCGCTGCGTCGCCGGTGCGGAACCACTGATCGTCGAACGCCGCCGCCGTTGCCTCCGGGCGGCCGAGGTAGCCGTCGAAGAGGGTCGAACCGGCGACATGCAGCTCGCCGATCGTGTCGCCGTCGCGCGCCGCCGCTGAGCCGTCGTCGCCCACCAGTCGAGTGCGCACGCCGTCGATCGGGAGGCCCACCCAACCCGGTCGACGCTCGCCATCGGCGCGCGTGCTGAGGGTGATGAGCGTCTCGGTCATGCCGTAGCGCTCGACCGGGTGGTGGCCGGTGAGCGCGCGCAGCTGCTCGAAGACCGCCACCGGGAGCGGGGCGCTGCCGGAGACCAGCAGGCGGGCGCTGCGCAAGGCGGTCGCCGCCGCAGGTTCGGCACACACTCGACCCCACACCGTGGGCACGCCGAAGTAGAGCGAACCCTGTGCCGCCGCGTAGGCGGCCGGCGTGGGCTTGCCGGTGTGCACCAGGCGGCACCCCACCCGCAGTGCGCCCAGCACGCCGAGCACGAGGCCGTGCACGTGGAACAGCGGCAGGCCGTGCACCAGCGTGTCGTCGGCAGTCCACTGCCAGGCGGCGGCGAGACCGTCGAGGCCGGCCGCGACTGCGCGCCGCGACAGCACCACGCCTTTCGGCGAGCCCGTCGTGCCCGAGGTGTAGACGATGAGCGCAGCGACGTCGTCGGCCGGTTCCGCCAGCAAGCTGCCATCGGTGGCGAGCTCGATGCGGGCCAGCGCCACGTCGGGCCAGTCCGCGGCGCCCACGACCGCTTCCGCCCCCGAGTCGCGGATGATGTGGCTGCGCTCGACCGGCCCGGCATCGGGTGGCACCGGCACCACCGCCACGCCTGCGGCCAGGCCCGCAGCAACGGCGATGACCGTCTGCAGCGTTGGACGCGCGTCGATCGCGACGGCGCGGGCGCCCAGCAGCCGGGCCGCGGTGCCGTTGGCCATCGCGCTCAGGGTGGCCCACGAGACGGGCTCACCGGCCACGCAGACTGCGTCGGCGCGGTCGCCGAGCTCGCCGCGCAGGCTGGGCAGCAGCGATGGCGACCGCTGCTGGTTCATCGGCGGCTGGCGGCGACGGTCTCGGTGAGGCGTTCGAGGAAGTCGTCCATCGCCTTGGTCAGCCGCCGCCGATCGCCGGTGGCGAACAGATCCATCACCAGCCCGGTGAAGGTGGCCTTGATCAGTGAGGCTTCGTCGACCGCTCGCTCGTGCGGCATGCCCTCCGCGACGAGTCGCAGCGCTGTGTCGTGGCGCCACACACCGATCTGGTCGGCGCGCACCTCGCCGGCGAGGCCGGTGACGGTGGGCTCGAGCGTGGCGGCCTCGTAGTTCAGGCGCACCAGCGCGAGGTTGGCCGGCGCCGCGTTCATCCAACGCCACCACTTGCGATAGAGCTCGGCCTGGGTGAGGCGCGGGGCTCGCGACAGCCACGCGTTCTGCACCGTGATCTGCTGCTCGAGCGAGCGGGCAAGGGCCGCCGTGAGCAGCTCCTCCTTCGAGCCGAAGTGGTGCACCAGCCGGTTGATGCTGACATCGAGCGCGGCGGCCATCGGGCGCAGCGTCGCCTGTGCCAGGCCGTTCTGCGCCAGGTATTCGACGATGCGGTCGAGCAGCTCTTGGCGGCGCTCGAGATCGGGTGTCCTGGCCACGGCCGGTCACCCTAGTGCCTGGCTCACAGACCCGACAGCTTCACCGCGGCCAACGACACCACTGCCACCAGCGCCCAACTGCTCAGCGCAAGGGCCAGCGGCGTCCCGCCGACGGCGCGCAGCTTGCGCAGGTCGACGTTGCTCCCGAGGCCCACCAGACCCATGCCGAGCAGGATGGTTTCGGCGTTCTTGATGTCGGCGAGCGCACGCGTGGACAGCACACCCGTGGAGGTGATCGCCGACGCCACGAGGAACAGCAGGATGAACAGTGGCAGCAACGGCGGACGCTTGGCACCCTCGAGTGCCGCGTCGCCCTGACGGCGGCGAGCGGCGATGGCAACGCCTGCGAGCAGCGGCGCGAGCAGTGCCACGCGAGTGAGCTTCACCAACGTGGCCAGCTTCAGCGAGACCTCGCCGTGAGTGGAGGCGGCCGCCACCACCTGCCCGACGTCATGCACGGAAGCGCCCACCCACGCCCCGAACTCGGTGGCGGTCAGCCCGAGGAGCGAGCCGAGGCCGGGCAGGGTGAAGATCGCCAGCGTGCCGCACAACGTGACGAGCGCGATGGAGTACGCCACTTCCTCCTCGCTGGCATCGGCGAACGGTTCCACGGCGGCAATGGCCGACGCCCCGCAGATGCTGTAGCCGGTGGCCATCAGCAACCCCAGCGAGCGCGACAACCCGAGCCGGCGCGCCAGCCACTGGGTGCCGAAGAACGTGGCCACGACCACGGCAACGACTGCCACGAGCGCCCGCGGCCCCAGCTTGCCCAACTCGCTCAACGAGAGCCGGAACCCGAGCAAGACGATGCCGGCGCGCAGCACCTTCTTCGCGCAGAAGCGCAGGCCGGGCTTGAACGGCTCCTCGATGCGGCCGAACGTGGCACCGAGGATGCCGCACGCCACGGCCACCACGTGCGGCGACACGACGTCGACGTTGTGATGCACCACGTAACCAACCAGCGCGACCGCCAGCGCGACGACGAGGCCGGGAAGCAGCGGGCGCGCGGAGGCCCACGCCTTGTTGCCGGCGCTCACGTGAGTGAACCGGCCTCGATCACACTGCGGATGAGCGGCACTCCCGGCCGGTACACGAAGTGCGTGTAGGAAGGCGCCTCCAGCACGACGAGGTCGGCGCGGCACCCGGGAGCGATGCGCCCGACGTCGCCGCGACGCAGCGCGCTGGCGCCGCCGACGGTGGCCGCCGAGAGTGCTTCTTCGGGCGTCATCCGCATGTCGCGCACGGCCAGCGCGATGCAGAACGACATCGAGGTGGTGTAGCTGCTACCCGGGTTGCAGTTGGTGGCCAGCGCCACCGTCGCACCGGCATCGATGACCCGCCGCGCATCGGGGTAGGGCTGGCGAGTGCTGAAGTCGGTGGCCGGCAGGAAGGTGGCCACGGTGTCGCTGCCGGCCAGTGCAGCGATGTCGTCATCCGACAGGTAGGTGCAGTGGTCGGCGGATGCGCAGCCCATCTCCACGGCCAGTTGCACTCCGGGGCCGTGGCCGAGTTGGTTGGCGTGCAGGCGCAGCCCGAGGCCGGCAGCCCTTCCGGCGGCCAGCACCGCTCGCGACTGGTGCTCGTCGAACGCGCCGACTTCACAGAACGCGTCGATCCAGCGCGCGTACGGCAACGCCGCCGCCAACATGTCGGTGCACACGTGGTGCACGTAGTCGTCGGTGCGTCCTTCGAACTCGGCCGGCACCACGTGCGCACCGAGAAAGGTGGTGTCGCCGGTGAACGAGCGAGCGACGCGCAGGCAACGCGCCTCGTGATGCGCATCGAGCCCGTAGCCCGATTTGATCTCGACCGTGGTGATGCCGGCTCGACGAGCCTCTGCTCGCCTGCCATCGGCGAGGGAGAGGAGTTCGGCCTCCGTTGCACCGCGGGTGGCCGCGACCGACACCCGGATGCCGCCGGCCTCGTAGGGCCTGCCTGCCATGCGAGCGGCGAACTCGTCACCTCGGTCACCGGCGAACACGAGATGGGTGTGGCTGTCGACGAAGCCGGGGATGACACAGGCTCCGTCGGCATCGATGCGCCGGTCGGCGATCTGGCCGGCGCCCGCGACCGACACGATGCGATCGCCCTCGAACACCACCGACGCGTTGCGCACGAGACCCAGCGGGCCGGCGCCGGCGGCGATGTCGTTGGTGACCAGCAGGCCGATGCGGTCGAGCACCGTCGTGGTCATCACTGGCCCATCAGTTCACCGATGACGGAGGCCAGTTCGGCCGCGACATCGATGCGGACGTGCCGCCCGTCGGCAACGATGATCTCGCCGTCGACGACCACGTGATGCACATCGGCGGCACCGGCCGCGAACACCGCCGACTCCAGTGCCGTGACCATCGACGTACCGGCCGTTCGAACGGTGTCGAGCCGCAGCGACGTGAAGTCGGCGAGACCGCCCACCTGGAGGCTGCCCGCTTCGTGCCAACCGAGGCCGGCGTGACCGTTGCGCGTGGCGGCACGCAACAACGACGGCGCGTCGTGGCTGCCACGCACCCGGGAGGCGAGGCGTTCGTCGAGCTCGACCGCGCGGGCCTCCTCGAACATGTCGATGACTGCCTGCGAGTCGGTGCCCAGCGACAGGCGGGCGCCGGCGTCGCGCAACTGCATCGCCGGGCCGATGCCATCGGCCAGGTCGCGCTCGGTGGTGGGGCACATGCAGATGCTGCATCCGCTCGTGCCGTACAGCCCGATGTCGGCGACCGCCAGGTGCGTGGCGTGCACCGCCGTGAAGCGCGCGTCGAGCACCCCTCGCTCGGCCAGCAGGGCCGTGGGAGTGAGACCGTAGGCCTCGATGCACTGCTCGTTCTCCGCCTTCTGCTCCGACACGTGAGCATGCAGCACCGCTGTGCGCTGTGCCGCCCACGCCGCCACGACCTCGATGCTCGCAGGGTCGACCGCCCGCACGGAGTGGACGGCTGCACCGATGCGCGACGTGGGTGACTCCAGCGAACTGAGGGCCGACGCACGTGCGGCCCACGACAGCGCGTCGCCATCGCTGAAGCGGCGCTGGGTCTCGTTGGGCTCGACGCCGATGCCACCACGTAGGTAGCACGTGTCGAGCAGCGTGATGCGCAGGCCGGCGTCGCCGGCCGCCGCCACGAGAGCAGCGCCCATCGCGTTGGGGTCGGCGTAGGGGGTGCCGCCGGCGCCGTGGTGCAGGTAGTGGAACTCTCCGACACAGGTGATGCCGGCCAACGCCATCTCGCCGTACACCGCTCGCGCCAGGCGGTGGTACGAGTCGGGGTTCAGCTGCGCGGCCGCCGCGTACATCTGCTCACGCCACGTCCAGAACGAACCGGTACCAACCTGGGTGCGGCCGCGCAGCACCCGATGAAAGGCGTGGCTGTGGGCGTTGGCCATTCCCGGCAGCGTGAGGCCGCCCAGGCGCACCGCCTCCGGTGGGCACGGCACACCGGCGTGCACGGCGGTGATCCGATCGCCGCTGGTCTGCAGCAATACGTCGGCGGTAGCAGTGTCGCCACCCAGCCATGCCAGCTCACACCAGTACGCCTTCACTCAGGACCCGACCCGCTGCACGAATTCGGTGATGCGCTCGATGAACGCGGCACGATGGAACCGCTCGAACTGCTCCCACGTGGTGAGGCTGCGCGTGTCGTGCACGCGATCGAGGAAGAGCAGCCCGTCGAGGTGGTCGCACTCGTGCTGAAAGGTGCCGGCGGTGAGGCCGCGGCGCACTTCGTCGTGCTCGGCCCCGTCGCGATCCCACCAGCGCACTCTCACGTTCACGTGACGCATCACGTTGCCACGCATGTCGGGCACCGACAGGCAGCCTTCGTTGATCTCCACCAGCTCGCCGTCGAGCGGCTCGATGACCGGGTTGACCACCACCGTGAGGGGAATGCGCGGCTTGTACGGGTAGCGCGGGTTGTCGCCGACCTCGATGGTGGCGATGCGCACCAGCTCGCCCACCTGCGGTGCCGCAATGCCCGCACCGTTGGCGGCATGCATCGTGTCGATCAGGTCATCGATGAGCTGCTGAGTGGCGGGCAGCGCCAGCTCGTCGTGTGTGAGCTCGCGTGAGCGCTCGCGCAGCAAGGGGTTCCCGACGTGGAGTATCTCTCGAACCGTCACGCCTCAACCTTCGCGCATGGGAATGCGGACACCACGTTCATCGGCGACGTCGATCGCGCGCTGGTAGCCGGCATCTGCATGACGGATGACGCCCATGCCCGGGTCGGTGGTGAGCACTCGCTCCAGCTTCTGGTCGGCCAGGTCGGTGCCATCTGCGAGGGCCACCATGCCCGCGTGGATGCTGCGCCCGATGCCCACGCCACCGCCGTGGTGGATGCTGACCCAGGTGGCCCCGCTCGACGTGTTGACCAGCGCGTTCAGCAGTGGCCAGTCGGCGATGGCGTCGCTGCCGTCGAGCATCGACTCCGTCTCGCGGTACGGCGAGGCGACCGAGCCCGAGTCGAGGTGGTCGCGACCGATGACGATGGGCGCCTTCAGCTCGCCACGGCGAACCATCTCGTTGAACCGCAGGCCGAGGCGTTGCCGCTCGCCGTAGCCGAGCCAGCAGATGCGAGCCGGCAGACCCTGGAACGCAACGCGCTCGGCCGCCAGCCCGATCCAGCGATGCAGGCCTTCGTCGTCGGGGAACTCTTCCAGCACCGCCTTGTCGGTGGCGGCGATGTCGGCGGGGTCGCCGCTGAGCGCCACCCAGCGGAACGGGCCCTTGCCTTCGCAGAACAGCGGTCGGATGTACGCGGGCAGGAAGCCGGGGTAGTCGAAGGCGCGCTCGAAGCCGCCCAGCTTGGCCTCGGTGCGCAGGCTGTTGCCGTAGTCGAAGACCTCGCTGCCCTTGTCCATGAAGCCCACCATCGCCCGGCAGTGCATGGCCATGCTCTCCCGGCTGCGACGAATCAGCTCCTGCGGGTTGGTGCGTGCCATCTCGGCAGTGGCCTCGGGGGTGAGATCGACCGGCACGTAGCTGAGCGGATCGTGCGCGCTGGTCTGATCGGTGACGATGTCGGCAGGGAAGTCCATGTCGAGCAGTTGCGGCACCATCGTGGCCGCGTTGCCCACCACCCCGACCGAGAGCGGCCGGCCCTCGTCGCGCGCCTTCGTGCAGCGAGCCACTGCGTCCTCCAGCGAGTCGGCGATCTCGTCGAGGTAGCGGTGCTCGTGACGCCGCTCGACGCGCCATGCGTCGACATCGATGCACAACGCCACGCCATCGTTCATGGTGACTGCCAGCGGCTGCGCGCCACCCATGCCACCGAGACCGGCGGTGAGCGTGATGGTGCCGCGCAGCGTGCCCGGCCGCCCGGGTGCGCTGAACTTGCGGCGGCCGATCTCGGCGAAGCACTCGTAGGTGCCTTGCAGGATGCCCTGGGTGCCGATGTAGATCCACGACCCTGCGGTCATCTGGCCGTACATGGTGAGGCCCATGTCCTCCAAGCGGCGGAACTCGTCCCAGTTGCCCCACTCGGGCACCAGGTTGCTGTTGGCCAGCAGCACGCGCGGTGCCCACTCGTGGGTGCGGAACACCCCTACGGGCTTGCCCGACTGCACGAGCATCGTCTCGTCGGCTTTCAAGGTGGTGAGCGTGCGCGCCATCGCATCGAAGGCATCCCAGCTGCGCGCCGCACGGCCGGTGCCGCCGTAGACCACCAGGTCGTCGGGGCGCTCGGCAACCTCCGGGTCGAGGTTGTTGTGCATCATGCGATACACCGCCTCCTGCGGCCAACCGAGGCAGTTCAACTCGGTACCACGCGCAGCGCGGACGGGTCGGGGACCAGACATCACAACACCTCCAACGGGCCGATGGCGGCTTCCACCGCGCTGAGAACGCTGCCATCGGCGAGCAGCTGTTCGGCGGTTCTGAGATCTGGCGACAACCAACGATCGGGGCCAGGCCCGGCGACCCGCTCGCGCACGACGCGCACCGCTGCGGCAGTACCCGCGGCCGGCTGCAGCGGAGTGCGCAGATCGATGGCCGCCGCGGCGCAGACCATCTCGACGGCGAGCACGCGGCGCAGGTTGGCGATCGAGCGACGCAGCTTGCGAGCCGCGGCCCACCCGTTGGAGACGTGGTCTTCCTGCATCGCGCTGGTGGGCATGCTCTGAGTGCTGGCCGGCACTGCCAGGCGCTGGTTCTCCAGTGCCATCGACACCTGCGTGTAGTGCGCGATCATCATGCCGCTGTTCACGCCCGCATCGGGCGACAGGAACGGGGGCAGGCCGTGCGAGCGGGCAACGTCGAGCATGCGGTCGGTGCGCCGCTCGGCGATGGCCGCCAGCTCGCTGGCCGCGATGGCGAGGAAGTCGCACACGAACCCGACAGGGGCCCCGTGGAAGTTGCCGCAGCTCTCCACCCGCCCATCGGGCAGGATCATCGGGTTGTCGATGGCCGAGACCAGCTCACGTTCGGCGATCATGCGGGCGTGGGCCATGGTGTCGAGCGCGGCGCCGTGCACCTGTGGCGAGCACCGCAACGAGTAGGCGTCCTGCACCCGCGAGTCGCCGTCGCGGTGGCTGGCGACGATGGCCGAGCCGGCGAGCACCCGTGTGAGGTTGCGCGCGCTGACCGCTTGCCCCACCTGCGGGCGCAGCGCCTGCAGGTCGGCAGCGAACGCGCGGTCGGTACCGAGCAGGCCCTCCACCGTCATCGCCGCGGTGACATCGGCAAGTCGAGCGAGCTCGCCAAGGTCGTGCAGCGCCAGGCAGAGCATGCCCAGGATGCCGTCGGTGCCGTTGATGAGCGCCAGGCCCTCCTTCGCGCGCAGTGCGACAGGGGCGAGGCCGGCGCGCTCGAGTGCTGCGGCTGCTGGCTCGGCATCGCCGCCGGCCCACACTTCGCCCTCACCGATCAACGCGAGCGCGCAGTGGCTGAGCGGCGCCAGGTCGCCACTGGCGCCCAACGAACCGTGCTCGCGCACCACAGGGGTGATGCCGGCGTTCAGCATCGCCAACTGCAGCTCGGCGATCTGGGGCCGGGCACCGGAGTACGCCATGGCCAGGCTGCGGGCGCGCAGGAAGAGCATCGCCCGCACCACTTCAGGTTCGACGGTGTCGCCCATGCCGGCTGCGTGCGACCGCACCAACGCGACCTGCAGCTCGGCGGTGCGCTCGGCCGGAATGACCGTGCTGGCCAGCGAACCGAAGCCGGTGGTGACCCCGTAGACCGGCGTGTTGCCAGCCACGAAGCCATCGACGAGGGCCGCCGAGCGCGCCATCGCCGCGTGTGCCTCGGCGGCGAGGCGCACCTGTGCACCCCCGCGGGCGACGGCCACGACATCATCGAGGGCGGCGCCCCGACTACCAAGTTGGATATCGCTGATGTCTTTCATTGTGCGCAACAGCCTGCCATACTACGCAACATGTCGCAAGCCTCCCAGAGCTCGCAGCCGCGTGCCACGGATCGTGGCTTGGCATTGCTCAAAGTGGTCGCCGATCACGGCTCGGCCAACCCCGATGGCATCGCCTTGGCCGACGCCGCACGCGCGGTCGACCTCTCGGCGAGCACCGCCCTACGGCAGTTGCGCTCGCTGGAAGCAGCCGGCTTCGCCAGCCGCAGCGCCGATGGGCGCTACGTCCCAGGGCCAGAGCTGCTGCGCATCGCCCGCGCCCTCTCCACCACCGCCACGCTCCCCCGCCTGGCCGACGCGGCGCTGCTGCAGCTCGCCACTGTCACCGGCGAGTCCGCCTATCTCGCCGAGGCCGCCGACGCTCACCACGCCGTGTACGTGGCCAGCCGGCCCGGCTCTCATGCCGTGCGTCACGTCAGCTGGCTGGGCCAGCGGGTCACGCGCCGCAACTCGGCGGTCGGCGAGGCGCTGGCCGGCAGGGTCGACAGCCGTGGCGTTGCAGTACGGCTCGACGCCGTCGAAGCCGGCATCACCGCCGTGTCCGCGCCGGTGCGCGGCGCCGACGGCAAGGTGCTGGCCGCCGTCAGCGTGGTCGGGCCGTCATTCCGGCTGCACGGCCATGCGCTGGAGACGGCGGTTGCCGCGGTTGCGGCATGCGCGGCCGCCGTCGAACGCGCGCTCGGCGTGCGCTGACGCGGGCCCGGGCCCGACGCGTCGACGCTTCATCCCACCCACGTCGCCAACTCCCTCTGGAGCAAGCGTTCCGCATGGCGAGTGCACTTGCGAACCGGCGCCACATCGGACAATACGATCGGCCTGGCTTCTGGGAGCGATCCGTTCCAAATGTGCTTCCTGACGGGATTCGTCTCGGCGTCCGAGACGATTCCCGTCCAGGCTTCACCATCATCGGCAGCTGTACGGAGTCCCAGCCCCGAGGCGCCGCGGTGGCAGCGCGTCTGCGTGCGTCAGTCCACGCCCCGCACGATGATCGGGTGGCGCAGGTCGTTGTTGTCCACCAGCACATCGGCACGCTGCGCGGGGTCGACCACGTCGAGGTAGTAGCGCATGCCCGACGCGTAGCGGTCGATGCGCGCGCCCCACTCCAGGACGTGACCGACGATGTCGATCGGCGTCGCTGGCAGATCGCTGAGAACGAGCTCGAGGCGTTGCAGGTTGACCCGCTGCGCGGCATCGAGGAACACGACCAAGTCCCAGAACTCGCGCAGCTCGGGGCGTTGGACGAAGATCCCGTCGAACAGCAACACGTCGTCGGCGCCGACTGCTCTGGCTTCGGCGTCGATGGCAGCGTCTGTGGGCTCGTCGAACACTGCGGTCACCACGCTGCTGCCGGCGCCGCGACGGAACGGCACGAGCAACCGGTCGCGCAGCGCATCGAGGTCGTGCGAATCGAAGTAGAAACCCACTGGTGAGGTCGCTCCACGGCGGTGACGCACCGTGCGTGGATGATGGAACGAATCGACCGTCGAACGCACGACCCGCACTCCCAGCCCGAGCAATCGCTGGGCGAGCTCGTCAGCGAAGGTGGTCTTGCCGGCCCCGTCGATCCCATCGATCGCGATCAGGAACGGTCGCCCGGATAGCCGCCGACGAGCAATGGTCTCGACGATCTGCGCCAGGACGGCCTCACGCTGCGGGCTCGTGATCGGTCGTGGGTTTCCGTCGAGGCCAGCGGGCACCCGCTCAGTGTGGCACCGCTGCGACTGCTGCTGAAGTCAGAGTCTGAAGGAGGTGAACTGGCGCAACGTGCTCAACCCGGCGAAGGCCCGACCGCCGTCGGCTCAGGGCACCAGCGAACGCAACGGCAGATAGTCGGCGAGATCCATCGGCACGAAGCCGCGTATGCGCAGCGCTGCGCAGGCTTCCGACGCAGCCGGGTCGGCCACGGCCGCCGCGAACGCCGTCCGCAACGCAGGCACGTCACCCGCGTGAGCGGAGCTCGCAACCACCGGCAGGCACGGCACTCGTGGGCCGGCGCCGACGACGTGCAGCAGCGACACCGACTCGGGTTCCAGCTCGGCGAACAACGCCCACGACACGGCGTCGATCGATGCCACGTCGGCCCGCCCGGTTGCCACTGCACGCACGCTCTCGAGATGCGAGCCGGTCTCGACGATCACCGCCGGGCGGCCACCCCATGCGTGCTGAAGGCTGACCCACCCCGACAAGCTGTCGGTGCTGTTGACCGCTGCAACGACATCGGCTCGGGCGCGCAGCACGTCGAGCGTCGTGTCCTGAGCACTCACCAGCACCGAGCAGTACGTACCGTCGACAGCGCCCGGCACGTCGTAGTCGAATGCGCCGACCACCGTCACGTCGTCGGTCAGCACAGTGACCAGCGGCCACCCGCAGGTCTGCGCCAGCAGCAGCTGCGGGTGGTGCCACACCTCGGGCGTCAACACCGTCCACTCCAAGGTGGTCGGACCCCAGCCGAGGTGCTGGCGCACGACCGACCACAGCGTGTCAGTGGCACCACGCAACGAGGCGAACGGGTACATCGCCAGCGACGCCACCGCCACCTCGGCGGGCATCAGGCGATGCCGCGCGAGCCGTATGGCCGGGCGCCGGGCGACAACGGGTGGTCCGGCTGGCAGAACGGGTGCAGGAAGTAGGTGCGCACCACCTCCAGGTAGCCACCCGAGTACAGGCCGGCGCCGGCATCCGCCAGCGCATCGGAACCCAACGCTCGGTGCATCGCCGGGATCTTGTACCACTCCAGGTCGGGCACTGCGTGGTGGGTGTGGTGCAGGTTGTTGTTCAAGTACAGCAACGCCATCGGCGGGCTGGCCTTCACCACGGCGCAACGAGTGCCTTCGGCCACGGCGGCATGCTCGACGAACGAGCGCAGTTGCGTGCACGCCGAACCACCGAGGGAGAACCCGAGCACGTACACCCAGGGGTTGACACCGACAACACCGAACAGCCACCAACCGAGCGCGACGCTGGCAGCGATGTGCAACGCCCACGGCAGGGCAATGCCGCCGCCCGACAGCAACCTGATCTCACGGCGCCAGAAGCGCAGGATGCCCCGTGGCACTCCCACCGTCAGCCGACCAGGCACCGTGCGGAGGAACAGGAAGAAGCGCCGGCGCCACGGACCGGCCTGCTGCCACCTGGGCGGGGCCACGTAGAACGACTCGGGGTCGTCCTCCGGGTCGGTGAGGTCGGACAGGTGGTGCTTGATGTGCAACGCCTTGTACCGGTTGAACGGCAGCCAGAACGCCAGTGGAAGGAACCCGATCGCGGTGTTGACCCAGTTCCACCTGGTGGGGTGACCGTGCAGCAGCTCGTGCCCGAGCGACATCCACAGCCCACCGAGGAGGACGAACGCCACGAACTGCAACGGCCACGGGATGGCTCGATGACCGAGCACGAGTGCCAACCACGCCGCGAAGAACCCGACCAGGAGGGCCACCGTGGGCCACTCGATCGTCCGCTGAGAAGTGTCTTGCGACAACTCCGCCCCCTATGCACTCACCGGCCGCGTGCCCGGCTCGGTCGAGCGGATGATAGTGGAACGACCGTACCGGAACCAAGCTTCACCGCCGGCCACCGACTCGAATTCCTGAGACAACCGTACAAGGAATTCTACGGACCGTGTAGTGTCGACCGCCGTGACGGACACGCCGAACGAACCTGCCGAGCCGGGCGCATCGCTATCAGTCGAGACGCGTTCGGAAGGCCGCCGCGGTGGTCGCGCCAGGTCGGATCGTGGCCCTCGCCTGCCGGCACAGGCACCGTTTCGCCAGCCCAGCATGCGCTTCAACCACACCGAGGTGCTCTCGACCGACGAGGTGGAGGCCATTCACGAGGCCAGCCTCACCATCCTCGAACGCATCGGCATGGAGTTCCTCGACGGCGAGTCGCGCAGCATCATGCGCGCAGCCGGCGCCGATGTGGACGAGGCGACGCAGCGGGTTCGCTTCCCGCGCGAGCTGGTCGAGTCGTCGGTGGCGAAGGCGCCTCACGAGTTCACCCTGCACAGCTGGAACCCTGCCCACGACATGCGAGTCGGCGGTCGCTGGCTCACGTTCGGCACGGTTGCCAGCGCACCGCACTACATCGACCGCCACGGCGTGCGCCGCACCGGCGATCGGCAAGGTTTCCAAGACCTGCTCAAGCTGGCACAGATGCTCAACATCGTGCACTACATCGCCGGCTACCCGGTCGAGCCGGTCGACCTGCACCACAGCATCCGCCACCTGGAAGCCACCTACGACATCCTCACCATGACCGACAAGGGCCTGCACTGCTACAGCCTCGGTCGCCAACGCAACCGCGATGCACTCGAGATGGTGCGCATCGCTCGCGGCATCGACATGGCCACGCTGGATCGCGAACCGTCGGTGATCACCGTCGTCAACACCAACTCCCCACTTCGGCTCGACGTACCGATGGCGCAGGGGATGATGGAGTTCGCTGCTCACAACCAACCAATCGTTGTCACGCCCTTCACGCTGGCCGGCGCGATGGCGCCGATCACCCTGGCGGGGGCAGTTGCACAGCAGAACGCGGAGGCCCTCGGCGGCATCACCTTCGTGCAGACGGTGAACCCCGGCGCACCGGTGATGTACGGCGGGTTCACCTCCAACGTCGACATGCAGTCCGGTGCCCCCGCCTTCGGCACGCCCGAGTACGTGCGCACGGCGATGATGGGTGGCCAGATGGCTCGCCGCTACGGCTTCCCGTACCGCAGCAGCAACGTGTGTGCCGCCAACGCGCTCGACATGCAGGCGGCATACGAGAGCGTGTTCTCGCTGTGGGGCGCCATCATGGGCGGCGTCAACTTCCTGATGCACGGCGCCGGCTGGATGGAAGGCGGGTTGCACGCCAGCCTGGGCAAGATGGTGCTCGACGCCGACCTGCTGGCGATGGTCGCGGCGATGCTCGAGCCGGTGCCGGTGAACGCCGAGACGCTGGCCATCGACACCATCGAGGAGGTCGGCCCCGGTGGCCACTTCTTCGGCACGCAACACACGCAGGATCGCTTCCGACACGCGTTCTACAAGCCCCTCGTCTCCGACTGGCGCAACTACGAGAGCTGGCAGGAAGCGGGTAGCCCCACCGCCGATCAGAAGGTCGAGCAGTTGGTGCAGCAGTACCTCGCTGCGTACGAAGAGCCGGCGATGGACCCATCGGTGAAGGCCGAGCTGCGCGCCTTCGTCGACCGCCGCATCGCCGAGGGTGGCGTCGCCACGGATTTCTGAGCGCACCCGCGCTACGTCTCAATCACTGCAGGTTTCGAAGAAGGGGAATGCAATGAAGTCATCCGCACAGGTCGTCGTGGTCGGCGGTGGCGTCGTCGGCGCCAGCGTGCTCTACCACCTCACCAAGGCCGGCTGGACCGACGTGGTGCTGCTCGAGCGCAAGCAGCTCACCGCCGGCAGCACGTGGCACGCGGCAGGTGGCATGCACACGCTCAACGGCGACCCCAACGTCGCTCGTCTGCAGCAGTACACCGTGAACCTGTACAAGGAGATCGAGGCCGAGAGCGGCCAGAACTGCGGCATCCACCTGCCCGGTGGGCTGCAGCTGGCGGATACGCCGGAGCGGCTCGACTGGCTGCGCATGGCCCAGGCGCGAGGTCGCTACCTGGGCATGCACATGGAGATCATCTCCATGAAGGAAGCCAAGGAGCTGAACCCGCTGCTGGAGGAGAAGTTCTTCGTCGGCGCGCTCTACGACGAGGACGAAGGCAGCGTCGACCCGTACGGGGTCACCCACGCCTATGCGATCTGTGCTCGCAACCGCGGTGCCGAGGTGTACACCGACACCTGGGTCACCGATCTGCAGCAGCGCGCCGACGGCACCTGGGATGTCATCACCGATCGCGATCACACCATCCATGCCGAGCACGTGGTGAACGCGGGCGGCCTGTGGGCTCGCGAGGTCGGCCGCATGGCGGGGCTGGAGCTGCCGGTGCTGGCCATGGAGCACCACTACCTGATGACCGAGCCGATGCCGGAAGTCATCGCATACAACGAGACCCGTGGTCGCGAGCTGCCGCACATGATCGACTTCGCCGGCGAGATCTACGCCCGCCAGGAGGGCCAGAGCATCCTGCTCGGCACCTACGAGCAGGACAACCGGCCGTGGGCACCGAAGGAGACACCGTGGGACTTCGTGTTCCAGCTGCTCCCCCACGACCTCGACCGCATCGCCCCCGAGCTGGAGAAGGCGTTCGAGCACTTCCCGCTGGTCGGCAAAGCGGGCATCCAGAAGTTCGTCAACGGCCCGTTCACGTTCAGCCCCGACGGCAACCCGCTGATCGGCCCGATCAAGGGCATGCGGGGCATGTGGATGGCCAATGCGGTCATGGCCGGCCTGTCGCAGGGCGGCGGCGTGGGCCTGTCGCTCGCCAACTGGATGGTGCACGGCGACCCCGGCGCCGACATCTGGGGCATGGACGTCGCCCGCTACGGCGACTACGCGACGCTGGCCTACACCAACGCCAAGGTGCGCGAGAACTACTCCCGCCGCTTCCGCATCACGTTCCCCAACGAGGAGCTCACCGCTGCTCGCCCGCTGCACACCACCCCGATCTACGACCGGCTGCTGGCCCACAACGCGGTGATGGGCGCCGGTTTCGGTTTGGAGCACCCGCTGTGGTTCCAGAAGCCAGGGCTGGAACCCAAGGAGGACGTCACCTTCTACCGCTCCAACGCGTTCGACACGGTGGGCGAGGAGAGCCGCACGGTGCGCGAGCGCGTCGGCCTCAGCGAGGCGTCGAACTTCGCCAAGTACAAGGTGAGCGGCCCCGGCGCGGCAACGTGGCTG
>Ga0209477_1000158_pt1 | contig 37831 bp, 33 predicted proteins | sample KloWWTupernatant_FD_187180 | JGI IMG/M metagenome (GOLD analysis project Ga0209477, IMG submission 187180) | Active sludge microbial communities from Klosterneuburg, Austria, studying microevolution and ecology of nitrifiers - Klosterneuburg... | ecosystem: Engineered > WWTP > Aerobic digester >...
CTGGAAGTGGTCGACAACCGCTTCGAGCTCGTGATGATGGCCGCCAAGCGCGCGCGCCAGCTGGCCGGCGGCGTGGAGCCGAAGCTGGACAACAGCGAAGCCAACGACAAGCCCACCGTGCTCGCGCTGCGCGAGATCGCCGCGCGCGAGATCGACCTCGGCTACATCGACGCGGTCGAGAAGTCGGAGCGCGAGCGCAAGGAGCGCGAGGCGCTGGAATGGGCCGCCGCCGAAGTGGTGGCTGGCGACGACGACATGAAGGGCGACGACTGATCGCCCGCCGGCGCCCGGCGACCGGTACTGGAAACGGCCCTGCGGGGCCGTTTTCGTTTGCGCGGCCCGGTTTGCCGGCGACCGGGGAGGCGGGTACGCTCGGGCCATGAGTCCCGGCGATCCCGCCCTTGCCCTGCCAACGCCGCCCGCGCCTGAAGACGCGGCGGTGCCGGACTACGTGCAGGCGCTGGAGCGTGCGGCGGACTACCTGCCGGAGGCGCAGCGCGCGCTGTTGCGGCGGGCATGGGCGGTGGGGGCCTCTGCCCACGTCGGCCAGCTGCGCAAGTCCGGCGAGCCCTACATCACCCATCCGGTGGCGGTGGCGCAGGTGCTGGCCGAGCAGGGCCTCGACGTCGAGACCCTGGTCGCGGCGATCCTGCACGACACCATCGAGGACACCCCGCTGTCGCGGGCCGACATCGCCACCCAGTTCGGCGAGACCGTGGCCGGGCTGGTCGATGGCGTCACCAAGCTGGACAAGCTGCACTTCGCCGATCGCCAGGAAGCGGCGGCCGAGAGCTTCCGCAAGATGCTGCTGGCGATGTCGCGCGACCTGCGGGTGATCCTGATCAAGCTGGCGGACCGCCTGCACAACATGCGTACGCTGGGCGCGCAGTCGGTCGACTCGCGCCGCCGCATCGCCAGCGAGACCCTCGACATCTACGCGCCGATCGCCCAGCGGCTGGGCATGAACCTGATCAAGTCCGAGCTGCAGGACCTGGGGTTCCGCGCGCTGCATCCGTGGCGGCACGCGGTGATCGAAAAGCGCATCCGCAGCCAGCCGCTGGTGCGGCGCGAGGCGCTGGCGAAGATCGAGGCGCAGCTGGCGCAGAAGCTGGCGATGGAGAAGGTCGAGCATCGCCTGGTCGGGCGCATCAAGACGCCGTGGAGCATCTACACCAAGATGCGCGCCGAGCACCGCAGCTTCGCCCAGGTGATGGACGTGTTCGGGTTCCGGGTGGTGGCCAACTCGGTGGCGGAGTGCTACCACGCGCTGGGGGTGGTGCATTCGGTGTACAAGCCGCTGGACGGGCGCTTCCGCGATTTCATCGCGATCCCCAAGGCGAACGGCTACCAGTCGCTGCACACGGTGCTGTTCGGGCCCTACGGCTCGCCGATCGAGGTGCAGATCCGCACCCGCGAGATGGACCTGGTCGCCGAGCGCGGGGTCGCAGCGCACTGGGCCTACAAGCACGGCGAGGACCCCGGCAACAGCGCGCAGGGGCGGGCGTCGGCGTGGATCGCCAACCTGGTGGAGAGCCAGCGCGGCACCGGCTCGTCGCTGGAATTCCTGGAGAACGTGAAGGTCGACCTGTTCCCGGACGAGGTCTACCTGTTCACCCCGAAGGGCGACATCCTGGCCCTGCCGCGCAACGCCACCGCGCTGGATTTCGCCTACGCGGTGCATACCGACGTCGGCAACCACGCGGTGGCGGCGCGGGTGGACAGGAAGCTGGCGCCGCTGCGCGCCAAGCTGGCCAGCGGCCAGAGCGTTGAAATCATCACCGCGAAGTCCGCCGCACCGGCGCCGCAGTGGCTGGAATTCGTGGTGTCCGGCAAGGCCCGCACCGCGATCCGCCACCAGCTCAAGCACCTCGAGCACGAGGACGCGGTGCAGCTTGGCCATCGCATGCTGGACCGCGCGTTGGGCACCCTGGGCACCTCGCTCGACCGGCTGCCACCGATCCTGCTGGACGCCTACCTCGCCGAGAGCCGCTTTCCGCGGCTGGAGGCGCTGCTGGCCGACATCGCCCTCGGCAACCGCATGCCGGCGCAGGTGGCGCAGGCGCTGGCAACGCCGGAACAGGAGCCCGACCTGCTGCGTTCCGCGCAGGCGGTGCCGCAGGAACGGATCCTGATCACCGGCGCCGAGCGCGGGGTGGTGAGCTTCGCGCAATGCTGCATGCCGATCCCGGGCGACGAGATCATGGGCTACCACACGGCCGGCAAGGGCATCGTGGTGCACCGCCTGGAGTGCCCGAACGTCGGTGAGTACCGCAAGTCGCCGGAGCGTTGGGTGCAGATCGGCTGGGACCGCCAGGTCAGCGGGGATTTCGACGCCGCGCTGCGGATCGAGGTCGAGAACCGACCTGGCGTGCTGGCCCAGGTCGCCGCCGCGATCGCACATGCGGAATCCAACATCGACCGCGTCGAATACCTCGAGCGCGACACCCGGGTCGCGGTGATCCGCTTCGCGATCGAGGTCGCGGACCGCAAGCACCTGGCGGACGTGATCCGGCGGATCCGCCGCCTCAACGTGGTCCACGGCGTGCAGCGCCTGTAGGAACGGCGCAAGCCGCGACCGATTCCCCGGGAAGTGCGGTCGCGGCTTGCGCGACTCCTACAATGCAGCATCCCCTTTCGTTGGAGCCGACGACATGCCCCGCACCCCCATCCACAGCGACCATGCACCCGCCGCGATCGGCCCGTATTCGCAGGCCACCCGCGCCGGCAATCTGGTGTTCCTCAGCGGCCAGATCCCGCTGGATCCGGCCACCGGCAACCTGGTCGAGGGCGACATCACGGTCCAGGCACGGCGTGCGTTCGACAACCTGGAGGCGGTCTGCGCAGCGGCCGGCGGCAGCATGGACGACATCGCCCGGGTCGGCCTGTACCTCACCGACCTGTCGCAGTTCGGCGCGGTCAATGCGGTGATGGCCGAGTACTTCGCCGCACCGTACCCGGCGCGCTCGACCATCGAGGTACCGGCGCTGCCCAAGGGCGCGGTGTTCGAGGTCGACGCGATGATGGTCCTGCCCTGATTCGTGGTTCGTAGCGCACGCGCCGGCCCCACCCTTGCCGCCTCCGGTGCGGCCCCGTTGGCATCGCTGCCCGGCGTCGGCCCGGCGCTGGCGGAGAAGCTCGCCGCACGCGGCCTGCTGACCCTGCAGGACCTGTGGCTGCACCTGCCGCGGCAGTACGAGGATCGCACCGCGCTGGCGCCGATCCGGCAGTTGCAGGCGGGCGTCGCGGTGCAGGTGGAAGGCAGGGTCGAGGCGGTGGAGCGTGGCTTCCGCTACCGGCCGATGCTGCGGGTGGCGCTGTCCGACGAGTCGCGCGCCACCCTGGTGCTGCGCTTCTTCCATTTCCGTGCGCAGCAGGCGGCGCAGTTCGCGCCGGGCACGCGGGTGCGTGCGTACGGCACCCCGCGGCCGGGCCAGCACGGGCTGGAGATGGTGCATCCCAGCTACCGCGTCCTCGGCGAAGGCGAACACGGCCTCGGCGAGGCGCTGGATCCGGTGTATCCGGAGGTCGAGGGCATCGGCCCGGCCAACCTGCGCAAGCTGGTCGGGCTTGCGCTGGAGCGCTTGCCGGATGCCGATACGCTGGAGCTGTTGCCGCTGGAGGTGCGCGATGCCTTGCAGCTGCCGGGCCTGCGCGACGCCCTCGTGACCCTGCATCGGCCGCCGCGCGACGCCGACGTGGCCGCGCTGCAGGCCGGCCTGCATCCGGCGCAACGGCGGCTGGCGTTGGAGGAATTGCTGGCCCACCAGTTGAGCCTGCGCCGCCAGCGCATCGCCCTGCAGCAGCTTGGCGCGCGCCCGCTGCGCGGCAAGGGGGCACTGGTCGAACGCCTGCGTGCATCGCTGCCGTTCGCGCTGACCGGCGCGCAGCAGCGCGTCTATGCGCAGGTGCGCGACGACCTGGCGCAGCCACGGCCGATGCTGCGGCTGGTGCAGGGCGACGTCGGCAGCGGCAAGACTGTGGTCGCGGCGATGGCGGCGCTGCTGGCGGTGGAGGCGGGCCGCCAGGCCGCGCTGATGGCGCCGACCGAACTGCTGGCCGAGCAGCACCTGGCCAACCTGCGCGGCTGGCTCGAGCCGCTTGGCGTGCGCGTGTGCTGGCTGGCCGGCAAGGTCACCGGCAAGGCCCGTGCGCAGGCGCTTGCGCAGGTGGCATCCGGCGCCGCCCAGGTGGTGGTCGGCACCCATGCGCTGATGCAGGAGGGCGTGGCCTTCCACGACCTGGCGTTGGCGATCGTCGACGAACAGCACCGCTTCGGCGTGCACCAGCGGTTGGCCCTGCGCGACAAGGGCCAGCGCGACGCGGTGCCGCACCAGCTGGTGATGACTGCCACCCCGATCCCGCGCACGCTGGCGATGTCGGCATACGCCGACCTCGACGTCTCCGCGATCGACGAACTCCCGCCCGGGCGCACCCCCGTCACCACCATCGCCCTCGCCGCCGAACGCCGGCCGGAGCTGATCGAGCGCATCCGCGCTGCCTGCGCGGAGGGTCGCCAGGCCTACTGGGTATGCACCCTGATCGACGACTCCGACGAAGTCGTCGCGCAGGCCGCGCAATCCACCTTCGAGGCGCTGACGCTGGCGCTGCCGGAACTGCGCATCGGGCTGGTGCATGGGCGCCAGAAGGCCGCGGACAAGCAGGCGACGATGCGCGCCTTCAAGCAGGGCGAGCTGGGCCTGCTGGTGGCGACCACGGTGATCGAGGTCGGGGTGGACGTGCCGAATGCGTCCTTGATGGTGATCGAGAACGCGGAGCGGCTGGGCCTTGCGCAGTTGCACCAGCTGCGCGGACGGGTCGGGCGCGGCAGCGCGGCCTCGAGCTGCGTGCTGCTGTACCAGTCGCCGCTGTCGGCGATGGCGCGCGAGCGCCTGGACACCCTGCGGCGCAGCAACGACGGCTTCGAGATCGCCGAGAAGGACCTGCAGTTGCGCGGCCCGGGCGAACTGCTGGGCACCCGCCAGACCGGACTTGCGGCATTCCGGATCGCCGACCTCGCCCGCGATGCCGACCTGCTGCCGCGCGTGCATGCACTGGCCGACCAGCTGCTGCAGGCAGCGCCGGCGACCGCCGCGGCGGTCGTCCAGCGCTGGGTCGGCGGCGCCGCACGCTACGCGTCGGCGTGAGGCGCCATAATCGGCCGATGACGAACCCGCGCATTCCGTTGCTGATCGATACCGACCCCGGCGTGGACGACGCGCTGGCCCTGCTGATGGCGTTCAACGACCGCCGCCACCAGGTGGTCGGCCTGACCATCGCCGCCGGCAACGTCGGCCTCGCCCACACCGTGGCCAACGCGCTGAAGCTGTGCGAGGTCTGCGGGGTGGACGTGCCGGTGTTCGCCGGCGCCGCCGACCCGTTGCTGCACCCGGCCGAGGACGCGGCGTTCGTGCACGGCCGCGATGGCTTCGGCGACACCGGCCATGCGCCCGCGGCGCGCGCCGCCGAGTCCGAGCATGCCGCGCTGGCGATCCTGCGGCTATCGCATGCGCATGCCGGCAAGCTGCTGCTGGTGGCGCTGGGCCCGCTGACCAATGTCGCGCTGGCGCTGAAGCTGGACCCGACCCTGCCGGACCGCGTGGCCCGTTGCGTGGTCATGGGCGGGGCGGTCAGCGCGCACGGCAACATCAGCGCCGCGGCGGAATTCAACATCGCGTTCGACCCGGAAGCGGCGCACATCGTGTTCACCGCGTTTCCCCGGATCGACGTCGCGGACTGGGAAGCGGTGATCGCGCACGGCTTCCTGCATGCGGACGCCGAACGCTGGCTGGCGGCGGACTCGCCGCGGGCGGCGTTCTACGCCAGCATCTCGGCGCACAACCGGGCATGGTCGCGGGCCGGCCGCGGCGAGCGCTGGCACGCCGCCGATGCGCTGGCGATGGCCCACGCGCTGGAGCCCGAAGGCGCGCTGGAGGTGCTGGAGCGGCCGCTGGCGGTGGAGCTTGAGGGCCGCCACAGCCGCGGTGCCACCATCGTCGACTGGAACCGGCGCCACGGTCGCCCCGACAACGCCGCGATCCTGATGCGCTACGACCAGGCGCGGTTCGAGGGCCTGATCGAGCGCGCGCTGGCGGCGACAGGATGACTTGCGCGGGTGCCACGCATGCCCCTATAATGCGCGGCTCTGTCCCGCTCCAACTCAGGTTTACGCCATGAAAGCCGGCATCCATCCCGAATACCGCGAAGTCGTCTTCCAGGACGTGACCTCGGACTTCAAGATCCTGACCCGCTCCACGCTTGCCTCCAAGGAAACCGTGAAGTGGGAGGACGGCAACGAATATCCGCTGATCAAGGTGGAAGTGTCGTCGTCCTCGCACCCGTTCTACACCGGCCAGAACAAGGTGATCGACACCAGCGGCCGCGTCGACAAGTTCCGCAAGCGCTACCAGAAGTAAGCGCCTGCCAGCGCAGTTCCCGAACGGCCACCCTTGCGGTGGCCGTTTTGTTTCCGGCCGTGCCGGGTCGGATCCCGGCGGGCCCTGCATTCGACTTTCGTCCGAGTCCGGGCTCGGTTTCGCCTGTGCGATAATTTCGGCTTCCCATGCGGCGGCGCATGGCCTGCGGGCCGGCGACGCCGTGCGGACCCCACAGGAGCGAATCCGTGACTCAATCAGGCAACAGCCAACCCGACCAGATCACCCTCAACGCCGGCGACAAGTCCGTGGCCATGCCGCTGCTGCACCCGACCCTGGGCCAGCCCTGCATCGACATCGCCCGCCTGCCAAGGGAAACCGGCTGCTTCACCTACGACCCCGGGTTCGGCGCCACCGCCAGCTGCAAGTCCGCGATCACCTACATCGACGGCGATGCCGGGGTGCTGCTGTACCGCGGTTACCCGATCGAGCAACTGGCCGAGAAGTCCAGTTTCCTCGAGGTCGCCTACCTGCTGATGCATGGCGAGCTGCCGAACGCCGGCGCGTTCTCGAAGTTCGAGCACGAGGTGACGCATCACTCGATGATGCACGAGGCGTTCCGCACCTTCCTCTACGGCTTCCGCCACGACGCCCATCCGATGGCGATGCTGACCGGCATGCTGGGTTCGCTGGCCAGCTTCTACCACAACGACCTCGACCTCGAGGATCCCGAGCAGCGCCGCCTTGCCGCGGTTCGCCTGATCGCCAAGGTGCCGACCATCGCCGCCGCCTGCTACCGCTACTCGATCGGCTGGCCGATCCGCTACCCGCGCAACAACCTCGAATACACCACCCGCTTCCTGCACATGATGAAGGAAGTGCCGAGCGAGCCGCTGGAGCTGAATCCGGTCGCGGCCAAGGCGATGGACCTGCTGTTCATCCTGCACGCGGACCACGAGCAGAACGCATCCACCTCGACCGTGCGCCTGGTCGGCTCGACCGGCGCCAATCCGTATGTGAGCGTCGCCGCCGGCGTGGCCGCGCTGTGGGGCCCGGCGCATGGCGGCGCCAACGAGGCGGTGCTGAAGATGCTGGCCGAGATCGGCCGCCCGGAGGACGTCCGCTCCGCGATCGACAAGGCCAAGGACAAGGAGTCCGGCTTCCGCCTGATGGGCTTCGGCCATCGCGTGTACAAGAACTTCGATCCGCGCGCGAAGATCATCCGCGAGATGTGCCACAAGGTGCTGGCCGACCTCGGCGTCAACGACCCGCTGCTGGAGGTCGCGATGCGGCTGGAAGAGGCGGCGCTGAAGGACGACTACTTCGTGCAGCGCAAGCTCTACCCGAACGTCGATTTCTACAGCGGCATCATCTACAAGGCGCTCGGCATCCCGGTGGAGATGTTCACGGTGATGTTCGCGATCGCGCGCACCGCCGGCTGGGTCAGCCACTGGCTGGAGCAGCAGGAGGACCCGGAAAACCGCATCGGCCGCCCGCGCCAGATCTACACCGGTGCCGCCAACCGCGACTTCGTGGACATCGGCGCGCGCTGACCGCAGCGGGCATCGCGCAACGAACGGGCGCCCCGCATCGCGGGGCGCCTTGCGTTACGGGCGTGGCAAGACGGGTTCAGGGCAGGGCTTCGTAGCCCGCGATCTCGTCCTCGGCCAGCAGCATCCGCAGCTGCGCGGCGGATGCGCGGCGCATCGGCCTGCCGTCGACCCCCGACAGCGGCGCCTGCCGCAGCACGTCGGCCGGCAGCACGGTGGCGTCGAAGCTGAGGTCTTCCGCGGAAAACAGCCAGACCGGGAAGTCGGCGGCGCGCTCGCGGTCCAGCCGCAGGTGGCGGCTGCGCGCTTGCGCCGGCACTCCATGCTGGTCCAGCCAGCGCGGCACCGCGTCGGCATCGTCCCCGTGCAGGTGCAGGGCGACCGCGGCATTGGCGTCGGCAGTGCCGTCCAGCACCGGACCGACCAGCCGCGGCTCGAATGCGTGGAAGAAGTCCAGCGCGCGCAAGGCCGCTTCACGGCGGCGGCGCAGCTCGCGGGCCTGGCCGCTGCCGAGGAACAGGCGCTGGTACTCGCGCAGCGCCTCGTCGATCTCGCAGTTGCGCGGCAGCGAGGCATCGTCATGGATGCCAAGCCGCTGCGCGGCCTTGAGCTTGGCCTGGTGGTAGTCGCGGATGCCGCCTTCGGCCATCAGCCTCGCCGCCTCGAACGCCAGGTGCTGGCGGCGTTCGCGGGTCCGGGTCTGCGCATGGGTGTGCGCGTGGACCCTGGCATGCGGGCGGGTGTTGTGCATCGCGCGTCCCCGGTGCGGCCTGCCCCGACTGTACCCGAGCAAGGCCGGCAGCGCACCAGCGGGCTGCGCGCCGCCGTGGCGCTGGCGGCGGACATCGATCAGAAGATGTCGAACGCTTCCTCGTCCGGCTGCGCGTCCTGGTCGGGCATCGCATCCAGTTCGTCCTGGATGCGCTCCTGGTCTTCCACCTTCAGCCACTCGACCACGCCATTTGCCTTGACCTCGACCATCCCCGCCGGCGGCTCGAGGTCGCGCGGTGGCTGCTCCTTCAGCGCCGTCTTCATGTAGCTGATCCAGATCGGCAATGCCGCCTTGCCCCCGTATTCGCGGTAGCCCAGCGACTTGAAGTCGTCGCGCCCGACCCAGACGGTGGTGACGTAGGGGCCGCCAAACCCGGAGAACCAGGCGTCGCGGTGGTCGTTGGTGGAACCGGTCTTGCCGCCGACGTCCTCGCGGCCGAGCACGCGGGCATCGGTGGCGGTGCCGCGCTTGACCACGTCGCGCATCATCGACTGCAGCTGCCACGCAACCCGCGGGTCGATCGCGCGCGGCGCCACCACCATCGCCGGATCCACCGGCCGGGCCGGCCTCGGCTTCGAGACCGTGGCGGCCTGCGCCGGCGGCGCGGCAGCGCCCGGTGTGCCACCGGCGGGTCCGAAGTCGAAGCCGTCGACCGTGGTGGACTGGACCACCGTGGCCACCGGCTGGCCGGGCGCCTGCACCAGCGCGCAGGACGGGCAGGCGGTCGCCGGCTTCTCCCTGAAGACATCCTTGCCGCTGCGGTCGCGGACGCTGTCGATGAACCATGGCGTGACCAGGAAGCCGCCATTGGCAAAGGCCGCATAGCCGCGCGCGACCGACAGCGGGGTCAGCGACGCGGTCCCCAGCGACATCGACAGGTTCGGCGGCAGCCGCTGTTCCTCGAAGCCGAAATGGCTGATGTAGCGGCGCGCGTATTCGACGCCGATTGCATCCAGCAGGCGCACCGACACCAGGTTGCGCGACTGCACCAGCGCCTCGCGCACGCGCATCGGGCCGGCGAAGTTGCCGCTGTCGTTCTGCGGACGCCAGGTGTGGCCGGCGCGATCCTTGAACACCACCGGTGCGTCCAGCACGATCGAGGCCGGGTTGAAGCCGCGTTCGAATGCGGCCGCGTACAGGAACGGCTTGAAGCTGGAACCCGGCTGCCGGCGCGCCTGGGTCGCGCGGTTGAACTTGTTGCCGGCATAGCTGAAGCCGCCGACCAGTGCGCGCAAGGCCCCCGTGTCGGCATCCAGCGACACCAGCGCGGTCTGCGCGCGCGGAATCTGGTCGATCACCCATTCCGGCGCTGCGCCAGGCTTGTCGGCATTGCCGCGGCGCACGCGCACCACGTCGCCGCGTTGCGCCAGCGCGCTGGCGCTCTTGCCGGTCCAGCCGGTCGCGCTGCTGCCCAGGGTCACCTCGCTGCCATCGGCGAGCACCACCCGCACGCCATCGCTGCCGCTGCCGACCACCACCGCCGGCAGCAGGCCGCCTTGCGCGGGCGTGTTGCGCAGCAGCCGGGCGATCGCCATGGGGTCGGCACCGGCCGGTATCTCGACCTGCCGATCGGGCTTGCGCCAACCGTGGCGATGGTCGTACACGCGCATCCCGTCGGCCACCGCCTTGTCCGCCGCGGCCTGCAGCACCGGGTCGATGGTGGTGGTGACGTGATAGCCCTTGCTGACCACGTCTTCGCCGAAGCGGGCGATCATCTCCCGGCGCACCATCTCCGCCACGTAGGGGGCATGCACCTCGATCGGGCGCTCGTGCGGGCTCGCGTGCATCGGAACCGCCTTCGCGGCCTCCGCCTCGGCGGCGCTGATGTAACCCAGCGCGGCCATGCGCGGCAGGATGTAGTGGTCGCGGCGCTCGCGGTTGCGGGTGGGGTTGTCCAGCGGGTTGCCGCTGGACGGGAACTTGGGCGTGCCGGCGAGGGTCGCGGCCTCGTCCAGGGTCAGTTCGGCAAGGGTCTTGCCGTAGTAGAACTCGGCCGCCGCCGCCACCCCGTAGGCGCGGTTGCCGAAGAAACTCTTGTTGAGGTAGAGGCCGAAGATCTCGTCCTTGCCGAGTTCGCGCTCCATCTTCATCGCCAGCAGCATCTCGCGCAGCTTGCGCGCGTAGCTGTACTCGGAGTCCAGGAAGTACTGGCGCGCCACCTGCTGGGTGATGGTGGAGCCGCCGGGCACGCGTTTGTCGCTGGTGGTCGCCAGCAGCCAGACTGCCCGCGCCACGCCCTTGTAGTCGACGCCGTGGTGCTGGTAGAAGCGCGCGTCCTCGGCGGCCAGGAACGCCCGCTGGACACGTTCCGGCACGTCCTTGATGTCCACCGGGTAGCGGCGCATTTCCCCGAACAGGCCCATCAGGCGACCGTCGCTGGCGTACACGTACATCGGCTCCTGCAATTCGGTGGTGCGCAGGGCCTGCACGTCCGGCAGCTTGGCGGACAGGCTGGCGACCAGGAGCGCGATGGCGATGGCGCCGATCACCGCAAGCGTGACGCCGCCCAGCAAAACGAGGCGCAGGGTGCGGGGGAGGCGGGGCATCGACACAGGTTCCGATTGCGGGTTTGATGGTCGCGGAGTATAGAGGAGGCCTCAGTGGGGATCGGCATGCAGGGGGCGGCCGGTTTGACCAATGGGCTGCGTTAGGGGGAGAGCAGGTACGAACCGAAGGCGGGATTTCGGGCGTGGCGCGCAGGGTCGATAAGTGACATGGGTTGCCATTGTGTGAAAAGTCCGTTATTCATGTACTGAAGCACCTAGTGCGCGTAAGCGCCCGTGGGAAGGGGAGATACCGTGGGTCTCGTGACGAAAACGCAATCGCCGCTGATCGGCGTTGACATCAGTTCGACCGCGGTCAAGCTCCTGCAGCTGGCGCGCACCGGGGACCGTTACCGGGTCGAGCACTACGCCGTGGAACCGCTACCGCCGAATGCGGTGGTGGAGAAGAACATCGTCGAGGTGGAGGCGGTCGGCGAGGCGATCCGCCGTGCCGTGTCGCGCTCCGGCTCCCGCACCAAGTTCGCCGCCGCCGCTGTTTCAGGCTCCTCGGTGATCACCAAATCCATCCCGATGCCCTCCGATCTCGACGAAGACGAGATGGAGTCGCAGATCGAGCTGGAGGCGGTCAACTACATCCCGTACCCGATCGAGGAAGTGAACCTCGATTTCGAGGTGATCGGCCCGATGCCCGGCAACGCCGAAATGGTGCAGGTGCTGCTGGCCGCGTCGCGCTCGGAGAACGTCGAGGCGCGCGCCTCCGCGCTGGAAGTCGGCGGGCTGGTCGCGAAGGTGATCGATGTCGAGGCGTTCGCCATCGAGAACGCCTACGCGCTCATGGCCGGCAGCATCAACGTGCCGAACAACGGACTGGTGGCACTGGTCGATGTCGGCGCGACGATGACCACCCTCAATGTCCTGCGTGGCGGTCGCAGCATCTACACCCGCGAGAACGTGTTCGGCGGCAAGCAGCTCACCGACGAGGTCATGCGCCGCTACAGCCTGAGCTACGAGGAAGCCGGCCTGGCCAAGCGCCAGGGCGGGCTGCCGGAGAGCTACGAGATCGAAGTGCTGGATCCGTTCAAGGAAGCGATGGTCCAGCAGGTCAGCCGCCTGCTGCAGTTCTTCTACGCGGGCAGCGAATTCAACCGCGTCGACCACGTGGTGCTGGCCGGCGGCTGCGCCTCCATCCCGGGCATCGCGGCGATGGTCGAGGAGCAGCTGGGGGTGGCGACCACGGTCGCCAACCCGCTGGCGCAGATGACCCTCGGGCCACGCGTGCAGGCGCATGCGCTGGCGCAGGACGCGCCCGCCCTGCTGATCGCCTGCGGGCTCGCACTGAGGAGCTTCGACTGATGGCCAGGATCAATCTCCTCCCGTGGCGCGCCGAGCGGCGCAAGGCCCGGCAGAAGGAATTCGTCGGCATGCTCGGCCTCGCCGCGCTGTGCGGGGTGCTGGTGTCGTTCCTGATCGTCAGCTGGTACAGCGGGCGGATCAGCAGCCAGACCGGGCGCAACGAATACCTGCGCGGCGAGATCACCAAGGTCGATGGCCAGATCAAGGAGATCGAGGAACTCGACAAGAAGAAGGGCAAGCTGCTTGCGCGCAAGGAGGTGATCGAGCAGCTGCAAGCGAACCGATCGCAGATGGTGCACCTGTTCGATTCGCTGGTGCGTACCATCCCGGACGGAGTGACCCTGACCTCGATCAAGCAGGAAGGCGAGATCCTGACCCTGGGCGGGCGTTCGCAGTCGAATGCGCGGGTGTCGACCTACATGCGCAACCTCGAAGGTTCCGGCTGGATGACAGGGCCGGACCTGAACATCATCGAGGCCAAGGCCGGCAATGCGGGCCTGCCCTACGAGTTCAACCTCAAGGTCAAGCTGGCCAACCCGAACGCACCCAAGGACGAGGACGGCGATGGCAAGCCTGACGCAGCGCCAGCCGCCACCGCACCCGCCGATGTCGCGGCGGCACCCGTCGCAGGAGGGACTGCACCGTGAGCACCAAGAAGCTCAGCCTGCGTGAACTGGACATCAACAACATCGGTGCCTGGCCGCGGAATGCCAAGATCGGGTTCTGCGTGATCCTCGCCCTGTTGATCGTCGGCCTTGCCTGGTGGCTGTTCGTGCGCGACCGGCGAACCGAGCTGGAAGGCCTGCAGAAGCAGGAAGTCGAATTGCGCACCGAGTTCGAAACCAAGCAGGGGCGGGCGGCCAACCTGGAGCCGCTGAAGCAGCAGCTCGCGCAGATGGAGCAGCAGCTGCAGCAGATGCTGCGCCAGCTGCCGAGCAAGACCGAAATGCCGGACCTGATCGTCGACATCTCCCAGACCGCGCTGGCCACGGGTATCCAGAACGAGCTGTTCCAGCCCGGGCCGGAGACCCCCAAGGAGTTCTACGCCGAGAAGCCGATCGCGCTGCGGATGGTGGGGACCTACCACCAGTTCGGTGCGTTCGTGAGTGGCGTGGCCTCGCTGCCGCGCGTGGTGATCATGACCATGCACGACATTTCGCTGAAGCCGAAGGATGCCAAGACCGATCCGAATGCCAGGATCGGCCCGAACAGCGCGCTTGAGCTTTCCGGCACGGTCAAGACCTACCGGTACCTGGATGAAGACGAGACCGCGGCGCAGGCCGCCGCGGCGACGCCGCCCGCCGCGGGCACCCCGCCCGCCACTGGAGGGGCCTGACATGCGAATGATTGGCATCCAAGCCTTCCGGGCGGTCGGCATTGTCGCGATGGCGGTGGCGCTTGCAGGCTGCGGCAGCGGCCGGGGCGACCTCGAGAAGTGGGTGGCCGAGGTCAGGGCCAAGCCGGCTCCGCCGCTTGAGCCGTTGCCGGTCATGCAGCAGTTCGAGACGTTCGAATACGCCGCGCAGAACCTGCGCGACCCGTTCAGCGAGGCTTTTACCGGGGTCAACGGCAGCGGCCCGCGCCCGGATCCGGGCCGGCGCAAGCAGACACTCGAGGAATTCCCGCTGGACAGCCTCGACATGGTCGGCACACTGGGAGCCGGATCCGCTACCGCGGCGCTGGTGCTGGCGCCCGACAAGGTCACCTACCGGGTGCGTCCCGGTGCCTACCTCGGGCAAAGCGATGGACGGGTGACCGCCGTCTACGAAGACCGGATCGAACTGGTCGAACTGGTTCCTGATGGCGCGGGTGGATGGCTGGAACGGCCGGCCACCATGGCGCTCGAAGACAATTGATTGGGGGATAGACCAATGACCGTCACCAACGTCAAGCAGCAGCGGCCTTTGCGGCGCCCCTCGTCCCTCGGAGCCTGTGCAGTCGGGCTGGCAGTGGGCTTGTACGCGGCCGGCGCCGGCGCATTGCCGGTAGTCGCCACCGCGACGATGGCGCAGTCGGCCACCGGCGCAATGGCAGATCCGGCCCGGCGCACGCCTGGCGCGGTCAGCGTCACCGCGATCGACTTCAAGCGTGGCGATGGGGGCTCCGGCAAGCTCATCCTGCGCTTCAGCGGCGACGGCGCGGCCCCCGACCTGCGCAACATGGGATCCAGCGTGGTCGTCGACATCGGCAACGCGCAGCTGCCCGCATCACTGCAACGCCCGATCAACGTCACCGATTTCGCGACCCCGGTGCAGCGGATCGATGCGCGCGCCACCAGCAGCGGGACCCAACTGGTGCTGGGAACCCAGGGCACGTTCGAGTCGATGGCTTACCAGAGCGGCAACGAATACATCGTCGAGGTCGTGCCGCGCGCCACCCCGGTCGCGACGGCAAAGACCGCCTCGCCGGCGATGGGCGCCACCGCGATGGGCGCGACCGACAGCGATTCGAGCATCCGCTACAGCGGGCGCCCGGTGACCTTCAACTTCCAGGACGTGCCCGTGCGCACCGTCCTGCAGCTGATCGCCGAGGAATCGAACCTCAACATCGTGGCCGCGGATACCGTTCAGGGCAACGTGACCCTGCGCCTGGTAAACGTGCCCTGGGACCAGGCGCTGGACATCGTCCTGCAGGCCAAGTCGCTCGACAAGCGCCGCAGCGGCAGCGTTGTCTGGGTCGCGCCGCAGAAGGAGATCGCCCAGTTCGAGCAGGACAAGGCGGATGCGCGCATCAGCCTGGAGGAGCGTGCCGAAAAGGTCACGGAGTACATGCCGATCAACTACGGCAACGCCGAGGACATCGCCAAGCTGCTGACCGAGGGAAGCAAGGGCAATTCCAGCGGGCAGGGCGGCAGTGGCGGCCAGAGCGCGCAGAGCTCCCAGGACCGTGGTTTCCTGTCGTCGCGCGGCAGCATCAGCTTCGACAAGCGCACCAATACCCTGCTGGTGATCGACATCCCGCAGAAGGTCGCCGAAATCCGCAGCCTGGTGCAGAAACTGGACAAGCCGGTTGATCAGGTCGTGATCGAGGCACGCATCGTGGTCGCCACCGAATCGGTGGCACGCGAGCTGGGTGCGCGGTTCGGCATCAGCGGTCGCAACGAGAACGGATACTTCAGCGGCGATCTCGAAACCAACACCGCCAACGTGAACGCGGATTACCAGGCCAGCCAGACCAACCGCGCCTTGGAGAATTCCTACAACACCTGCCTTGGCGGCGCGAACCCGAGCGGTTGCGTTCCGCCGACCTACGTCGGCAGTACGACCACGCGCGGCCTGATCACCAACCTGGCGGCCGGGATCTTCGGCTCCACCAATGCACCCGGTTCGCTGGCGCTGTCCATCCTCAATGCCGGGTACCTGCTCGATGTCGAATTGTCGGCGATCCAGGAGCAGGGTCGTGGCGAGGTGATCTCCAATCCGCGCATCGTGACCAGCAACCAGAAGGAATCGGTGATCCGCCAGGGGCAGGAAATCGGCTACCTGACGGTCACCGGCGGCCAGAGCAATAACGTGCCGACGGTTGAGTTCAAGGAGGTGTTGCTTGAGCTCAAGGTCACCCCGACCATCACCAATGACGGCCGCGTGTTCATGAACCTGGCCGTCAAGAAGGATGAACTGGAGGGCTTCGTGAGCGTCGGTACGTTCGGCGACGTGCCGCAGATCGCCAAGCGCGAGGTCACCACCGCCGTGCTGGTGGACGACGGCCAGACCGTGGTGATTGGCGGTGTCTACGAGTTCCGGGACCGTTCCGACATCGCCAAGGTGCCGTTCCTCGGTGACCTGCCATTCCTCGGCAACCTGTTCCGCAACAAGGGTCGCACCAAGGAGAAGGGCGAGCTGCTGGTGTTCGTGACGCCGAGGGTGATGCGCGTCGCCCAGCGCTGATCAGACGCATCGCACTGCAATACGGGAGCCGAAAGGCTCCCGCTTTGTTTGCGGCACCGGCATGACGTTCACCCACCTGCGGGCGCGGGCGTGCGAACCTTCGCCTGCAGCGCTGGTCGAACCAGCCGCGACCCGAGGACCCCATGGATACACCCACCGCGGATACTCCACGCCTGCACGCGGCCTTCAGCGCCCTGCGCGAGGACCTCGCGCGCGAAATCGTCGGCCAGACGGGACTGATCGAACGCCTGCTGATCGCCTTGCTTGCCGACGGCCACCTGCTGGTCGAGGGTGCGCCCGGGCTGGCCAAGACCAGCGCGATCCGCGCGCTGGCGGCCAGGCTGGATGCCGGTTTCGCCCGTGTCCAGTTCACCCCCGACCTGTTGCCCGCCGACCTGACCGGCACCGAGGTCTGGCGCCCCCAGGATGGCCGCTTCGAGTTCCTGCCGGGACCGATCTTCCATCCGATCCTGCTGGCGGACGAGATCAATCGCGCGCCGGCCAAGGTCCAATCCGCGCTGCTGGAGGCGATGGGCGAGCGCCAGGTCACCGTCGGCCGCCAGACCTATCCGCTGCCGGCGCTGTTCCTGGTGATGGCGACCCAGAACCCGATCGAGCAGGAAGGCACCTTCCCGCTGCCGGAAGCGCAGCTCGACCGGTTCCTGATGTACGTGCGGATCGGCTATCCCGATGGCGATGCGGAAACCGAGATCCTGCGGCTGGCGCGCGAGCGCGCGCGCAGCGCAATGCAGGCTGGCGCGCCGGCGCCCGCGCGGATCCCGATCGAGGACGTGTTCGCCGCTCGCCGCGCGGTACTCGACCTGCACGTGGCGCCGGCACTGGAACGCTACCTGGTCGAACTGGTGCTGGCCTCGCGCGATGCCGCGCGCTATGACGCTGCGTTGGCGCGGCGGATCGCCTGGGGTGCAAGCCCGCGCGGTTCGATCGCGCTGGAACGCTGCGCGCGCGCGCGCGCCTGGCTGGCCGGGCGCGACTTCGTGACCCCCGAGGACGTACGCGCGGTGGCGCCCGATGTGTTGCGCCACCGGGTGCTCCCCAGCTACGAGGCCACCGCCGAAGGCTGGGATGGCGAGCGCCTGGTCGCCGAGCTGCTGCAGCGGGTTCCGCTGCCCTGAGCGCGGCGGTGTCGGAGACCGGACATGCCGCGCCAGGCGGCTCCGCGACCGCGGCCACGCTGCCGGAGCTGATCGGCTTGCGCGCGCTGGTGCAGGGTCGCCGTGGCGCGCGCGAGGGCCGGCATGGCCTGCAGGGGCACGCGCTGTCGAACCTGCGCGGGCGCGGCATGGAATACGCCGAGTCGCGCGAATACGCGCAGGGTGACGATGCCCGCCACATCGACTGGCGGTTGACCGCGCGCAGTGGACGCACCCACACCAAGCTGTTCCAGGCCGAGCGCGAGCGGCTCACCCTGGTCGTGGCGGATACCGCCCCGGCGCTGTACTTCGGCACCCGCACGCGCTTCAAGTCGGCACAGGCGGCGCGTGCCGGCGCGCTGGCGGCGTGGATCGCGGTGCGCGACGGCGACCGCATCGCCGCCCTGCGCAGTGGACCGGGTGAGGCGCCGGTCACGCCGGCGTCGGGCCCGCGCGGCGCCTTGCGGGTGCTGGATGCGCTGGTGCGCTGGTACGCCCGTCCGCCGGCTGCCAACGACGGACTCGCGGTGGCGCTAGACCACGCCCGGCGGCTGCTGCGGCCGGGTTCCCGGCTGCTGGTACTGGCCGACGCGGCCAGCATCGTCCAGGTGCCGCTCGCGCGTTGGACGGCACTGGCGCTGCACCACGAAGTGATCGTGCTGCTGCTGACCGATCCGCTGGAGCGGACGCCGCCGGCCGCGCGCCTGGCGTTCGCATCCGCCGCCGGCGACCGGGTCGAACTCGGGCTGGACGCGGCGATCACCCGCCAGCGCTGGCGGCACGAATTCGGCATTCCGCTGGAAGCCGCGCTGGAATCATTGGCGGCGTGCGGAATCCGCGCGATGGAACTGTCCAGCGCGGACCCCAGCGATTCGTGGCTACCACTGCTCGATCGAAAGCCCAGGCCACGATGACGCCGCTGCCGCTGCGCGATGTGCACGAAGGGGTAGCGCCGGCCTGGTGGCCGCCCGCGCCGGGCTGGTGGCTGCTGCTGGGTGCGATCGTGATCGTGGCGACATTGCTTGGTTGGCGGGCGGCGGCGAAGCGTCGACGGCGCGAGGCGATCCTGCGCCTGTTCGACGACGCGCTGGCGCATGCCGGAACTCCGGCGCAGCAGGTCGCGGCGATGTCCGAACTGCTGCGTCGCGCGGCGCGGCGCAAGCACGCGGGTGCCGACCGCCTGCTGGGGGACGAGTGGCTGCGCTTCCTCGACGAGGGCATGCCGCGGCCGGTGTTCAGCACCGGTGCCGGACGCCTGCTGGGCGACGGCGGATTCCGCCCGCAGGTGGCCGCGCAGGAATGCGCCGTGCTGCGCGACATCGCCCGCGAGCGCTACCTGCGCTGGATGCGGGCATGAACGCGCTGCGCGAACTGCTGGGCCTGGACGGTTTCGCGTGGCCATGGATGCTGCTCGCGCTGCCGCTGCCGTGGCTGGTGCACCTGCTGGTCCCGGCGCGCCGCAGTGCGCAGCCGGCGTTGCGGGTGCCGTGGAACGACCGCCTGCTGCGCATCGCCAGCGGTGGTTCACTTGCGCCGACGCCACGCGGCTTTGCGTGGCTGGCGTTCCTCGCGTGGAGCCTGCTGTGCGTGGCCGCCGCGCGCCCGCAACAGCTCGGCCCGGCGATCGCCCCGCCGCAGGTCGGGCGCGACCTGATGCTGGCGGTCGACCTGTCGGCGAGCATGGGCGAGCAGGACATGGAACTCGGCGGGCGCATCGTCGACCGCCTGACCGCGGCCAAGGCGGTGCTGGCAGATTTCCTCGAACGCCGCGCCGGCGACCGGGTCGGGCTGGTGGTGTTCGGCGAGCGCGCCTTCGCCTTGACCCCGCTGACCCTCGATCGCGCCAGCGTGCAGGAGCAGCTCGGCGACAGCGTGGTCGGCCTGGCCGGCCGCGCCACCGCGATCGGCGACGCGATTGCGCTGGCAACCAAGCGCCTGCAGCAGCAGCCAGACGGCCAGCGGGTGCTGGTCCTGCTCACCGACGGGGTCAACACCGCCGGTACCCTTGACCCGGCGAAGGCGGCGCAGATCGCGCGCGACAACGGCGTGCGCATCCACGCGGTTGCGTTTGGCGGCGATGGCGGCGCGCTGTCGGTGTTCGGTTTCCAGCTGCCGATGGGCGGCGACGAGGTGGACGAGGCGGGTTTGCAGCGGATCGCCGCGGTGACCGGCGGGCGCTTCTTCCGTGCCCGCGACACCGACGCGCTGGCCGGCATCTACGCCGAGATCGACGCGCTGGAACCGGTGCAGCGGCAAGGCCAGGCGGTGCGGCCGAAGATCGAGCGCTATCCGCTGCCGTTGGCCTGGGCGCTGGGGATTGGCCTGCTGGCGCTGGTCGTGGGGAGGCGCCGGTGAGCGGCCTGCTTGCAGCGCTGCCCGTGCATTTCCTGCGCCCGTATTGGCTGCTCTGCCTGCTCGCATTGCCGCTGCTGGCGTGGTGGTGGCGCGCGCGCGCGCAACCGCGCAGCGCGTGGCAGGACGCAGTGGATCCGCACCTGTTGCCGCACCTGCTGGTGGACGCGGAAGGGTCGCCGCGTGCCCGGCTGGCGCGTGGCTCGGGCATGTTGGCGGCGGCACTGGCGGTGATCGCGATGGCGGGCCCAAGCGTGGGCAAGGCCGAACACCCGCTGTGGCAGGCGAAGGCGCCGCTGGTGGTCGCGCTGGACCTGTCCAGCAGCATCCTGGCCCGCGACCTGCCGCCCTCGCGGCTGGCCCAGGCGCGGGCCAAGATCGCCACCTTGCTGCGCGAACGCGCCGGCGGGCAGGTGGCGCTGGTTGCCTTTGCCGACGACGCCTACACGGTGGCGCCGCTGACCGAGGATGCCGCCAACGTGGCGCTGTTCCTGGATGCACTGGCACCGGACGTGATGCCCGCGGACGGCCACCGTGGCGACCGTGCGATCGCCTGGTCGCAGCGGCTGCTGCGCAATGCCGGGTTCGCCCAGGGCGACGTCCTGCTGCTCACCGATCGCGCCGATGACCAGGCCATCGCCGAGGCCGCGCGCGCGCGCGCCGCCGGCTACCGGGTGTCCGCGCTGGGTCTGGGCACTGCGGGTGGCGGCGCATTCGACACCCCCGGCGGGCTGGGCAATGCGCGGCTCGACGCCGCCAGCCTGCAACGCCTCGCCGCCAGCGGTGGCGGCCGTTACCAGCCGCTGGCGGCCGGTAACCACGACCTGCGTGCGCTGGACGTGCTCGATCCGCAGGATGCGGGTGCCGCTGCAGCGGGCGGCGGCACCAGTCGCCGCTGGCGCGATGATGGCGCCTGGCTGCTGCCATTCGCGCTGCTGTTCGCGCTGCCGTTGTTCCGGCGCGGCGGCGCGGCGATGGCGATGCTGCTGCTGGTGTTGTGGTTGCCGATGCCGCCGGCGCAGGCGCAGGACGCAAGTGGCCTTTGGCGCCGCGCCGACCAGCAGGCGCATGCGCGGATGCTTGAAGGCGTGGCCGCGTATCGCAGGCAGCAATACGAGGAGGCGATCGCGAAATTCACCGGGAACGCCAGTGCCGAGGGCCAGTACAACCTCGGCAATGCGCTGGCGCAGGCCGGCCGCTACGACCAGGCGATCGCCGCCTACGACCGCGCCCTGCAGCAGCGGCCGGGGATGCCGGATGCGGTCGCGAATCGCGCCGCGGTGGATGCGGCGCGCAAGCGCAAGCCGCCGCCGGGCGGGCAGTCGCAACAGGGCCCGCAACAAGGCGGGGACCAGCAACGAGACCAGGGCCAGCAACGGGATGCGCAGCAGTCCCGGCAGCCGGGCCGGCCGCAGGGCGATCCATCGCGGCAGCCCGGGCAGGGCAGCCAGGACAAGGCCGCCGATCCGCGCCAACAGCAGCAGGCGGATGCGGCCCAACGCCAGCGCATGCAGGACGCCTTGCGCAAGCAAGGCCAATCGCAGGTGCCGGGCCAGCCGCGCCCGCAGCCGGCGGAAACCCCGGAGCAGCGCGAGCGCCGGATCGCCAACCAGGCACAGCTGCAGCGGGTGCCGGACGACCCCGGTGCGCTGCTGCGCGCCAAGTTCCAGCTTGAACACCAGCGCCGGCAGGGACTCGGGCAATGAACCGCGCGCGCGCCTTCGGCTTGCTGGTCGCGCTGTGCGCATTGCCAGGGCTGGTGACCGGCGTGTCCGCGCAGACCCGCGCCTGGCTGGATCGCGCGCAGGTCACGTATGGCGAGACCGTGACCCTCAACATCGAGACCAGTGCCTCGGTACGGCAGGTCGATTACCGTCCGCTGGCGGCGCAGTTCGACATCGCCGGACAGACCGTGCGCCGCAGCTTCGGGATGGTCAACGGGCAGTCACGGGCGAAGTCGCTGTTCGCGGTCGGCATCCGCCCGCGCGGGCCGGGGGTGATCACCGTGCCGGCCCTGCGCGTCGGCAACGCCAGCACCTCGCCGTTGCGGCTCACCGTGCTGCCACCAACGGTGCAGCAGGCCGGCGGCGATGCCGAGGCCTTCGTCGAGACCGAATTCGATGCGACCCAGCCCTACGTGCAGCAGGCGGTGGGCATGGCCGTGCGCCTGCACGTGGCGGTGCCGGTGCTGTCGGGCCAGCTCGACCAGGACCAGGTGGAAGGCGCCAGCCTGGAGCAGGTGGGCGCGGACATCCAGTACCAGCGCGAGATCGGCGGCCGTCGCTACAGCGTGGTCGAGCGTCGCTACCTGCTGGTGCCGGAACGCAGCGGGCCGCTGCGGGTGCCGGGCGCGCGCTTCAACGGCCAGGCGGTGGGCGGCTTCTTCGACAACATTTTCGACGACGGCCGCAAGCCGCTGGCGGCGGCCGCCCCCGACCAGCGCCTGCAGGTCCGGCCGGTCCCGGCCGACGCGCCGCAGCCGTGGCTGCCGTTGCGCGACCTCAGGCTGCGTTACCTGCAGTCACCGCGCGATGCGCGCGTGGGCGAGGCGACGATGGTCGAGCTGGAAGCGATCGCCGACGGTGCCCGCGCCAGCCAGGTGCCGGTGCCGGGATTGGCGGAGACGGACCAGGCGCAGGTGTTCGCCGACCCGGTGCAGGCGGACGAGCAGTTCATCGAGGGCCGCCCGCGCACCACCCTGCGCCGGCGCATCGCGATCGTGCCGTTGAAGCCGGGCGCGTTGTCCCTGCCGGGCCCGCGCATCGAATGGTGGGACGCAGTGCAGGGGGTGGCGCGCACCGCCATGCTGCCGCCGCTGCAGTTGCAGGTTTCGCCGGCGCTGGACGCGCCCGTCGGGTCCGGCGAAGTTCCGCGGGCGCCAGCCACGGCTGGCGAAACGCCGGATCCGCGCGCTTCGGCCGTGGCGCCCGTGCGCGACCGCCGTGGCTGGTTGTTGCTGGCCGCGGTGGCGCTGGCGGTGCTCGCGGCGTTCACCTGGTGGTGGTCGCGCGCGCGCAGGGCAAGCGTGCGCATGGCCGAGGTTCCGGGCGCATCGCCGCAGCCAGCGGCTGCGAGGTCACCGTCGCTGGCAGAGGCCTTGCGGCAGGGCGAACTTTCCGCCATCGCGCGGGCACTTTCCGGCGAAGCCGGCGTGCGGGGTGATGACCTCGACGGCGTCCGCGCCAGGCTCGACGACACCGCCCAGCGCGAAGCGATCGAAAGGCTGCAGGCCGCGCGTTGGGGCGATGGCGATGCGGCGGTCGCGCTGGTGGCGCTGCGCGGTGCATTCGCGCAAGGTCCGCGCTGGCGCATGCGGGGGCGCGCGCCATCGTCGCTGCTGCCGCCGTTGTATCCGCGGTAGCCCGGGGCGCGTTTGCTAAGCTGGCCGCTTCGTCTCCAACGAGTTGCATCCCATGCATTCCGCCGCCTCCGCTTCGCCCGTGGCCTCCCGTGGGTGGCCCCTGCACGTGAAGGTCCTGTTCGGCTTCGTGCTGGGCACCCTGGCCGGGCTTGCGGTGCATGCGCTGGCGGCGGATGCGGCCTGGGTCCAGGGGGTGATCGAATACGCGACCAAGCCGTTCGGGCAGGTGTTCCTCAACCTGCTGTTCATGCTGGTGGTGCCCTTGATGTTCTCCGCGCTGGTGCTCGGGGTGGCCGAGCTGGGCGACATTGCATCGCTGGGCAGGCTGGGCTGGAAGACGCTGACCTACACCGCGGTCGTGACCGCGTTGGCGGTTGGGATCGGCCTGGCCTGCGCCAACCTGTTCCAGCCGGGCACCCACATGGACCCGGCGCTGGTCGAACAGGCGATGAGCAACGCCCGCACCGGTGAAATCGTGAGCAAGGGCAGTGAGCTGCGGTTGATGGACCTGCTGGTCAACATCGTCCCGCACAACATCGTCGGCGCGATGGGTGACGACAAGCAGAAGCTCGGCATCGTGTTCTTCGCGCTGATGGTCGGCATCGGCCTGGTGATGAAGCCGACCCCGGGCACGCGTGCGTTCAAGTCGGCGTTGCACGGCCTGTTCGAGATCTGCATGCACCTGATCGGGATGTTCATCAAGCTGGCGCCGTACGCGGTGGCGGCATTCATGTTCAACCTCACCTCGCAGCTCGGCTGGGATGTGATCCGGAGCCTGCTGTGGTTCGTGCTCACGGTGCTGCTGGCGCTGGGCCTGCATGGGCTCGTGGTGTTGCCGCTGTGGGTCCGGTTCATGGGCGGCATGGCGCCACGCACCTTCTTCCGCGGCACCCAGGAAGCGGTGCTGACCGCATTCGCCACCGCCTCGTCCACCGCGACCCTGCCGGTCACGCTGCGCGTGGCCGAGGAAAACCTGAAGTTGCCGCGGAAGGTGTCGCGGTTCGTGCTGACCGTGGGCGCGTCCGCCAACCACCATGGCACCGCGCTGTTCGAGGGCATCACCGTGCTGTTCCTGGCCCAGGTCTATGGCCTGCACCTGGGCCTGCCGCAGCAGCTGATGGTGCTTGCGCTTTGCATCCTGGGCGGCATCGGCACCGCCGGGATCCCCTCGGGCTCGCTGCCGGTGATCGCGATGATCTGCGGGATCATCGGCATCAAGCCTGAAGGCATCGGCATCATCCTCGGGGTGAACACCTTCCTCGACATGTGCCGGACCTCGCTGAACGTCACCGGCGACCTCGCCACCGCTGTCGTGGTCGCGCACCGGAGCGGGGAAAAGGACCTGCCGGACGAGGCGCTGGCGCAGCTGGACGACATCGTGCGCTGACCTCGCGGGCCGGCTGGTGCTGGCGGCGGCCGGTGCCGGGATGGGACAATGCGCCGCCCGCACGCCGCCGGGCGCTTCCCTGACGCCCCCATGACCTCGCCCAGCCGCCGCGATCTCGCCAACGCGATCCGTTTCCTTGCCATCGATGCGGTCCAGGCCGCGAACTCCGGCCATCCCGGCATGCCGATGGGCATGGCCGACATCGCCGAAGTACTGTGGAACGACTACCTCAAGCACAACCCGGCCAACCCGGCATGGCCGGACCGGGACCGTTTCATCCTGAGCAACGGCCACGGCTCGATGCTGCAGTACGCGCTGCTGCACCTGGCCGGCTACGACCTGCCGCTGGATGAGCTGAAGGCGTTCCGGAAGCTTGGCTCGAAGACGCCGGGGCACCCGGAGAACACCCACACCGCGGGCATCGAGACCACCACCGGACCGCTGGGGCAGGGACTGGCGAACGCGGTCGGCTTCGCGCTGGCGGAAAAATTGCTGGCCCAGCGCTTCAACCGCGACGGCCACGCCATCGTCGACCACCGCACCTGGGTGTTCCTCGGCGACGGCTGCCTGATGGAAGGCATCAGCCACGAAGCGGCCTCGCTGGCGGGCACCTGGGGCCTGGGCAAGCTGGTCGCGTTCTGGGACGACAACCACATCAGCATCGACGGCAACACCGACGGCTGGTTCACCGACGACACCCCGGCGCGTTTCGAGGCCTACGGCTGGAACGTGGTGCGCGGCGTCGACGGGCACGATCCGGTGGAAATCCGGACCGCGATCGAGACCGCGCTGGAGTCGTCCGGCAAGCCCACCCTGATCTGCTGCCGCACGACGATCGGTTTCGGTTCGCCGAACAAGGCCGGCAAGGAATCCAGCCACGGTTCGCCGCTGGGCAAGGACGAAGTGCAGGCCACCCGCGACGCGCTGGGCTGGACGCATGGCGCGTTCGAGATCCCGCAGCCGCTGTACGCCGGCTGGCGCGCGCGTGACCTCGCCGCGGCCGAATCGGCGTGGAACGCGCGTTTCGCCGCCTACAAGGCCGCGCATGGCGACGCCGCCGCCGAGTTCGAGCGGCGCATGGCCGCCGAACTGCCCGGCGGCTTTGGCGCCGATGCCGATGCCTTCATCGCCAGGCTGCAGCAGGACGGCCCGGTGATCGCCAGCCGCAAGGCCTCGCAGAACGCCATCGAGGCATTCGCGCCGCTGCTGCCGGAACTGGTGGGCGGTTCGGCCGACCTGGCGCATTCCAACCTGACCCTGTGGAAGGGCAGCAAGTCGGTCGCGACCGACGACCCGAACGCGAACTACATCTATTCCGGCGTGCGCGAATTCGGCATGACCGCGATCAGCAACGGCCTGGCCCTGCACGGCGGCTTCATCCCGTACGACGCCACCTTCCTGGTGTTCAGCGACTACGCCCGCAACGCGGTGCGGATGAGCGCGCTGATGCGCGTGCGCGCGATCCACGTGTACACCCACGACTCCATCGGCCTGGGCGAAGACGGCCCCACCCACCAGCCGATCGAGCACCTCGCCTCGCTGCGCTACATCCCGGACAACGATGTGTGGCGTCCGTGCGATGCGGTGGAATCGGCGGTGGCGTGGAAGGCCGCGATCGAGCGCGCCGACGGCCCCAGCTGCCTGGTGTTCAGCCGCCAGAACCTGCCGCACCAGCCGCGCAGCGATGCGCAGCTGGCCGCCATCGCGCGCGGCGGCTACGTGCTGAAGGACAGCGTGGGCGCGCCGGAGGTCATCCTGGTCGCCACCGGTTCCGAAGTGGGACTGGCGATGCAGGCGGCCGCGCAGTTGGGCGATGGCGTGCGCGTGGTCTCGATGCCGTCGACCGACGTGTTCGACCGCCAGGACGCCGCATATCGCGAAGCGGTGTTGCCGAAGGCCTGCCGCAAGCGGGTGGCGATCGAAGCCGGCGTCAGCGATTTCTGGCGCAAGTACGTGGGCCTGGACGGCGCGGTGGTCGGCATCGACAGCTTCGGTGCCTCCGCGCCGATCGAGGCGCTGCTGCCGCATTTCGGCTTCACCGTGGACAGGGTGGTCGCGGCGGCGCAGGCGCTGTAGGCACTGCGTTCCAGGGTCTCGGCAAGCGGCGCCTGCGGGCGCCGCTTGCGTTGGTGGCGATCAGGCCAGCAGCAGCTTCCCGGACGCGATCAACAGGACCGCGCAAAGCGCATAACGCAGCCCGCGCACCGGCAGCCACTTCAAGCCCATCTGGGTGCCGATCAGCGCGCCGATCGCGACCACGCCCAACCACCACGGCAGCATCGCCGGCAGCGACTGCCCGGAGTGCAGCAGGCCGGCCAACCCGGTCAGCGAGTTGATCCAGACGAAGGCGACCGAGGTGCCGCTGGCTTCGCGGGTCGGCATCCAGTGCGCGAACAGCAGCAGCGGGGTGAGGAAGATCGCGCCGCCGGTGCCGGTGAGGCCGGACAGCGTGCCGATGGCCGCGCCGACCAGCAGGCCGGCCAGCCACGGCACGTTTCGGCCCTGCGCGGCGGCGTCTTCGCTCTCGGCACGCGATGCATGGCGGAACACGCCGATCGCGGCAACCAGCAGGACGATGCCCAGCAGCAGCGAATAGCTTTCCTTCGGCAACTTGATCTGCGCGGAGAAGAAGGCCGCCGGCGCCGACGCCAGCACGAACGGCAGCACGTTGCGCCAGCGCACGTGGCCGCCGCGCCACCAGCGGTACAGGCCGATGCCGCCAACCAGCAGGTTCAGGGCGAGTGCGGTCGGCCGCACCTGTTCCGGCGCGAAGCCGAGCAGGGCCATCGAGGCGATGTAGCCGCTGGCGCCGGCGTGGCCGACCGAGGAGTACAGCACGGCGACCGCGAAGAACAGCGCGGCCAGCAGGAGATCGGGGGAGGTCATCGAAGCGGTGCGGCCTGGCGGACGGAGCGCGAGCGTGCCAGCGCGGCCGGCGCCAGCGCAAGCGGCGCGCTCAGGCAAGCCCCGCGGGCAGCTCGCCCTGCAGTGGCGTGGCCAGGTAATGGCGTCCGTTCGCCTGCGCCGGCGGCAGCCGACCGCCACGGATATTCACCTGCAGCGCCGGATACAGCAGCGCCGGTGCGGCCAGCTGCGCATCGCGCGCGCGCCGGGCATCGACGAACGCCTCCAGCGTGGTGCCGGCATTCAGCATGCGGTTGTCGCGCCGGCTCTCGCCAACGGTCACGCTGCTGCGCGGGCCGCGTCCGGCGGGCGGATAGTCGTGGCACAGGTGCAGCACGGTGGCCTCGTCCATTGCATGCAGGCGCTGGATCGAGGCATGCAGTGCCTGCATGTTGCCGCCCGGGAAGTCGCAGCGCGCGGTGCCGATGTCGGGTGCGAACACGCTGTCGCCCACGAACACGTGGCCGTCGATCGCATAGCCCAGGCTGTCCGAGGTGTGCCCGGGCAGGGCCAGCACATGGAAGCGCAGCGAGCCCGCCTCGATCGCGTCGCCGTCGCGGAAGGTCGCGTCGAACGCATCGCGAAGCGCCGGGTCGTCGCCATCGATGGCGAACACCTGCGCGAAATGCGCCTGCACCTGGCGGATGCCGTCGCCGATCCCGACCGGCGCGCCGGTGGCCGCGCGCAGCACCGCGGCTGCGCTCAGGTGGTCGGCGTGGGCATGGGTCTCGAGGATGCGGCGCAGCTGCAGGCCGTGCGTGTCGAGGTAGTCCCGCACCGCCTGCAGGCCTGCGACGCCGATCCGCCCGGAAGCGGCGTCGTAGTCCAGGACCGGGTCGATCACCACCGCGTCATCGCCGCGGTGGACCACATGGGTCCAGGTGCCGCTGCCGGCATGCAGGAATGGCTCGATCTGCAGGGGCGCGCCCATCGCATTCACTCGCAGAAAGGAGGGTCGTTGCCGCAGTAGATGTCGTGCAGGGTTGCGATGATGCGTTGCGCGGGGCCGGGTGCGACCGAATAGAGGATCGCCTGGGCGTCGCGGCGCGTGGTCACCAGGCCGTCCTCGCGCAGCACCGCGAGGTGTTGCGACAACGCCGACTGGCTGAGGTCGACGCGCGCGTTCAGTTCGCCGACCGAGCGTTCGCCCTCGGACAGCAGGCACAGCAGCATCAGCCGCTTGTCGTTCGCCAGCGCCTTCAGCAGGCGGCTGGCGTCGGCGGCGTGCGCGCGCATCGATTCCGGATCCAGCACCGGCGGCGCGGGTTTGCGGCGTGCCTGCGTCATCCGCTTAACGTACCACCAGCGGCAGGCCGGCTTCGGCCCAGCCCAGCACGCCACCGGCGATCGAGCGCACGTCGGCGAAACCGAGCCGCTGCAGGTTGTCTGCCGCAAGCGCGGCGCGGCCGCCGGTGCGGCACGCCAACACGACCGGGCGCTCCCTGTGCGAGAGCGCCGGGTCGCTGACATTGGCCACCGCCGGATGCGCGTCCACCTGGAACTCCAGCACGCCGCGCGGGATGTTGATCGCACCGGGGATGTGGCCGGTTTCGAATTCGGCAGGTTCGCGCACGTCGATCAGCACCGCGTCGCCGAACCCGCCCTCGAACCGCTGCGGTGGCACTTCGCGGATGCGCGCCTGGGCTTCGGCAACGAGGTCGGCGGCGGTGAGGAACTTGGTCATCGGGACTCCTTGAAATATCAGTTGACACTAATATAAGGGGTATCTAATATTAATTCCAGCACAAACCGGCAGGAGATGGTAAATGGCCAGGATCGTGGTGATGGGCGCAGGGCTGGGCGGCATGAGCGCGGCATACGAGCTGCGCGAGGTGCTGGGCAAGGGGCACGAGGTCACGCTGGTGGGCAGGGGCGGCCAGTTCGGCTTCACCCCGTCCAACCCGTGGCTGGCAGTAGGTTGGCGCCAGCAGGAGCAGATCACCCTGGACGTGGCCGGACACGTCGGCAAGCACGGCATCGCGTTCAACGGTGATGGCGTCGAACGCATCGATGCCGAAGGCGACGCGGTGATCACCGGCGGCGGCGAGCGCATCCCCTACGACTACCTGCTGGTCTGCACCGGTCCGAAGCTGGCCTTCGAGGAAGTGCCCGGCACCGGCCCGGACGGCGGCTTCACCCAGTCGGTCTGCACCACCCCGCACGCCGCGCACGCGTGGGAGGCCTACCAGGCATTCCTGCAGGATCCCGGCCCGGTGGTGATCGGCGCGGTGGCCGGTGCCAGCTGCTTCGGCCCGGCCTACGAGTTCGCGATGATCGTCGATGCCGACCTGCGCAAGCGCAAGCTGCGCGACAAGGTGCCGATGACCTTCGTCACCAGCGAGCCGTACATCGGCCACATGGGGCTGGGCGGCGTCGGCGATTCCAAGGGCCTGATGGAATCGGAGATGCGCCAGCGCCACATCAAGTGGATCGTCAACAGCAAGGTGGCCGAGGTGCGCGACGGCGAGATGACCGTGGTCGAGCACGATGCCAAGGGCCAGCCCGGCGAATCGCACGTGCTGCCGTTCAAGTTCTCGATGCTGCTGCCGGCGTTCAAGGGCGTGGAGCCGGTGGCGGCGGTGGAAGGCCTGTGCAACCCGCGCGGCTTCGTGATCGTGGACAAGCACCAGCGCAGCCCGAAGTATCCGAAGATCTTCTCGGCCGGCGTATGCGTGGCGATACCGCCGGTGGAAGCCACGCCGGTGCCGACCGGCGCGCCCAAGACCGGCTTCATGATCGAGTCGATGGTCACCACCATCGTGCGCAACATCCAGGCCGAGCTGAAGGGCGAGGCTCCCGACTTCGAGGGCACCTGGAACGCGGTCTGCCTGGCCGACATGGGCGATACCGGCGCCGCCTTCGTGGCGCTGCCGCAGATCCCGCCGCGCAATGTCACGTGGACCAAGATCGGCAAGTGGGTGCACCTGGCCAAGATCGCGTTCGAGAAATACTTCCTCTACAAGATGCGCAACGGCACCTCCGAACCCATCTACGAGAAATACGTCCTGAGCGCGCTCGGCATCGAGCGGCTGAAGGACGTCAAGCGTTCCAGCTGAATCCAGACCCCCAAGGAGAAATGACATGACCCTCGATCGAGCCGTACAGGCGTTTGCCGGCGTGATGGTGGTGGTCAGCGTGCTGCTGACCCAGTTCGTCCATCCCAATTTCTTCTGGCTGACCGCGTTCATCGGCTTCAATCTGTTCCAATCGGCGTTCACCGGCTTCTGCCCGGCGGGAATGGTGATGCGCAAGCTCGGCATCGGCCGCAACGCCAACGACGCCAGCTGCTGCCGCTGATCGCCGCCAGGCCCGCCGCGTGCCACGGCGCGCGGCGGGTGCGTGCGCCAAACGAAATGACGATGGACGGACCGACACGATGATCGACTTGCGCAAGACCCTGCTCGCCACCGGTTTTCTGGCCCTCGCGGCCTGCGGCGGCGAACCGGCGGGCACCACCACGCCCGCATTGCCCGCGCTCGACACCATCGAAGTCACGGCGGCCTCGAACGGTGCCGGCAGCCGCTGGGATGGCGTGGTCGAGGCGGTGCGCCAGGCCGAACTCACCGCGCAGACCGCGGGCCGGGTCACCGCCGTACTGGTCGACGTCAACACCCGGGTGGCGCAGGGCCAGGTGCTGCTGCGGCTGTCCGCGGTGGAGCAGCAGGCCGGTGCCAACACCGCGCGCGCGCAGGTGCGTGCCGCCGAGGCTGCGGCGGTGGAGGCAGAGGCCAACTACCGTCGCTTCAGCGCGCTGGCCGGCGGCCAGTTCGTGTCGCGCGCGCAGGTCGACCAGGCCCGCGCGGCCCGCGACAGTGCCGTTGCCGCCCGCGACGCTGCCCGCGCGCAACTTGCGCAGGCCGCGCAGCAGGCTGACTACACGGTGGTGCGCGCGCCGTATTCGGGAATCGTCAGCGCGCGCCTGGTGGAGCCGGGCGAGAGCGTCGCCCCGGGGCAGCCGTTGCTGGCGGTGTACGCGCCCGGCGCATTGCGGATCCAGGTGCAGGTGCCGCAGTCGCAGGCCGATGCGATCCGCGCCAGGCCGCAGGCCCGCATCGAACTCGCCGGGGGCGAAGCCTTCGATGCCGCGCAGGTGGTGGTGTTTCCCGCCGCCGATCCGGTCACCCACAGCGTCGGCGTTCGCGTGCTGCTGGCGGACATGCCGGGTGCACCCGCGCCGGGCATGACCGCGAAGGTGGTGTTCCCGATCGCCACGAATGCGGCCCCTTCGGCGGTGAGCCTGCCGGCCAGCGCGCTGATGCAGCGCGGCGAGGTCAGTGGCGTTTACGTCATCGCCGGCAACCAGGTTGCCTTGCGCCAGCTGCGGCTGGGCCAGCGCAGCGGCGACCGCGTCGAGGTGCTGGCCGGGCTCAAGCCCGGCGAGCGCGTGGCCGCCGATCCGGTGGCCGCAGTGCAGGCGCTGGTGGCGCAGCGCAAGGCGATGGAGCGGGGCGATGACTGAACCGCGCCGCTTCGGCCTGTCCGGTCGGTTGGCCGCCGCGTTCCAGGCCAACCCGCTGACGCCGATCCTGGCCCTGCTCGGCCTGCTGCTGGGACTGGTCGCGGTGCTGGTCACCCCGCGCGAGGAAGAGCCGCAGATCGACGTGACCATGGCCAACGTGTTCGTGCCGTTCGCCGGCGCCAGTGCGCGCGACGTCGAGCAACTGGTGAGCACGCCGCTGGAACAGAAGCTGTCGGAGATCGAAGGCGTCAAGCACGTGTATTCGGTCAGCCGGCCGGGCATGGCGGTGCTCACCGTCGAGTACACGGTCGGGGTCGAACGCCAGCCGGCGATCGTGCGCCTGTACAACCAGGTCTATTCCAACCAGGACTGGCTGCCACAGGGCGTCGGCGTCGGCCAGCCGCTGGTCAAGCCGAAGGGCATCGACGACGTGCCGGTGATGGCACTGACCCTGTGGAGCGACGATCCCGCGCGCGGCGCCACCGCGCTTGCCGAAGTCGCACACACCCTGGAAACCGAACTCAAGCGCATCCCGGGCACGCGCGACGTCTATACGATCGGTGCCCCGGACCGGGTGGTCGCGGTGACCCTGGATCCCGCCCGCCTCGCCAGCCACGGCCTCACCGTGGCCGACCTCGGCCAGGCGCTGCGCGCCGCCAATGCGGTGCAGCAGGTGGGTGAGCGCGTGGGTGGCGGGGTGGCCACGCCGGTCACCGCCGGCACCTTCCTCGCCAGCGCCGAAGACGTGCGCGACCTGGTGATCGGGCTCGACGGCGGCAGGCCGCTGCGGCTGTCCGACGTGGCCCAGGTGCGCGCCGGCGGCGACATCGCCAGCCGCTACGCCTGGCACGGCGCACCCGCCGGCAAGGCCGGTCCCGCGCAGGGCGCCGCCCCCGCGGTGACCATCGCGATCGCCAAGAAGCCGGGCAGCAACGCCGCCGACATCACCAGCGCAGTCGCACGCCGTATCGGCCAGCTCAAGGGCGAATTGATCCCCGAGGGCGTCGAGGTCACGGTCACCCGCGATTACGGCCGGACCGCCGCCGACAAGGCCGCCAAGCTGATGCAGAAGCTGGCGTTCGCGACCGCCTCGGTGGTGCTGCTGGTGCTGTTCGCGCTGGGCTGGCGCGAGGCGATCGTGGTCGGCAGCGCGGTGGTGCTGACCCTGGCGCTGACCCTGTTCGCCTCGTGGGCGATGGGGTTCACCCTCAACCGGGTGTCGCTGTTCGCGCTGATCTTCTCGATCGGCATCCTCGTCGACGACGCCATCGTGGTGGTGGAGAACATCCACCGGCACATGGCGCGCGGCGGCAAGTCGCTGCGCGAAGCGATCCCGCCGGCGGTCGATGAAGTCGGCGGGCCGACCATCCTCGCCACCTTCACCGTGATCGCGGCGCTGATGCCGATGGCGTTCGTGTCCGGGCTGATGGGGCCGTACATGCGCCCGATCCCGATCAACGCCTCGGTCGGCATGCTGCTGTCGCTGGCGATCGCCCTGATCGTGACGCCGTGGCTGTCGCTCAAGCTGCTCGCCCGCCACGGCCATGCCGGCGAAGCGGATCACGCACCCGACGGGGAGCCGCAGGGCCGCCTGCATCGGCTGTTCCGCAGGGTGATGTCGCCGTTCCTGCTGGGTGCCGGTGCCGGCCGCAAGCGCGGGCTGCTGTTCGCCTCGATGGTGGCGCTGGTGGCGCTGGCGGCATCGCTGGCCGTGTTCCAGCTGGTGGTGCTGAAGATGCTGCCGTTCGACAACAAGTCCGAACTGCAGGTGGTGGTCGACCTGCCCGAGGGACGCACCCTGGAGGACACCAACGCGCTGCTGGTCGAACTGGCGGCGGTGGTCGAGCGCATGCCCGAGGTGCTGGACTACCAGGGCTATGCCGGCACCGCCGCGCCGATCAACTTCAACGGCCTGGTGCGGCAGTACTTCCTGCGCAGCGGCAGCAACGTCGGCGACCTGCAGGTCAACCTGGTCGACAAGCACCACCGCGACCGCCAGAGCCATGCCATCGCGCGCGAACTGCGCCCGCGGCTGGCGGAGATCGGGCGCCGCCACGACGCCTCGGTGAAGGTGGTCGAGGTGCCGCCGGGGCCGCCGGTGCTGTCGCCGCTGGTGGCCGAGGTCTACGGCCCCGACTACGCCGCCAGCCGCAAGCTCGGCAAGGCGCTGGAAGCCCGCTTCCTCGCGACCGAAGGCATCGTCGACGTCGACACCAGCGTGGAATCCGACGCCCCGCGCGAGGTGATCGTGGTCGACCGCGCGCGCGCCACCCGGCTCGGGGTGCCGCAGGCGGCGATCAGCGATGCGCTGGCCGCCGCGGTCGCCGGACTGGATGCAACCTACGTCCACGACGGCGCCTCCAAGTATCCGCGCCCGGTGCGGCTGCGGCTGCCACCCGCCGAACAGGCCGCGGTCGACCGCCTGCTGGCACTCAAGGTGCGCGGTGGCCAGGGCCAGCTGGTGCCGCTGTCGGAGCTGGTCGCGGTCCGGCGCGCGCCGTGGGACGGCGCGATCCACCACAAGGACCTGCTGCCGGTGGTGTACGTGATGGGCGACGAGGCCGGCGAGCTCGACAGCCCGCTGTACGGCATGTTCGACCTGGTCGGGCAGGTGTCCGCCGACGCCATCGGCGGCCACCAGGTCGCGCAGTCCTTCATCGCCCAGCCGGCCGACACCAGCGGCTTCGCGATCAAGTGGGACGGCGAGTGGCAGATCACCTACGAAACCTTCCGCGACATGGGCATCGCCTATGCCGCCGGCATGGTCCTGATCTACCTGCTGGTGGTCGCCCAGTTCCGCAGCTACCTGGTGCCGCTGGTGATCATGGCGCCGATCCCGCTGACCGTGATCGGGGTGATGCCGGGGCATGCGCTGCTGGGCGCGCAGTTCACCGCCACCAGCATGATCGGCATGATCGCGCTGGCCGGGATCATCGTGCGCAACTCGATCCTGCTGGTGGATTTCATCAACCAGGAAGTGGATCGCGGGGTGCCGCTGGTGGACGCGGTGATCGATGCCTGCGCGGTGCGCGCCAAGCCCATCGTGCTGACCGGCGTGGCCGCGATGATGGGCGCGTTCTTCATCCTCGACGACCCGATCTTCAACGGGCTGGCGGTGTCGCTGGTCTTCGGCATCCTGGTCAGCACGGTGCTGACGCTGGTGGTGATCCCGTTGCTCTACTACGTGCTCCTGCGCCGCACCGGGCGCCGGGTGCAGGAGGTCCACGCATGATCCGCACGACCCTGTGCCTGCCGCCACTGCTGGCGGTCCTGCTGGCCGCCTGCTCCAGCGCGCCGCCGCCGCAACCCGCCGCAGCAGTGGCCGTACCTGCCGCTCCGGCGCCGTTGGAGGCACCCGCGCCAACCGCGCCGCAAGTGCGGGCGCAAGCGGCCGCCAAGGCCTTCAGCAGTTCGCTGAAGCAGGCGCTTGGCGCGGAACTGGCCAAGGGTGGCACCACCGGTGCCATCACCTTCTGCCACGCGCAGGCACCGAAGATCGCCGCGCAGGTTGCCGCCGAACATGGCGTGCGCATCGGCCGGGTGCCGGTGCCGGGCCGCCAGCGCAGCCCGGCCAATGCGCCGGACGCGTGGCAGGCGGACGCGCTGCGCGCGTTGATCGCACGCCACGATGCCGGCACGCCGGTCGCGGAGCTGGTGCAGGTGGTCGACAGCGGCCTGCCCGACGGGGTGGCGCTGCGGATGATGCGCGGCATCCCGGTGGAGCCGGCGTGCCTTGCCTGCCACGGCAAGGCGCTGGCCGACGATACCCGCGCCGCGCTGGAGCGGCTGTATCCCGGCGATACCGCCACCGGTTTCGATGCCGGCGACCTGCGCGGCGCGCTGTGGGTGGAAGTGCCCGCACTGGACTGAGCGGAATCACGCCATGAACGAAGCCATGATCGTCGCCTGTCCCCTCTGCAATGCCCTGAACCGGGTCCCGCAGGCGCGCTTGGGCGAGGCTCCCAATTGCGGCCAGTGCCATCGCGCGCTGTTCGCCGCGGCCCCGCTGGCGTTGGACGAGGCTGGCTTCCACGCGCATGTCGAACGCGCCGGCCTGCCGGTACTGGTGGATTTCTGGGCGCCCTGGTGCGGCCCGTGCCGCGCGATGGCACCGCAGTTCGAGGCCGCGGCCGCGCAACTGGAGCCGCGGGTGCGGCTGGCCAAGGTCGATACCCAGGCGCAGCCGACCCTGGCGCAGAAATTCGCCATCCGCAGCATCCCCACCCTGGTCCTGTTCCAGCACGGGCGCGAGATTGCGCGCCAACCCGGTGCGATGGGCGCGGCCGACATCGTGCGCTGGACCCGACAACACCTCTGACCCACGGACCTTTCCCATGAGCCAATCCTTCCCCGACCTGATCGACGACCTCAATGCCGCCATCGGCACCCTGCGCGCGGGCGCGCCGGAACCGATGCGCGCCTTCTCCGGGCTGGCGCGCGAGGCGCTCAAGCCGGGCGCACTGGACGTCAGGACCAAGGAGCTGATCGCGATCGGGATCGCCGTCGCCACCCGCTGCGACGGCTGCGTGGGCTTCCACGCCAAGGCCGCGATCAAGGCCGGCGCGACCCGCGAGGAAGTCCTCGAAACGCTGTCGATGGCGATCTACATGGGCGCCGGGCCGTCGATGATCTACGCGGCCGAGGCGTTGCGCGCGTTCGACGAGCTCGCCGCCCCGCCGCCGGCCGCCTGATTCAGCGGGCCAGGGTCTGGTCCAGCAGCTGCGCCAGCCGCCATGCGGCCTGGCGCAGGCGCTGTTCGGCCAGCGGACGCATGCTGTCCAGGTAGCCATGGTCGATCGCGGGCTGCGCCGGGTACAGGGCGCGCGCCTCGATCAGGCGGCAGGATTCGCCGGCCCACGCCTTCGGCAGGAAATCGTTCGGGGAGGGCTGCGGGTACCGCGGCCACGGCAGCGCATCCAGGCGCGCGGCATAGTCGCGGAAACCGAGCCCGAGGCCGGCCAGCACGTAGAAGTCCCAGACCGAATGCAGGTTGGTGCCCATCACCCCGTCCACGTAATTCTTGCGGGCGTACGCTTCCGGCTGCAGCGGCGTGCGCAGGCTGACCTGGAAGCGGTTGCCGCCGCTGTCGTCGCGATCGCCCGCGTGCATCGGCTGGTGCACGTCGCCGACGAAGTGGACGATGAACTTGAGCGCGTCGCGGCGCGCCGCCAGCGGCTGGCTGCGGTCGGCCAGGATCAGGCGCTGGGCCTCGAGCGCGGCGACCACGCAATCGTCGGCCGGGCAGTCGCGCGCGACGTCGAAGGCGCAGCCGCCACCCTCGGCGTTGATGTAGTGCCAGCGTGAGGTCGCCTTGAAGCGTTCGGGATCCTGGGTGCGCAGCTCGTCTGCCCAGTTCGACACCCCGGCCAGGCTGGGATCGGCCTCGCCCTGCAGCAGCTGCGCCACTTCGGCCCGGGCCCGGGGGTCGAGGTGGCGTTCGGCCAGTTCGCCGACCAGGCGGTGTCCCAGCGCGCCCCAGGCCGCGGCGGGGCCGGCCACCGAAACGGTCGCGAGGGCGGTGGCCAGCAGCACGGCGAATTTCCTGGGGCGGGCGAGTCGCATGGGTCGGGATGCCGGGGCGGTGGGGAGACGCTAAAATAATCGGATTACCGCGCCATGTCCGGCGCATCCCCTGCAGGAGTGGTTTCGATGGCGATCAAGGTGGGCATCAACGGCTTCGGCCGGATCGGGCGCTGCGTGTTCCGCGCGGCGGTGCAGAACTTCGGCGACGACATCGAGATCGTCGGCATCAACGACCTGCTGGAACCCGAGTACCT
>Ga0209477_1000160_pt1 | contig 37803 bp, 29 predicted proteins | sample KloWWTupernatant_FD_187180 | JGI IMG/M metagenome (GOLD analysis project Ga0209477, IMG submission 187180) | Active sludge microbial communities from Klosterneuburg, Austria, studying microevolution and ecology of nitrifiers - Klosterneuburg... | ecosystem: Engineered > WWTP > Aerobic digester >...
ACACTTGATGTGGATGCGCCCCAGCTCCAGAGCGAATTTAGTGAATAGCCAGAAGAATCAGGGGCATCAGAGGAAGAAGTAGTGGTAGAAGTACTACTGGCACTTGATGCGGATATGTCCCTGAACCAATTTAGTAGATAGCTCCAAGAATTAGGAGCATCAGATGTGGCAACGCGGAATTTTAAAGGTTTCTGATAGGAGCCAAAAATCGAATAGCTCGTTTTATCGCTCAGAAAAGCCTCGCTTCTGTTATTACTCTCCCTACTCCAAAAATATAAGCGGCGGAGAAAGCTTGTGTTTTCGGATTTATCATCAGCTGTAGTAATATAACGTAATAAGGCCTCTAAGATAGCTTCAATCTTTGTTAAAGTAGACGGGTCTTGAATTGCAGGACCTCCTTCTTTTGAGGTTAATTCTTTCTTAGAATTAGAAATGAGTATCCCAAGCGCTCTTGCAAAATGCACCTTTTCTAAATCGGTATATTGGGAAAATTGGTCAATGGTTTCAGGTGCGTGCGTCTTGAACCATTGACTACACCCTCTTTCTGTTTCGGTTTTAAGGTCTAAAGCCTCCTCTATTTTTTCAAGTATTAACTTAGAACTAGAAATTGCTTCAAACAATTCTGTGTCAATGAGTTTGTCATTTGCGGATTTCACTTTCACTCTCCTTTACAATTTGTTTTTTATACATTTCGGGCAGATACGCGCATTTATTAAAATCGAGCATCATTTCCCGAATCTCTGGAAGGCTAAATTCTATCACATATTTAAAGCAATGGGGTTAAGGTCAAAGAACATGCTGTATATACAACCTGCACTCAGTCTAGGTTTGACCCCATACGCTTTCTGCGATCAGCGCCGACACCGAATGCACGCGAATTTTTTTGCACGCTTGTGCTGAGACACTCAGCGGTATTGTATCGGTTACCACTAATTCATCAATAGACGAATCACTAATATTTTTGATGGCGTTACCCGATAAAACAGGGTGTGTAATGTAAGCAATCACGGATTTCGCACCCTGTGTTTTTAATGCTGTTGCAGCGCTACGCAGCGTATTGCCGGTATCTATCATATCATCGATAATGACACAATCACGATCTTTTACATTACCAATAATATTCATGATTTCTACAGAATTAGGATTAGGGCGGCGCTTATCAATAATCGCGAGTTCTGAATCATTTAATTTTTCGGCAAAAGCGCTGGCGCGTACAACGCCGCCAATGTCTGGAGAAACGATTAAAGGGTGAATAAGTTTTTTTTCTAGAATGTCTTGTAAAAAAATATGTGTTGTATATAAATTATCGATGGGTTTTGCAAAAAAGCCTTGCAGCTGCTTGGCGTGCAAATCTACTGTGATCACCCGATCGATACCAACGGTCGTTAACAAATCAGCGATAACTTTTGCGCTAATGGGTACAGCTGCGGAATGTAAGCATTTGTCTTGACGACCATATCCAAAATAGGGAATCACAGCAGTGATTCGATTGCTTACTCCGCGTTTAACCGCGTCTGCGATTAATAATAATTCCATGACGTGATGATTGGTTGGGGTTGAGGTTGGTTGAATAATATACACATCGCGATTGCGAATGGGTTCTAAAATTTCAACTTGCGTTTCCTTATCACTAAATTGAGAGATCAGTGCTTTGCCGAGTGGTTGATTTAAGTGTTGTGCAATTTTTTCTGAAAGCGGTTTGTTCGCATTACCTGACAGGAGAAGAAGATTAGTCATAATGCTAACCCTCGAGTTTCTGGGCATGGATGTGTAAAAAAGTGGCTGGGGTGCTAGGATTCGAACCTAGGTATGCAGGGATCAAAACCCTGTGCCTTACCGCTTGGCGACACCCCATCTGAAGGCATCCATTATGCAAGAAATCGGTACAAAAAAACAAGTCACAAATGTCCTTATTCACCAAGGCTCCAGCGATCAAAAATAAATTTAAGTCGTATAGCACCATTTCTGAGCAGAAGCTTACAAGGCACATCGTGTCCATCAATGGGTTTGTAAGCTTGATATTCGATGTTCCAACCCTGTTGATCAATTTGCCAAAGTCGATCTGAGTTATCCAATAACATTGCTTTGGGAGCGAGACCCGGTGCGGGTAAGCCTCGAAGCCAATAGCGTAAGCCGGAAACTGGAATGATCCACCCCAGTTCCTGCTGGACTAATGCTTCTGGGGTACTAGCTGTGATAATTTTAGCATCTGTTCTTGTGAGTGAGACGCGGTTTGAGTCTCCCTTGATTTGGACAGTATTACTGCCGAGCGGGCCATATAGGCGAATTTGATAGCTTTGTGGGTGTTGTTCCCAGACAATGCTGGCATTGCCGCCTTGCTTTCCATCACTAAATCCGACTTTTCCGATGGCTTCGAAATCTTGGAGATTAGATATGTTTTGTTTTCTAACTTTATTATTGATTGTCATACGTAGATCATCGGGTACATGAATGACCTTTGCGCAACCTGCGAGAGAAAAAAATAAAATAAGGATTGTTAATTTCATACTATGTGAGTGTAGCAAATCTCTCAGTCCTCGTCGCTTGTCTCTTGTTTTTGGTTTCTGGTCTCTAGATAAGACTATTGGTATACTGATCCAATTGGGGGTTATTAAATGAAATTGGGTTTTTTTAATATTCCTTTAGCCAAAGCGATTCGCGAAACCTGGCGGCAAGGTTATCGTTTTTCGGATTTTTTTGCCGATCTGGGCGCTGGCCTCACCCTTTGCATTATTGCTATTCCGATGACCATGGCGGTTGCTATTGCCTGTGGCGTGCAGCCTGAGCATGGTCTGTATGGCGCGATTATTGCAGGACCTTTAATCGGATTACTGGGTGGGTCACGTTTAAGTGTTTCTGGACCAGTTGTCGAATTAGCCGTTTTGATTTATCCCGTTGTCTACCAATTTGGATTTGGTGGATTGATGTTGGTTACTTGGATGGCTGGTCTCATATTATTAATCATGGGTTTAGCAAAGCTTGGACGTGTTATAGAATTTATCCCTTATCCGGTTACAACGGGCTTTATTGCGGGAACGGGCGTTGTTATTTGCGCATTGCAGATTAAAGATTTTTTTGGGCTTGATTTGTTAGTGCAACCTAAATATTTTGTTGATCGTTTGTTAGGACTTGCACACGCCTTCCCGACTTGGAAAGTGGGGGATACCGCGATTGGAATAATCACTTTAATGGTGATGATGTTTTGGTCACGTTTAAAGCTACGGGTCCCCGCGCATTTAATTGCAATAATTGTGGGTAGTTTAGCCGGTATGCTTTTGCCCCTTATTTCGCCGGACTTGTCTATAGAAACTATTGGTTCTCGATATGGTGGTATTCCACAAACCTTACCTCAAATATTGTCTTTTAAGGGAACCTTCGATTTAGAGGCAATTCGCATTTTATTTGGTTCTGCCTTCGCGATTGCCATGTTGTGTTCGATCAAGGCGTTATTGTGTGCGGTTGTCTTAGATGGTATGACAGGCACTAAGCATAATCCGAATTCAGAACTGATCGCGCATGGGATTGGTAATTTGGTCTTGCCTTTTTTTGGTGGTATCACATCTACCAGTGCACTGTCTCGTTCAGTGGCTAATTTACGTGTGGGCGCGAGATCTCCTTTGGCGGCCGTGATCCACGGGATTTCTATTTTATTTGTTATTTTGATTTTTGCACCTATTTTGTCGTATTTGCCGATGGCAGCGTTGGCTGCACTGTTGTTAATGGCGGCTTGGAATATTTTTGATTTTCAGCACTGTTTACAGATTGTGCGTGTTGGTACCCGGAGTGATGTTGCTGTACTCTTAATTTGCTTTGGTTTAACTGTATTGTTGGATATGGTGATAGCCGTGGGTGTTGGTATGGTGTTAGCCGCGCTTTTATTTATGAAGCAGATGGCCAATATTACAGGAGGGCGTTGGCTTTTGGAAGCGAGCCATTGGAATATGAACAAACGCTTGCCTGATCATGTGATGGTCTACGAAATTTCGGGTCCTTTGTTTTTTGGTGCAGCAGAAAAAGCCATGAGTACCTTGCGTGAGCACAGCTCAGGATTAAAAGTATTGATTTTACAAATGCATGGTGTGCCGACAATGGATATCAGTGGTGTGGTTGCTTTAAAATCTGCGTTGGAATCGTTGCAGAAAAAACGCATTTTTGTGATTTTATCTGAGGTGCAAACACAACCAATGGAAGCGTTAAAGCGTGCGGGTTTAGAACCTCATCCCGAAAGATTGGCGATTTGTGAAAATATGCATAGCAGTGTTGAATTGGCCAAAAAGATTATGTAAGGCTTTAGTGATACAATGTTCATTCGGCTACGAGCAAAGCTTCTATTGAAAATGCCGTGATCAAACCATTGTCGACGATATATATTTTTTTTATCTCTTTTTAAAATCAAGTGTTTAAAAATACAGGGTTTAAATTTTTTTAGAATGTAGTTAGAATAGCGCAGTGGGTGCGAGGAATTTAATTTAAACTCTTAAATTATTTCAAATATGGGAACACTAGCTCTTATGTTAAAAAATCTTTTAAAATCAGTTATTAATTTCTATTTAATTATTTGTTTATGGCCAGTAACTTCATGGGCTCAGGATCATAGATTTACAGATGTTACCATTATAGTTTCTTCTTGTGACAAGTATTCATTCGTATGGGAACCGTTTTTTGAATCTTTGTTTAAGCATTGGCCTTCGCTGCAAACCACCAGTAGCAAGGTGCCAATAATATTGATTTCAAATACCAAACAGTATAATCATCCGCGCGTTCAAACAATTAAAATTGCGGATGAAATCAGTTGGGCTGATAATATGCTGACGGCTTTGCAACAAGTGAAAACGCCTTTAGTATTATATCTACAGGATGATTATTGGCTAGATAAACGTGTAGATGAAAACCGGTTAGCGCAACTAGCCACAATTTTACGAAAAGGTAATACGGCTTTTATTCAAACGAGCGTTAATGATTTGCGTTTTCAAAATGGTTTAGCGCATGAAACTGTTCCTGACATGGTGTATCGAAAAAAATTCTCACACTATAAAGTTTCGTTACAAGCAGGATTGTGGGACAAGGCCTCTTTAGAATATTTATTACGTTCGGGAGAAAGTCCTTGGGCTTTTGAAATTTTGGGTTCGATTCGCGCCCATGGCTATCCTAAAGCATTTTTAAGCCTTGTGAACGATGAGCCTATACATTATATCAATGCTTCACATTTAGGACATATTGTACCAGAAGCGATTGCGTATACTAAAGCACAAAATATCGGTTTTGATCCGGGCAACTTTCCACGTTTAGGTAAATTTAACTGGCAGATCAGCAAACGAACATGGCTAGAAAGATGGAAAAAGTTATCAGGTTTTTTGAAACATCCAGAATTGTTTTATGAGTTTGATGCTTCGTGAATACGCATGCAGATTTAGAAATCTAGTTTTTTAATTCGATCTGTAATCTTTTTAAAGTATTTAACAATTCTTCATCATCTTTATTTGTCTCTAACGCTTTTTTCAAAATAGTTTTTGCCTCATCTTTTTGATTATTGATCCAGAGTGCTTCACCGAGATGTGCTGCAATTTTAGGGTTTTCGCTTAAATCGAGTGCTATTTTCAAATAGTGGACGGACTGATGATAATTGCCCGATTGATAATAAGCCCAACCCAACGTATCCATAAATAGCGGATTATTGGGGGAAAGACTTAAGGCTTGATTGATAAATTCCAGAGCTTCGCCATGACGATGATTGTTAAAAGATAAGGCATATCCTAATGCATTTAAGGCATTTGCATTATTCGGATTTTGTTTTAGGATTTGTTTTAAATCCGTTTCTGCCATTTCCCATTTTTTGAGTTTGATTGCGGTAACAGCGCGGCTATATAAGACATCTTCGTCAAGTGGTAGTTTAATCAGAATATCGTTGGCTAATTGCATGGCCTCATCCGGTGTTTTACTTTCGTTAAGCAGATCTATTTCCATGAGCAGAAGCTGTTTTTGCTCTTCAAAAGTTGAAGGGTTACTGTTGTGAATAAGATAAATCGCTTCTTTATAAGATTGCGTTTCTTTTAATAAAGCGATTGCACGCAGTACCGCTGGAATTTGATAGGGTCCTTTTGTGACATTCGAATACCGCTCTACTGCGGCGCTTTTGTTATCCTGCAGTTCGTCTATTTGGCCTAATAGGTATTCAGCACCATCCATTGCATCTGGAAATTTTTTTGCTTTTTTTAAAGCATTAGACGCTTCTTTCCATTGTTTTTCTTTTAAATAGATATCTGCCAAAATCAGAAGTGCGGATCCGCCATATTTAGAATCTTCAGTTAATTGATGTAATTCTGTTTTAGCAGCTTCTGTTTGTGCTGTATCAAGTAAGACATTGGCATAAAAAAATCGGAGTTCATTATTTTTTGGGAATATTTCAAGTTGTTTTTTGATAAAGCGTATGGCGGGTGTATCAGAATTTTTTTGATAACGAATCAAGCGTGCTTTAAGCTCTATTGCACTCGTTAAATCAGGCTTTTGGTTTAAAGCCGAGTCAACCCACTGCGTTGCGCTGTTCATATCTCGTTGTTCTACAGCACTTTCTGCGGCAATGAGATGCGCATAAGGATCGTTCGGTCGCGCTAATGCGATCTTATTTAAAGCTTCCTTGAGATTTTTTGCGCTACTTTCAGACAGTCGACTTTGAACTTCCATGATGGGATGATCAATTTGTTTGGGATCAAGTTCAATGACTCTTGTGAGATAGGGTAAGGCTTTATCAACTGACTGGCTAATAAGAAGCGTCATTGTAATTAATTGGGCCTGTAGATTAAGCGGATCTTCCTTGGCCCAACATTCTGCACTGATTAACGCCTCGTTAGGCGCCTCAAGTGAAATCGCTAACAGGGTAGATGCTTCGGCAACGCCGGGATCATTTGTTTGCTGTATTGCTTTTAAATAATAATGTAGCGCGATGGATCTCATCCCGCGACTGGCAGCAATCTCTGCCACAAGAATATTATACAGAATCAGGTTATTTTGTTTTACTGAAGGTTCTGCAGTCGCGTGCGCTTGGCTACTAGTCCCCATCGTCAAACAGGAGATTACCAGATATACTGCCACAATCCATAGTAGATGGGAAAGACGCGGATTTTTAAAATTTTTTGAAAGACGATACATTAGTTTATCCAAATTTGTTCTCTAGATAACACATCGGCTTAGGGGTAGAAATCTAAAGGATTTGATGTAAATGGCTTTAATGGTAGTAGGTGTTAATTTTCAAACAGCGACCATCGATATACGAGAGCGCGTTGCGCTTGATCTGCAAACGGGTGTTGAGATAGCGCATTGGCTTATAGCCGAAGGCGTTGCGAGAGAGGTTCTGATTATTTCAACGTGTCATAGAACTGAGATATACTGCGAAGGGCTGACACACGCAGATCTATTTGGGATGATAATAGGTCGGCTGGGCTTATCTATCGAAACAATAGAGCCGTTTAGCTACAAACATTTAGATCTTGCCGCGGTGATGCATTTAATGCGCGTTGCGACCGGTTTAGATTCGATGATTGTGGGAGAGTCGGAGATTTTAGGGCAATTAAAAAAGGCTTATACTGCTTTTGCAAATGCCAGTACGATTGGAAAGTATTTAGGACGTTTATTTCAAACGACGTTTGCCATTGCCAAGGATGTTCGAACTCAAACGGGCATAGGGGTGAATCCCGTCTCGGTTGCTTATGTTGCGGCTCGCCTTGCTCAGCATATTTTTCCGGATTTGGCGAAAGCCTCTGTGTTGTTAGTCGGTGCAGGCGATTTAATTCGATTGATTGCGCAACATCTGATAGCAATGGGAGTGCAAAAAATAGGGGTAGCAAACCGGACAGAAGCCAACGCAGCGCGTTTGGCTTTGTTATTTAATGCTGAGTATTTTTGTTTAGAAAAGATGAAGGAACACTTGTTTGAAGCAGATATTGTGATTACAGGATGTGCTTCTGCCTTACCCATTATAAGCGAAAAAAAGGTGGCATCTGCGCTGAGTCAACGCGAGTCTAAACCCATGTTTATCATAGATTTAGGTGTTCCGCGAAATGTAGAATGTGAAGTGGGCGCATTAGACAATGTGCATTTATATTGTATAGATGATTTGCAAAAAATGGTAGAAAAAAATAAGCGTTTTAGGCATGATGCTGCAGAATCAGCGGAAATCATGATACAAATTGCGGCGGTTCGATTTATGGATTGGCTACAAGCGCAAGATTCTTTTAAAACGCTTTGTATCTTTCGACAGAAATTTGAACAGATTCGCGATCGCTTATGTCAAGATGCTTTACAGCGTCTTCATTTGGGAGAAGCGCCTGATCGTGTTGTTAAACGTTTAGCCAGTGATTTAACAAGTCGATTTTTGCATGAGCCGACGCGTCGTTTGCGAGAAGCCGGGTTGGATCGCGAAGAAGCATTATTAACATTAACACGAGATTTATTTGAGTTAAACTGTGAAACTTTCTATACAAAATAAGCTAGAATTTTTAATCGAACGTCATCAGGAACTGAGTAATCTCTTGAGCTCAGCCTCGATCATTCAAGATCAAGCGCGTTTTCGTGCATTGTCTAAGGAATATTCAGAATTAGAGCCTCTGGTTTTGGGTTTTCGTGCGTATCAAGTCGCTAAGCAAAATGTGGAATCAACGACAGAAATGTTAAAAGATCCCGATCTCGATATACGATCAATGGCACAAGAAGAATTAAAAGAAGCTTTACTGTTACTCAAAATTCAAGAAGAAACGTTATATCGCCTTCTGTTACCAAAAGATCCGAATGATCATCGAAATGTCTTTCTCGAAATTCGTGCGGGGACAGGGGGAGATGAAGCGGCGTTGTTTGCAGGTGATTTATTTCGGATGTATACCCGTTTTGTAGAAAATCAGGGTTGGGGCACCGAAATTTTGAATCAGAGTTTTGGGGAACATGGGGGTTATAAAGAAGTCATTGTTCGCATTTCTGGCAAAAATGTCTATGCTAAATTAAAATTTGAATCGGGTGCGCATCGTGTTCAGCGTGTGCCTGCCACAGAATCTCAGGGCCGTGTTCATACCTCAGCTTGTACCGTTGCCATATTGCCGGAAATTGAGGCGATAGAATCTTTTGATATCGATCCCAGTGATTTGCGTATTGATACCTATCGCGCCTCGGGTGCGGGTGGACAGCATGTGAATAGAACAGATTCTGCTGTACGCATTACCCATTTACCGACCGGAACGGTGGTCGAGTGCCAAGACGAACGTTCTCAACATAAAAATAAAGCGCGTGCGATGAGTGTTCTGCAATCTAAGTTATTGGTTGCCGAACAAACGAAGCAACGTTTAGCGCAAGCAGAAACAAGACGAAATTTGGTGGGTAGTGGGGATCGTTCAGAGCGGATCCGTACTTATAATTTTCCGCAAGGGCGATTAACCGATCATCGTATTAATTTAACGCTGTATCAATTGCCCAGTATTATGGAAGGCAATCTATCTCCGGTGATCGATCCTTTAATTCGCGAGTATCAAGCGGATTTATTGTCGATGATGAGTGATGAAGGCTTGTAGTGATTAGTATTCACAGTATTTTGTCTATTGCTTTAAAGTCGAGCAATTTGACATCCCTAGAAGCTGAAGTATTATTAGCCCATGTATTGAGTGTATCTCGTGTTTATCTTCGTGCTTGGCATGAGAAAACCGTGACGGAACAACAAAAACAAGCATTTGAATCACTGGTTTCTCGCCGGTACGCGGGAGAACCGTTGGCCTATTTAGTGGGTGCTAAAGAATTTTGGTCTTTGCCTTTGGTAATTTCAAAATCTGTTTTGATTCCGCGTCCGGAAACAGAATGCTTAGTAGAGCTTGTTTTAAATAACACCGGTTGTAAGGACCGTGCCTCTGTGCCGGTCCAGGGTATTCGCGCTTTAGATTTAGGCACAGGCAGTGGTGCCATTGCATTGGCTTTAGCTGTTGAACGACCGCACTGGAAGATTATAGGGGTTGATAGGTCGCTTGCTGCTTTAGAGATTGCAACACTCAATGCTAAAAACAACCAAATAGACAACGTTGAATTTATAAAAAGCGATTGGTTTTCGTGTTTTGAAGTAGATAAAACAAGATTCGATATTATTGTTGGTAACCCACCTTACATTCACCCAAATGATAGTCATTTAGAAGGTGATATTCGCTACGAACCTAAAGAGGCGTTAATATCTTTTCCTGATGGTTTGCAAGATCTTAAAAAAATTATCCTGGAAGCGCCTAAATATTTAGTGTCAAAGGGTTGGCTATTTTTAGAGCATGGTTTTGATCAAGGTGTTTTTGTTAAAAAAAGCATGGAATTAGCGGGTTTTACTGATGTGAAGACGTATAAAGATGTGGCTGATTTAAGCCGGGTTACAGTAGGTCGAAGGGTAGAGAAAAAGCATAAAATGATTTAAGTTTTTTGATTTTGTGTCGATTAAGAGTAGCATAGGGCAGAGATGTGGTGCTTGACAGAGAGTTTGAAAGCTTTTACATTGCCTGCTCTTCGAGAGATAAAGGATTCGCGTTTGTTAGTTAGTTTAAGGAGGATTGAGGATGAGATACATCGGAAAAAGTTTAGTCATCGCTGGTGCATTGTTGGCTTTTAGCAGTGCAAACGCCGAAGAGATGTTCCCATACTTGGGTGTTGATGTTAGTCAGACCTATATGCGTGCGCGTGATGCATGGAATCTCGTTTTTCCTAAAACTTATCCTGGCGCCTCTCTTTACGTTGGGACGCGATTTCATGAAAACTTTGGTCTTGAATTAGGTTATGATTGGTCGGCACGCAGAACAAAGAATTTTGTGTTAGCAAACGGATCGCGTTTTTTTGGTGGTACAGTGACTTCGCCAAACGGTTTGAGCGGCAGTACAAAGATACGGCGTACCGGAGGTTATTTAGATCTTTTAGGTACACTGCCTGTTGCTGATTGTGTTGAGCTTTTGGGAACGCTGGGTTTTGGTTGGGTTCAAGCAAAAATTGTGACTTCTTTTAGTACTGAAACGGCCGGTGCTACGCCAACAAGTTCAGCAATCTCTTCTGTCTCTGGAAAGGGTCGAGGGGGGCTTCGGCTGGGTTTTGGTGCAATTTGCATGCTAACAGAATCTGTCGGCGTGCGTGCCAAAATAAATTGGTCAAGTACTTCTACCTTGCGTTTAAAAGGTAATCCGGCCTTTAACAGTTTAGGGTACGATGCAAAAGGCTTTAAAGGATCTACTGCATTGCTTGCGGGTGTTTTCGTTAGATTTTAAGGATTGCGAATGAAATTTATTCCGAAAAATGTATTGATGCTAAGTGCCTTGTTGGTTGGAAGTAGTGCGAGTGCAGATGCATTGGGAGAGCTTAATCCCTATCTGGGTGCTGATTATTATCAAGCCTGGATGAGAGGGAATAACGATTGGAAAACAATCTTCCCAAGATCCTATCGTGGTGCAACGGTATATATTGGTACTCGGTTTTGTGATACTTTAGGTCTGGAATTTGGGTATGATAGGTCGACACGTACCAAAAAAGATTGGTCTCTACCGGCTGGCACGCGTTTCTTTAATGGAGCCGTGCCAAATACAGGGATTACAGGAACGACAAAGATAAATCGTTCGGGTGTTCACTTGGATTTGTTGGGCTTTTTACCGATAACAGGCTGTTTTGATTTATTCGGAACAATCGGTTATGGTTGGGTTCAGAGCAAAATTGATATTATCCAAAGTACGGCTTCGGCCAGCAGTAACCAAAGTTCCGCTTTGGCTACTGTTGCCGGAAAAGGGCGCAGCGTTTTACGCGCAGGCGTTGGTGGAAGCTATATGGTTAATGACATGGTTGGTCTTAGGGCCAAATTAGGATGGGAGACAACTTCCACCCTACGTGTTAAAGGCAATCAAGCTTTTATCGACTTGGGATATCAGTCAAAAGGCTGGAAGGATACGACGGCATTGTCGATTGGTGCTTTCGTGAAATTTTAGCTTAGTGTAGTGTGTTGAAGCTTCTTAATAACGTTATGTGAGGGGAATATAAATGAAACAAGTAGCAAAGAGTCTAGTCATAGTAGGAGCCATGCTGGCTGCAGGTAGTGCTGCTGCAGATATGGATATGGATTTTCATCCTTTTGTCGGGGTTGATTATCTTCATGCGTTTATGCCATCTAAAGGTTCTATAACAACCTTTACGGGTAGAGACACTATTAACGCTAAAAACGCTTTTAGAAGTTCTTTTCCAGGTGCAACGGTTTATGTAGGTTCTAAGTTTGCCGATTGCTTTGGTGTAGAATTGGGTTGGGATTCCTCACTTTCTTCAAAAAAGAAGACAGCAACAAGTCCTAGCACAAGCCCTTTTGCTTATACCTATACTTCTAAAGTACGTCGCGAAGGCTTCCATGCAGATTTATTGGGCTTTTTGCCAATGATGGATTGCTGGAATCTATTTGCATCACTCGGTATTGGTTCTGTGAAAGCGAAGATAAGCGATCAAAACTTGGCTTCAAGCACTGCGTCACAAGCTCAGCTATCAGCGCTTAGAGCAGGTAGTCCGTTACCACTTTCCAGCAAAAGGAAATCGGTTTTGCGATTGGGTGTTGGCGCAAGCTACATGTTTACAGAAATGTTTGGTGTGCGTGCTAAGGTAGGTTACGAAGGAACGAGTGCTTTGCGTGTGAAGTACACTAATGGTACATCTGCGAAGGCATTTAAAGACACAACCACTTTAGCAGTTGGTTTGTTTGCGCAATTTTAAGTAATTGTTGTAATTTTTAATGCTAATCGAAAACCCTGGTTTGGAAACAAACCAGGGTTTTTTTTTCTTAAAATTCCTCTTTATTTATTTTAAAATTAATTCTTGCATTTGTTTAAAGTAATCATGTACAATTTTGAATTGAGATCTAACCCCTCTTTAACCAAAGGGTTTTGAAGATGCAAGGCACGATCGACAGATGCCTTTGTAGAATTTTAACCCTGAATTTTAGAGTTTTTTAATAACGTTATTCGAAGGAAGTAGCAAATGAAGCAAATAGCAAAAAGTTTGGTTGTAGTTGGAGCCATGTTGGCTGCAGGTACGGTTGGTGCAGAGATGATGGACGATGTGAGACCTTATGTTGGTCTTGATTACTATCAGGCTTGGATGAAAGGTGCGAAAGCTACTGGTTCAAGCCCAGCAAATTCTACTTTCGATTTTGCAAAACAAGCTCCTAAATCTTACCCAGGTCTGGCGGCATATGTTGGTGCTAAATTTACAGATTTTTTTGGTATGGAACTGGGTACTGATTGGTCTTTTCGAAAAAAGAAATCAATTACTGATAACGGTAGCAACATTAAGACGGAAGTGAAACGTCGGGGAATGCATGCGGATCTTGTTGGGTTTTTTCCGCTGAACGACTGTGTAGATATTTTAGGATCCGTTGGTCTTGGTTGGGTTAAAGCAAAAACTACTCAAACAGGAGCGAGCGCTGCCACGGCTGAAACGTACAAAAATAAAGGGAAAACTGTTGCTCGATTAGGTTTGGGTGTTAGTTACATGGTTACTGATATGATTGGGTTGCGTGCTAAAGCCGGTTGGGAAAACACGCGGCGCTTAAAGTTGCAAGATAATACGCCTCCTATTGATACGTTCAAACCATTTAAAGATACAATGTCCTTGTCTCTTGGTGCGTTTGTACGCTGGTAAGCCATTGTTGTTGAATATTTGAAGTTTGATTAAAAACCCTGGCTTGGAAACAAGCCAGGGTTTTTTTGTTTAAAATCCTCTATAAAGGGGGAGTTTAAGGCTTATTGATTCCTTTGTGCTAAAATGAACAATAAAGATTTAAGTAGGGAGTTCAAGGATGAAGCGAATTCAATTTCCATTCAGATTTTTATTTTTGTTGGCCGTTTTACTTCCCTATAAAACGAGTTATGCAACTTATTCTCCCGTTGAAATAGAAGATTCCAACAAGTCTAATAATTACGATACCTACATGGGTGTCAATTTTAAACAGAACTGGATAAAGCCGCGGGGTGGGTGGAATAACCTTTTTGTGAAAGAGCAGCCCGGGTTTAATGTTTATTTTGGTTGGCGTTTTCATCCTAATTTTGGAGCAGAGTTAGGATATGAATGGACAGACAATAAACCCAAAGCGTTTGCAGTGCAACCCGGCAGTACGTTGTTGGGTGTTTTAAATAATTCGGGAGCACCGGTTACGCTGACAGGCAAAGTGCGCTTTAAAACGGGTGCAGCAGATTTGAATGCGTTTATTCCGTTGTGTGCGGAGCCTCTCTGGGAGGACGTTATTCCAGAAGGGATTATTTCGGTCGGTGTTGCAGGGATGAAAGCTAGCATGAAGATTTTTTCGACGACACCTGCGACTCCATTTAGTAATCAATTTACGACGATTCAAGGTAGAAGCAAGGCCGTTTATCGTGCGGGTTTGGGCGTTCAAGCATTGATTATAGAAAACTTTGGTATACGTGTATTATGGCGTGTTGAAAGCACCTCGTTTTTACGGGGGAGAAATAGCCTGACAACGACCAATAATGGTACGCGCGTTATTTTTAAAAATGCGAATACGTTGGCGGTGGGGTTGTTTTTTAAGTTTTGATAATTTACAACTTCCCCTTCAATATCTCATTCACCTGATCCGGATTCGCTTTCCCTTGGCTGGCTTTCATCACTTGTCCCACAAAGAACCCAAATAATTGCGCTTTGCCACTTTTGTAATCGGCAACTTGCGTTGGATTAGCTGCAATCACCGCATCAATCATTACTTCGATCGCAGCCGTATCAGTTACTTGTTTTAAGCTTTTTTCTTCGATAATCAGATCGACGTCTTTTTGAGTGTTCCACATCTCTTCAAAAATAACTTTTGCAATTTTGCCTGATATGGTTTTATCCGTGATCCGTTCTACAAGTCGTCCCAATTTTTCTGGCGAAACGGGGCTTTCTGTAAGCTCTAGATCTGCTTTGTTAAGTGCAGCTAAGAGTTCTCCCATAATCCAATTCGCGCATAATTTAGCTTCACTGTTTTTGGCGGTGTGGACTGTTGCCTCAAAAAAATCGGCGAGTTCGCGTGAGCTGGTCAGTACAATCGCATCATAATTGCTTAAGGCATAGACTTTTTCAAAACGTGTGGCTTTTTCTCGAGGTAATTCTGGTAAGGTTTTTCGAATTTCATCAATCAGTGTCTGATCGACTATGACAGGCAGTAGATCCGGATCTGGGAAATAACGATAATCATTGGCTTCTTCTTTAGCACGCATCGAGCGAGTTTCATCTTTGTTGGCATCATATAATCGGGTTTCTTGGATAACTGTTCCACCATTTTCTAACAATTCAATTTGTCGTTTCACTTCGTAATTAATGGCTTTTTCTACAAATCGAAAAGAATTCACATTTTTAATTTCTGCACGGGTTCCAAATTTTTCTTGGCCAAGGGGTCTTACAGAAACATTCGCATCGCATCTAAATGAACCTTCTTGCATATTGCCATCGGAAATCTCTAGATATCGCACTAAGGCATGAATGGTTTTAAGATAGGCGACGGCCTCTGTTGCCGATCGCATTTCGGGTTCAGATACAATTTCAATTAGAGGGATGCCGGCGCGATTGAGATCGATTCCGGTGTATCCGTGAAAGTCTTCATGTAACGATTTGCCAGCATCTTCTTCCAAATGCGCGCGAGTTATGTTTATTTTTTTGGGTGTACCATCGGGTAGTGTAAATTCAACAGAACCGCCACTCACGATTGGTAATTCAAATTGGCTAATTTGATAGCCTTTGGGTAAATCAGGGTAAAAATAATTTTTTCGAGCAAAAATAGATCGTGACGCAATGGTCGATCCAATACTTAAACCAAATTTAATTGCCATGCGTACGGCGGCTGTATTTAATACCGGTAACACTCCCGGTAAACCTAAGTCAATGGCGCAGGCTTGAACATTGGGTTCGGCGCCGTAGGCAGTAGCTGCCCCTGAAAACAATTTAGATTGTGTCATTAATTGCACGTGTATTTCTAGGCCAATTACGGTTTCCCATTGTGTTTTCATTTTGAAGACTCCTCGAATGCCGTTGGTATTTTTTTGTGCCAATCTGTTAATTGTTGAAATTGGTGCGCGACATTAAGCAGTTTGCCTTCTTCAAAATAATTTGCAATCAGCTGAATGCCGATTGGGCGATTATTTACAAAACCGCCAGGCATAGAAAGTGCGGGTAGACCAGCTAAATTAACGCTAATGGTATAGATATCGCATAAATACATGCTAACGGGATCTTTCAGTTTATCCCCTAAGTTAAATGCAGGTGCAGGTGTTGTAGGTCCCAAGATAATATCGATATCTTTAAAAGCTTCTTGAAAATCTTGAGTGATCAGTTTTCGAACCCTTTGTGCTTGTAGATAATAAGAATCATAATAACCAGCAGATAACACATAGGTACCCATTAAGAGCCTACGTTTTACTTCTGCTCCAAAGCCTTCTCCTCTAGAACGCTTGTAAAGATCTTCTAGATTTTTAGGGTTTTCGCATCGATAACCAAAACGCACGCCATCAAATCGCGAAAGATTAGAAGAACATTCTGCAGGCGCAATAACATAATAAGTCGGTATAGCGAGATACGTATTGGAAAGACTGATTTCTTTAATGATTGCACCCGCATTTTCAAGTATTTTGACGGCGTCTTGTATGCTTTTTTCAATGCTCGGATCTAATCCCTTACCAAAAAATTCTTTGGGAAGTCCAATCCTGAGTCCAGCCAAAGAGTCATTTAACGCTGCACGATAATCAGGAACGGATTTATCAGCACTGGTAGAATCTTTAATATCCAGTCCCGCAATCGCTTGTAACAGTAATGCGCAATCTTCTGCTGTTTTTGCAATGGGTCCTGCTTGATCAAGGCTGGATGCGAAGGCCACCATGCCATAACGTGAAACACGTCCGTAAGTGGGTTTAAGTCCGGTTACGCCACAGAGCGCTGCGGGTTGACGAATAGAGCCACCGGTATCTGTGCCTGTTGCACCTGGGGTAAAACGGGCTGCAACACTGGCTGTGGAACCGCCGGAAGAACCGCCTGAAACCGCCGCGGTATCCCAAGGATTAAGCACAGGACCATAAAAGCTGTTTTCGTTACTAGATCCCATGGCAAACTCATCCATGTTGGTTTTGCCGAGGAGCACGGTACCCGCTTCTTTAAGCTTTGTAACAAGCGTGGCATCATAAGGAGATATAAAGTTATGCAGCATGTTTGAACCGCAGGTAGTTTTAATGCCTTTGGTGCATAAGAGATCTTTGTGCGCAATGGGAATGCCGTTTAAGAGCACGGCTTCTCCCTTTTGTCGGCGTTGATCGGCTGCACGCGCATCTTTGAGTGCAGCGTCGGGTGTGACAGTAATAAAAGTGTTCATATTTTTATCGTAATTTTTAATACGATCCAGGTAAATTTTGGTCAGCTCTTCACTCGAACATTCGCCTTTATTTAAACTGTTCAAAAGTTCTGCAATGGTTTTTGTATGCATGATGGATCCTTAGAAAAAGTTATTTTTTGACAGGCTCTAAGCGTCCTCTAATACCGTGGGTACTAAGAATAGACCGGATTCGGACACCGGCGCTAAGGCGAGTAGTGTTTCTCTGTCATTGGGTTCGGTGACAGCATCAGGGCGCAATCGTTGTACCATCTCGAGCGGATGCGCCATGGGCTGGATGCCATCTGTGTTAGCAGCAGTAATTTGGTTTACCATTGCAACAATTTTATTTAAATCCGCTTGTATTGAGTTTATATCCTCGGTCTCTTTTATATCCAGACGTGCAAGATGTGCAATATATTCAATGGCATCGCGACTAAATGGCATCTCGGGCCCTCCTTTTAAGTAGTAGGAGCGGACCGTTGTGTCCGCCCACGCTGTGTTCGCCCAAAGGAACAGTTTAACATACAGATTGGCTTGCCCAAAGCGCAACTAATTGTTACATTAAGGAGAGACGTTGATTTAAGTCAACGCCATCAAAATATATTTGGGGTAAAAACATGTTCAAATGGGTTTTCGGTCTTTTTTCGGATGATGTATCGATTGATTTAGGTACGGCAAATACCTTAATTTACGTGCGTAACAAAGGTATCGTCTTAGACGAACCATCGGTGGTGGCGATTCGTACAGATCGTGGGCCAGGCGGCCAAAAAACGGTGGCAGCGGTGGGATTAGAGGCAAAAGCGATGCTGGGACGTACCCCAGGCAACATTACGGCGATACGCCCGCTTAAAGATGGCGTGATTGCAGATTTCCATATTACAGAGAAAATGTTGCAGCACTTTTTTTACAAAGTACATAAAAATAAGTTTTTAAGATCACGTCCACGTGTTTTAGTTTGTGTGCCTTGCGGTTCTACACAAGTGGAAAGGCGCGCTATTCGTGAATCTGCTTTGGGTGCAGGTGCAAGAGAAGTGTATTTAATTGAAGAACCGATGGCGGCTGCGATTGGTGCAGGGATGCCAGTGGATCAGGCTAGTGGAACCATGGTTGTCGATATTGGTGGTGGGACAACTGAGGTTGCGATTATTTCTTTAAGTGGTATTGTTTATGCGGCTTCTGCGCGTATTGGTGGCGATAGATTTGACGAAAGCATTGTTAATTATGTACGCCGAAATTACGGTACCCTTATCGGAGAGGGGACTGCGGAACGTATTAAAAAAGAAATTGGCACAGCGTTTCCAGGTGCTGAAGTTCGTGAAGTTGAAGTGCGCGGTAGAAATTTAGCAGAAGGAGTGCCACGCAGTTTCACTTTGAATAGCAATGAAATTTTAGAAGCTTTGCAAGAACCTCTGTCGGGTATTGTTGGTGCGGTTCGTTTGGCTTTAGAACAGGCACCTCCCGAATTAGCTTCAGATATCGCGGAGAAAGGCATTGTCTTGACAGGCGGTGGCGCACTCTTGCGCGATTTAGATCGATTGTTAATGGAAGAGACGGGTTTACACGTCGTTGTTGCTGCCGATCCGCTGACTTGTGTTGCAAGAGGGGGCGGACGTGCTTTAGAAATGATGGACGAACGTGGTTTCGAGTTTCTTTCTACAGAGTAAGAGAGAGGTTTCTATCAAGCTCTTATTTGCCCGAGAGCCACGACAAGGCATAAAGACTTGCTGTCTTGTTGTCTTGTCTATAAGTTTGATGCTTGCTGATGCTCGCTATCATCATCTGGATGCTGTGCGTGGTTATTTATCTCTGATTGTTTATCCGATTCAATGGATGGTGGATACTCCCATTCGATTGACGGGTGTCGTTATGCAATATGCATCTACTTTTAATCAATTGGTACATGAAAATGCAGATTTAAAATATCAGGCTTTTTTGCAAAACGCACGTCTACAAAAATTCTTGACATTAGAGGCGGAGAACACACGTATTCGTGCGCTATTAAAATCTTCACATCGCGATGTGGAGACACACCGTGTGGCTGAGATTATACGCATCAGTTCGGATCCTTGTCAGCATTGCATTGTTTTAAATAAAGGCGCTAAACAGGGTGTGTTGGTCGGTGAACCCGTGATAGACGCTAAAGGCGTTATTGGCGAAGTGATCGAAGTACAGCCATTGACGAGTCGCGTTATCCTATTAACAGATGCAAATTATGGAATTTCTGTTGAAAATCTTCGCAATGGTGTAAGAGGAATCGTCGTTGGAACAGGTTTGAGCAATACCTTGGCGTTGCAGCATGTGGCTAATACGGTCGATCTTAAAATCGGAGATATTTTAGTGACATCCGGCTTGGATGGTCGGTATCCGCCTGGGTACCCGGTGGGTCATATCTTGCAGATTGAACATGATCCCAGTGAATCTTATGTGAGTGTCAAAATAAAACCCAGCGCAGAGTTGGATAGAACGCGACAAGTGCTTTTAGTAGAACGACCCGAAGAGAGATCGTCATGAAAAAAACGTGTCAAATTAAAAAAACGACACAGTGGGTCTTCATTTTTGTGACTTTTATTCTGGCGTGGGTGTTGATGATTTTACCAGTTCCAAACGGATGGCACAGGTTTGGACCAGAATGGCTAACACTCGTTGTTATTTATTGGATATTTGTGCAGCCTCAATTAGTAGGTATAGCGACGGCATGGTGTGTGGGTTTAGTTATGGATAGTTTGTATGGTGGCGTATTAGGACAATATGCTTTATCGCTGATGACAGTTGCTTTTTTTGCACGTTTTTTACGTTATCGCATACGATTAATTCCGGCTTGGCAAGAATGGTTAGCGATTTTTTCACTGCTCGGGGTGGGTGAATGTGTTTTATTTCTCGTCCAATGGATGCTAGGACGTCCAGACAAAACAATGTACTATTTGGTTCCTGTACTCTCCAGCGTGGTAGGTTGGCCATTGATTAGACGCTTAATAAATTTTTATGAGCGTAAAGTTTTTGCATAAGCGTAGAGGTCGACGAATTATTATATTTTTAGGAACGCTGCTGCTGAGTGTCCTGCTTGTTGTTGTCTTTATGCAAGTTGTTTTACTTAAAATTAACCAAAATCGTGATGCAATGGTGACTAAACTCAAACAAGAGTTTGGTGTTCCGATAACTTTTAATAACATTGAAGCGCGTTGGTTTGGACTTTCGTTAGGCGTTGTTCTTAAAAATGTTATCGTGTTTGATCCCACAACGCCTATCGGTTTTGTCTCAATTGAAAATATCGTGCTTTTTCCGGATATTTCGAGTTTATTATTCAAAAATGATCCCCATTTGAAAAAAATGGTTTTGCAAGATCTGAAGCTTGTGAGCGGATGGGATGATAAAAATGATGTGTCAATTTTGGGATTACAGGGTGAAGTGCTTCCAAGCGGTATTGACTATAAGGCTTTTATGGCATTGCTTTCTAAATTGCAGAGGCTCGTTGTAGACGGTGCAATCATCGAATGGCGAGGACCGAGTTTGCAAATGAAGCAATCGTTGAGTGGGAAGTTTGATTGGGTGCGAGCCAAAACAACCGATTGGCAATTTGTGGGAACCCAGCAATTACAGATAAGAGATGGATTAAGCCTGCCAAAATCCGATTTTAATATAGCGGCTTCTCCTAATCTCAAAGGGGTGAAATTAAAATTGACTGGAAATGGCTTGTTTGTAACATGTGATTTAGGATTGTTCGAAGGTAAAAAATGGCATGCGGATTGTAAAGCAGAGATTAATCAATTAAATTTGACTGAAATGCGTGCTTACTATCATCCTATTAAAACAGATCTTCCCTTATTAAATTGGCTTTACGCAGCATTTCCGAGAGGGAAAATCAGAAAAGCGAAAATAGGAATAAGAGGACCATTTGATGCCTTAAAAGGGTTTGGTGAAATCCATTTTAAAGACATGGATTGTGAATACACACCAGGGTGGCCAAAAATTGAGAAGGCTAGGGGTTTAGTTACGATTGAAAGTCAACGAGTTCTTGTGAGCGTATCACGGGGATCGATTGTGGGTTCACCCATTCAGAGCATGACAGCACTGATTTCTCCGATTGGTGACCTTAAAAAGCCGGTTGTTGTTGTAGAAGGCGTCGTAGAGAGTACTTTAGAAAAAGGATTGTTATTCCTGCAAAAAAGTCCATTGCGCGAATCTATCGCACAACAGTTAGAAATCTTGAATCCCCGAGGATTAATGCATTTAAATGTAAAATTTGAGATTCCTTTAGAGTCGCAACCACTAAAGGTAGAGGGGGCAATTTCGGTAAAAAATGGAAAACTCGATATTCCGGATAGGCCTTTGAGTTTAGAACAATTAAATGGTGCTTTTCAATTTAGTCAAACAGCCTTAAATGCCTCCAATGTTATAGCGCAGTTGGGTCATTTACCGATAACCTTGAATGTCAATACGACAACGATTGCCAAACAGAAGCGCTTAGCAGTAACGGCGAGTGGCATATTGAGTTCGACGTTTTTGCAGCAACAATTTCCCATATCCTTTTTGCAAAAATTAGAAGGGCAGTCTTCGTTTAGTTTGCTTTTCAATAAGCCCTTAGATTCTACTGCTGCCGACTTAAAAACGGTTGCTTTAAAAAAGGCGAGCCCTATAAGTTGGTCTTTGACTTCTGATTTAGAAGGGATGAAAATTAATTTACCCTGTTTTTTAGGAAAAACAAAAAACGAACGGGTTCCGATGACATTGAAGATAGAGTCGGAGATCAAGGGCGAACGAAAAATTGCCCTGCAGTTGTCGAAGCGATTCGATGCAAAACTCACGACAACGGGATCAAGAGATAATTTAAGTATTAAAAACGGACATGTTGTGTTAGGTGGAGGCGATGCTGATTGGATGTCCAAATCCGGTTTATTTTTAAGTGGAGAACTTGAAAAATTTAATGTCGATGAATGGTTTGATTTTTTTGATGAGCTGAAGGTTAAAGATCAAAAAACATTTCCACCATTGAATATTCATTTGTTAATAGGTCGCCTGGAAGCTTATGGACTTCGTTTTGATAAAACCTGGTTGTCCGTCAATTTTGCAGAAACACCTCTAAAATGGCATTTGGATGGCTCTCACGTTAAAGGCAGTTTCTCTGCTTCAGCTTCAACACAAAAAGAACAATCTAAACGCATTGAAGTTGATCTTAGGTATTTAAAAATAATGTCAGGTAACGCTGCTTTAGAAACTAAAATGAGTGCTCAGCTTGCTTCTTTCGCAAAAGTGCCTGTTCATTTTTATTGTCGAGATCTGCAATACGATCAGGCTAGTTTTGGTGAAGTGTCATTTAAGCTTATTCCGGCTGTCTATGGATATCAGATACAAAATTTGTTATTAGAAACACCACTTTCGGAATTGTCCGGTAATGGAGAATGGCATTTGGGGAAAGAGAGCGTTTATACAGTGCTTCACGGTAAATTGAAGAGTGTAGATATGGGTAAAACGCTGTCAGGTTGGAATCTTCTCTCAGCCATTCGGGAATCCAGCGGAGTGATCCAATATCAGTTCCGATGGCCAAAACATCCTTTTCAATTTAAATTAGGGATAGTGGATGGCAGCGCGGAATTAAAATTTGATAAAGGTCGCATTCTAGGGGTAAATTCTGGCTTGGGTCGTATTATGAGCTTATTAAACTTGGAAAACATTTACCGTCGGTTGCAACTCGACTTTAGTGATTTAGTAAAGAAAGGCTTTGTGTTTGATACCTTGAAAGGGAATTTTCAATTTCAAAATGGCGTTGCTAAAACAGATAAATTATCGATTGATGGCCCCTCGGCTAAAATTACATTGGCTGGCGTTGCCAACATGAATACAAAGGCCGTTGATTTAGAGATGGCTGTTACACCGCATATGGGAACGGGTTTACCCATTGCTGCTGCAATTGCAGTTGGCAACCCCGCAATAGGAGCGGGTCTTTGGATTATTGATAAATTGACGGGTTCTAAAATTAATAAGATCTCTCGACATTATTATCATGTGACAGGTACTTGGGAGTCTCCGAGTATTGCAGAGGGTACAACAAAAAGTGATAATTCTCGAAAATAACCGCTATTTTGGTCTGTCCAGATAAGTGTGTCAGTGTCGCTATTTTAATACCTAAGGTTCAGCTCTGTGCTTAGGCGTAATCCCGATTTTTTTGAGTACGTCTGTGCGGAGCGCCTCGAAATTTTTAATGTTTTCTAAAAGAACTGGATTAGAAAAAACTTCTTGAAATTTTTTTGCTTGCTCATCGTTAACACGACGTACCACATTGACAGAAGGGTCAAGTTTTATCGCGGCTATTTTTGATAAATATTGAAGCGTTTCTAATTGTTTTTCAATTGCTCTAAATTTAATATAGATGTCTTCTTGGTCAATTTTATCCGAACTATGCGACAAATGCCCGATAAGATTTTTTATCTCCATATCGATATTTCTAGTTAAGCCTGTAATCTGATTGTGAAGCATTGTTGCAGATAAATTTTTCGTTGAAGATGTATTCATATTTTTATACAACTCTTTTGCCGTATTCAACGCGCCTTCTGTAGAAAGCAAGGTGGTGTGTTGCTTATTTTTATCGAGTTCAGCTTGCATCATCGTGTTGTAAGCCGTTTCAAATTCATTTAATTGAGGATGTTCAGAAATAGCAGGTGGTATTGCTTTAATTTTATCGTATAAGTTGGATGATTCTTTGAAGGCCTCTGATTTGTTGAAGGCCTCTTTTTCACGTGTGCTAGCGCTTTTAAAAAGCGAGAAGAGACCCCTCTTGTTTGTAGTTTTTTTAGCAAGTTCGATATCGGCAGAAAGTGTTTTGGATGGTAATTTTTTGATAGCGTGCGCATATAAACCTTGCAAATCTTTAAGAGGTGTTTCGAGAGAGTGCAGATCTTTTTTTACTTGTTCTATATAATCGGTTCTAGATAATTTTGAAAACTTTTCTTCCCCTATTTTTACCAGATAATCGTAATCCTTAAGCAGTATTTCAGTTTCTTTTAACACAAGATATAAATTAGCTTTTGTAAGTGTAATGTCTTTTCCATCTCTTTCGTTGTTCTCCAACTCAGACAATAAACCGTGCAACTCTTCTTGTTTTTCCCGGAGGATTTTTTTTGCGTTTGTTATCTCTGCTGTGAATTTTGCGACAGGTAATTTTTCTTGTTCCACACCTTGCTGTAAGTCATTATACATCTGCACGTAATAACCGTGAGTTTTTATTCGCGCTTCCGCTGCTTTTATCTCTGCCGTTTTCCCTCTCAAGAGTTTAAGCTGGGGTAGATCGATCGCGTCAACATTTAGTTTAATAGAGTCAATCATTTGATGTAATGAATAAAATTGTTTTCCTTTCCATGTTTCATTATGTAGAGCGGTAGAGATTTGTTGCCTCATTTTTTTATGACTTTTATCAGAAAAATTATTTCTTGAGAAATTGTCAAAATCTACCAGGCATTCCTGCACTGAGAAATTACGATTTTTTTCGTTAGAGTTATCTGTGCGATTTAGATAATTATTAACCATTGTCCCAAGTCGGCTTTTGAAAACATTGTGCTCGCGATCAAGTTGGTATTTTATAACGAGCATTAAACCTCTTGCTATTCTAGTTTTTTCATCGGGCGTATAGTTGCCTTTCTCAAGTAATACGAGAGTGGTTTCAATTAATTTTAACTGTTCAGCTCTTTTTTTACTGATAGTAGACGTTGGTTGCATGAGGCGAGCCAATCTATGATCAATACCACCTCCAGCATACGTTTTAGTTTGCTGATAGAGTGTACGTAGTTGACGAAATCCATTGACTGAATTACTTACCGCCAGGATCTCTTCTAACCATTTTGGCACTGTTTCTGTTTTTTTCTGAATTTCTGGCGCTGTGCTAGTTGGTAGATCTGGCGAAATAGCGGCTCTGTTAGGCTCTGTAGTTGAAGTTGGCATTTTTATCGTAACTGTGGGTTCTTGAGCATCAAGCGTATTTTTTTTCATAGCGCCTAGAAGTTTTTGAATTGCAGCAGGAGCGTCTACGGTAAAAAAATTCCTTAAATGCGTTTGCGAACGTTCAGAATTTTCCTCCCCTTTAAATAAGGCTTCTTTCATCGACATTAACGCTTTTCCCAGCTCTTGAGATTCTTCTGAGGGTTTTGAACTTTCTATCATTCCGTGTGCTTGTTTTGCTAAGGTAACTAATTGTTCTGCGCGTATTTGAATGAGTTGTATACAATAAAACGCGTCTTTTTTCTTATCCGTGTTTTTCAAAGCTTCCTCGTCATTAATTAAATTCTGTAATTGTTTGCGTAACAGGTCGATTTCTAAATTTATGCGCTTGGCATCTTTTGTAATACTGGGAACACTTGGTGGATTCTCTGGGTTGTCTTTGACAAAGAGCTTTTCTTTTTCAAGTTTGGCCGCTTGTGCATTTGATAATGTTAATACTTCTGCGTTGTCTTTTGCTAAGTCTTTTAATGTGCGTTCCCACTCCTTCGTTAACTGCAAAATACTATCTTGAAAAACCTTTAATTCTTCTGCATTCATAACTGTTGTCCTTTTGTTTATAGAGTGCCCTAAACACTTTCATCTGCCTGTTTGGACAGCATGGATTTACGAGAGTTCCCTGAATGTTAAATATTTAGCAGAAACTTGAAAATAATATTGATTTATAAGCAGTTTTTCTATATATGGATGATTGTCTTAGTGTTTTCGATTAATTAATAAGTCACAGATTTTTTCTAAATAGCGGTGGTTAAGCGTTAAAAATTGAATATTATTCAATGCTTCGTGGTGTAAGATTTGTACATGTTGTTTGGATTGTTCAATACCGAATAGAGCTGGAAAAGTCGCTTTGTTTTGTTGTTGATCTTTTCCAATACTTTTTCCGAGGGTTTTGACATCGCTGGTCATATCTAATATATCGTCTTGGATCTGAAAAGCAAGTCCTATACACCGTGCATATTCTTGTAATTTTGGAATAATGATCTGAATGTTGTGATTCGTTTGTGTAGATTCAGATCCAAGGGATGCAATGACACCCAGTGTTACAGCCGCTTCAATCAGCGCACCGGTTTTTTTATTGTGGATCTGGCATAAACTTTCAAACGAAATAGTCTGATGTTTCCCCTCTGAAGCCAAATCAAGTGCTTGGCCTTCGATCATACCCCGCATACCGCTTTTTTCTGAGAGAATTTGAATCATCTGAATTTGTTGTTCAGCCGGAAGGGGATTCAGTTTGGGATCACTTAAAATTTTAAAAGCGAGTGTGAGTAACGCATCGCCTGCCAGAATGGCGGTGGCTTCACCAAAAGCTTTATGGCAGGTGGGTTTTCCACGACGGAGATCATCGTTATCCATGGCGGGGAGATCATCATGAATTAACGAGTAGCAGTGGATTAATTCAATTGCAGCCGCTGGTGCATCTAAACAATCGGGCGAACAGCCTAGCGTTTGTCCTGTTGCATAGACAAAAAGCGGGCGCAGTCGTTTACCACCATTTAAAACGGCATATCGCATCGCTTCAAATAAAGGGAGAGAATTTTCCTCTGGGAGTAGACGTGTCAGAAATAATTCAATGCGCGCGATACAAGTTTGTCTATACGCTTCAAAATTTTCATCAATAGGATGCAGGTGCAGTAATTTCATGTACCTTCAGAAAAATCTCGCGTTTCAAAGCCGCTATTTTGTGAGATTAAAATTTGAACTTTTTGTTCAGCTTCTTTTAGTGCCGCTTGACACTGTCGAGCCAATGCAATGCCTTGTTCGAAGTTTTTTAAGGATTCTTCGAGCGTGAGTTGACCGCCAGCCATTTTTTCAATCATGGTTTCTAAATCCTTTAAGGCAATTTCAAAATTTAAAGCATCTAAAGGATCTTTGAGTGTAGATTTCGTTGATTTTTCGCTCATCATTGCGTCGTCCATAAAAACATGGGTCAATTTTACACAAGTTAGGCGCCCGTTGCATTAGATTTCTGAGGAGGGTATTTGGGAAATATGCATCCGTCTACCAAAAGAATTACCTTAATGGCTATAAGAGAGGGGTGTTTTTGTGGTATGATTAATCTGTTGGTGTTGCATAGGTCTATTACCTGAGTTGAGTTAATTAACTAATTCTCTTAATTTACCGTCAAGGGGTGTCAAATGGAATCCGGTTATCGATTTGATGAATATATTCAATATCTGAGAGAGAGCTTCGTGAATCTTGTGGAATATCGAGAGCGAACGGGCACTTTGGAAGCGAATGTTGTTCAAATTAAAGAGGCTCTATTTAATGAAGATCCTTTTATAGTCTTTAATGCGAGTGTTGCTGCCACGGTTGTTCTATCCGATAAATTTATTTATCACTAAGTCTTTTGTTAATAACTTCTTTTTTTGTGATTAATTCTTCAATGAGCAACTTGGGAAGAAAAAAGTTTCACTGCTGTCTTATTCCATGTTAATTTGATCTGTATCGAATTTTAGTCAATTATTTGTTTGCTTTGTACTGTGTTTTTCAGAAGTGTAGATTGTTAACGAACTAAGAGGTAAGAAAATGTCATCGGCAGAACCAAGAGACGAAGTTGTCCCTTTTATACCAGCGTCTAAATCACTCCCTGAAATAACGCCACGCGCGTTAGTTCTCGGTATTTTTTTGGCCGTGGTCTTAGCCGCTTCTAGTACTTTTGTGGGATTAAAAATTGCGCGGACGATCGCGGCTTCTATTCCCGCTGCTTTAATTTCGATGTTGATTTTACGACGTTTTAAAAGCGCGAATATTCTTGAAAACAACATGGTGCAAACCATTGCATCCGCAGGCGAAGTGGTTGCTGCAGGCGTAATTTATACTTTACCAGCGCTTATTCTGATGGGCTATTGGCAATCTTTTAATTATTTACAGACAACAATGATTGCGATGATTGGCGGGATATTGGGTGTTTTATTTTCTGTTCCCTTAAGACGAACCATGATTGTAAAAGACAAGTTACCCTATCCAGAGGGACTGGCAACGGGGGAAGTCTTAAGGGTGGGAGAAGATACGCAGGCAGGATCAGCAAAGGTTTTATTAAAAGCCAGCTTATTTTCGGCGGGACTTGCGTTTTTACAGAGTGGATTTAAAATCGCTGGAGAACACGTTCAATATTGGACCAAGGCGGGTTCTACTGCATTTGGTGCAAGCTTGGCGTTGTCCCCGGTTTTAATGGCCGCAGGCTATATCGTTGGTATGCGGGGACTCTTTGCTTTTATGGTAGGCGGTGTATTGACATGGGGTATTGCTATTCCCATTTTTGTCAATATGTACGGGCTGCCTGAAGCGCCGGATTTGCAATCCGCTATGGGCATGATTCAAAAAGCGCATTTTCGTTACATTGGAGTGGGTGTGTTAGCCGTAGGTGGATTGTGGGGCGTTATTAGTTTGATAAAGCCCATTGTTGAGGCGTTTAGAGTATCGATGCAGGCAATGAAAGCGCATAAAAGCGAATTTGCAACCATGCTTCGAACTGATCGTGATATACCTTTTAAATATGTTATTTGGGGTGTCGTTGGGCTTGCAATTCCTATTTTTATTTTATTTTTTTCCGTGATAAATAATGCACATTTTGCGATTGATCAAACAGTATTTTGGGGTATGATTGTTTTTGCGACAATCTTCTCATTAATAGTCGCTTTTATTGCCGCTGCTATTGCGGCGTATATAACCGGTATTGTGGGAACCACAGCGTTACCGATTTCAGGCATTACTATTTTTGCTATTATCACTTTTGCGAGTATTTTATTAATTATCTTAAGACCATACATTGATTTTGAGCTAAATACAGATTTAGCGCTAAAAGCGGCTGCCATTGTGATTGTATTTTCCGCTATTATTTGTGTGGCAGGCGCTGTGAGTGGTGATAATATGCAAGACTTAAAGGCTGGACAGTTGGTAGGCGCAACGCCTTGGAAACAACAGTTAATGTTAGTCGTAGGTGCTGTTGCTGCTGCATTAGTTATCCCTTTTATTTTGCAGACCACTTTTGAGGCTTATGGTATAGGGGATGTTTTACCACGCGCAGGGATGAACCCTGAACATGCGTTGCCCGCGCCACAAGCGACATTAATGGCAACGGTTGCTAAGGGTTTTTTTATTGGTCAATTACCTTGGAATATGATTTTAATTGGTGTAGCCTTAGCGGTTGTCGCGATTATTTTTGATACCTATTTGAAAAAAACGAATAGTACTTATCGCTTTCACCCTTTATTGTTTGCGCTTGGCATTTACTTTCCTTTAAGTTATGTAACGGCATTTTTTATGGGTGGATTGGTTCGTTCTTTAGCCAATTGGGGCAAGAAATCTAAAGATGACGCTTCTGAGACCAACCATGGTATTTTATGTGCATCGGGTATTATCGCAGGAGAAGCCATTTTAGGTGCTTTGTTGACCATTCCGTTTGCCTACTATCAATCAACCGATATTTTTGCATTAAAAGTGGAGTGGTTAACACGTCACGAAACCTTAATTGGCGTATTCCTCTATGTGGGATTATGTGCCTATTTATATAAACGTGGCAGAAAAGCGTAGGCGGGTTTTTGAAATGAAGAGCAAAAAAGGGCGAGATCCAGTAAGACCTATAGAGCCTATAGAACCTACTGGTGAACTCGTGATCCAAACCGTCGCGATGCCAGCAGATGCGAATGCTTATGGTGATATTTTTGGTGGATGGTTGTTGTCTCAAATGGACGTTGGTGGAGCTGTATTGGCACATCAACGTGCGCACAATCGAGTGGCAACAGTTGCCATCGATAAGCTCACTTTTATGAAACCGGTTTATGTGGGCGATTTGGTTTGTTGTTATGCAAAAACCTTCAAAACAGGTCATTCTTCTATCACGATTCAATTACAAGTCTTTGCTAGCCGGATGCGCATGGGCGCGCATGAACAAATCGCAGAAGGGCTTTTTACCTTTGTTGCAATAGATGACAATGGACGCCCTAAGTCTATTAATTGGTGAAAAACGCCTTTAGTTGGATTCTAGCGATAATAATTTTTGTTTTGCAATGGTAATGACAGAGGCAGGAACCCCCGCTAATTGTGCAACCTGAATGCCATAACTTTGGCTAGCCGGACCTTCTTGTAGGCTATACAAAAATACGAGTGATTCACCAAATTCGACGGCATCTAGATGAACATTTGCGATAGTCGAATACGATTTCGGCAATTCTGTCATCTCAAAATAGTGGGTCGAAAATAAGGTAAAAGCTTTAATCTCTGTTGTTAAGTAAGAGGCAATAGCCCATGCTAAAGACAAACCATCAAAAGTGCCGGTGCCTCGGCCGATTTCATCTAATAAGACTAAACTTTGCGCTGTTGCGTTTTGTAGTATAAGTGCGGCTTCGGTCATTTCTACCATAAAAGTAGAGCGACCACTACTGAGATCATCTTGTGCACCAATGCGAGTAAAAATTTTATCAAATTTACCAATTTTAGCGGATTGAGCTGGCACAAAACTGCCAATATGCGCAAGCAAAACGATAAGTGCGTTTTGTCGCATATAAGTCGATTTTCCACCCATATTGGGGCCTGTAATCATCAGCATCCGTCGTGTATCGTTTAGTGTTAGATCATTCGGAATAAATGGCATTTTGAGGGTTTGTTCAACGATGGGGTGTCTTCCACGCTGTATATAACATTCGGTTGATTCGAGCAATTGTGGGCGTTGCCAATGTAACGTTTCTGCACGTTCTGCCAGACAGGCTAAAACATCGATTGTCGCAACGGTTTCTGAGGTGGATTGCAACTGCAATAAGGATTTTTGAATGTCGATCAAGATAGTTTCATACAGGTGTTTTTCTCTTAGCAGGGCACGCTCTTTACTGGAAAGAATTTTATCTTCAAAAGTTTTTAGTTCGGGGATAATAAAACGTTCTGCATTTTTTAGAGTTTGGCGTCGCGTATAGTAACTGGGCGCTTGAGTCGCTTGGCCACGGCTAATTTCGATATAATAACCATGAATACGATTATAACCTACTTTTAATGTAGAGAGACCCGTTTTTTGTCGTTCTGCTGTTTCCAATTGGATTAAAAAATTTTCTGCATTTTGGCTAATGTTTCGAATCTCGTCGAGTTCTTGATCAAAGCCTTCTTTAATAACACCACCATCTCGAATCATGTTGGGTGGATTTTCAATAATGGCAGATTCGAGCAGATTATAGAGTTCAGGAAAAGTAAACAGTTGTTTTGAGAGGGTTGATAACAAGGATTCCGTATATTTTTCGGTGTGCGATTTCAGAATGGGTAATTTTTTTAAGGCGTTTTTGAGACGCAGTAGATCCTGTGGTCTTGCAGAAAGTAAAGCAATGCGCGACAAAATACGTTCCATATCCCCCATGGTTTTAAGAGTTTCTTGTAAGGTGAGGTAATCTTGATTTTTAAAGAGTGCACTAACCGCATCTAAGCGAGCATTCAAAATCAATCGAGATAATATAGGCATATGAAGCCATCGAGCCAATAATCGGCTTCCCATAGGGGTTTGTGTAGAATTGATGACAGATAATACCGTATTGTCACGTTCGCCTTTTAGATTACGTGTTAACTCTAAATTTCGACGGGTATTAGAATCTATCCCCAATATATCTTTCGTTGATTCTACAATAATACTGTGAATATGCGGTAAGTTTGCGCGTTGTGTGTCTTTTACATAGTGTAATACTGCGCCCGCTGCACTTAATCCAACAGAGAGTCCTTTGTTTTTTAATATATTATAGTCTTCCGTTGTAAAATGGCTGCTGAGTATTTGAGTTGCTGTATTGAACTCGAATTCGGTTTGCAATCGATGTTGTAGACGACTGGTTTTTGGAAAAATAAGATGGGCAGGGAGCACCTCTGAAATTAAAATTTCTGAGGGCTTAATGCGTTCTAGTTCTTGTAATAAATTGGATTCTGTTGCAGTTTCTGAGATATAAAAACGACCACTTGCCAAGTCTAAATAAGCAAAGCCATAGAGCACATTTGGATTTGTTTTTTCAGCGTTAACATGCAGCGCCATAATATAATTGTCTTCACTTTCGTTTAAGAGCGCTTCATCTGTTAGAGTGCCCGGTGTTAAAATACGAACCACACGTCGTTCTACAGGGCCTTTGCTGGTACTGGGATCGCCTATTTGTTCGCAGATAGCAATTGTTTCACCAAGACGCACTAATTTTGCGAGATAGTTTTCGGCAGCATGATAGGGCACTCCTGCCATGGGGATTGGATTCCCTTGGTTTTGTCCACGCGCTGTCAGTGTGATATTTAAAAGTTCTGATGCGCGTTTTGCATCTTCAAAAAATAGTTCGTAAAAATCGCCCATTCTATAAAATAACAGATGATCGCGATGTTCTGCTTTTATACGCAAATATTGTTGCATCATGGGCGTGTGTTCGATTGGTTGAGTGCTGTTTTTCACTTAGTTTTTCTCCATTGAGAAGGTCAGATCGCCGCCTATGCCTTCTGTTCCTGTTTCAGCGCTGGCAGTAAAAAATCGGCTTAAAAAGTATTTTAAACGAATTGTCGCGATGGGTTCTATAATACTTTGTAAATATTGTAAATACAATTTTTGAGAAAGAGATTTTCCAACCACAAGAACGGTATCAGCACCGCCTTGAGTGTAAAATGTTTTATTGGTTGGTTTTGATTCTAAATTAAATTCTTCTAGTTTTAAGTTTTTTTGGAGAAAATCAACAAAGGGATTTGCTGTACCTGAAAATAAAAAAGCCGTTTGAGCGAAAAGTTGTCGTTGATTTTCATCACCAGAGACTTCGCTTTGTCCAAAACCCAAACGCGATAAAATATCGGCACCTTTTAAATTATTATCGCTAGAATAGGGGTGGTAAATGGGATGTAACAAAGTACCCTGTACATAGAGCCCAATATTACTATTGGTAATATTGCCTTGTTGTACGCGATTTTGAGATATCAAGATATCTAAGAGCGGATCTTTGAGCAACGTGCCTGGCGGAAACAATAAATGACCACGGTGAATGTATCGCGTTGCTCCTTGTAAACGATATTTACCTTCTTTAATGGTCAGTTTTCCATTACCTGTTAGGAGACCATCAGGCCGCTCGTTAATAGTCAGTTTTCCACCCACTGTTCCAATGATACCGTACCCATCAAAATGTAAATTATTTTCAATCACCACATAAAGATTGGGGATAATTCTAAAGCCATTCGTCCTGGTCGCAGGTTCTGAGGAATTTGTAAGAACAATATCTTTAGAAAGCAAGGTAACATTTTTTTGATCTTGCATCGCAAGGTAAGCTTTATGGATTAAGAGAGTGCCATCAACAAACAGCGTATTATTATTAAGACTTAAGGTTAATGTCGGTGATCCTATTATTTGCATATTCTGGGTATTATAAATTTGTAGATTTTTTCCGCTGAGATTCAGTGAAAGTCTTTTTTCAGTATTGAATCGCAGGGTGCCATCCACTTGAAATTTGCCTGCTCCAGAATAAGCAAAACCTTTTATTAGCAAGGGATTTCCGATTTTTCCTGAAATATTGAGATTTAGATCTTTAATCGTTAGTGCTTGTTTTGGCACAAAGAAAGCAGCTAAATGGAGGTTTGAATTTAAGCCTTGTTTACCATAATAAAAATCTCCTTTGATTTGTAAGCGTTGGGCGTTGTTTTGTAGTGTAATGTCTTTTACGGTAATATGGGTAGAAGAAAGTTGGATGATGCTAGGCGTTTTTAAAAACCAAGCTCCTGTTATTTCAGAATTAAAGTCTGCTTTATTGAGTTGTCCTGACCAATAATTTTGTGCTTGTTCAGGCACAAGGTAGCCATTGAAATTAGCCTTAACTTTTTTGGCATTATTTAAATTTACAATCCATTCAAATTGATTTTTAATCTGAGCGGATTGATTGATGCTTATTTTGTTTTCGCCTAAAACCACTGTGCCCGTTGGGATTTGAAAGTGTTTGTCTATGGTGTTTATTTTGGCGTGTGCTTGCAGTGGCATATCAAACCAAGACCCAGTTAGATTTTGAATATCAATGGAAAGATTTTGGCGATTAAATGTCATTTGAAATTGACCTATACCATTTTCTATAAAAAGAGGAGAAGTTGAGTTTTCCTTCCAAATAAAGGATGCATCTTCTAATTTTAAAAATGGCACGTCAATGATAGAACTGAACAGAGACATCATGTTGGTTTCAAAAATAACTTCTTTTGTAGAAAGTTGAAGTATCCCATTTTGGTAGGCAATATTTTGAAGAATCAGTCTATCTGTCCATTTACCCTTAATATTCTCTATTTGTAAGTCGCCAGGGATAACATTTTTTATGATAAAAAAACTGGTTTTACAACCCGATTCTGTGGAAAAAATCCAAAGGCTTATGACCAAAAAAAGGGTCAGAGGATAAAATAAATTGCGCCCGATTAATTTCCAAAACATAGAATAACCATTATAAATTCATGCCAAAAGTGAGATGAAGTCGCGGTTTTTGTTTTCCTCGCATCATCGGTCTTGCTATATCTAACCGAAGGGGTCCAAGAGGTGTTTCATAACGCACACCAAATCCGGCACTTGTTTTCAGTCTTGCTCCCCATTTGTTCATCGCATTACCGGTATCAACAAAAATAGCTGCACCAATGTTTTTATAAATTCTTCTTTCAAATTCAGTACTTCCCACGATCAGATGTCTGCCGCCCACAACAATGAGGTCACCATTCAGATCTTTTTCTTGTGGGCCAATTGAATTATATCCAAATCCCCTTATCGTGCGATCACCACCTGTAAAAAAACGCAAATTCCAAGGAATTTTGTCGAATTGATGTGTTGCTATACTCCCTAAGTCTCCTCTTAATATGATTCTGGACATGTTTGTGATTGGTATTATTCCTTTAAGTCGGACAACGCCTTGAACCATGTTCGTTGTCGATAATGCTGATTTAAGTCCTCCCTGTACGTTAGCAGAAACGTGTATACCACGTTGTAAAAGGCTTTCTTTTTTGAGGGTGTTCCAGGTATAACCGATGTTGGGGAGTAAAAAATGGGCATGATTTTTCGGATCGGTTGGCAGTTTTCTAAAGACAACCGATAAATAATGTAAACCTAAAATTTGTTCAAATTGACCTTTTTTTTGAATATGGGTTATGCCAGATGCATTTTGTAAGCTATATTTTTTATCAACGGGTTTTTCTTCGGTAATTTTCGTACCAAAGACAATCCGATCGATAGCAGGGTTTTTACCCAAAATAGTATATTGGGCATTTGCTTGGTTGAGTCTTTTGGAACCCCAAAAATTGAGGTTAATACGATGCCCAGGGTGCGATTTACGTTGTCGTTCCCATCCGACCATTCCGCGTGGTCCCGAATCTGTACCAAAACCAAGGCTTGTTGTGTATTTATTGCTTGGTTTTGGACTAAGGGTAATATTAACAGGCACTCTATAATCTTGTGTTTTGTTTAAATTGGGATTGAGTTTAACTTTTGCAAATAAATCTGTATCCAGCAGATTTTTTTGTAGAGCTAATAGCCTATCTGTTGTATAAGGTACCCCAGAAGAGAATGGGATGTACTGCTTTAAATATTCAGTTGGGTAGGGAGAAGAAATAAAATGAATACTTCCAAAGGCATATCGTTTTCCGGTCTCGAGCATCAAAATAATCTCTGCTTGATTGCTCGCTGTATTTACTAAAACTTTGTTTGTTGTAAAATGTGCGTCTAGATAGCCTAATCCTAAGGTGGTTCCCAATAAGTTTTGTTTGAAGGCTTCGTATTTATCGTGTTTTAAGATTTTATTTTTTTTGAGAACTGGATTTTTAATCATTGATTCTAATGCAGATTGATCTTTTCCATCTCCGGTGATTTTAAGACTGAGGGTTGTAATGATAATAGGGTCTCCCAAGTTGACTTGATAAGTTACTAGGTAGGTATTTTTGCCTTCGTTAGAAAGAATATCAGCTCTAATCTTGGCATGGTAATACCCGATTGATTGTAAGGTGGTGGATATTTCCTCTGTGCTGATTTCATAGAGACTTAAAATGTGATCGTCTGTCAGATTTTTATCTTTTTCGCTTTTTTTAATGCTTAAATTAGAAAGCACAATTTCTTGTTCTTCTTTGGGTAAACCCGTTATTTCAACGGATATTTTATCGCTTGAAGACCAGCAGATCACTGGAAAGCAAACAAACAAAATTAAGATGATAAAACGCATGCCAAATTTTACCATAAACCAAGGGGGCAAATCTGGGTTGCATACAGATTATATGTACAGTATTGGGCAAGGTCAATCTTTCTCAATCACAGAATGATCTGGTGAAAAGGTTTTTTAAATCGGATTTTCGAGGCTTAATACGCCGGCGTCATAATCATAGGCAAAAATTTCGGCATAGCGGCCCCAGTCAATGATAATACGTAGTAAGCGCTCGGATTCTTCTTCACTTAAAAAGTCCTCGAGCTCTTCGAGAAAGACATTCTTGGTGACACGATGATTTGATCTGGCATCGAGTACTTCACGAATATGATGTGCAAGTGGAATATATTGTAACAGATGTTTGGCAAACAAGTGTTTACGCTGTAAAATATCTGCAGCAGCAAACTGTTTGCCCGCTTCTAAAATATGAATGTTGCCTTCAGAAATTTTCGCAAAACATAGCATGTCTAGCACATTGGTGAGTGGAAAGAGATCGTTTACATCTAAATGCAGTTCTTCACCCAGTTGAGGAAGATCAACCATTCCTTCATTTTCATGTTCTTCCATGGTTTCCAATAAACCGATGAGTTCGGAAACACTCACATCCGGCAAACGATATGCATATTCAGGATGTTTAAATGCTGATTTTGGTCGAGCTTTGGCTTTAGACAGTTTTTCACGTTCGCTAATAGTCATTAAAGTATAAATTTGATCTAAGAGTTGTCGAAATTCCGGAGTTTGTGTTTCTCGGGGGAAGGGGAGGTTAACGGGTACTTCTGCTTGAATACCGCCTGGATCAGTCGAGAATAGCAAAATGCGATTGGCCATGATAATTGCCTCTTCAATATCATGCGTTACAAATAATATGCTTTTAGTTTGTGCTCTTTTGTCTGTCCAGAGATCTAATAAATCGTTACGCAGATTTTCTGCCGTTAAAATATCAAGGGCAGAGAAGGGTTCATCCATAAGAAGTAATTCGGGTTCAACAACCAGGGCACGTGCAAACCCAACGCGTTGCCGCATACCTCCCGATAATTCTTTCGGGTAGGCAGATTCGAAGCCGTCTAATCCGATAGTATCAATAGCGGCCAAAGCTTTTTGTCTTCTTTCTTTTTGTGGCATTCCGATCGCCTCTAAGCCGAGTTCTACGTTTTCAAGAACCGTTAACCAGGGGAGTAACGCAAAATTTTGAAAAACCATGGAAATGCCTTGAACTGGATGTGTGATAGGGCGTCCTTGATATTGTGCGTTACCCGAGGTGGGTTTGATAAGGCCTGCAATAATACGCAGTAATGTCGATTTTCCGGAACCTGATTTTCCGAG
>Ga0209477_1000161_pt1 | contig 37779 bp, 33 predicted proteins | sample KloWWTupernatant_FD_187180 | JGI IMG/M metagenome (GOLD analysis project Ga0209477, IMG submission 187180) | Active sludge microbial communities from Klosterneuburg, Austria, studying microevolution and ecology of nitrifiers - Klosterneuburg... | ecosystem: Engineered > WWTP > Aerobic digester >...
CCATCATCGCGAGCACGGTATCGCTGCCCTGGCCGATGTCGGAGGCGCCGGAATAGACGGTGATCGCGCCGTCGAACTCCAGCGTCATCCGCACCGTGCTGCCGGGGCGCTCGTTCCAGTGGATCGGCAAGGCGCTGCCGCTGATGAAGAAGCCGCAGGCAACGCCAATGCCTTTTCCGAACGGCAGCTTGCCGTGTTTCTCGCGCCAGCCGGAGCGGCGCATCGCTTCCTCGAGGCCGCGCTTGAGGCCAGCCGAGGTGATCCGGAATTCGTTGACGGTCAGCGTGTTCGCGCGATGCAGCAGGTCGATGCGGCCCTGGCAGGGATCGAGCCCGGCCTTGTGCAGGGCCATGTCCATCAGCACCTCGGCGGCGAAGCGCGGGTTGACCCCGCCGTGGCCGCGCATGGCGCCGCACATCGGCGTGTTGGTGTACAGGCGGCGGCAGCGGAAGCCGAAGTTCGGCACCGGGTACGGGCCCTGCAGCAGCACCCCGTTGTAATAGGTGGTGACCACCCCGAAGCTGCCGTAGGCGCCGCCATCGATCAGGATGTCGCCGGTCAGCGCGGTGATGCCGCGGGCCGGGTCGAAGCCGAGCTTCATCGTCAGCTGGGTCGGGTGGCGGCCGTGGTGGCTGAAGAACACGTCCTCGCGCGAGAAGCGCAGGCGCACGTTGCGGCCGCTGACCAGCGCCAGCTTGGCGGCGATCATCTCGTGCGGGAACGGATCGCTCTTGCCGCCGAAGCCGCCGCCAAGATGCGGCTTGACCACGCGCACGCGGTGCTCGTCGATGCCCAGCACCTCGGCCAGCGCCAGGTGCACGTAATGCGGCACCTGGGTGGCGCTGTAGACGGTGAGGTTGCCGCGGCCGTCGATCTCCACCTGCACCGCGTGCGGTTCGGTGAAGGCGTGGGTGACCGCCGCGTAGCGGAAGCGCTTCTCGATCACGATCGGCGCCGCCGCGAACGCCGCCTCCGGATCGCCGAAGCGCTGCTCGACCTGCTTGTGCAGGTTGTCCGCGCGCTTCAGCTCCGGGTGCAGCGGGTCGTCGGTGGGCTTGAGTGCGTGGCGGGCGTCGAGCACCGGCGGCGTCGGCGCGTACTCGACCGCGACCAGCGCCAGTGCCTGCGCCGCGATCTCCGCAGTCTCGGCCGCGACCGCGGCCACCGGTTCGCCGACGTAGCGCACCCGCTCGCGCGCCAGCGCCGGTTCGTCCTTGCTGATCGGCAGTACCCCGAACGTGCGCTCGAAGTCGGCGCCGGTGAGCACCGCGCGCACGCCGGGCAGGGCCAGTGCGCGCCGGGTGTCGATGCGCAGGATGCGCGCACTGGCATGCGGCGAACGCAGGATCGCGGCGTGCAGCGGGTTGGGCACGCGCAGGTCGTCGGTGTAGCGGGCGCGGCCGGTGACCTTGTCGCGGGCGTCGAGTTGCGCCTGCGGCTGGCCGACGATGCGGTACGGCTTCATCCTGCCTCCCCGCCGGCGGCGACCGCGCGGAAGGCGTTGCGGATGGCGTTGTAGCCGGTGCAGCGGCAGGTGGTGGCGGCGATCGCGGTCTGCTGCGCGCGTTCGTCCGGGTGCGGATCGGCGGCGAACAGGGCGACCCCGTTCAGCACCATTGCCGGCGTGCAGTAGCCGCACTGGATCGCGCCGTGGTCGATCATCGCCTGCTGCAGCGGATGCAGGGCGTTGCCGCAGCCGATGCCCTCGATGGTGGTGATTTCGGCCTCCACCATGTCCGCCGCCGGCAGCAGGCAGGACAGCATCGGCCGGCCGTCGACCAGCACCGCGCAACAGCCGCATTCGCCAAGGTCGCAGCCACGCTTGCTGCCGGTCAGGCCGAGCTGTTCGCGCAGGAAGTCGAGCACGCTGGTGCCGGGGGGCACCGCGCGCACGTGGCGCTGGCCGTTGACCTGCAGCGCCAGGGTTTCGGTGGCGGTGGGGCTGGTCGGCGCAGCGGCATCCATCAGTGCAGTCTCCGGATCAGGGTGGCCACGCCCTGGCCGTGGCCAACGCACAACGCGGCGATGCCGAGCTCGCCATCGTCGGCTTCGAGGCCGTGCAGCAGGGTGGTGACCAGGCGGGTGCCGGTGGCCCCCAGCGGATGGCCAAGCGCGATCGCGCCGCCATCCGGATTGACGCGTTCGGCCACCAGCGCGAGCGCGCGTACGTTGGAGACCACCTGCGCCGCGAAGGCCTCGTTGATCTCGTAGCGGTCGATGTCGCCCGTGGCCAGCCCGAAGCGCGCCAACAGCTTGCGGATCGCCAGCACCGGGCCGTCGCCCATCGCCTCCGGCGCCAGCCCGACCACCACGCTGCCCAGCACCTCCGCGCGCGCGCGCAGGCCGTCGCGCACGCAGGCCTGCGCCGAGGCGAGCAGGACCAGGCTGGCGCCGTCGGACAGCGGCGAGGCATTGCCGGCGGTGACGCTGCCGTCTTCGCGGAAGGCCGGCCTGAGCGCGGCCAGCGCGTCGCGGCTGGCATCCGCGCGCGGGCACTGGTCGTCGGCGATGCCGTCGATTGCCAGCATCTCGCGCCGGAAGCGGCCGTGCGCGCGTGCGTGGCAGGCGCGGCGGTGGCTTTCCAGGGCCCAGGCGTCCTGGGTGGCACGGCCGATGCCATCGCGCACGGCCAGCCACTCGGCGGCCAGGCCCATGTTGTTGAACGGGAATGGCGGCCGCGCCAGCAGGTCGGGGTGGTAGTCGACCGCCGCCGCCATCGGCACGTGCTGCATGTGTTCGATGCCGCCGGCCAGCAGCAGCTGGTCCTGGCCACCAGCGATGCGCATGGACGCGGTGTTGAAGGCTTCCAGGCTGGAGGCGCACAGGCGGTTGAAGGTGACCCCGGGCACGCTGGCCGGCAGCCCGGCGAGCAGGCTGGCCAGGCGCGCGATGTTCTTGCCCTGCTCCAGGTGTTGGCCGACGCAGCCGACCAGTACGTCGTCGAGTGCGCCGGCATCGGGCAGCGTGCGCGTCACTTCCGCGATCAGCCGCGCCAGCAGTTCGTCGGCGCGCATGTCGCGCAGGGCACCGCTGTCGGCATGGCTGCGCCCGATCGGCGTGCGCCGCGCCGCGACGATGCGGGCGGTGGGCGTCGAGGCGGGCGGCGGCAGCGCGGTCATGGTCAGAGTCCGAGCAGGCCGCAGCTCTTGCCGCCGTCGACGTGCAGCACCTGGCCGCTGATGAAGGCGGCATCGGCGGAGCCGAGGAAGGCGACCGCCGCGGCGATGTCGGCGGGCGCGCCCATCTGCCCGCTTGGCTGCATCCGCAGCAGGCGCTCGCGCGCCTCGCCCGGCATCGCCTGGGTCATCGGGGTGTCGATCAGGCCCGGTGCCACCGCGTTGACGCGGATGCCGTCGCGCGCCAGTTCCAGTGCCAGGGTGCGGGTCAGGCTGACTACGCCGCCCTTGCTGGCCGCGTAGTTGGCCTGTCCCGGGTTGCCCAGCCACGAACGCGACGCGATGTTGACGATCGCGCTGCCCGCGCGTTCGCGCAGCAGCGGCAGGGCGGCCTGGCAGCACAGGAACGGGCCCTTCAGGTTGACCGCCAGCACACTGTCCCAGTCGGCTTCGCTGAGCCTGGAGAGCCAGCCGTCGCGGATGATGCCGGCGTTGTTGACCAGCAGATCGAGACCGCCGAGATCGCTCTTGATGCGCTCCATCAGCGCGTCGAGTCCGGCGCGCGCGGTGACATCCACCGCGACCGCGAGCACGCGCCCGCCACCGAGTTCCGCGGCGAGCGCGGCGGCGGCATCGCCATCGCGGTCGGCCAGCACCACGCTGGCGCCTTCATCGTGCAGGCGGCGCGCGATCGCCGCGCCGATGCCGCGGCCGGCGCCGGTGACAAGCGCGACGCGCTGGCGGTAGCGGCTCAGCATCGCTGCAGCAGCAGGGCGGTGCCCTGGCCTCCACCGATGCAGGCCGAGGCGATGCCGAAGCCGGCGTCGTCGCGGGCCAGCGTTCGCGCCAGGGTCAGCGCCAGGCGCACGCCGGTGGCGCCGAGCGGGTGGCCGATCGCGATGGCGCCGCCATTGACGTTGAGCCGCGCTTCGTCGATGCCGAGTTCGCGCGCAACCGCCAGGCACTGCGCGGCGAAGGCCTCGTTGATCTCGAAGCGGCCGATGTCGTCCGCCGTCATGCCGCTGGCGGCGAGGGTGGCGCGCACCGCCGGCACCGGGCCGATGCCCATGTAGGCCGGCGCCACCCCGGCCGAGGCGTGCGCGACCAGCCGCGCGACCGGGGCGAGTCCGTGCGCGCGCACGAAATCGCCGGATGCGACCAGCAGCGCGGCGGCACCATCGACGATGCCCGAGGCGGAACCGGCGGTGGTCGGACCGGCTTCGCTGAACACGTGCGGCAAGTTCGCCAGCGCTTCCGGCGTGGTTGTGCGCGGATGTTCGTCGGCGCCCAGCCCGGCCTTGTCCTTGCAGCGGAAGCGGCGCGGCTTCAGCGTCGCGGCTTCGAAGGCGCCCTGGCCGGGCACCATCGCGAGTTCGCCCTCGAAGAAGCCGGCGGCCCGCGCCGTGGCGCAGCGCACCTGGCTCTGGTGGGCGAAGCCATCGACCTCGTCGCGGGTCAATGCGTAGCGCCCGGCGAGGTTGTCGGCGGTGCGGCCCATCGGCACCGCGGCGGTGTCGTCGAGCGCTTCCCACAACAGGTCGGTGAACTCCGGCTTGCCGAGCGCGAAGCCCTGGCGCGCGGTGTAGGAGGCGAGCGGGAAGCGGCTCATGGTGTCGGTGCCGACCCCCAGCACCAGCTGCGCCTTGCCCAGCGCGACCTGCTCCGCGGCCTGCGCCAGGACTTCCAGCCCGGAGCCGCAGATGCGTTGCACCAGCAGCGCGGTGCTCGCCTCCGGCGCGCCGGCGTAGAGGCCGATATGGCGGGGCAGGAAGAAGGCGTCGGCGCTGGCCTGGCCGATGTTGGCGACGATGGTCTGGTCGATCGCGCCGGCATCGACGCCGGCCGCCGCGATCGCCGCGCGTGCCGCGTGGATGCCGAGGTCGGTCGGCGACACCGTCGACAGCGCGCCGCAGAACTTGCCGAACGGGGTGCGTGCACCGGCAAGCAGGTACACGTCGTCGAAGCAGGCACCCACGCCGTGGGCGTTGCGGAAGCCGGTGGCGGAAGCGGTCATGCGGGGCCCTGTCAGTGTCCGGCGTAGCTCGGGCGCGAGCCGTCGAGCACGCTGGCGAGCCCGGCGCGGGCGTCGTGGGTGGCGAAGATCGCGTGCAGGCCGTCGAGTTCGAGCTGCAGCGCGTCCGCCAGCGGCAGCACGCGGCCGTCGTCGACCAGCCGCATCGCGGTGGCGAGCGCGATCGGCGCCTTGCGCGCAAGCTCGCGCGCGAACGGCGCGAGCTGCGGCTGCGCCAGCGTCGCCGCATCGATCTCGCCGCGATAGTCGGCGAACGCCGCTTCCAGTCCCGGCTGCGGCTGGCGACCGGACTGCGGCGTCGGCAACGGCAACTGCGCGAGATCGGCGTAGCGCTGCGGTGGTTCGATGACGGCGTCGACCAGCCCGAGGTCCAGTGCCTTGCCGGCATCGAGCCGGCGGCCGGTGGCGATCAGCGACTTGGCCACGCCGACGCCGAGCAGGCGCGCGCTGCGCTGGGTGCCGCCAAGCCCGGGGTAGATGCCGATGCCGGTCTCGGGCAGGGCCAGCAGGGTGTTGCGCGTGCCCAGCCGATACCGGCAGGCCAGCGCCAGTTCGAGTCCGCCACCGAAGGCCAGGCCATCGAGCAGCGCCACGCTCGGCTTGGCCGACGCGGCGATCCGGCCGAGCGTCTGCTGCCCGCGCACGGTGAAGGCGTGGATGCGATCGAGGTCGTGGCCGTCGATGGCGTCGAGGAAGAAGCTGATGTCGGCGCCGGCGACGAAGGCCTTGCCGCGGCCGCACAGGAACACGCGGCGCACCGCCGGGTCGGCCTCGAGCCGCGTCCATGCGGCATCCAGTTGCGCCATCACCGCTTCGCCGAGCGCGTTCATGCGGTCGGGCAGGTTGAACACGATCACGCCGGTGTCGCCGTGGACCTCCGCCTGCACCCACTCGAGTGCAATCGGCGTGCTGCTTGCGAATGGCAGCGTCGGAAGCGGCATGCCCCAGCGGGCGAACAGCGCGCCGACCATGCCCGCGATGGCGTCCTGGCCGATCGCCGCCATCAACTCGAACGGACCGCGCGGCCAGCGCAGGCCGGAACGCGCACCGAGGTCGGTGTCGGTGGCGCTGCACACGCCCTCGCTGACCAGCGCCGCGGCGCAACCGAGTGCGGCAGCGAGCAGGCGTTCGCGGATCGCCTCCGGTTGCTCCTGTCCACCGTGCACGCTCGCGTGGTCGTCGAGGTTCCAGTCCTGGCGTGCCGCGACCTGCGCGATCAGCCGTGGCGCCGGCGCGTAAAAGTCGCCGAGCTTGGCCGCCAGTCCCTCGGCCGCGTGCTGCGCGATCGGCACGCCGGTGGCGTTCATCAGCGCGAACGGGCCCATGCCGACGCCGAAGGCTGCACGCGCCACGGCGTCGATGGTCGGGATGCTGCCGAGACCCTCGGCATAGACGCGCACCGCCTCGTTGAGCCAGGGCACGAAGAAGCGGTTGACCGCGAAGCCGGGCGCATCCGCGGTACGGATCGGCGTCTTGCCGAGTCCGGCGTAGAAGGCTTCGACTTCGGCCAGCAGCGCGGCGTCGGTGCGTTCGCCCGCGATCAGCTCGACCAGCTTGTTCTTGGCGGCGTGATAGAAGTAGTGCGTGCCGAGCACGCGGCCGGGATGCGCGAGACCGGCAGCGACATCGCCGACGCGGAACGACGAGGTGTTGGTCGCAAGCACGCAATCCGTGCGCACGATGCCTTCCAACTGCGCGAACAACGCGCGCTTGACGTCGAGATCCTCGAACACCGCCTCGACCACCAGGTCGACACCGGCAAGGTCGGCCAGGTCGGTGGTCGGATGCAGCCGCGCCAGCGTCGCCGCGCGGCCGTCGGCATCGAGCAGGCGGCGCGCCACCGCCTCGTCCAGCGAGGCCGCGACCAGGCCCTGGCCACGCGCCAGCCCGGCCTGGTTGGCATCGGCCAGGTGCACCTGCAGGCCCTTCATCAGGAAATGCTGCGCGATCGCCGCGCCCATGGTGCCGGCGCCGACCACGGCAACGTTGCGGAAGCCGCGCATCAGACGTTCTCCGCGCAACGCAGCACCTTGTCGACGAAGTGGATCGTCGGTGCCGCCACGCCGTGCTTGCGCGCGAGCCGGGCCAGCTCGCCGCAGTGGAATTCGTTCTCGGTGACCTTGCCCTTCTCGACGTCGACCAGGATCGAGGGCCGGTGCTCGCCACCCTGGTCGAGGTAGTGCATCGCGAAGCCGAGGAAGTCGGGCCCGAGCTCGATGCCCTCGGCGCTGCAGATCGCCATGCCTTCGCGGAGCATGTCCTCGACCATCGCGCGCGCCTCCGGCTGGCCCATCACGCAGCCCATGCAGTGGCGCGTCACCGCGCACATGCTGCCGAGCGAGGCGTTCAGCAGCGCCTTGCGGAACACGTCCTCGCGCCAGTCGTCGCGCAGTTCCAGCGGCAGCCCGGAGTCCTTGAGGTCGGCGGCGATCGCCGCGATCCGCGCCGGGTCCACGTGCGGCGAGCGGCCCATCACGTGGGTGGTGCAGAAGGTGACGATCACCTCGTTGCCGCAGGACACGTCGCAGCCCATGTTGAGCACGATCCGCAGCGCGCGCTCGCGGCCGAACACGGCTTCGATCACGCGTTCGGTGCCGATGCCGTTCTGGCAGGACACGAACAGCATGCCTGGCTTCGGCGCGTGCTCGCGCAGGGTGCGCAGCACGTGCTCGCTGTCCACGCTCTTGGTGCAGAGCAGGACCACGTCGGGCGCGGCGCGCACGAAGTCGCCGGTTTCCAGCACCACGTCCTGCAGCTGCGCATAGGCCTCGAGCTTGCCCTTCACCACCACCGGCCGGCGCTGCAGGATCTGCTGGGTCTGCGCGCGATGGGCGAGCACGCTGACCCGATGCCCGGCCTGGCGCAGCAGCCCGGCGAACACGCGCCCGACCGGGCCGGTGCCGATGACGCCGTAATGGATGCTCACTTGCGTTCCTCCAGGTCCAGCACGAACACGTCCGCCGGCAGGTGTTCGTAGCGGCCCTGTTCCATCGCCTCGATGCAGTCGGCGTAGCGTTCCTCGATCCGCTTCGGGATCAGCTTGAACGACGGGGTCAGTTCGTTCTCGTCGATGCTCAGCTCGCGGCCGACCACCAGCGCGCGGCGGATGGTCTCGAAGCCGGCGGCCGGGCGCGCGTTGATCTCGGCCATGCAGTTCGACAGGCAATGCGCGAGCTGGCCGGCGTCGTTCGGGTGGGCGCACCCGTTGCTGCTGCCGCAGCCCTCGAACGCCTGCTGGTTCGGGAACACCAGCAGGTGCGGGGTGCGCTGGCCGGAGCCGAACACGTAGGCGTACTTCACGAACTGGCAGCGGGCGTGGATGCGCGCCTCGATCTGCGCCGGGAACACCTTCTCGCCGTTGCTGAGCTTGAACATGCGTTCCTTGCGCGACCGGATGCGCACGCCCTCGGCGCCGAACTCGCCGATGTCGCCGGTCCTGAACCAGCCATCGTCGGTGAAGGCGGCCGCGGTCGCCTCCGGGTTGCGGAAGTAGCCCTGCATGACGTTTGCACCGCGCACCAGGATCTCGCCGTCGGCGGCAAGCGCCACCTCGACACCGGGGATCGGCAGCCCGACCACGCCCGGGGTGCGGTCCAGGCTGAACGGCGTCAGCGTGCAGCACGGCGAGGTCTCGGTCAGGCCCCAGCCTTCGACCACCGGCACCGCGTGCGCGCGGAACACGTCGGACGCACTGAGCGGCAGCGGCGCCGCCGCGGTGAACACGAACCTGAGTTCGGGATGGAAGAACGCGCGTTCGACCCCGGCGCTGGCCTGCACCCGCGCGGCGATCTCCTGGTAGATCTTGGGCACGCTGAAGAACAGGTGCGGGCGGATTTCGGCGAAGTTCTCCAGCAGGCGGTCGACGTCCCTGCCGCCGCCGTCGTCGAGCGCCAGGCAACCGCCGAACGCGACCGCGAAGAAGCGCTCGAACAGCCCGCCGAAGCTGTGGTGCCACGGCAGGTAGCAGAGCATGCGCAGGCCGGGCTGCGGCTGCCAGCACTGCGCCAGCGCCTGCTGCTGGCTGAGCAGGTTGTGGTGGGTCAGCTGCACGCCCTTCGGGAAGCCGCTGGTGCCCGAGGTGTACATGATCATGCAGGTCTGCCCGGCGGCGACCGCGCGCAGCTCGCGTTCGACCCGGGCCAGGCTTGCCGCATCCGGTTCGCGCGCCAGCACCGCGCCGATGCGGTCGATCCGGCCACCGCCGGCGAGGTAGGCGGACGGGTCGTACGGGCGCGGCTCGGCGAGCACCAGCAGGTGCCGCGGCAGGCACGCCGGATCCAGCGCCAGCACCTTGTCCGGCTGGTCGGTGACCAGCAGCTCGACATCGGAGAACCGCAGCAACTCGCCCATCAGCGCCGCCGGGTAGCCGGCGAACACCGGCACGCTGGCGCCGCCGGCGGCCATCGTCGCCAGTTCCGCGACATGCCGCAGGTAGCTGTTGCCGGCCACGAACGCGACCCGCTCGCGCTGGCCCAGCCAGGCGGCGACGCGCAGCAGGTCGGCCCCGAACTGCCGCCAGCTGTGGCTGGCGTAGCGCCCATCGACGCGCTCGGCGAATGCCGGTGCGCCGTCATGGCGGGCGGCGTTGTCGAGCACCAGGCTGCCGATGTTGGGGGCGACCGCAGCCAGCGCCTGCGGGTTGCGCAGGATCGGCATGGCGTGGGCGGCGTGCTCGCTCATCAGGCGGCCTCGGGCTGCGCCAGCGCCGGTGCCTCCAGCCGCAGGTGTCGGTAGCCCGCCCACAGCGCGGCCCCGATCGCGCCCGCGTGCACCGAGTCCGGGTGCACCACGATGTTGGCCTTCAGCCGCTTGTCCTGCGCCGCCAGTTCCTGCATCGCGGCGACGAAGCCGGCGTTGCGCGCCAGCCCGCCGGTCACCAGCACGTCGCCGGAGGTCTTGATCATGCGCATCAGCCCGATCAGGCGCTTGGCCATCGACAGGTGGATGCCGCGCAGGATGTTGGCGGTGCTGATGCCGCGGCTGACCATGTTGATGACGTCGGTTTCCGCCAGCACCGCGCAGATGCCGGAGACCTGCTCGGGCGAGTCGCCCTGCAGCGACAGCGCGCCGATGTCGTCGATCGCCACCCCGAGGTAGCGCGCGATGTTCTCCAGGAACTGCCCGGAGCCGGACGCGCACTGCGAGGTCATCCGGTAGGCGATCACCTTCGAGCGTTCGTCGACCACCATCGCCTTGGCGTGCAGGGCGCCGGCGTCGACCACCGCGCGTACCCCGGGGTCCAGGAAGATCGCGCCGCGCGCGTGCGCGGTCATCGAGAAGAAGTGCCCGGTGCGGAAGTCGACCAGCTCGCCCTCGCCGGTGGTGGCGATGTAGGCGATCCCGGCTTCGGACAGGCCCTCGCGCAGCAGCGCGCGCTCGAACGCCGAGCGCACCACGTCCTTGACGTTGCGCTTGCGGATCTTGTCGAGGTCCTTGAACAGCAGGCGCGGGTTGCCGCCATCGTCGTCGAAGGCCACCAGGCTGGTCTTGACCGAATCGCAACCGACATCGATACCGACGGTATGGAACATGGGGCGTCTCCTTCAGGCGGGGCAGGCGGCGGCGAGGCCACAGGCCTTGCTGCCCGGCAGCTTGCTGACTTCGAGGTCCGACATCACGCCCTTGGGGTCGCGCTTGGCGAACAGGGCGGCGCCGACCGCGCCGGTGAAGATGCTGTCGGCGCTGATGTTGATCGTCATCTTCCCGTAGTTCTCGAACACCAGGTGCTCGAGCGCGCCGGTCACCGCCTGGTTGCGGGCGACGCCGCCGGTGAAGGTGAATTCCGACTCCACCCCGCCGGAACGCGCCAGCAGCGACATCGCGCGCAGCACGATCGCGCGGTGCAGGCCGGCGAGGATGTCCTCGCGCTTCTCGCCCAGCGCCATCAGCTCGCGCAGCTCGGCGCCGGCGAACACGGTGCAGGTCGAGTTGATCTTGACCGGCTTGGTCGACTGCAGCGCCAGCGGCCCGAGTTCGTGCACGCCGATGCTCATCTCGTCGGCGATGTAGCCGAGGTAGCGGCCGCAGCCGGCGGCGCAGCGGTCGTTCATCTGGAAGCCGGTGACGATGCCGTTGCCGTCGACCTGGATCGCCTTGGTGTCCTGGCCGCCGATGTCGAGCACGGTGCGGGTGTCCGGGAACATGTAGTGCGCGCCGAGGCCGTGGCACAGGATCTCCGAGCGGATCTGCTCGCGCGCGAACGGCAGGGTCAGGCGGCCGTAGCCGGTGCCGACCGTGTTGAGCACGTTGAAGCGGCGTTCGGCGGTCTCGCCGACGGCGGCGGCGATCTCGTCGGCGAACGGCGCGAAGCGCGCGTCGGCCAGTGCGCGCCGGGTGGCGAAGGCGAGGTACTCGCGGTAGAGGCCGGCGAAGCTGTGGTTCTCGACCCGGATGATGGCGGCGTCGAACAGCCCGACCAGGCGGTCGAACGACACCGGCAATTCGCGGGTGACCTGTTCGGCCTGCTGCAGGTAGTGGCTGGTGGCGAGGTCGCGGAAGAAGTCGCTGGCGGCGGCGCTGCCGGGGAAGAAGTCGAGCTCGGCCTGCGTGCGCAGCGCCGCGAAGATGCGCGCCAGCGCCTGCTCGATGCCGGCCTGCTCGGTGGCCGGCAGGTCGTGCGCCTGCGCGCATGCCCGGCATTCGGCATCCAGCGCCTGCAGCTGCTCCAGGTGCTGCGCCAGCGCGTGGTTGCAGGCCAGCACCGCCATCAGCGGCTCCGCCAGTTCGCCGATGCGCTCGCTGGCCTCCAGGGTGCGCCGCAGCAGGCCGAAGCGGGCGTTGATCTCGGCCTCCTCGCGCGCGACCTGGCAGGCCAGCTCGTAGTTGCTGCGCGAGTTGGTGATGCCGCGGCCCATGATGCGTTCCTGCTCGTCCAGGAACACCGCCTTGGTGGTGGTCGAGCCGAGGTCGATGCCGATGTAGCAGCAGTCCATGGGTGTCTCCTCAGGCGGCCTGGCGCTTGGCTTCCAGCATCTGGAAGTAGGATTCGAGGCGGTTCTTGATGTTGGCCGCGCTGAAATAGCGCGGGTCGACCAGGTCCGATTCGATGAACGCGCCGGACTTGCCGGTGCGCTTCTCCAGCTCGCGCAGCATCATCAGCTGCCCGGCGGAGAACGAGTTGCAGCTCTTGATCGAGTTGAACAGGATGCCGTCCGCCTCGTACTCCTCGACGTACTTGGCGATGATGTCCACCCGCGCCGGCAGGTTGCGGTTGGTGTAGCAGCCCAGGCAGTACTCGGCCAGGCTCTCGAACGGCTTCGCCGGGTCGTGGCGGAAGCCCTGCTCGTAGAGGCCGCCGACCTTGGTGTAGGTCGAGGCCACCATCACCACGCCCTCGTCGTGGAAGATCTTCCAGAAGTCGCGGAAGCTGGTCCAGTTCGGCGGGCCCTCGACCACGATCCGGTATTTCTGCTCGCGCAGCTCGCCTTCCGGGGTGGTCGGGCCCATGCCGTGGGCGATGCGGTAGTCCACCTCGCTGCGCAGCGAGCGGTAGTAGGCCTCGCAGTCGGGCAGGCCGCGGAAGGCGGTGAAGATCGGGCCGATGTAGTACACGCCGCCGAAGTAGGCGTCGATCGGCGACGGCCGGTGCTTGGCCGACTCCCACACGTACACGAGGTCGTCCTCGGCGCGCGCCGAGCTCGCCAGCAGTTCCTTGAGCCGGTCCTCGTCGAGCTTCTTGCCGGACACTTCCTCCAGCGCCGGCACCACCACTTCGCGCAGCTGGCGGGCGACGAACTCGCGCTGGCTGGCGGTGATGGTGCCGTCGGCCTGGTAGGGCACCTGCAGCATCACCACCGGGCAGCCGTATTCCTGCTTGAGCAGCTCGAACCACTTCATGAAGGTGAAGCAGCCGGTGTAGCTGAGCAGCAGCAGGTCCGGCGGCGGCAGCTTCTCGCCGGTGGGGCCGATGTTGCCCTTCTTGAGCATGCCGATGTCGCACTTGACGTAGGTGCAGACATCCTCGGAATGGCCCTGCTTCTCGGCTTCCTGGATGTAGTCGCCGGACAGCTTGCGCATGCCCGACTGCAGGGCGTTGACCTCCGGGTGCACCGGCAGCAGGTCGAATGCCAGGATCAGCTCGTTGAGGTTGCCGGGCACGAAGGTGTAGACGACCTTGCGCCCGCTCTCCGGCGCCCTGGCGAGCGTCTCGAAGTGCTCGCCGATCATCTTCTTCTGCATCACCATGCTTTCTTCTTTCTGTACGCTGGCGTTCATGCCGCGACTCCCCAGAGCTTGATCGAATCGGCGAAGGTGCCGGCCTGTTCCTTGATCACCTGGACCTGGCCGGTGTTCTCGGAGTAGGTGAAGGAGGTGTAGGGGATGCCGGCGTCGGCCAGCGCCTTCTGCCCCATCGGGCGGTCCAGCAGGGCCGGGTCGCAGAAGCTCGCCGCGGCGAAGATCACGCCCTCGGCGCGACGCTGGCGCACCTGCTCGACCAGGAACGCGCCCTTGTCGTCGCCTTCGACGTAGCGGGTGGCGGTGGCCACGGTGCCGTCCATGTAGGCATCCACGATCGCGTCCAGCGGCCGCTCGCCGATCGCGGTGTCGCCCAGCTGGTAGCGCGCGCCCAGCACCCAGTCGTCGTCGACGATGTAGCAGCCGCTGTTCTCCATCGCGCGCACCATCGACAGCGGCGGCTGCTCGCAGAACAGCCCGGTCACCACCACCCGCACGTTGTCGTGGCGCGGCCGCCCGCGTTCGCGCGCCAGCTGCAGGTATTCGCGCAGGATCGCGGTGTGCTCGGATACCTCCAGCACGTTGCCGGCGCGCAGCAGCAGGTACAGCTCGCTGGTCGGGACCTTGCTGGGCTCGGCGGCGCGCAGGTCGTACAGCGCGGCCAGCGCGCGGCGATTGTCGTTGTACAGCGCGATCGACTGGTTCAGGCGCTCGCGGGTGGCGCGGACGCCGGACAGCTGCTCCATGTCGAGCAGCAGGCTGGCCAGCTCGAAGCGGTAGAACTCGCGGCCGGCGCCGTTGAAGGTCTGCGGGAAGTCGATGTACTTGACGTACTTGCCGGGGAACATCAGCTGCCACATCCCCGAGAGGTTGCGGATCACGTCGCAGATCGCCGGGAACAGCATGCCGTCCAGGCAATCCAGCTTGCCGGCCAGGCCCAGTTCCACCGTCGAGCGCGGGATATGGCAGATGTAGGACTGGAAGTAGGCGTCGCCGCGGATGATCTCGACGTCGTCGCCGCCGCCCATCACCCCGACCGGCAGCAGCCCGGCGGCGTGGATGAGCTCGCGCGGCACGTACACCGGCATGTGCCCGACCGCCTTGCCGCCGGTGCGCGCCTTCCACTCCTGCACGCAACCGAGGTCGACGTCCCGGTACAGCCGTTCGCAGCGGTCGATGATCGCCTTGATGCCCATGTGCGCTAGCCCTCGCCGTGAGTCGCCTGCGCGCGCGGCAGGCAGCCTCGGGTGAATGTCAGGAAGATCTCCTCGGCCAGCGCGTCCACCGAGCCGTGCTGGTCGAACGAATACCAGCCGAAGATCCAGTTCATCATTCCGAACAGCAGGTAGGTCCTGCGTTCGACGTCGCCGGCCGCGAGCGGCTCGCGGCGCGCCGCGATGTAATCGCCGACCGCCAGCTGCACGCAGTCGGTGTAGCGCTGCTTCAGCGCGCGGATCGCCTCGCCGTGCGCGCTGCTCATCGGCTGGGTGCCGAACATCAGGATCCGCATCTCGTTGAGGTGGCTGCCGAAATAGCCCAGGTGGGCGCCGATCAGGTCGCACAGCAGCGCCGCGCTGGCCTTGCGCGACGGCCGTTGCGCGCTGCCGCGGCCGCCGCGGTAGGCGGCCAGCAGGCGCTCCGCGTTCGCCAGCAGCGAGGCGAAGCCGCGCTCGTTGATCAGGAACAGCAGCTCCTCCTTGCTGGAGAAGTGGTGGTAGAGCCCGGCCAGCGAGCGCCCGGTGGCGGCGGCGAGGTCGCGCATCGAGGTGCCGTGGTAACCCTCGCGCGCCATCAGCGCCGCGCACTCGGCGAGGATGTCGTCTGCCGGCTGGCTGCTGGCGGGGATGGCCTGGGCGTCCATCTCAGGCGTCCGTCCACGCCGGCGGGCGCTTGCCGATGAAGGCGGCGATGCCCTCGTTGGCATCGTGGGTGGCCATCAGTTGATCGAGGTACAGGCGCTCGGCGGCGCCGATGTGGGCGCGGAACTGCGCCAGCACTGCGGCGCGCGCGGCACGCTGGGCGATGCGCAGGCTGCTGGCGCTGCGCGGCAACAGGTGCTGCCCGATCCACGCCGATGCCGCGGCCTCGGCACTGTCGCCGCGACCGGCGAGCAGGCCGCAGCCGGCCAGCGCATCGGCATCGACGGTTTCGCCCGACAGCACCAGGCGGTTGCCGAGCATCGCCGCGCCCAGCGCCGGCAGCAGCACCGCCGCCACCGGCGGGAACACCCCGAGCTGGATCTCCGGCACCGCGAAGCGCGCGCTGTCGTCGGCGAAAAGCAGCGCGCAGGCCAGCGCCAGTTCGAAGCCGCCGCCGAGGCAGAAGCCCGAAACCTGGGCGATGGTCGGCACCGGATGCGAAAGCAGGTCGTCGATCAGCGCGTGGAACTGCGGCAGCATCGTCCCGACCTGGTCGGCCTGGTGCTCGGGCACGCTGGCGCCGAAGCAGAAATGCGCGCCGGACCCGCGCAGCACCAGCGCCTTGCGCCCGGCCACGCCACGCTCGGCGGCCAGCACCGCGCGCAGCTCGGCCATCATCGCGGCATCGAGGATGTTGGCCTTGGGCGCGTCCAGCGCCACCTCCAGCACCTGGCCGTCGTGGGTTTCGCGCAGTGCGAGCTTGGCGAAGTCCATGGCGTCAGGCCTTCGGCATGATCCGCGCCAGCAGCGCGTCGTCCCACGGATGCGCCTCGGCGAGCGCGCGGCGCAGTTCCAGGAAGTCGACCTCGCGCTGGTGCCTGGGGCCTTCGTTGAAGGCGCGGAAGCCGGCGCGGGCCTCGGTCATCATGTTCAGCGCCAGCCACGAGCGGTTGCTCTCGCCGTTGCGCTGCCAGTGCTCGAGCTTCTTCTTGCGCACCGACTCGAGGGTCTTGGCCAGGCAGTCGGGCATGGTCAGCGAAAGCTTGTACGCCATCGCCTCGACCTCGGCATCGAGCAGCGAGAGGTCGGTCGTGCATCCGGCCATCGCCGCCTTCGCCGCCTCGCGTTCGGTGCCGGACTTGAACGCACCGTAGGCCGGGTTGCCCCAGGCGTCGAAGCGTTCCAGCGAGACCATCGGGTTGCCGATGAAGCGGCCGTCGGGCGCCTTCAGCACCGGCACGATCTTGTTGACCAGGCCGATGTCGACCGCGGCATGCGCCGACCAGTGTTCGCACAGGGTGCAGGACGCCATCGCGCGGGTGATGCCGACGAACAGGTGCAGGAAATCGGTGGAGCCGCCGTCCGGCGCCGAGCCGTGCTTGGGACCGGCCTGGCCGAAGCGCGCGGTGTCGGCGGCGATGCTGAAATCGCAGGCCATGCCGATCTCCTGGCCACCGCCGATGCGCATGCCGTTGACGCGGTTGATCACCGGCTTGTCGCACAGCAGGATGCCGGTGACCATGTCGTTGAACAGCCGCATGTACTGCTTGTATTCCTGCGGGTTGCCGGCGTAGTACTCGGCGTACTCCTTGGTGTTGCCGCCGGTGCAGAAGGCCTTGTCGCCGACTGCGCTGAACACCACCGCGACCACGCTGCGGTCGCAGGAGGCCTCGCGGAAGGCCAGGATCAGCTCCTTCACCGCCTGGGTGGTGTAGGAGTTCAGCTGCTTCTCGTTATTGAGCAGGATCCAGGCGTTGTACAGGCCGGGCACTTCGGCGCCGTGCGCATCGCGCAGCGGGCGCTTCTCGACCAGGATGTCGCGGTAGTCGCAGCGGTCGATCAGGTGGTGGTTCTTCATCGTCGGCTCGAAGGCAAGGGGGTCAGGGCACCAGCACGGCGCGCGCGTCGAGGCGGTGCGCTTGGGCGTCGGCGATCACCGCGTTGATCCCGGAAAGCGGGAACTGGCGGACGTTGCGGCGCACCTCGATGCGCCCGGCCAGCACGTCGGCGACCACCGCTGGGTAGTGCGCGGGACGGCAGCCCCAGTTGCCGAAGACGTCGGCATCGAAGGCCATGATGTTGGACAGGCGCAGCTCGGTCTTGTCCATGGTGAAACCGACCACGCCCAGGGTGCCGGCGAAGCTCAGCAGCGAATACGCGCTGCGCTGGCCGGCGGCGGTGCCGGAGGTCTCGAACACGCGCCAGCGGGTATCCGGCCAGCCGCGGGCCTTGCAGGCCGCGCGCAGGTGCTTGCGCAGCTCGCGCTCGTCGAATTCGCGGGCATTGACGGTGAATGCCGCCCCCTGCGCCGCGGCCGCTTGCAAACGGGATGGATCGACGTCGATCGCGATCACCTGCGCGCCGCGGTTGCGTGCGTGCTGGACCATGTACAGGCCGACCCCGCCAACGCCGATCACGATCGCCACTTCGCCGGCGGCCAGGCCGCTGCGCAGTACCGACTGGTAGGGCGTGGTGATCGCATCGGCGACCACGCTGAGTTCGGCCAGCGGGAAGCCACCGAGGTCGCCTGGCAGTGCGCACAGGAAGCGCGCCGGTACCGCCAGGTGGCTGGCGAAGCCACCGTGGAAGTCGTTGCCGGGCATGCGCTGGCGCTGGCAGATGTTGTCGCGGCCGGCCGCGCACAGTTCGCATTCGCCGCAGGGCAGCACCGCCGGCACCACCACCTGGCGGCCCTGCCAGTCTTCGCAACCCTCGCCGCAGGCGATCACGGTGCCGGAGATCTCGTGCCCCAGCACCAGCGGCAGGTCGTGGCGGGTCTTGACCCCGCCGTCGATGAAGCCAAGGTCGGTGTGGCACAGCCCGCAGCCGGCGACCTGCACCACCACTTCGCCCGCAGCCGGCGGCTCGATCCGGAACGCGCGCCGTTGCAGCGGCTGCCGGGGTTCCAGCAGGAACATCCCCCAGGCGTCGATGGCCGGCATGCGCAACCTCCCCAGGTCGGTGTTCGGTGACCAGCCGAACGTTCGTTCGGCTCTTGGGTGAAATCTACGGGGTCGGGCGGGCGCGGTCAACCGCTGGCGCGGGCAGGCGGACGCGGTGGTTGGTGGGGTGTTCGCGCGCGGCCGGAAACGCGGCGTCGGGGGCCGCGGCCAGCTGGTTGGAACGGGCTCGCGGCCACGGCCCTGGGCGGGTGCGGGTGGCCCCGCCGCGGGGTCAGGCGGCGCGCGCGCGCAGGGCGCGGATGCCCTCGGAGAAGCGCTTCAGGGTCGGCGTGCTGTCGCCCGCGGGCACCATCATCTCGATCAGCTGGAAGCGGCCGCGCTCGGCGAACGCGGCATCCAGCGCGCGCTTGAACTCGCCGCGGGTGCGCACGCGGTGGCCGTGGCCGCCAAGGGTGTCGGCGATCTCGGCATAGCGCCAGTCGCCAAGGTCGGCGCACTTCGATTCCGGCTGGAACGCGCGGATCATTTCCCAGCTCTGGTTGTTGAGCAGCAGCACGATCGGGTCGATGCCGTAACGGCGGCAGTGGCCCAGTTCCCAGCCGGTCATCTGGAACGCGCCGTCGCCGACCAGGATCACGGTGCGCTCGCCGGTGGTGACCTGCATGCCGATCCCGGCCGGCACCCCGAAGCCCATCGAGGCGTAATAGCCGGGCGCGACCAGCGGCGTGGGCAGCAGCTCCATCGCCGCGAACAGGCAGTCGCCGATGTCGGAGGCCACGGGAAACGCGCCGTGCGCGTGGATGCGGTCGTTCAGCCCGCGCGCGAGGTCGCCGGCGGTCAGCGCGGCGTCGTCGTCCTGCAGGCCGGTGGGGTATTCGGGACGCGGCAAGTCCGCCAGCCGCGTGCGGTCGCTGGCCGGCAGCTGGTCGAGCAGGGCGCGCACCAGCGCCGGCAGCGGGATGTCGTGGTAGACGGCGTGGCCAATCCGCGCCTCGCGGTGCGAGGCCACCAGCGCGCGGCGGAAGTCGATGCGCTCGCCGGCGATGCCGAAATTGCTGTCGGACTGGATCAGGCCCAGCATCACCGGCAGGTCGGACTTGTCCAGCAGGTCGCTGATCGCGGGGTCGCCGGCGACCCCGAGGTAGGTGGCATGGCAAGGCAGGCCGGCATCCGCCAGCAGGCCGCGGCCCATGAACGTGGTCAGCACCGGCAGCGCCAGCCGCCGCGCCAGTTCGGCCACCTCGGCCTCGATCCCGAAACGGCGCACCTCCACTCCCGGCATCAGCACCGGCCGTTCCGCGGCCTGGATGCGCGCCAGCCATTCGCGCGCGCACTCGTCCACCGCCGCCTGCACGAACGGGCTTGGCGGCAGCATCGGCACCGCGCCCATCTCGCGCTCGGCGAGGTCGCGCGGGATCTCGACCAGCACCGGCTGCGAGAACTCGCGGCAACTGCGCAGCGCGCGCGCGATCAGCGCCGGCGCGGTGGCCGGGTCGTCCAGCCGCACCTGGTCGCAGGTGATCTCGGCGAACACCCGCAGTTGCGAATCCACGTGCCGCACCTGGTGGTGCAGGGCCAGCCCGGAGTGCGCCTCGACCGCGCCCGGGCAACCGGCCAGCACCACCACCGGCGAACGCTCGGCGTAGGCGCAGGCGATCGCGTTGACGGTATTGAGCGCGCCCGCGCCGTAGGTCACCGCGACCACGCCCAGCCCCATGTTCATGCGCGCGGCGGCATCCGCGGCGAAGCCCAGCGACGGTTCGTGGCTGAGCGCGACCAGCGGCAGGATCCCGCTGGCCTCCACGTGCCTGAAGAACGGCAGGATGAAATCACCCGGGATGCCGAAGATCTCGCGGGCGCCGTGCGCCTTGAGGGCGTGCAGCAATTGCAGGGCAAGGTTCATGGCGGCTCGGGGACGAAGGGTAGCGCGGCATCAGACAGCAACCGCGCGCGGCTGTCATTGACCTGCGTCAGAACGCCCGCGCCGTGCGCTTGCGTATGCCTGCGCCAACGCTGCGGCGAAGGCACGGGCGTTGCGCTCAATCGCCGGTGAAGCCCACCGCCTGCAATGCGTGGGCGAAGCGCACGGCGCTGTCGTCGTTCAGCCCGGCGAGGTTGATCCGGCCCGATTCCAGCACGTAGATGGCGTGCTCTTCGCGCAGCCGGCGGGCACCGTCGGCCGGCAGGTTGACGAACGAGAACATCCCGCGTTGCCTCCGCAGCGCCTCGCGCGGGCAGCCGAGACCGGCCAGGGTGGTCGCAAGGCGGTCGCGCATGCCGGCGACGTGGACCCGCATCCCCGCCAGTTCCTGCTCCCAGTCCGCGCGCAGGTCCGGCCGCGCAAGCACCCGCGCCACCACGGCCGCGCCGTGCGCCGGCGGCATCGAGTAGTTGGCGCGGATCCCGCGCAACAGCACCGACATCGCCACCCGGGTGTGTTCGGCGGACGCGGCCAGCACGCTGACCGCACCGATGCGCTCGCGGTACAGCCCGAAGTTCTTGGAGCAGGAGGAGGTCAGCAACATTTCCGGAAGTTGCGCGGCCAGCAGGCGCAGGCCGGCGGCGTCCGCGTCCAGGCCGTCGCCCAGGCCCTGGTAGGCCATGTCGAGGATCGGCAGGAAGCCGCGCCGGCCGGCGATCTCGGCGATCCGCTCCCAGGTGGCGGCGTCGATGTCGACCCCGCTGGGGTTGTGGCAACTGGCCTGGAACAGCACCGCATCGCCGGCCGGGACGGTCTCCAGCGTCTCCAGCAGTTCCGCGCTGCGCAGGCCGCTGCGCGCCGGGTCCAGGTAGGGGTAGTCGCGCACCTCCAGGCCTGCGGCGCGGAAGATCGGCGCATGGTTGTCCCAGCTCGGATCGGCCAGCCACACCCGCGCATCCGGGCGCGCGGCGCGCACCAGGTCGGCGGCGGTGCGCAGCGCGGCGGTGCCGCCGGGCGTGTGCACGGTGGCCAGGCGGTCGGCGATGCCGGCCTCCGACGGGCCGAAGCACAGCGACTGGATCGCGGCGTCGAATGCCACGTCACCGAGCATGCCCTGGTAGCTCTTGCTGTCTTCCTCCTCCAGGCGCAGGCGTTCGGCGGCGTGCACCGCGCGCATCACCGGGGTGCGGCCGGAGGGATCGCGGTACACGCCCACGCCAAGGTCGACCTTGTGCGCGCGCTGGTCTTCCCGGAACCGCGCCATCAGGCCCAGGATCGGGTCGGCCGCGGCCGCTTGCAGGGTCTCGAACATCGGGGTGCGCCGTGCGGAGGGGGAGTGCAAGTGTCCACGATGCGGGCGCCTGCCGCCATGCGCGTGGACGGGCGCCGCCACTGGCAGGCCGCGATGCTGGCAACCTCGGCGGTCCGGCGTCACACTCCGGGAACGATGTCGACCACCGATGCAATCGCCGCCGGCGGCGCACCCGAACCCGCCCACGCCACCGCAGAACTGCCGCAGGAGCTGCTGCGGCAGCTACGCGACGGCCTGCCGTTGCCGGCCGGCGCGCTGCGCGGCTTCGTGCAGGGGATCGCCGATGGCCGGGTCGGCGACGCCCAGGTCGGGGCGTTCGCGATGGCCGTGCGCCTGCGCGGGTTGCCGCCGGCCGACACCGCGGTGCTCACCCTGGCCATGCGCGACAGTGGCACCTGCCTGGACTGGGGCGATGCCGGACTCGATGGCCCGTTGCTGGACAAGCATTCGACCGGCGGCATCGGCGACCTCGCCAGCCTCACCCTGGGCCCGATGGTGGCGGCCTGCGGTGGTTACCTGCCGATGCTCTCCGGGCGCGGCCTCGGCCACACCGGCGGCACCCTCGACAAGCTCGAGGCGATCGCCGGTTACCGCTCGCAGGTGGACCTGCCGACCCTGCGCGCGGTGGTGCGCGAGGCCGGGATCGCCATCGTCGCCGCCGGCGGCGACCTGGCCCCGGCCGATCGCCGCCTGTACGCGATCCGCGACGTCACCGCCACGGTCGATTCGATCGCGCTGATCACCGCCTCGATCCTGTCCAAGAAGCTGGCGGCCGGCACCCGATCGCTGGTGCTGGACGTGAAGTGCGGCAGCGGCGCCACCATGGACAGCCGGGAACAGAGCCAGGCGCTGGCGCGTTCGCTGGTGGATGTTTCCTGCGCGGCCGGATTGCCGTGCATGGCGCTGCTGACCGACATGCAGCAGCCGCTGACCGATTCGGTCGGCAACGCGCTGGAGCTGCGGGAGGCGCTCGCCTACCTGCGTGGCGAGGAAACCCCGCCGCGCCTGCATGCGCTGTGCCTGGCGCTGGGCAGCGAAATGCTGTGCATGGGCGGCCTCGCCGGCAGCGACGCCGACGCACGCCGGCAATTGCTGGCCGCGCGCGACAGCGGCCGCGCGTTCGAACGATTCGCGAAGATGGTGCATGCCCTGGGCGGGCGCGCCGGTGCGCTGGAAGCCGGTGGCGGCGTGGCTGGCGCGGCACCGCTGGTGGAACCGGTGTTCGCGGCGATGCCGGGCCGGGTGGCCGCGATCGACGCGCGTGCGCTGGGCATGGCGGTGGTGGCGCTGGGCGGCGGCCGCAGCGATCCGGGCGATGCCATCGACCCGCGCGTGGGACTGACCGAGGTCGCCGAAATCGGCGCAGGGGTCGCCGCCGGGCAGCCGCTGGCGCTGGTCCACGCCGCCAGCCGGGAGGCGCTGGCGGCCGCACAGCAACGCGTGCGCGCGGCCTTCCGGCTGGTCGATCCGGGGATGCAGGTTGCCGCACCCGAACTGCTGCTCGGGCGCGTGACCGCCGGCAGCGAGCCGGCGCCGGCGGATCCGGCCGGCTAACCTGCCTGCAGGCGGAAGCCCTGCGGCAACAACACTGCAAGGCTGCTGCGCACGACATCGCCGTCGCCGCCGGCGAACGCGATCTCGACCACCTCGCCGAACTCGGCGATGCGCTGTCGGCAGGCGCCGCACGGCGGGATCGCGATCGACTCGCCGCGGCCATCGCGGGCGCTGATCGCCACCGCCGCCAGGCGCATGCCCGGGCCTTCCGCGCGCACCGCCGCGGCGATCGCATGCTGCTCTGCGCAGCCGCCGCTGGGATAGGCGGCGTTCTCGACGTTGCAGCCGCTGTAACGGCCGCCCGCCTCGGTCAGGACCGCGGCCCCGACCTGCAGCCGCGAATACGGTGCGTAGGCGTTCTGCCCGGCCTGTTCGGCCAATTCCAGCAGGGCAACATCAACGGGCATGCGATCGATCCATGGACGGGGCCGCCATCATCGGCCGCCGGCGGGTCGCGGTAAAGCGGCGGTCGATCCCGGGCCACGTGGTGCCGCGTCCGGGTGCAACGCGAAGGCCCCGCGTTGCGGGGCCTTCGTGCCTGCGGGTTGGCTGCCCCGCTCAGACCGCCATCGGCTCGCTGAAGGCTTCCGGCTCGCCCTTGAAATCGCCGATCGGCACGCACGCGCAGAACACGTTCTTGTCGCCGTAGACGTTGTCCACCCGCGCCACCGGCGGCCAGTACTTCTGCTGCTTCAGGCTGGCCAGCGGGAACACCGCCAGCTCGCGGCTGTAGCCGTGGTTCCATTCCGCCGCGGCGGCCTGGGTGGCGGTGTGCGGGGCGTGCTTGAGCGGGTTGTCCTCGCGGTCCAGCTCGCCGCGTTCGACCATCCGGATTTCCTCGCGGATCTGGATCATCGCGTCGATGAAACGGTCGAGTTCGTGCAGGGATTCGGATTCGGTCGGCTCCACCATCAGGGTGCCGGCGACCGGGAAGCTCAGGGTCGGTGCATGGAAGCCGAAGTCGACCAGGCGCTTGGCCACGTCCTCCGCGCTGATGCCGGTGGCGTCCTTGAGCGGGCGCAGGTCGAGGATGCATTCGTGCGCGACCAGCCCGTTGCGGCCGGTGTACAGGGTCCCGTAATGCGGGGCCAGCCGCTTCGCGATGTAGTTGGCGCTGAGCAGGGCGACCTGGGTCGCCTTGCGCAGGCCGTTCGCGCCCATCATCGCGATGTACATCCAGCTGATCGGCAGGATGCTGGCGCTGCCGAAGCTGGCCGCGCTGACCTGCGGGCCGTTGCCGGTGCCGCCGGTGCGCAGGCCGCCCTCGCCGAAGGCCTTCGGCAGGAACGGCGCCAGGTGCGCCTTGACCGCGCACGGACCAACGCCCGGGCCGCCGCCGCCATGCGGGATGCAGAAGGTCTTGTGCAGGTTCAGGTGGGAGACGTCGGAGCCCCACTTGCCCGGCTTGGCCACGCCCACCAGCGCGTTCATGTTGGCGCCGTCGGTGTACACCTGGCCGCCGTGCCGGTGGACGATGTCGCAGATCTCGACCACGTCCTCCTCGAACACGCCGTGGGTGGACGGGTAGGTGATCATCAGTGCGGCGAGCCGGTCGGAATATTTCTCCGCGTTGCGGCGGATGTCCTCGACGTCGACGTTGCCGTTGGCATCGCACTTGGTGACCACCACCTGCATGCCGCACATCTGCGCGGAGGCCGGGTTGGTGCCGTGCGCGGATTCGGGGATCAGGCAGATGTCGCGCCTGGTGTCCCCGCGCGACGCGTGATACGCGCGGATCGCCAGCAGGCCGGCGTACTCGCCCTGCGCGCCGGAGTTCGGCTGCAGGCTGACCGCGTCGTAGCCGGTGCATTCCACCAGCATCGCCTCCAGGCCGGCGATCAGGTCCTGGTAGCCCGCCGCCTGGTCGGCCGGGGCCAGCGGATGGATGTCGCCGAACTCGGGCCAGGTGACCGGGATCATCTCCGCGGTGGCGTTGAGCTTCATGGTGCAGCTGCCCAACGGGATCATGGTGCGATCCATCGCCAGGTCCTTGTCCGCCAGCGAGCGCATGTAGCGCAGCAGCTCGTGTTCGCTGTGGTGGGTGTTGAACACGGGATGGGTCAGGTACCGGCTGGTGCGCCGCAGCGCCTGCGGGATCAGCGACGGCGCGCTGGCATCCAGCGCGTCGATCGACGGCAGCGCCTCGCCTTCGCCGGCGAAGATGGTCCACAGCAGTTCGAGGTCGGCGCGGGTGGTGGTTTCATCCAGCGAGATGCACAGCGAGCCGTTGCCGCGCACGCGCAGGTTGGCGCGATGGGCCCTGGCGCGTTCGAGGATCGCCGGGCCGCGGTCGCCGGCATCGATGCACAGGGTGTCGAACGCGGTGTCGTGCACGGCTTCGTGGCCGAGCTGGCGCAGGCCGGCGGCGAGGATCGCGGTCATCCGCGCCACCCGCGAGGCGATCCGGGTGAGGCCTTCGGGGCCGTGGTAGACCGCGTACATCGAGGCCATCACCGCCAGCAGCACCTGCGCGGTGCAGATGTTGGAGGTCGCCTTCTCGCGGCGGATGTGCTGTTCGCGGGTCTGCAGGGTCAGCCGGTAGGCCGGCTTGCCTTCGGCGTCGATCGACACCCCGATCAGGCGGCCCGGCATCGAGCGCTTGTAGGCATCGCGGCAGGCCATGAAGGCGGCGTGCGGGCCGCCGAAGCCGAACGGCACGCCGAAGCGCTGGGTATTGCCGATCACGATGTCCGCGCCCATCTCGCCCGGCGGCTTCAGCAGGGTCAGCGCAAGCAGGTCGGTGGCGACCACGAACAGCGCGTTGTGCGAATGGATCACCCCGGCGTCCTGGTCCCAGTCGGCGATCCAGCCGCTCGACGCGGGGTACTGCACCAGCACCCCGAAGTAATCGCCGGCCGCCAGCGCCTGGTGGAACGCCTCGGTGGAACGGACGACCGCGACCGTGATGCCAAGCGGTTCGGCGCGCGTCTGCAGCAGCGCCAGGGTCTGCGGATGGGTGTCGCCGGCGACCAGGAAGGTGCCGGACTTCGACTTCGCCGAGCGCCGGGCCAGGGTCATCGCCTCGGCGGCGGCGGTGGCTTCGTCCAGCAGCGATGCGTTGGCGATGTCCATCCCGGTGAGGTCGGCGCACATCGTCTGGAAGTTGATCAGCGCTTCCATCCGGCCTTGCGAGATCTCCGCCTGGTACGGCGTGTAGGCGGTGTACCAGGCCGGGTTCTCGAGGATGTTGCGCAGGATCACGTTCGGCACGTGGGTGCCGTAATAGCCCTGGCCGATGAAGCTGCGGAACACCTGGTTCTTCGCCGCGATCGTGCGGATCCGCGCCAGCGCCTCGACTTCGCCGACCGCATCCGGCAGCGCCAGCGGGGCCGCCGACTTGATCGAGGCCGGCACGATGGCGTCGGTCAGCGCCTCCAGCGAGTCGTGGCCGACCACCTGCAGCATGGCGGCGATCTCGCCATCGTTCGGGCCGATGTGGCGTTCGATGAAGGCGTCGTGGTGCTCGAGCGAGCGGAGGGTCGACATGTGGTGCTCCGGAAGGCGTGGGCGGGATGTTCCGGCCCACGCGCTTGCATTCGCGTGGGCGCTCGCAGGCTCGCAGCGTGCGCTGCTCGAAAGCCCTGCTCGCCCATCCCTGTCCTTTTGCCTGAGAGTTTGGAAGCGCGCGGGCGGGGAGGGGATCCGCGCGGCTTCTTGCCCCTTCGGCGCCGGCGCGGCCCGGTGGTTGGGCGTGCCGATCTCTCCAGAGTTTGTCCACACGGCGGTCTTCGGCCTGAGCGATTCCGGGCGGTTGCGCCTTCGGCAGCGCGGCGTGGCCGAAAGGCCCGCGCGCTTCTCCCACCGTGCAGGGGAATTATACCCCGCCACCCCGCGCCGATGCCCGGTGGTTACGCAGGCAGCCCCGGGGCCCGGACACCCGCAACGGGCGCGGCCACGGTTGCCCGGCACGCGGGGTTCAGGCGCCGTCGCGCCCGCGGTACGCCGTGCGCAGCAGCTCGTGGAAGTGGTGGACCCCGGTTTCCCGCAGCGGGTTCAGCCGGCCCGGCACGTAACTGCCGGAGGCGAAGCCGCGCTGCACGTCCTCGCAGATGCCGAGGTCCTCGCGCTGGACCTCGTCGCTGAAGGCCAGGTCTGCGTTGCGCTTCGCCTCATCGGCGATGCCGGCGGCATCCAGCGCGTAGTAGCTGTCGAACAGCACGCGGCAGTGATCCACCCCCAACGGGATCACCCGGTTGGTCTGCAGGCGGCCGGGCAGGATGTTGAGCATCGCGTTCGGCCACAGCCAGTAGTACAGCGCGTCGCCGTTGCCGTACAGCGCGGCGTCGCTCTCCAGCGGGCTCCACTGCAGCGAATGCCAGCGCGCCAGTTCGGTGCGGTAGCTGCGGTAGTCGAGCAGGCGGTTCAGCCCGGGGTGCACGTGCGGGACGTGGTAGCCCTCCAGGTAGTTGTCGACGTAGACCTTCCAGTTGCAGGCGATGTCGTAGCTGGCGCGATGGTGGCCGCCGTAGCGGTGCAGCCCGCGGTCCGGGCCGAGGCGGGCATCGATGCCGGCGACGAAATCGGCGAATGCAGGCGCCCGTGCCGGATCGACCGCGGCGAACACCAGGCCCTGCCAGACCTGCACCGCCAATTGCGGCAGGCGGACCCCGGCGGGATCGAAATCCTGCGCGTCGCCCATCTCCGGCGCCGACTTCAGCACCCCGTCCAGACCGTAGTTCCAGCCGTGGTAGCGGCAGCGCAGCGACTTCGCGCGCAAGCCGTCGCATTGCGCGATCGGCCCGGCGCGGTGCCGGCAGACGTTGTGGAAGACCCGGATCTCGCCGGGAGCATCGCCGGCATCGGCGCCGCGCACCGCGATGACCGGCAAGCCACCAAGGTCGGCGACCACGTGGTCGCCGGCATCGCGCAACTGGCTGGCGTGGGCGATGAGCTGCCAGCTGCGGTCGAGGATCGCGCGGCGGTCGATGTCGGCCATCGCGGCATCGACGTACCAGCGTGCCGATAGTGCGGTGGCGGAGGCGGCGGCCTGCGGGGAGAGTTCGTCGTCCATGCCGCAGTATCGCGCCGGGCGGCATCGAAAATGAAGGCCGGCTTGCGCCGGCCCTCGATTCGACAGCGTGGGGCCGGCTCAGCCGGCTTTCGCCGACGCCGCCGGGGCAGGTGCCGCGGCGGCGGCGCCGGCAGCATTCCAGCCGCAGTTGCTGCCCGCGTTGCGTTCCTTCAGCCAGGACTGCAGCGGTGCGAAGTATTCCAGCACCGCCGAGGCGTCCATCTTCTCGCCGCCGGTGAGTTCCTTCATGGTCTGCTGCCACGGCTGGCTGGCGCCCTTGCCGAGCATCGCCCAGTAGCGCTTGCCGGCTTCCTGGTTGCCGTAGAAGCTGCATTCGTACAGCGGGCCGGTGTGTCCGGCGGCGTCGCACAGCGACTTGTAGAACTGGAACTGCAGCACGTGCGACAGGAAGTAACGGGTGTACGGCGTGTTGCCCGGCACGTGGTACTTCGCGCCCGGGTCGAAATGGGTTTCATCGCGCGCGGAAGCCGGCGCCACGCCCTGGTATTTCGCCTTCAGTTCCCACCACGCCTGGTTGTAGCCATCCGGCTTGATCGAGCCGTCGAACACGCCCCAGCGCCAGCGGTCGATCATCAGACCGAACGGCAGGAACGCGACCTTGGCCAGCGCCATCCGCATCTGCGCGTTGATCAGTGCCTCGTCGCTCTGCTGCTGCGCGCCGACCAGGCCGACTGAAGCGAGGTACTTCGGCGTCATCGACAGCACGATGGTGTCGCCGATCGCTTCATGGAAGCCGTCGTGGGCGCCGCCCTGGAACAGCGGCGGCTGCTTGTTGTAGGCGAGGTCGTAGTAGATGTGCCCGAGCTCGTGGTAGATCGTGGTCAGCTCTTCCTCGCTGGGCACGATGCACATCTTCGTGCGCACGTCGCCGGCCATGTCCATGTCCCAGGCGCTGGCGTGGCAGACCACGTCGCGGTCACGCGGCTTGATGAACTGGCTCTTCTCCCAGTAGCCCTGCGGCAGCTTGGGCATGCCCAGCGAGACGTAGAAGTCCTGCGCGCGCTCGGTCATCCGCTTCGCGGTGGCCAGCGCCGCGGCGCGTTCGGCCTCGACCTCGCGCTGGGCGGCGGAGGCACCCGGCTGGCCGGGCCTGGCGCGTTCGCTGGTGAGGTCGGCCTGGGCGATCGCGCGCAGGGCGGCATTCACGTCGAGGCTGCCGGCGCCCGGGTAGGGCTGCATCATGTCCCACAGGTTGCCCCAGTCCTGCTGCCACAGGTTGCCCATCAGGTGCGCGGGCAGCATGCCGCCGGCGACCTGGCCCCTGTCGCTGCCGTAGGTCGCTTCGAGCTTGCCGCGCGCGTAGCAGTGCAACTGCTCGTACAGCGGCTTGACCTGGTCCCACAGGCGATCGGTTTCGGCGGCGAGTTCGGCCGGGCTCATGTCGTAGCCTGACCGCCACATTTCGCCGGCATCGGCGAAGCCCATGTCCCTGGCGCCTTCGTTGACCAGTTCGGCGAAGCGGACGTAGTCCTTGCGCATCGGCTGGCTGACGGTGTGCCAACCCTGCCAGGCATCGAGCTGGGCGTCGTAGTCGCGGCTGGTGGCGAGCACTTCGCTGAGCTGGCCGATGTCGCGGCAGGTCTTGGCATCGCCCTCGCCGGTGCAGTAGCTGCCGGCGCCGTACATGCCTTCCATGCGGGTGGCGAGCTTGGTCAGCTCCTCCAGCTTCTGCGGATCCTTCGGCGCCGGCATCGCGGTCATCAGCTTCAGCAGCTTGATCGCGCGCGCGGTCCCGGGCGACATCTGCTGGCCTTCGAAGCGCCTGGACTGCTCGATCCAGCCGTTGAGCTGGGTCAGCCAGCGCTCGTTGGCCTTGGCCGCCAGCGCCTCGGTATCGCTGTTGATGTAGGTGCTCGACAGCCACTGCGCAGAGGTGAGCTCGGAGTAGCTCTTGCGGAATTCGGTGTTGACGCGGGCGATGAACTGGTCGGCGGTCTCCCCTGCAGGGACCGCGGACGCGCCGGGGGTGGCGGCGTCCTCGCGCTTGCAGGCGGACAGGCCAAGGGTGGCGACGATGGCGATGGCGAGCAGGGCGGGACGTAGCTTCACGTGGCATACCTCGGCGGCGCAGGGCGCAGGAGGCGCAAGGCTACCGCGTCCAGCGCCGGCCGCAAGTGGGCGCGGGCTCGGGCGCGGGCGGCGCTAGTCGCCGGCGGGAATCCGCGGCGCGCGCGCGTCGTCGACGAATCCGCGCGCCTGCAACCACGCCCAGGCGTCGTCGGCGTCGCGTTCGACGTAGGCGGCGGCGGAACCGAGGCGGAACGTGTAGCCCCAGGCATCCATGTCGGCGAGCATGCGCCCGCGGCCAACACCGGGCAGGGCATCGGCCAGCAGCGCCTGCAGCACGCAGACCGCGTTCTCTTCATCGATGGACTCGGTGGCGTCGGTGTGGACGCCGGCGCGCCGTTCCGGCGGCAGCACGATCAGGTGGCAGGCTTCGTGCAGCAGCGAATGCACCGGCGTGTCACCGCGCGCATGCACGACGTGGCCGATGATGCCGGCCTCGCATTCGCCCCAGTAGCTGCCGGGGATGGGCTCGCCATCGGCAACGTGCTGCAACTCCAGCCCGTAGCGGTGGAGCAGGGTGGCGGCATCGCCGAAGCCGATGTCCGCCAGCCGCAGGACGCTGCCGGCCAGGTCAGGCGCCCGCCGGGCTGCCGCGCTCCGGCAGCGACACCGAGATGTCGAGCACGTCGTGCTCGCCGTCCTTGACCACGTCCACCTTCACCGCATCGACGTCGACGTTCACGTACTTGCGGATCACCTCGAGGATTTCCCGGCGCATCAGCGGCAGGTAGTCGGGCGCACCCTCCGACCTGCGTTCCTGCGCGATGATGATCTGCAGGCGGTTCTTCGCGGTCTGCGCGGTGGTCTTCTTCGGCTTGAGGAAATCGAAGATCGACATGCCTCAGCCCCCGAACAGCTTGCTGAAGAAACCCTTCCTCTCCAGCTGGGTGAAGCGCATCGGCCGCTCCTCGCCCATCAGCCGCGCAACCGCGTCGTCGTAGGCCTGGCCGGCGTTGGACTCGGCATCCATGATCACCGGCTCGCCCTTGTTGGAGGCGTTCAGCACGTCGCCCGATTCGGGGATCACGCCGATCGTCTTCAGCCCCAGCACTTCCTCGACGTCGGTGATCGACAGCATCTCGCCGTTCTCGACCCGCTGCGGGCTGTAGCGGGTCAGCAGCAGGTAGGCGGTGACGTCGCCGTCGCCGCGCTCGGCGCGCCGGGTCTTGCTGGCGAGCAGGCCGAGGATGCGGTCGGAGTCGCGCACGCTGGACACTTCCGGGTTGACCACCACCACCGCCTTGTCGGCGAAGTACATCGCCAGGAACGCGCCCTTCTCGATGCCGGCGGGGGAGTCGCAGACGATGTAGTCGAAGCCGTCCTCGGCCAGGTCCTTGAGCACCTTCTCGACGCCCTCGGTGGTCAGCGCGTCCTTGTCGCGGGTCTGCGACGCGGCCAGCACGAACAGGTTCTCGAAGCGCTTGTCCTTGATCAGCGCCTGCTTCAGCGTGGCCTCGCCGTGGATGACGTTGACGAAGTCGTACACGACCCGCCGCTCGCAGCCCATGATCAGGTCGAGGTTGCGCAGGCCGACGTCGAAGTCGATGACCGCGACCTTCTTGCCGCGGCGCGCAAGCCCGGTGGCGATGCTGGCGCTGGAGGTGGTCTTGCCGACGCCGCCCTTGCCCGATGTGACTACGATGATTTCCGCCAAGTTGGCTTCTCCGTTGGTACGCAATGCGCGCTAGTCGAGCGCGGCGAGTTTGATTTGCCCGTTTTCCAGCCAGGCCTGCACGGCCTTGCCGCGCAGCGCCTGCGGGATGTCCTCGAGCACCTTGTAGTGCCCGGCGACCGCCACCAGCTCCGCGTGGAACTCGCGGCAGAAGATGCGGGCGTCCTCGTTGCCCTGCGCGCCGGCCAGCGCGCGGCCGCGCAGGGCGCCGTAGATGTGGATGCTGCCGTCGGCGATCACCTCGGCGCCGGCGCCGACCGCGCCCAGCACGGTCAGGTCGCGGTTGTCCGCGTACACCTGCTGGCCGGAACGCACCGGGCTGCGCTGGACCTGGCCCGGCGCTGGCGTCGGTGACACCGGCTTCGCCGCTGCGGCTGCGGGCGGTTCCGCCCTGGCGCGCGCGGGTTCGGCGGCGGCGGCGCGCGGGGCCGGCGCGGCATCGGCTTCGGCGCGTTCGTACTGCGCGCGGAACTTGGCCAGCAGCGGCAACCCGAGTTGCTGCGACAGCGCTTCGATTTCCCGGGTGCCGTACGCCAGCGCCACCGGCAGCACGCCGGCCTCGCGCAGGCCGTCCAGCAGGGTGCGGGCCTCTTCGAACGAAGGCGCCTTGCCCAGCCCGCCGAAATCGAGCACCACCGCCGCGCGCGCGAACAGGTTGGGCGCGCGCTGCACGCGGTCGCGCATCTCGGCGACGAGCTGCGCCACGTCCAGCGTGCGCACGCGCAGGTTGGCGATGCCGACCTGGCCGAATTTCAACTCGCCTGCCTGGGCGTAGTCGACCGCGGCGCTCACGTGCCGGTGCCCGTGGCGCGCGGCGCGGCGTGCACCGGGCGCGGATGCAGCAGCCACGGTTGCTCCGGCAGCGCGTCGCCGTAGGTCTCGCGCACCCACGGGTAGCTGCACATCGACTTCATCAGCATCGCCGCGCGCATCTCCTGCCCGCCGGCGCCGCGGTTGGGCATCACGTGCTGGCCGACCTCGCGGAAGCCGAAGCTGCCGTGGAACAGCAGGGCGTGGTCGGTGCCCGGCTGCAGGAACACTTCGCAGGCCAGCTGCGGGTAGCGCAGTTCGGCGTAGCTCTGCACGTCCGCGTACAGGGCGCGGCCGACGCCGCCGCCACGGCGGCGGCTGGCCACCGCGACGCGGTCGATGTAGAAGAAATCCGGATGCCGCTGCGCGAACCAGGCGAAGTTGCTGCTGTCGTGGTGCGCGTGCGCGCCGAAGCCGATCAGGAAGCCGGCGATGGCGCCATCGCGCTCGGCGACCCGGAAGTATTCCGCGCTGTCGAACAGCCGGCGTAGCCTGGCCGCGTCGAGGGGAAGGATCGCAGGTCCTGCGGCGTTGTTCAGGGCGAGGACGGAATCCAGCTCGTGCTCGCGCACGTCGCGGATGGCGATCGACATTCCTTGGCTCCGTATGGCTTGCTGCAGGCTGCCGCGCCAGCGCGCGACCTCGGCGGATTATCGCATGGGCCGGCAATCGCGGCCATGACCTTCGGCGCGGGCAGGGCCGGCGCGGAGGGGTTATAAGAAGGCATGCTCGCCCGCCTGTCCCACACCCGCCTGCTGCGCTACGCCGGCCTGTTCACCTGGGCGATGGTCGGGCTGCCGCTGCTGTATTCGTGGGTCGGCCAGTGGCGCAACCCGTTGCCGGACGAAAACATCGCGCACGCCATGCCGTGGCAGGGCTGGGCCTGCTACCTGGCGTTCGGAGCCGGCTACTGGTGGCTGACCCGCGGCCTGGGCCAGCGCCGGCAGGCGATGGACTACGTGTTGCTGGCGGTGACCACGCTGGCCGCGATCGGCCTGGGCTTCTTCAGCGAAACCGGCCTTGGCAGCGTGCTGCTGATGGTGGCGGCCTGCGTATTGCCCTGGCTGCTGCCGCTGCGGCTGGGCGTGGCCTGGCTGCTGGGCGCGCAGCTGGCGGTGGTGCCGATGTTCATGCTGGGCCTGGAGTTCCCGCTGGTCGAGGCGCTGATGCAGTCCATGCTGTACGCGGGCTTCTCCGGCTTCGTCTTCATCACCAGCCTTGTTGCATTGCAGCAGTCGGAAGCGCGCGAAGAACAGCGCCGGCTGAATGCGGAGTTGCGCGCCACCCGCGCACTGCTCGCGGAAAGCGCGCGGGTCAATGAGCGCACCCGCATCTCGCGCGAGCTGCACGACCTGCTGGGCCACCACCTGACCGCGCTCAGCCTGAACCTGGAGGTCGCCGGCCACCTGTCCGAAGGGCGGGTCAAGGAACACGTGCAGCAGGCGCACACGCTGGCGCGCCTGCTGTTGACCGACGTGCGCGAGGCGGTCAGCCAGCTGCGCGAAAGCGGGGCGATCGACCTCGGCGCCGCGTTGCGCCCGCTGGCCGAGAACGTCCCCAAGCTGGACATCCACATGGACATCCAGAATCCGCTGACGCTCGAGGACCCGGAGCGCGCGCACGTCCTGCTGCGCTGCGCGCAGGAGGCGATCACCAACGCGGTGCGCCACGCCGGTGCCCGCAACCTGTGGCTGAGCGCGCATGGCGATGGCACCCAGGTGGTGATGCAGGTGCGCGATGACGGCGACGGCGCCGAGCACTTGGTGCCCGGCAACGGCCTGCAGGGGCTGCGTGAGCGCCTGCGGCAGTGCGGTGGCCAGCTGGAAGTGGCGACCGCACGCGGCGAGGGCTTCCGCCTGACGATGATCCTGCCGGTGGCGCCCAGCGCCGATGCCGGCTTTCCCCAAGGAGTGGCTGCATGATTCGACCCGATCCGATCAGGGTGTTCCTGGTGGACGACCAGACCCTGGTTCGCCAGGGCATCCGTTCGTTGCTGGCCCTCGCCGAAGGGATCGAGGTGGTGGCGGAGGCCGCGGACGGCCGCCAGGCCGTCGAGCTGATCCCGCAGGTGAAGCCCGACGTGGTCCTGATGGACATGCGGATGCCGGCGATGTCCGGGCTCGAGGCGCTGCAGGCGATGGGCCGCGCCGGCACCCTGCCGCCGACCATCATCCTGACTACCTTCGACGACGACCAACTGGTGCTGGCCGGGATCAAGGCAGGCGCCAAGGGCTACCTGCTCAAGGATGTCTCCCTGGAACAGCTGGTCAACGCCATCCAGGCGGTGGCGGCGGGCGGCTCGCTGGTGCAGCCGGCGGTGACCCAGCGCCTGCTGTCCGGGCTGGAACACATGCGCAACGAGTTCGTCAGCCTGGACCGCCCGGATCCGCTGACCGACCGCGAGACCGAGATCCTGCGCCTGATGGCGTCCGGCTTCTCCAACAAGGAGATCGCCAATTCGCTGGGGGTGGCCGAGGGCACGATCAAGAACCACGTCTCCAACATCCTGTCGAAACTCGGGGTGCGGGACCGCACCCGGGCGGTGCTCAAGGCGTTCGAGCTGCAACTGGTCTAGACGGCCCGCGGCAGGCCGCGGGGTGCGTTCGTGACCGGGCGCACCAATTGGCGTCTGGGGGCGCTGCCGACCCCCTCCCCGAGCCCCCGGTCGGTTTGGTACGATGGCGGGTCTTCGCGGCCGCATGCCGCGATGCGGCCTTCCCGGAGATTCCTGAATGACTCGTTTGCTCGAGATCCTGATTTCCCTCGCGATCGTGCTGGGCCTGTACCTGGCCGTGGCCCTGGTGCTCCCGTCCAAGCGCCACCTGGTCGAGAAGATCGAGACCAACCGCAAGCTGACCATCGTGTTCGATAGTCTCAACAGCCTGCGCCGGTTCAAGGACTGGAACCCGCTGGTGCTGCGCGACCCGCGCGTGCAGCTGAGCTACTCCGGCCCGGATTCCGGCGTCGGTGCGCGCATGGACTACGTGTCCATGGAAGACGGCCTGGGCAAGGGCGCCTGGGAGATCACCGAAAGCGTGCCGCGCAAGAAGATCAGCTACAAGATCGACAACCCGGAGCGCGGCAGCAACAAGCGCACCAGCTTCATCTTCAAGCCGACCGGCCGCAACAACCGTAACGTCGAGATCACCCAGACCTACGACGTCGACTACGGCTGGGACCTGCTGGGCCGCTACTCCGGCATGTACGTCTCGCGCCACGTCGGCGACGACATGAAGATGGGCCTCGGCCGCATCGTCAGCATGCTGGCGGCGGTGCCGAACGTCGACTACGCGGTCTCCGGCAGCAAGCTGACCGGCTTCAAGGTCGTCGACCGCGCGGCCGAGGACCTGCTGGTCGTGACCGCCGGCAGCGTCGAGCGCGGCAATTCGCAGATCCAGGCCTCGATCACCGCCAACAGCGAGTGGATCCGCCGGGTGATGGACGCCAATGGCCTGGAGGCGGTTGGCCCGGTCCGCATCGTCACCACCGAACTCGGTCGTGAAACCTACAACTTCGACGTCGTCCAGCCGGTGCGCAAGCAGGGTGGCGGCGCGCTCGGCAACGTGGCGCTGCAGGGTCCGGTGAAGCTGGAGCAGGTCAAGGCCGGCAAGGTCGCCACCGCGTCCTACACCGGCTACATGGCCGAACTGGAGAATGCCCGCAACGCGCTGCGCGCATGGACCCTGACCTCCGGCCATGAAGTGACCGGCCGCGCCTACGAGTCCTACAAGTCGGGCGTCGCCAATGCCTTCACCGAAAACGGCGAGTTCGACGTCTACTGGCCGCTGAAGTGATCGCACCGGCCTAGGTTCGCCGATGCCAACGCAGTAAACGAACGCCGCGCCCGTCGCGGCGTTCGTTTTTGCGGGGCGGGTTGGGGTCGCGCAGCCGCGCTGCGGCCCCGGGTCCTGGCGTCCATGCCGCGCGTGTGCACCTGGGCCGGCGCGAGCGCACGCTGGAGGCGCAGCCGCGGCGGCCGCGCCCGATCGAGACCGGCCACGCACGCACATGTGCGCGACTGATCGGCCCGGCCCCGCGCGCACGGGACTTCATGCCGGCCTCACGCCGCGGTGCCAGATTGTCGTCATCGAGGCGGGTCGGTCCGCGATCGACAGGGGCACGCAATGAAGGCGAACGTGCAGAAGGCGCTGTCAGTGGTGGTGGCCGCGATCGGGCTGGCGTTGCTGGTGATGATGGTGGCCGTGGAAGGCGAACCGGGTGCGATCCCGCTGGCACTGATCCTGGCCGGAGTGGTCGGCTACGCCAGTGGCCGCCGCAGGGGCAGGTCCGGCAACCCGCAGTGAGCCCGCGCAGGGCGGGCAGCGGCGTGCTTCAGCCGGACGTGGGTGCCGCGCGTGACCGTCCCACCCAGGACATGGCCACGCACAGCAGCAGCCACACCACCGTGCGCAGGGTCATCGCGCGCAGGCTGTCCACCGCCACGTCGCCGCCGGTGCGGTACAGCACCAGGATCGCCAGCAGCACCGCCAGGTTGAGCAGGAAGATCGCGGCCGCCGCGTTCCGGCCCGCGCGCGCGCTGCGCCAGAAGATGATGCCGGCAGCCACGTAGGCCAGGCCCATCAGCACGTTGTAGACCAGCAGCGGCCGGAACACGACGTAGCCCGGATCCGACCCCAGCAGCACGCGGCCACCCGCGAACAGGGTCGCGATGCCGAACAGGACCGCGATGGCGGTTGCGAGGATCCGGATCATGCGAACTCCTTGATGGGCGCCGATGCGGGGCGTGGCGGCCGCCACGTGTGTTCCGGGTAGCCGCCAGACCCGATCGTAGCGGGGTCCTGCCGGCGCTGCATGCAACTGCAGGTTGCAGCGGCTGGCGCGCGGCATCTTCCCTGCTAGCGCTCGCGGCCGCGCAGGTCCCGGCGATCGCGGATCGCCTCGCCCAGCACCGAAAGCGCATACAGCAGCACGATGGCCGGGGTTGCCCATGGCGACAGGAAGTGGGCGAGGGCGGCGCACGCCACCCCGATGAACACCACGCCGAATGGCGCCGAGAACTGCTGCGTGCCCGCGATGCGGTTTCCGGCCACGAACACCAGCAGGCACGTGATCGTCGCGGCGATGAAGTGCAGGAAGACAACGTGCATGCGCACCTCGCGTTGCGGCCCCGGGCGCCGGGGCCTGGCGGACAGATTCCTTGGGCAAATCAGGCAACCGCCATGTCCGCACGGAAGATGAAGTAGACCGCACCCAGGATGCACAGGCCCGCCCACAGGTAGTCCAGCTTGAGCGGTTCCTTCATGTAGTAAACGGCGAAAGGCACGAACACGGACAGCGTGATCACCTCCTGCAGTATCTTGAGCTG
>Ga0209477_1000162_pt1 | contig 37730 bp, 35 predicted proteins | sample KloWWTupernatant_FD_187180 | JGI IMG/M metagenome (GOLD analysis project Ga0209477, IMG submission 187180) | Active sludge microbial communities from Klosterneuburg, Austria, studying microevolution and ecology of nitrifiers - Klosterneuburg... | ecosystem: Engineered > WWTP > Aerobic digester >...
GAATGATGAACGAAGCGCGCTTCGCGCGCCGACCCCGGGGCTGCGCTGCTCGGCGCCGCCGAGATCGCCCCGCTCGGCCCGGTCAGACTCCCCGGTGCCGCGCCCCGAGAGGCCCCGGCCCGCTGACGCATGCCGCTCAGGCAACGCCGATGCTGTCCGGACGGAAGGCCGATCTGACGACTGCAGTGCCGCGTTGACATCGAAGCGGCGGGCGTTGCCTGCGAACACCGCAACGCTGCCTGCAAAGGTGCGGGTCGTCCGCCGCCGTCGTGCCCGTGCGCAGCCGAGAAGCGCAGCCGTGCCGGCCCGCGCGCGCAGCGCGCTTCGTACTTCTGACTCGCCGCGATTTCCCGAGCGCAGCTCGCGAAGCGAGCGTAGCGAGTTTCGCGGCGGGGCCGGCGCTGCGAGCATCACAGGGCACCCCCGCGCAGCGGGGGCAAGCACCGGCACGACGGCGGCGGACGGCCCGCGCCTTTGCACGCACACAACAAAGAACGAACCTCGGGGGACGAGATGTCGGAAATCAGCGGCGGCGAACTGATCGCGCGCATGCTTCAGAAGGAAGGGGTCGAGAAGGTTTTCGGCATCATCGACGGCACGTACTTCGGCTTCTACTCGGCGCTGCATCGGCTGGGCATCGAGATCGTCACCCCTCGCCACGAGACCAGCGCGGCCCACATGGCGGGCGCCTATGCGCGGCTCACCGGACGGCTCGGCGTCTGCATGGCCAGCAACGGACCGGGCGTAGCCAACCTGCTGCCGGGCCTGGTGGTCGAGCAGGCCGAGGGCAACCGGGTGCTGGCGATCACCAGCGCTCGCCGCATCGGCATCGCCGGGGCCGACCGGCCGGGTGCCTACCAGAACTTCGACCAGACCGGCGTGATCGCGCGGATGGCGAAGTCGAGCGTCGCGGTCCCGGCGTTCGATCGCGTCGGCGAGATCGTCCGCAGGGCCTTGCGCCGCGGCTGGGAAGGCCGGCCCGGCGTCGTGCACGTCGACGTGCCGGAAAGCATCATGAACGGCAAGTTCAAGGATGCCGGCGCGACGCTGCAGGAGCCGCTGCGATACCGGCGTGCCGAACCGGTCGTGCCGTCGGCCGAGCAGGTGGCGCGCGCGGCCCGGGCCTTGATCGACGCGCGTGCGCCGGCGATCCACGCGGGCAGCGGCGTCATCCACGCTGACGCCTGCGCGGCGCTGCAGCGCGTCGCCGAGCTGCTTCAGGCGCCGGTCACCACGAGCTGGGCCGCTCGCGGCGCAGTGCCCGAGACCTCGCCGCTGGCGGTCCCGATGGTGCACATCAAGCTCAACCACGCGGTGCGCAACGACGCCGACGCGATGCTGATCGTCGGCTCGCGGGTCGGCGAGACCGACTGGTGGGGCAAGCCGCCCTACTGGCGCAATCCTGCCGAGCAGACGACGATCCAGGTCGACGTCGACGGCGAGGCGCTCGGCATGAACCGGCCGGTCGACCTCGCGATCGTCGCCGATGCGCGCGCCTTTCTCGATCGGCTGGCCGACGAACTCGAGCGCAGGCGCGGCGAAATCGGGCTCGACGAGCGCCGCGCGCGGCTGGCCCGCTACGAGAAGGCGATGCGCGAGGACCGCGAAGGCTGGAGCAAGGCGCTCGCGGACTTCTCGGTGCCGATGAACCCTGCGCACGTCGCCCATGTGTGCCGCGAAGTGTTCGCCGACGACACGGTGCTGGTCGCCGACGGCGGCAACGCGACGATCTGGACGATGTTCCACTGGCAGGTGCGCCAGCCGAACACGCTGCTGTCGACGTTCAAGTTCGGCATGCTCGGCGCCGGTGTCGCGCAGGCGCTCGGGGCGGCGGCGGCGCGCCCAGGGCGGCCAGTGTGCTGCATCATCGGCGACGGCGCGATGGGCTTTCATCCCCAGGAGATCGAGACCGCGGTGCGCAACGGCCTGCCGGTGATCTACCTGGTGCTGTGCGACCGGCAGTGGGGCATGGTCAAGATGAACCAGCAGTTCATGCTCAAGCCGCTGAAGACGATGATCATGAAGTCGCTCGGCCCCGACGAGACGATCAAGGCGGACCTGGGGGAGATCGAGTTCGACCGGCTCGCGCAGGCGATGGGTGCGCACGGCGAGCGGGTGTCCGACCCGCGCCTGCTGAAGCCGGCGCTCGAGCGCGCCATCGCCTCCGGCCGGTGCGCGGTGATCCACGTCGACGTCGACCCGGTCAAGCACATGTGGGCACCCGGGCTGATCCACTTCAAGAAGATGCACGAAGAGCCCAAGGGCCGCTGAGCAGCGACCGATGAGCGAAATCGACCTCGTCCGGCTCAACTTCAGCCCGCAGTCGCTCGGCATTCTCAACGCGATCCTCGCGCTGGTGCTGTTCGGCGTCGCGCTGGACATGAAGGTGTCCGACTTCAGGGGCGTCAGGAGCGCGCCGCGAGCGACGCTGATCGGGATGCTGGGCCAGTTCGTGCTGCTGCCGGCGGTCGGCTGGGGAATCGGGATGGTGCTGAAGCCGGCGCCCAGCATCGCACTCGGACTGATCCTGGTCGCGGCCTGCCCGGGGGGCAACATCTCGAACTTCCTGACCCACTTCGCGCGCGGCAACACGGCGCTGTCGATCACGATGACGTCGATCTCGACGCTCGGCTCGCTGGTCTTCACGCCGCTGAACCTCGCGTTCTGGGGCAGCCTGAATCCGGACACCGCGCGTATCCTGACCGCAGTCGCGCTCGACCCGCTCGACGTCCTGGTCACGATCGTGGTCCTGCTCGGCATCCCGGCCGTGCTCGGCATGAGCGTCGCGCACTGGTTCCCGCAAGCGGCTGCGCGTGCGCACAAGCCGTTCAAGGTCCTCTCGCTGCTGTTCTTCGGCGCGTTCGTGGTCGGCGCGCTCGCGGCGAACTGGCAGCACTTCACCGACTACGTCGGTCGCGTCGTGCTGGTGGTGTTCCTGATGAACGCGCTCGGGCTGCTGGTCGGCTACTGGAGCGCCCGCTGGGCCGGTTTGCCCGAGCGCGACCGGCGCGCGACGTCGATCGAGGTCGGCATCCAGAACTCGGGCTTCGGCCTGATCCTGGTGTTCAACTTCTTCGGCGGGATCGGCGGCATGGCGATCGTCGCCGCATGGTGGGGCATCTGGCACATCCTGACCGGTCTCGCGCTCGCCAGCTGGTGGCGTCGCCGCCCGCCGCCGGAGACGGCCGGGGCGTGAGGGTAGTCCAGTGAGCGGACTACGCGTCTTCGTGACCGGCGCGTCCGGCTACCTCGGCAGCCAGCTTGTACGGGCACTGGCGGCGTCGCCGCTAACTCCGGACGACCCGGAGTCGCAGCCGTCGCCGGGCGCCCGGCCGATCGAAGTGGTCGCGGCCGACGTCCGCGACTGCCCGGCGAGCCTGCGCGTGCCCGGCGTGCGCTACGTCACCGAGGACGTCCGCTCGCCGCGGCTCGGCGACCACATGCACGGCTGCGACACGGTCGTGCACCTCGCGTCGATCGTGACGCCAGGGCCCGGCAGCACGCGCGAGCTCGAGTACTCGGTCGACGTGCTAGGCACGCGCAACGTGCTCGACGCCTGCGTCGCCGCCGGGGTCGGCCGGATCGTCGTCAGCTCGAGCGGCGCCGCTTACGGCTACCACGCCGACAATCCCGCGTGGATCACCGAGGACCAGCCGCTGCGCGGCAACGACGAGTTCGCCTATGCGCGCCACAAGCGCCTGGTCGAGGAGATGCTGGCGGACTTCCGGAGCGAACACCCCGAACTCCGGCAGGTGGTCTTCAGGATCGGCACGATCCTCGGCGAGACGACCCGCAACCAGATCACCGCCCTGTTCGAGAAGCCGCGGCTGATCGCGATCCGCGGCGCCGACAGCCCCTTCGTCTTCGTCTGGGACCAGGACGTCGTGGCTGCGATCGTGCACGCGATTCGCAGCGACCGGACCGGCATCTACAACCTGGCCGGCGACGGTGCGATGGGCGTGCGCGAGATCGCCGCGCGGCTCGGCAAGCGCTGCGTCGCGCTGCCGGCCTGGCTGCTGCAGGCGGCGCTCGCGGTGCTGAAGCCGATGGGGATCACGCAGTACGGCCCCGAGCAGGTCGGGTTCCTGCGCTACCGCCCGGTGCTCGACAACACGCGCCTGAAGCGCGAGCTCGCCTTCGTGCCGCGGCTGACGTCGGCGCAGGTCTTCGAACTGTGGCTGCGGGCGCAAGCGCGGCGCCGATGACGATGCGCGACTTCGACGGCGCGACGGCAGTCGTCACCGGCGCAGCCGGGGGCCTGGGCCACGCGCTGTGCGAGCGATTCGGGCGCGCCGGCTCGCGCATCGTCGCGCTCGACCGCGACTGCGCCGGGCTCGAGCGGCTCGCGTCGACGCTGCGCGCGCGGCGCATCGAGGTCGCGACCTTCGCCTGCGACGTGACCGACGAGGAAGCCTGCCGGCGCGCGATGCGAGCTGCCGTCGACGCGTTCGGCGGCATCGACCTGCTCGTCTGCAACGCCGGCCTCTCGCACCACGGCGAGTTCTCGCGCACGGTGCCCGACGTGATCCGGCGCGTGATGGCGGTCAACTTCTTCGGCGCCGTCCACTGCACGCACGCCGCGCTGCCCGAACTGCTGGCGCGGCGCGGCATGATCGTCGCGATCTCCAGCGTCGCGGGATTCGCGCCGCTTCTCGGAAGAACCGGCTATGCTGCCAGCAAGCACGCGCTGCACGGCTTCTTCGACAGCCTGCGCTGCGAACTCGAAGGCGAACGCGTGAAGGTGATGCTGGCCTGCCCGTCGTTCATCGACACCGGGATCGATCGTAACGCGCTCGACGGCGAGGGCCGGCCGTGGCGCGGTGAGAAGGCGATCACCGGCGTCCTGGCGTCGCCCGCGGAGGTTGCCGATGCCATCCACGAGGCCGCGCGACGCGAGCACCGCCTGCTGCTGCCGGGAGCGACCGCTCGGCTGGCGTGGTGGACGTCGAGGCTCGCGCCCGCCGCGTATGCGCGAATCATGATGAAGCGGATGCGGCGATGATCGAGCGATCGAAGTGACACGACGCATGACCCCCACCCCGACCATCGCTGAAGAACTGCTCTCGCTGCTCGCGCGCGTCGCGGCGCAGTCGCGGCTGCCGCGCGTGCGCGCGCTCCACCTGCCGCGACCGGAATGCCTCGACAGCCGGCGCGGCGAGTTCTGCGCGCTCGAACTCGACGACGGCACGCTCGGCCTCGCCTTCGTACTGCTGGGCGACACCTGGGCCAGACTCGCCGAGGGCGGGGGCGCCGCCGGCCTTCACGGCGCCGACGCGCTCGACCTGGCGAGGCGCTACGCGAGCGACGACGCCGTCGATCGCACGCTCGGCATGGCCGCGATCAACGCGCTCAGCCGTTGCGCGTTCGACCGCGCCGGCTACGTGCCGCCGACGAGCGCCGATTCGATCGGCGAGCTCGACCCCGGACCGGCCGACCACGTCGGCATGGTGGGCCTGTTCCGGCCGCTGCTCGGCCGCTGCACCGCAGCCGGCGCGCGCGTCACGGTGATCGAACTGCGCGCCGACCTCGCCGGCGAACACGACGGCTACCGCGTGACGCTCGACGCCGCCGAGCTCGCGCTCTGCAACAAGGTGCTGTGCACGAGCTCGGTGCTGCTCAATGGCACCGCCGACCGGATACTGGCGCACTGCGCGGCCGCCGAGCGGCTCGCGATGATCGGGCCGGGCGCAGGGTGCCTGCCCGACCCGCTGTTCGCGCGCGGCGTGACGCTGTTCGGCGGCAGCTGGATCACCGACGCAGCGGCGGTCGTCGACGCGCTGCGTGCCGGCGAGTCGTGGAGCGACCACGCGCGCAAGGTCGCGATCCGGCGCGACGAGTATCCGGGGCTGCGGCAATTGACTCTCACTGCAACGACCCGCACTGCAACGACCCGCACTGACCTGGACCTTGACCTGGAGCGGCCGCGCGACTAGCCTGTGTTCCGTGAGGCATCGAAGCGCGGCGACGCGCCGGTGCCGACGGCTCCGACGACGGATCGATCGCAGAAGCACCGCGCATCCACGTGGTACGCGGTGCACCAACGGATCGGCACCGTCCGAGGAAAGGCAGCCGCTACTCGCGGCTCATGGGGCGCGGCAACACACCCGCGCCCCTTTCTTTTGCGCCGACCTCCTCTTCCCTTCCCCTTCTCTTCTCCACGATGTCAGCCGCCGACCTGATCCAAGCCGCGCGCGAGTTGTCGCGTGCCGTCTCGACGTTGCGCTTCGGCCCGCCGGTCGCGCACGTCTACAACCCGCTCGACTACGCGTGGCGTCCGCACGAAGCCTGGCTGCGGCGCTATGGCGACGGCCGCAAGCGCGTGGTGTTCGTCGGCATGAACCCCGGCCCGTTCGGCATGATGCAGACCGGCGTACCGTTCGGCGAGGTCGCCGCGGTTCGCGACTGGATGGGCGTCCGCGAACCGGTGCAGCGGCCGGCCGACGAGCACCCGAAGCGGCCGATCGAAGGCTTCGACTGCCACCGCTCGGAGGTCAGCGGCAGGCGCCTGTGGGGCTGGGCGGCGGCGCGCTTCGGCCCCGCGGACGCGTTCTTCGAGCAGTGCTTCGTGCTGAACTACTGTCCGCTGGTGTTCCTCGAGGCGAGCGGACGCAACTTCACCCCCGAGAAGTTGCCGGCCGCCGAGCTGCGACTGCTGCAGGACGCCTGCGACGCGCACCTGCGCGCCGCGGTCGCCGCGCTGCAGCCGCAATGGGTAATCGGCGTCGGCGGGTACGCGATGAAGCGGATCCACGCCGCGCTCGGCGGCCGTGCCCCGGTCCGCATCGACCAGATCCTCCACCCCAGCCCGGCCAGCCCAGCGGCCAATCGGGGATGGGCGCCGCAGGTCGACGCGCAGCTCGTGCGGCTGGGCGTGTTCGTGGATTGACGTTTACGTAAACTGTGGCCGAAGATCGCGCCATGCCGACCTACACGATCAGCGAACTGGCCCGCGAGTTCGACGTCACGCCGCGCACGATCCGGTTCTACGAAGACCAGGGCCTGCTGGCGCCGAAGCGCGCCGGCACGGGCGGGCGGCAGCGCGTCTATTCGCAGCGCGACCGGACGCGACTGAAGCTGACGCTGCGCGGCAAGCGTCTCGGGCTGACGCTGTCCGAGATCCGCGGCCTGGTCGACATGTACGAGTCGCCGTCCGACACTGCCCCGCAGCTGACCCGTTTCCTGGCGGTGCTCGCGCAACACCGCGAGGTGCTCGAGCGGCAATTGGCCGACCTGCAGGAGACGCTGGCAGAGATCGGCGCGCACGAGGCGCGCACACGCGCGCTGCTCGAGCAGCGGGGCGGCCTGACGCGGGCCTGACGCCCGGCGCTGCCCGAGCGCCTTGCGGCGCATCGGGCACCGCGACGGTCAGCGCAGCGGCCGCATCGCCGCGAAGGTCCCCGGCGCCGCCGATCGCTGCACCAGGACAGTCGGGCCCTCCCCGAGAACGATGTCCTGCAATCCGTCCCCGTCGACATCGCCCGCCGCGACGAAGGAACTGCCCGACGCCGGCCCGGCGTAGGTGGCTGCGGTCTCGAACCGGCCCGCCTCGAAGGCCGACTGCAGCAGGACCGTCACCTTCGAAGGATCGTACATAGCCTGGTAGACCATCGACAACACGACCAGGTCCGCGCGCCCGTCCCCGTTGAAATCCGACACGGCGACGCGCCGCGCGCCGTCGGCGACAGCGATCTCGGTGGCGGTGAAGCTTCCCGCCGCCAGTTGGCGCAGGATCGTCACGGACGCGCCGCCGGTGCCCCCCGCAGGTGCGTTGCCCGCGTTGGCCGCAACGATGTCCACGCGCCCGTCGCCATCCAGGTCCGCGACCGCGACACCCTGGGTGCGCAGGCCCGCCGGGATGATGAGCGCTGGACCGAAGCCGCCGGCGGAATCGCGATGGAGGATGGCAATCCCGCGCCCGGCCGCAAGGACGATGTCGGTGCGGCCGTCGTTGTCCAGGTCTGCGAGAGCGACATCGGTCGAGCCGTAGCCTTCCGCCACCGGCAGCGCAACCGGCGATCGTGGTCCCGCAGGCGCCGACCAGTCGCCCTCGAGCAACAGGGCGCGGCCGTTCGCGGCCACACCGTCGGCCACCACGATGTCCGCGCCGGGGTCGCCCGCGAGCCCGCCGATGGCCGACGCCTCGGCGGCGCCGCCGGTCGCGACCCAGCGGGACGCGTGAAAGGCCCCCGGCCGGGCGGCGTCGTGCAACAGGATCGAGACGCCGCCGCTATCCGTGACCGCGCCGACCTCGGGCGCGAGCGCCTGCGGCGTCGCGGCGACGAGATCGAGCCGCCCGTCGCCGTCGAGATCGCCGACCGCGAGCGCCCATGGATCGGGTCCCACTGGATACTGCGAGGCGGCGGCGAAGCCGCCACCCGTCTGCTGGAGGTAGACGAGGACGTAACCGGGGTGCGGAGGCGGCCCGGACACGTGGGTGGCCGCAAGCGCCACGTCGGCACGCCCGTCCCCATCGAGGTCGGACACCGCGACCCCACCGTAGGACCAGTACGGCGGAATCGAGACGTCGCCGCCTCCGCCGCCACAGCCGAACAGGGCCACGGCGGGAACGCCCGCTCGCAGGATCCACATTGGCCAACGACCCATCGATCGAACGCTCCAGAATTACGTTGACGTTAACGTAAAATATCGATCCCGGTCGACCCTGTAACGTGTACCCAGAGACTGCCTGAGCGCCCCGTGTCCCGAACGCCTTTGCCGCTGCAGACCGAGCCCGGCTTCGAACAGCGCGTGCGCGACAGCTTCGGCCGCCAGCCGGCGATGACGCTGATCGGCGCGCAGCTGCAGCGCGTCGAGCCCGGCGAAGTCGAGATCGTCCTGCCGTACCGGCCGCAGATCACGCAGCAGCACGGCTTCGTGCATGCCGGGATGATCGGCGCGGCGCTCGACTCGGCCTGCGGCTATGCCGCGCTGACGGTGATGCCGGCCGGTGCCGGTATCCTGACGATCGAGTACAAGCTGAACTGCCTGGCGCCCGGCATCGGCGACCGGATCCGGCTGATCGGCCGCGTGCGCAAGACCGGCCGCACGATCCTGCTGGCCGAGGGCGAGGCGCTGGCGGTCGCCGCGGACGGCGGCGAAAAGCTGGTCGCGACGATGACCGCGACCGTGATGACGATCCGCGGGCGCGACGGCGTCGTCGATTGAACGCGACCGCAACGACCGATTGATGCAGGAGAGCCTCGCGATGGTGACGATTCCGGGCCTTCAGTTCGACCTCGGCGAGGACGTGGCGATGCTGCGCGATTCGCTGCAGCAGTTCACCGCGAAGGAGATCACGCCGCGCGCCGGCGAGATCGACCGCAGCGACCAGTTCCCGACGGACCTGTGGCGCAAGTTCGGCGATCTCGGCGTGCTCGGCATGACCGTCTCCGAGGAGTACGGCGGCACGAACATGGGCTACCTGGCGCACATCGTCGCGATGGAAGAGATCTCGCGCGGGTCGGCGTCGGTCGGCCTGTCCTACGGCGCGCACTCGAACCTGTGCGTGAACCAGATCCACCGCAACGGCAGCGACGAGCAAAAGCGCAAGTACCTGCCGAAGCTGGTGTCGGGCGAATGGGTCGGCGCACTGGCGATGTCCGAGCCCAACGCCGGCTCCGACGTGGTGTCGATGAAGCTGCGCGCCGAGTTCCGCGGCGATCGCTGGATCCTGAACGGCACCAAGATGTGGATCACCAACGGGCCGGACGCCGACGTGCTGGTGGTCTACGCGAAGAACGACGTCGAGGCGGGGCCGCGCGGCATGACCGCGTTCCTGATCGAGAAGGGCTTCAAGGGCTTCTCGGTCGCGCAGAAGCTCGACAAGCTCGGCATGCGCGGCAGCCATACCGGCGAGCTGGTATTCCAGGACTGCGAGGTGCCGGCCGGGAACGTGCTCGGCGGTCTCGGCCGGGGCGTCAACGTGCTGATGAGCGGGCTGGACTTCGAGCGCGCGGTGCTGTCGGGTGGCCCGCTCGGGATCATGTCGGCGTGCATGGACGTGGTGATCCCGTACGTGCACGAGCGCAAGCAGTTCGGGCAGCCGATCGGCGAGTTCCAGCTGATGCAGGGAAAGCTCGCCGACATGTACTCGACGATGATGGCCACGCGCGCCTACGTCTACGAGGTCGGCCGCCAATGCGACCGCTCGCGTGCCGGGCAGGTCGACGTGCGCAGCCTGCGCAAGGACGCGGCCGGCGCGATCCTGTTCTCCGCCGAGAAGGCCACGTGGATGGCCGGCGAGGCGATCCAGTGCCTCGGCGGCAACGGCTACATCAACGACTCGCCCACCGGCCGGCTGTGGCGCGACGCGAAGCTCTACGAGATCGGCGCCGGCACCTCGGAGATCCGCCGCATGCTGATCGGCCGCGAACTGTTCGCCGAGACCAGGTAGCCGCCGCTCCCCCGTTCAGGTCGACCCGGACCATCCCCTCGTGGACGCTCAGCGCCTCGACAGGAACGCAGCCGAACGCAGCGCCGACCGCCCCGCGGCGGTTGCGCAGGCGATCCTCGCCGGCTTCGATCGCCACTTCGGGCTGACTCGCTACATCGCGCAGCAGGCCAAGTCGCGCTACGAGCGCGGCGACTGGCACGGCATCCGCCGGCTGGCGCGCGACCGGATCGCGTTCTACGACCAGCGCGTGCGCGAGGCGGTCGAACGGCTCGAGTCGGAGTTCGCGCTCGGCCAGCGCGGCCAGCGCGTGGCCGACGACTGGCTGTGGCCGCGGGTCAAGCGCAATTACGTCGCGCTGCTCGCCGACCACCACCAGCCGGAGCTGGCGGAGACTTTCTTCAACTCGGTGTGCTGCAACATCCTGCACCGCAGCTACTTCCACAACGGCTTCATCTTCGTGCGCCCCGGGGTCTCGACCGAGTACCTCGAGGCGGAGCGCCCGAGCTGGCGCGTCTACTACCCGCTGATCCAGGGCTGGCGGCAGGCGTTGCGACAGATGATCATCGACTTCGGGCTGGCCTGCCCGTTCGTCGACATCGAGCGCGACCTGTCGCTGGTGCAGGCGGCCGCGCGCGAACACTTCCCGCCCGGCTTCGCCTACGCGGCCGATTGCCAGCTGCAGGTCCTGCGCACGCTGTTCTTCCGCAACAAGGGCGCGTACCTGATCGGGCGCTTCGTCAACGACGGCGAACTGCTGCCGTTCGCGGTGCCGATCCTGCGCGACTCGCAGGGCCGGCTGTACCTCGACACGGTGCTCTTCGGCGGCGAGCGCATCGAGGCGCTGTTCAACTTCGCGCGCGCGTACTTCATGGTCGACATGGACGTGCCATCGGCCTACGTGCGCTTCCTCAAGACGCTGATGCCGACCAAGCCCGAGTCCGAGCTCTACACGATGCTCGGCTTCCACAAGCAGGGCAAGACGCTCTTCTACCGGGACCTGCTGCAGCACCTGAAGTACTCGACCGACCACTTCGTCGTCGCGCCCGGGATCAAGGGGCTGGTGATGCTGGTGTTCACGCTGCCGTCGTTTCCGTACGTGTTCAAGATCATCAAGGACAAGCGCGGCAAGGAGATCTCGCGAGAGTTCATCCAGTCGCAGTACCAGCTGGTCAAGTTCCACGACCGCGCCGGGCGCATGGCCGACACCTGGGAGTACTCCGGCGTTCCGTTCCCGAAGGATCGCGTCGACCCGGGCCTGATGGCCGAGCTGACGGAGTTCGCGCCGTCGCTGATCGAGGAGGACGGCGACTCGATCGTGATCAGCCACCTCTACATCGAGCGACGCATGGTGCCGCTGAACCTCTACATCGAAAAGGCGAACGACGCCGACCTCGAGCACGCGATCGTCGAGTACGGCGACGCGATCAAGCAGATGGTCGCGGCCAACATGTTCCCCGGCGACATGCTGTGGAAGAACTTCGGAATGACGCGCCAGGGGCGGGTCGTCTTCTACGACTACGACGAAGTCGCCTACATCACCGACTGCAACTTTCGCCGCATCCCGCCACCGCGCACGCCCGAGGACGAGATGTCGTCCGAGCCGTGGTACTCGGTGGGCCCGCACGACGTGTTCCCGGAGGAGTTCGGCACCTTCCTGCTCGGCAACCCGCGGGTGCGCGAGCTGTTCATGAAGCACCACGCGGACCTGCTCGACGCCGGCTACTGGCAGGAACGTCAGCGGCGGATCCGCGACGGCGAACTCGACGACGTCTTTCCGTATCCCGAAACCCTGCGCTTCCGCAACCGGCTCGTCGCGCCGACACCGGCGGCCGACGCCGCCTGAGCGTCGACCCTCATCGACAAGCGCAGACGGATGCCGCATCCTTCCACAGACACCTCCCGATCGACCACAAGGAGAATTCCATGAGCGACCCCATCGTCATCGTTTCCGCAGCCCGCACGCCGATCGGCGCCATGATGGGCGAACTCTCCGGCCTAGCCGGCCAGCAACTCGGTTCGATCGCGATCCGCGCTGCGGTCGAGCGCGCAGGCCTGAAGCCCGAACAGGTGCAGGAGGTGATCATGGGCTGCGTGCTGCCGGCGGGCCAGGGGCAGGCACCCGCGCGGCAGGCCACGCTCGGCGCCGGGTTGCCGCGCTCGACCGGCGCGACGACGATCAACAAGGTCTGTGGTTCCGGCATGAAGGCCGCGATGTTCGCGCACGACCTGCTGGTCACCGGCAGCCAGGACGTCGTCGTCGCCGGCGGCATGGAGAGCATGAGCAACGCGCCGTACCTGATGTTGAAGGGGCGCGGCGGCTACCGCTACGGCCACGCGACGATCTACGACCACATGGCCCTCGACGGCCTCGAGGACGCCTACGAGAAGACGCCGAACGGCGGCGGCAAGTCCATGGGCCAGTTCGCCGAGGACTGCGCCGGAAAGTACACGTTCACGCGCGAGCAGCAGGACGCCTACGCGATCGAGTCGACGCGCCGCGCACTGGCCGCCAACAACGACGGCAGCTTCAAGTGGGAGATCGCGCCAGTCACGGTGGCCGGCCGCAAGGGCGACGTGGTGATCGACAAGGACGAATCGCCGTACAAGGCCAACGTCGAGAAGATCCCGACGCTCAAGCCGGCGTTCCGCAAGGACGGCACGGTCACCGCCGCCACGTCGTCGTCGATCTCCGACGGTGCCGCGGCACTGGTGATGATGCGCGCGTCGACGGCGGAACGGCTCGGCTGCAAGCCGCTCGCGCGGGTGGTCGGCCACGCGACCCACTCGCAGGAGCCGCAGTGGTTCACCACGGCGCCGGTGGGCGCGATCGCGAAGCTCTACGAGAAGACCGGCTGGAACACCAAAGCGGTCGACCTCTACGAGATCAACGAGGCGTTCGCGGTGGTCGCGATGGCGGCGATGAAGGAACACGGGCTCGCGCACGACAAGGTCAACGTGCATGGCGGCGCGGTCGCGCTCGGCCACCCGATCGGCGCGTCCGGGGCGCGGCTGATCGTCACGCTGATCGGCGCCCTGCGCAAGAACGGCCTGAAGAAGGGCATCGCGTCGCTGTGCATCGGCGGGGGCGAGGCCACCGCGGTCGCGATCGAACTGCTCTGACGATGCCGGCCGCGCTGGTCCTCGGGGCCTCGCGCGGCCTCGGGCTGGAGTTCGCGAAGCAGTGCCTGGGCGACGGGTGGACGGTCTACGCCACCCATCGCACCGAGGCCGACCGCGTGCGGCTGCGCGACCTCGGCGCGCACACGCTGAAGCTCGACGTGCTCGACGGCGACGACCTGGCCGGGCTCGCCTGGCAGCTCGACGGCGAGCGCCTCGACGTGGCCGTGGTCAACGCCGGCGTCTACGGCCCGCGCAACAGCAGCCTGCAGCAGCCGCCCGCCACCGAAGACTTCGACCTGGTGATGCGCACCAACGTGCTCGGGCCGATGCGGATCCTGCCGCGGCTCGCGCCGCTTCTCGGGCCGTCGCGGGGCACGCTGGCGTTCATGACCAGCCGCATGGGCTCCATCTCCGCGACCGGCGCCAGCCACGGCATGCTGTACCGGGTGTCCAAGGCCGCCGAGAACATGGTCGCCAAGCTCGCGCACGTCGAACTGGCGTCGCTCGGGGTGCGCGTGCTCGCGCTGCACCCGGGCTGGGTCCGCACGGACATGGGTGGGCCGAACGCCGAGGTCGACGTCGAGGCCAGCGTCGCCGGCATGCGTCGCGTGATCGCCGACGCCATTGCCTACCCGGGCGGCGGCTTCTACGACTACCGTGGCCAGTCACTGGCCTGGTGAGCACGCCATGACGCGGCGCCTGATCTCGTCGGGGTCGTCGTTCGAGGCGATCGCCGGCTATTCGCGCGCGGTGGTCGACGGCGACACCGTCCACGTGTCGGGAACGACCGGCTTCGACTACGCGACGATGACGATCTCCGACGATCCGGTCGAGCAGATGCGCCAGTGCTTCCGCAACATCGCGCAGGCGCTCGGCGAGGCGGGCGCGAGCCTCGACGACGTGGTGCGGGTGCGTTACCTGCTGGTGGACGCCGCGCTGTTCGAGCGGCTCGCGCCGATGTTCGGCGAGTACTTCCGCGTCGCGCGCCCTGCGGCGACCGCGATGATCGTCGGCCTCGTCGATCCTCGCATGAAGATCGAGATCGAGGTCACTGCGAAACTGCGATGAGGCCATGCTGCTGACCGAAGAACAGGAAATGACGCGCGACGCAGTGCGCGCGTTCGTCCAGAAGGAGATCGTGCCGCACGCGGCGCGCTGGGACCGCGAGTCGACCTTCCCGGCCGAGGCGCTGCGCGGCCTGGCTGCGCTCGGCTGCTACGGCATCGCGGTGCCCGAACAGTGGGGCGGTGCCGGCCTCGGCTACGCGTCGCTGGCGCTGGTGATCGAGGAGATCGCCGCCGGAGACGGCGCAACCTCGACAATCGTCTCGGTGAACAACTGCCCGGTCTGCTCGATCCTGCTGGCCTGGGGCAGCGACACGCAGAAGGCGCAGTGGCTGCGGCCGTTGGCGTCCGGACGCATGCTCGGCGCGTTCTGCCTGACCGAGCCGCAGGTCGGCTCCGACGCGTCGGGGCTGCGCACGACCGCGGTGCGCGAAGGCAGCGACTGGGTGCTCAACGGCGTCAAGCAGTTCATCACGTCGGGCAAGCACGGCGACGTCGCGATCGTGATGGCGGTGACCGATCGCAGCGCCGGCAAGCGAGGCATCTCGGCCTTCATCGTGCCGACCTCGACGCCCGGTTACCTGGTCGCGCGGCTCGAGGACAAGGCCGGACAGCACGCTTCGGACACCGCGCAGGTCGTGTTCGACGACTGCCGCGTGCCGGCGGCGAATCTGATCGGCGAGGAGGGACAGGGCTACCGCATCGCGCTGTCGGGCCTCGAGGGCGGGCGCATCGGCATCGCGTCGCAATCGGTCGGCATGGCGCGCGCCGCGCTCGAGGCGGCGCTGCGCTACGCGAAGGAGCGCGTCGCGTTCGGCCAGCCGATCTTCGAGCACCAGGCGGTCAGCTTCCGGCTCGCCGACATGGCCACGCAGATCGAGGCGGCGCGCCAGCTGATCCGGCACGCGGCCGCGCTGAAGGACGCCGGCCGCCCGTGCCTGAAGGAAGCGGCGATGGCCAAGCTGTTCGCCTCGGAGATGGCCGAGCGCGTCTGCTCCGACGCGATCCAGGTCCACGGCGGCTACGGCTACGTCTCCGACTATCCGGTCGAGCGGATCTGGCGCGACGTGCGCGTGTGCCAGATCTACGAAGGCACCAGCGACATCCAGCGCATCCTGATCGGGCGCGCGCTCGCGGTCGAAGGCGGCTGAAAGGACGACGACGATGCCCAGGAGCCTGCCAGCGTTCACGCTCTACTGCTTCGCCCAGTCGGGCAACGCGTACAAGGCCGCGCTGATGCTCGAACTGTGCGGCGCCGACTGGGCGCCGCGCTTCGTCGACTTCTTCAACGGCGAGACGCGCACGCCCGCGTACCGGGCGATCAACGTGATGGGCGAGGTACCGGTGCTCGAGCACGAAGGGCGACGCCTGTCGCAATCGGGCGTCGTCCTGGACTACCTGGCCTCGCACTTCGGGCGCTTCGGCTGGGGCAGCGACGACGAACGCCGCGAGGTCCTGCGCTGGTTGCTGTTCGACAACCACAAGCTCACCAGCTACATCGCGACGCTGCGCTTCATGCTGCAGTTCGCACGCAGCGGCGAAACGCCGGTCACCGAATGGCTGCGCGGCCGCGCGAAGGGCGCGCTGAAGATCCTCGATACCCATCTTTCGGCGCGCCGTTTCGCGCTCGGCGACGCGCCGACGATCGCCGACCTGTCGATGTGCGGCTACCTGTTCTGGCCCGACGAGTTCGGCGTCGACCTGGGCGAGTTCCCCCGCGTCGACGCCTGGTTGCAGCGGATCCGCGCGCTGCCCGGCTGGGTCCATCCCTACGAGCTGATGCCTGGCCACCCGCTGCCGGGCGGCTGAGCCGCCCAGGCCCCGGGGCCTGCGGATCCTGCGCCGCCCGCGACTTGCAATTAAACGGTCGACCGTTCAATTAATCTGCTATGCTCGAAACTCCGTCCTGCACGCGAGGTCGAACGACCATGGCCCGAACCGCCGGCTCCGACGGCGCCCGTACCGAGGAGGCGATCCGCCAGGCGGCGATCGCGCTGATCGCCGAACGCGGCTTCGAGGCGATGACGCTGCGCGAGCTGGCCCGTCGCGTGGGCGTGCAGCCGGGCGCGATCTACCGCTACTTCCCGAGCAAGGGCCGGATGCTGGTCGAGCTGCTGACCGAGCACCTGCAGTTCCTGCTCGAGCGCTGGGAATTCGAGCGACCCGATGCCGGCGACCCGGTCGCGCGCCTGCGCGCCTTCGTCGACTTCCACGTCCGGTCGCACACGCTGCGCCGCCGCGAGGTCTTCGTCGCCAACATGGAACTGCGCAGCCTCGCGCCGGCGGACTATCGGCGGGTGGTCGCGCTGCGCCGCCGCTACGAGGACATCCTCACCGGGATCCTGCGAGACGGCGTCGACGCGGGCGCGTTCCGGGTGCCCGACCCGCGCATCGCGACCTTCGCGGTGCTGGCAATGCTGACCGGCGTCGGGAGCTGGTTCAGGGAGGGTGGGCGGCTCGGCAAGCGCGAGCTGGTCGATCAGTACACGCAACTCGTGATGCAATGCGTGGGCGCCGCGCCCACGGTACCGGTGCGCCCGGCGCGCGCCGCCCAGCCAGGGAGACACGCTTGAACCGAATCGAAAGCAGGCTCGATCCACGCGACCCCCAGTTCCAGGCCAACGCGCAGGCGATGCGCGTGCTGGTCGGCGACCTGCACGTGAACATTGCCCGGGTCGCGCTCGGCGGCGGAGAAACGGCGCGCGCCAAGCACGTCGCGCGCGGCAAGCTGCCGCCGCGCGAGCGCGTCCAGATGCTGCTCGACCCGGGCACGCCGTTCCTCGAGTTGTCGCAGCTCGCGGCGCTGGGCCTGTACGACGACGAGGCGCCGTGCGCCGGCGTCATCACCGGCATCGGCCGCGTCGCCGGCATCGAGTGCGTCGTGGTGTGCAACGACGCGACGGTCAAGGGCGGCACCTACTTCCCGCTCACGGTCAAGAAGCACCTGCGCGCGCAGGAGATCGCGCGCGAGAACTGGCTGCCGTGCATCTACCTGGTCGACTCGGGCGGCGCGAACCTGCCGACGCAGGACGACGTGTTCCCCGACCGCGAGCACTTCGGGCGCATCTTCTACAACCAGGCGACGATGTCCGCGATGGGGATCCCGCAGATCGCCGTGGTGATGGGATCCTGCACCGCCGGCGGCGCCTACGTGCCCGCGATGAGCGACGAGGCGGTGATCGTGCGCAACCAGGGCACGATCTTCCTCGGCGGGCCGCCGCTGGTGAAAGCGGCGATCGGCGAAGTGGTCAGCGCCGAGGACCTCGGCGGCGGCGACGTGCACACGCGGCTGTCCGGCGTGGCCGACCACCTCGCCAACGACGACGCGCACGCGCTGGCGATCGCCCGCCGCATCGTCGGCAACCTGAACCGGCGCAAGGCGCGGCAGCTCGACGTGGTCGAGCCGGTCGAGCCGCGCTACCCGGCCGAAGAGCTGTACGGGGTCATACCGGCCGACGCGCGCAAGCCCTACGACGTCCGCGAGGTGATCGCGCGAATCGTCGACGACTCGGCCTTCGACGAATTCAAGGCGCGCTACGGGACGACGCTGGTGACCGGTTTCGCGCGGCTCTTCGGCATGCCGCTGGGCATCGTCGCCAACAACGGCATCCTGTTTTCGGAGTCGGCCAACAAGGGCGCGCACTTCGTCGAGCTGTGCGCGCAGCGCAGGATCCCGCTGCTGTTCCTGCAGAACATCACCGGCTTCATGGTCGGGCGCAAGTACGAGAACGAGGGCATCGCGCGCGCCGGCGCGAAGATGGTCACCGCGGTCGCCTGCGCGCAGGTGCCCAAGCTCACGCTGATCATCGGCGGTTCGTTCGGCGCCGGCAACTACGGGATGTGCGGGCGCGCCTACTCGCCGCGCTTCCTGTGGATGTGGCCCAACGCGCGCATCAGCGTGATGGGCGGCGAGCAGGCCGCCTCGGTGCTGGCCACCGTGCGCCGCGACGGCATCGAAGCGCGCGGCCAGGCCTGGAGCGCCGACGAAGAAGAAGCCTTCAAGGCGCCGATCCGCGAGCAGTACGAGCGCCAGGGCCACCCCTACTACGCCAGCGCCCGCCTATGGGACGACGGCATCATCGATCCTGCCGACACCCGCATGGTGCTCGGGCTCGGCCTGTCGGCGGCGTTGAACGCGCCGATCCCGGAACCGCGCTTCGGCGTGTTCCGCATGTAGACGAGGGACTGCGAAGTGAGCTACGAAACCCTGCAGACGCAACTGAACGCGGGCGTCGCCCTGATCTGGCTGGACCGGCCCGACGTGCGCAACGCGATGAACGACACGGTCATCACCGAGCTGACCGACGCCTTCGAGCGTGCCGGCGAGGACGACGAAGTCCGCGCGATCGTGCTGGCCGGCCACGGCAGCGCCTTCTGCGCCGGCGCGGACCTGAACTGGATGAAGCGTGCCCGCGAGTTCACGCCCGACGAGAACCGCGCCGACGCCGCGAAGCTGGCGCGGATGCTGCGCACGATCTACGAGAACCCGAAGCCGACCGTCGCGCGCGTGCACGGCCCGGCGTTCGCCGGCGGCATGGGACTGGTCGCCGCATGCGACATCGCGGTCGCCAGCACCGATGCGAAGTTCTGCCTGTCCGAGGTCAAGCTCGGGCTGATCCCGGCGATGATCAGCCCCTTCGTGATTCGCGCGATCGGCGAGCCGAAGGCGCGCCGCTACTTCCTCACCGCCGAGGTCTTCGAGGCTGCCGAGGCGTATCGGATCGGCCTCGTCCACGACATCTGCGTGCCGGAGGAACTCGACGGCACGGTCAACGCGCTTCTCGGCCACCTGGTGCTGGGCGGCCCGGTCGCGCTGCGCGAAAGCAAGCGCCTGATCCGCGACGTGGTCGGCCGGCCGATCGACGACGCGCTGATCGGCGACACGGCCGCGCGCATCGCAGCGGCGCGAGCGTCCGACGAGGGACAGGAGGGCATTGCGGCGTTCTTCGACAAGCGCCGCCCCGCCTGGGTGCCCTCGCAGGCATGACGCGACATCGACCCGGAGACGCCCGATGTTCAGCAAGATCCTGATCGCCAACCGCGGCGAGATCGCGTGCCGCGTCGCGGCCACCGCGCGCCGCCTCGGCATCCGCACCGTGGCGGTGTACTCCGACGCCGACGCGAACGCGCGCCACGTCGCCGCCTGCGACGAGGCCTGGCGCCTCGGCCCGGCTGCGGCGCGCGAGTCCTACCTGCGCGCAGAACTGATCCTCGCGATCGCACGGCGCACCGGTGCCGAGGCGATCCATCCGGGCTACGGATTCCTGTCCGAGAACGAGGCGTTCGCGCGCGCGACTTCGGAGTCGGGCATCGTGTTCGTGGGCCCGCCGCCCGCCGCGATTGCGGCAATGGGCAGCAAGTCGGCGGCGAAGGCGCTGATGGAGCGCGCCGGCGTGCCGCTGGTGCCCGGCTACCATGGCGACGACCAGGAACCGGCGCTGCTGGCCCGCGAAGCCGCGCGCATCGGGTTCCCGGTGCTGATCAAGGCCAGCGCCGGCGGCGGCGGCAAGGGCATGCGCATCGTCGAGCGCGCCGACGTGTTCGACGCGATGCTCGCCTCGTGCAAGCGCGAGGCGCAGAACGCGTTCGGCGACGACACGGTGCTGATCGAGCGCTACGTCACGCGCCCGCGGCACATCGAGGTCCAGGTGTTCGCCGACGGCCACGGCAATTACGTACACCTGTTCGAGCGCGACTGCTCGGTGCAGCGGCGCCACCAGAAGGTGCTCGAGGAAGCGCCGGCGCCAGGCATGACCGACGAGCGCCGCCGCGCGATGGGCGACGCTGCCGTCGCGGCGGCGCGGGCGGTCGGCTATGTCGGGGCCGGAACGGTCGAGTTCATCGCCGAGCAGTCGGGCCGCTTCTACTTCATGGAAATGAACACGCGGCTGCAGGTCGAGCACCCGGTCACCGAAATGATCACCGGCTTCGACCTGGTCGAGTGGCAGCTGCGGGTGGCGGCAGGCGAGCCGCTGCCGGCGACGCAGGCGTCGCTGCGAATCCGCGGCCATGCCATCGAGGCACGCGTCTACGCCGAAAACCCGGACAAGGGATTCCTGCCGTCGATCGGCGTGCTGCGTCACCTGCGCACGCCAGCCGGCGCCGCGTTCTCGCACACGGTCGACGGCGCCGCGCACGACGAGCCCGCGGCGGTCCGGGTCGACAGTGGCGTGCGCGAGGGCGATGCGATCACGCCGCACTACGACCCGATGATCGCGAAACTCATCGTCTGGGGCCGCGACCGCGAACACGCGCGCGCACGGATGAAGCAAGCGCTCACCGGCTTCGAGGTCGTCGGCCCCGCGACCAATGTCGGGTTCCTGTCGCGGCTGATCGACTGCGGCGCGTTCGCGCGCGCCGAGCTCGACACCGGCCTGATCGAGCACGAGAAGGCCGCGCTGCTGCCCGCGCCCGAGCGGCCGCCGCTGCTCGCCCGGGCCATTGCCGCAGCTGCCGTGCTGGCCGGCGAGGCCGACGATGCGGCTCGGCAAGCGCACGGCGCCGCGCGCCACGACCCGTGGAACCTGCGCAACGGCTGGCGCCCGTCGAGCTGGCTGCTCCGCACGCTGCCCTTCGACGCGGCCGGCGAGCCGTGTCCGGTCCAGGTCGAGTACGCGCCGCGCGGCTGGACGGTGCGCGACGGCGACGATGCGATCTGCATTGCGGACCTGCGCTGGTCGCCGGCCGAGCGGCGGCTGCGCGGGCTCGTCGGCGACCGCGCCTTCGAGGCCGGCGTGGTGCTCGATGGCGAGACGCTGCACCTCTTCATGGCCGACGGGCACCTGACGCTGGGCTATGCGCCACCGCTGGCCCACGTCGGCGAGGAAGACGTCGACGACGCGAAGCTCACCGCGCCCATGCCGGGCAAGGTGATCGCGCTGATGGTCGAGCGCGGCGCGAAGGTGGTCCGCGGCCAGCCGCTGCTGGTCATGGAGGCGATGAAGATGGAACACACGATCAACGCGCCCGCCGACGGCGAAGTCGCCGCCATCCTGTACGCCGTGGGCGAACAGGTCGCCGAGGGTGCCCAGCTGGTCGAGTTCGCGGCGCGCCGCTGACGCCACTGGCGCCGCAGACCCGCGGCAAACCCGCGGCAGACCCGCCGCAGCCCACGGCGCTCTCGCCCACCATGCCGACCCGAATCGCGATCACGCATCCCGACACCGAAGCCCGTGACCGCTGGGTCGCGGCGCTGTCGGCCCGCCTGCCCGATGCCGAGGTGTTCGCTTGGTCGGGCGGCGACGACCCGATCGCCGACTACGCGGTCGGCTGGAAACCTCCCGACGACTTCTTCGCTCGACAGCCCCGCCTGCGCGCCTTCTTCAGCGCCGCGGCGGGCGTCGACCACGTGTTGCGGCACCCGGGACTGCCGCCGACGCTGCCGCTGTTCCGGCTGGAGGACGCCGGCATGGGCATCCAGATGGCGCAGTACTGCCTGCACGAGGTGCTGCGGGTCCAGCGCCGCAGCGGCGACTTCGAAGCCCAGCAGCGCGACGCGGTCTGGCGCGAGTTGCCGGTCGAGCCGCCCGCGTCCTGGCCGGTGGGCATCCTGGGGCTCGGCGTGCTGGGCGCGCAGGTCGCCGCGACGATCGCATCGGCAGGTTTCCCGGTGCGAGGCTATGCGCAGCGTGCCCGCAAACTGGAAGGTGTCGACTGCTTCGACGCGTCGCACGGCCTGCGCGCATTCCTCGCGGGCTGCCGGGTGGCAATCGTGCTGGCGCCACTGACGCCGGCGACCGTAGACCTGCTCGACGCCGAGCGCCTGTCCTGGCTGCCGCGGGGAGCGTGGCTGATCAACGTCGCGCGCGGCGGGCTGCTCGTCGAGCGGGCGCTGCTCGAGGCGCTCGATCGGGGCCGGCTCGCCGGCGCCACCCTCGACGTGTTCCGTGACGAACCGCTGCCGCCGGCGCACCCGTTCTGGCGGCACCCCAAGGTTCGCGTCACGCCGCACGTTGCAGCGGTCACCCGGGTCGAGGCCTCCGCGGAGCAGGTCGCAGCAAGGCTTCGCGACTTCGAACGAGGCGTCGCGGTAGGCGGCGCGGTGGACCGCCGGCGCGGGTATTGACGCGGCCCAGTAGAATGGACCGTATCGGCGGGCCGGGAGCGCCCGCCCTTGCCAGGAGTGCCGATGTCGCTGCCCAGCCGGGTCCTGATCACCGAAGTCGGTCCGCGCGACGGCCTGCAGAACGAGAAGCAGCCGGTCTCGACCGACGTGAAGATCGAGTTGTGCGAGCGCCTGCTCGGTGCGGGCGTTCGACAGCTGGAGGCCACTTCCTTCGTGTCGCCGAAGTGGGTCCCGCAGATGGCCGACGCCGCCGACGTCATGGCGCGGCTGCCGCGTCCGGCGGGCGCCACCATCTCGGTGCTGACCCCGAACATGAAGGGCTTCGAGGCCGCGCTCGCGGCCGGCGCCGACGAGGTGGTGATCTTCGCCGCCGCCAGCGAAGCCTTTTCGATGCGCAACATCAACTGCTCGATCGCCGAGAGCATCGAGCGCTTCCGTCCGGTCGCGCAGGCCGCGAAGGCGAACCGCCTGAGGCTGCGCGCCGCGGTGTCGGTCGCCTTCGGCTGCCCGTACCAGGGCGAGGTGCCGGTCGCGTCGGTGGTCGACGTTTCGGCCCGGCTGCGCGACCTCGGTTGTGACGAGATCGGCATCGCCGACACGATCGGCGTCGGCACCGCAGCCCAGGTGGCCCGCGTGTTCGAGGCGGTCTTGCGCGAAGTGCCAGCCGATCGGCTGTCGGGGCACTTCCACGACACCTACGGCCAGGCGATCGCCAACGTGGTGGCAAGCCTGCAGTCGGGGATCTCCCGCTTCGACTCGTCGATCGCAGGCCTCGGCGGCTGCCCCTACGCCAAGGGGGCGACGGGCAACGTCGCCACCGAGGACGTGGTCTACCTGTTGCACGGCCTCGGCATCGAAACCGGCCTCGATCTGGACCGGCTGGTCGATACCGGGCAATGGATCTCTGCGCAGTTGGGTCGACGCAGCATGTCGCGCGCAGGCAACGCATTGGCCTCGCACCGGCAACGGGAACCCGAGACTGACTGATGCGTGGCGGACAAATTCCATCACCTTGCGTCTCGATCTGCCGCATCGATCCGGCCAGCGGCCTGTGCGAGGGCTGCCTGCGCACGCTCGACGAGATCGCCGCCTGGGGCTCGCTCGGCGACGATGCGAGGCGCGCAATCTGGTCGGCGATCGGCCAGCGCCGCGCGCTTCGACCCGGCGCGACCGGCCACGGCGAGTTGCGCCGCGACCGGTCCGCATGAGCGGCGTTACGCCATCCGGCACGGCACCCGTGCTGCCCGCTTCCCTGCAGTTCATCGAGCGCGACTGGCTGTCGTCGAACCAGGTCCTGGGATACGAAGGCGACACGGCGATCGTCGTCGATACCGGCTATGCCAAGCACGCCGCGCTCACGGTCGAACTGCTGCGGCGGCTGCTCGGCCAGGCGCGCGCCGATCGTGGCCGCAGCGTCCGGCTTGCCGGCATCGTCAACACGCACCTGCATTCCGACCATTGCGGCGGCAACCAGGCGCTCGGCGAGGCGTTCGACTGTCCGATCACGATCCCGGCCGCGAGCGCTGCCGACGTCGCGGCCTGGGACGAGGCGGCGCTGACCCATTCGACGACCGGCCAGCGCTGCGCGCGGTTCCGGCATGCCGCAACCCTGGCTCCAGGCGACACCTTGCGTCTCGGCGGACTGGACTGGCGGGTAATGTCGGCGCCAGGACACGATCCGAAGAGTCTCGTTTTTCATTGCGAGCGGGAAGCGGTGCTGATTTCGGCCGACGCGCTGTGGGAACACGGCTTCGGCGTGATCTTTCCGGAACTCGACGGACAGTCGGGCTTCGACGAGCAGCAGTCGGTGCTCGAGATGATCGCCGCGCTTCCGGTCGAACTGGTGCTGCCCGGCCACGGCCGAGCGTTCGGCGACGTGCGCGCGGCCCTCGACCGCGCCTTTACGAGGCTCGAAGCCATGCGCGCCGATCCGCGGCGCCACGCGCGCCACGCGCTGAAAGTGCTGGTGAAGTTCCTGCTGCTCGACCTCGAGCGGATCGAGGCGGCGCGGCTGGCCGAACCGCTGCGGCACGCGACGGTGATGCAGCGCACCGCCGCGCTGATCGGCATGTCGTTCGAGGTCGCGCTGGGCTGGGCCGCCGACGAACTGGTCGCGCAGGGTCAGTTGCGGCGCGACGGCCGCTGGCTGCTCAACGCCTGACCGTTCCGCCGCTGCCGCGTCACCGTTGCGTCCGCGGCGGCGACTGCGCGGCGCGCGCGTTGTCGAACGACCATTTCGTGCGTGCTCGCCCGGGCTCGACCGCCTCCAGCGCCGCGGCCGGCACCAGGCCGGCGCGGCAGCGTTGCGCCAATTCGACGTAGAGCGCGGTCCCTGCGCGCTTCCACGCGATGTCGGCATCCGTCAACGGGCGCACGACCTTCGCAGGCAGGCCCGCCACGAGGACCCGCGGGGGGACCTGCATGTCGACCTTGACGAACGACATGGCCGCGACGATCGCCTGCTCGCCGATCAGCGCGCGGTCCATCACGACCGCGCCGACGCCGACCATCGCATCGCGCGCGACGCGCGCGCAGTGGATCACCGCGCCGTGGCCGATGTGGCTCTCTTGCTCCATGACGCAATCCTGCTCGGGGCGCGAATGCAGCACGCAGTTGTCCTGCACGTTGGCGTTGCGCTCGAGCACGATGCGCCCGAAATCGCCGCGCAGTACCGCGCCGGCGCCGACGTAGCAGCCGGGCCCGACGATCACGTCGCCGATCAGCACCGCCGACGGATGCACGTAAGCGTATGGATCGATCACCGGGACGACGCCTTCGAAGGCGTAGACGGTCGGGGCACTGGACACGGGCCTCTCCTGTTGACGTGATGCTATCACCCGGCGCAAGCGTGAATCGCCGGCGCAACAGTCGCGAGCCGCGAACCCGGCGCCGGCGAGCGCTCCTCCGACCGGATGCTCCGCCCGTCGGACGTCGTCCGGGGCAAACGCCGGCGGATCGGCCCCCCGGCTACGCTGGCGACGATGACTACCCTGTTCGACCTGCGCACGATCTTCCTCGTGGGCGCCTGCACGACCGCGCTCGGCGCCATGGCGTTCGTGGGGCTGGAGCGGATGTACCGCCCGGCCGCCGGAGCGATGCGCCGCTATGCGCTCGCGCTGGTGGCGATGGCGTTCGGCCAGACGCTGCTCGCGCTTCGCGGCGGCCTCCCGGACTGGCTGAGCTACTTCGGAACCAACCTCTTCGTGTCGGTCGGCGTCGTCCTGACCACGGACGCGACGTTTCGCCTGTTCGGCCGCGCGCAGCCGCGCCGGCTGGTCGGCGCCCAGCTCGCGGCGCTGGCGTTGCTGTGGGCCTGGCTCGGCAACGATCCCGCCGACGTCGCCGATCGCGTGATCGCGACCGCGGTCGTGCAGTTCGGATGGGTCGCGGCCTGCGTCTACGTCATCCGCCGTTCGGACGCCTACGGCAGGCAACCGTACGTGCGCACGCTCGCCACGTTCTTCGGCGGCTACGCGCTGGTTCACCTGTTGCGCGGCATCGCTGCGGTGCTGGGCGTGACCTCGGCGTCAGGCGGCGTGTTTGCGCCGAGCGCCGCGCAGGTCGGCTTCGGACTGCTGTTCGCACTGAGCCCGATCGCCCTGGCGATGATCGTGCAGATGATGCTGCACGCGCGCATCTCGGGCGAGCTGCATCGGCGTGCCACCACCGACGAGCTGACCGGCCTGCACTCGCGGCGGCAATTCTTCGAGCTGTCGCGCGAGCGCCTGCGCGCGCGCCGCGCCGCCGGCGCCGTTCACCACCTGCTGATGATCGACCTCGACCACTTCAAGTCGGTCAACGATCGCTTCGGCCACTCGGTCGGCGACCGCGCGCTGCAGCACGCCGCGCGCGTGCTGAAAAAGGCCATGAAGGGTCATGGACTGCTCGGTCGTTACGGCGGCGAGGAGTTCTGCGCGCTGATTCGCAGCGGCAGCGACGTCGATGCGAACCGCACGATCGACGAATTGCGCCGCGCGCTGGAAGCCGCACCCATACGCGCCGGGACGTCGACGATCGTGCTGACCGCGAGCATCGGCGCGGTGCCGGTCGACGATGCCGAGTCGCTCGAGCGCGTCATGGTGCACGCGGACCACTGCGTGTACCGCGCGAAGACCGAGGGACGCAACCGCGTCGTGCGCTTCGGCGAGATGCTGGCCGAACCGGCAGTCTGAACCCGTCGCCGCAGGCCCTCAGCGCCGCTTGCGCCTGCCCGCCGTCGCGGCGGGTCCCGCGGCCCCCGTGCGCGGCAACGCGCGGTCGAGCTCGCGCTCCATCCCGGCGACCAGCGCCTGCGCCTCGGCGCCTTCCGGGATCGGCCGGCCCGAGTCGCGCCACGCGACGGCATCCTTGAAGCCGTGGAGCTGCGCGTGGCGACGGAACCACATGCCTTCCGGATTGTGCCGGGTGATGCCGTCGAACACCGTCGCGAACATCTGCGCCTGCTCCAGCCCCATCGATTCCAGCACCTGGTTGACGACCAGCTTGTGCATCATCAGGTGGCCGCGCGGCACGCCGGCGATGCGCTCGGCGAGCGCGCGCACCGCCTCGTCCAGGCGCGCAGCCGGCACCGCATCGGTCGCCAGCCCCCACTCCTTCGCGGTGGCTCCGTCGATCGTGTCGCCGGTGAACATCAGGCGCTTGGCACGCATCGGCCCGAGCCGGAAGGTCCACATCGCGGTGGTCGGGCAGCCCCAGACGCGCGTCGGCATGTAGCCGATGCGCGCATCGTCGGCCATCACCAGCAGGTCGCAGCACATCGCGATGTCGCTGCCGCCCGCGACCGCGTGGCCGTGCACCTGCGCGATCGTCGGCTTGTAGCTGTGCCACAGGCTCATGAAGTCTTCGGTGAAGCGCTTCATGGTCCGGTAGTCGAGCATCGGGTCCCACGGCGTGGATTCCTGCTGGCAGGGGTGGTCCACCCTGCCCTCGCCGAAAGCCTGCAGGTCGTAGCCCGCGCAGAACGCGCGCCCGGCGCCCGCCAGCACGATCACGTGGACCTCGTCGTCGGCGTTCGCGAACTCGACCGCCCGGCGGATCTCGCCTGGCATGCGCTCGTCGATCGCGTTCAGACGATCGGGGCGGTTCAGCGTGATCCGCGCGATGCGCGCGTTGATCCTGTCCTTCGCGTACTTCAGCGTCCGGAAGCGGGGCATCGCGGGGCTCACTCGTAGTTGCGAGCGTCCTCGATCACCTTGCCGTCGTTCGGCAGGCTTCCCGGCTCGACCAGCGCGACGTCGGCGCGCAGCTTGGTCACGTCGCGCACCGCATCGGCGAGTCGCGCCGACAACGGCTGCGCACCGCCGGCGGCCGCCAGCGATGCCGCGTCGATTTCGCACTTCAGCGTCATGCGGTCGTTGGCCATCTCGCCTTCGACCACGAGTCGCGCGCGCTTCGCCTCCGGCACGCGGCGCAGGATCTCGGCGACCTGTCCGGGGTGCACGAACATGCCGCGCACTTTCGTCGTCTGGTCGGCCCGGCCGAGCCAGCCGCGGATGCGCACGTTGGTCCGCCCGCACGGCGAGATCCCGGGCAACACGGCCGACAGGTCGCCGGTGCCGAAGCGGATCATCGGGTACTCGGGGTTGAAGCTGGTGACGACGATCTCGCCGACCTCGCCGTCCGCGACCGGCTCGCCGGTCCCGGGCCGCACGATCTCGAGGATCAGGTCCTCGTCGAGGATCATCCCTTCCATCGCGGTCGACTCGTAGGCGACCAGCCCGAGGTCGGCGGTGCCGTACCACTGCAGCACGGTCTCGATTCCCTGCTGGTGGAACCAGCTGCGCAAGCTCGGCGGCAGTGCCTCGGCCGCCAGCAGCGCCCGCTTCAGGTTGGAGATGTCGAGCGACAACTCGCGCGCCTTCTCGACGATGATCCGCAGGAACGACGGCGTGCCGGCATAGGCGTCGGGCCTGAACGTGCGGATCAGTTCGATCTGCTGCTCGGTCTGCCCGGTGCCCGCGGGGATCACGGCGCACCCGAGCCTGCGCGCTGCGCCGTCGACCATCCACGCCCCCGGCGTCAGGTGATAGCCGAAGCAATTCTGCACGATGTGCCCCGGCCGGATGCCGGCCGCGTACAGCGCCCGCGTCGCACGCCACGGATCGTCGCGGGCTCCCTCGGGATCGAAGATCGGGCCGGGCGACATGAACAGGCGCCCCATCCGGCCCGGCTCGACCGTGGTCAGGCCGCCGAACGGCGGATCCTGCTGCTGCAACGGCTTGAGTTCGCCCTTGCGCAGCACCGGAAGCTGCGCCAGCGCCTTGCGCGAGCTGATCGCGCGGGGATCGACGCCGGCGAGCAGCTTCGCCCAGCCGCGCGACTTCGTGATCGCGTGCTCGACCAGGGCGGGCAGGCGCGCCATCAGCGCGCCTTCGCGCGCCTCGGCAGGCCGGGTCTCGAGCGGGTCGTACCAGGCGCTCATAACCAGCGCTTCCGGCGGCGATACGACTTGATGTCGCGGAACGACTTTCGGCCTTCCTTCGACACGCCGAGGTAGAACTCCTTGACGTCCTCGTTCTCGCGCAGCGCGTGCGCCTCGCCATCCATCACGATGCGGCCGTTCTCGAGGATGTAGCCGTAGTCGGCATAGCGCAGCGCCATGTTGGTATTCTGCTCGGCGAGCAGGAAGGTGACCTTTTCCTTGGTGTTCAGGTCCTTCACGATCTCGAACACCTCCTCGACGATCTGGGGCGCAAGGCCCATGCTGGGCTCGTCGAGCAGCACCATCCTCGGATTGGCCATCAGGGCGCGGCCGATCGCGCACATCTGCTGCTCGCCTCCCGAGGTGTAGGCGGCCTGGCTCTGGCGCCTCGTCTTCAGTCGCGGGAAGTAGGCGTAGACCTTCTCGAGCGTCCCGGCGACGGCGGCCTTGCCATCCTTGCGGGTGTAGGCGCCGGTCATCAGGTTCTCCTCGATCGTGAGGTGGGCGAAGCAGTGACGCCCCTCCATCACCTGGATGACGCCGCGATCGACCATCTGCGCAGGCGTCATCTTCTCGATGCGTTCCCCCCGGTACTCGACGGAGCCCTTGGTGACTTCGCCGCGCTCGCCGGCAAGGAGATTGGAGACGGCGCGCAGCGTCGTCGTCTTGCCCGCGCCGTTGCCGCCGAGCAGCGCGACCACGCCGCCCTCGGGCACCTGCAGCGAGACGCCCTTGAGCACGAGGATCACGTGGTTGTAGATGACCTCGATGCCGTTGACGTTGAGGAGGATGTCGCTCATGGATCGCTTCTGCCTTTTCCCGGCGCCGCGCGCGGCGCCCGGAAAAGGGCCCCTCGCGGGGCCCGTGGGACCTCAGCCCGTCACTCCTGGCACTGGGCCGGCGTGCGCGGCGTGATCTTCTTCTCGGCCGCGTACTTGGCCGCCGTGCTCCTGACCAGCGGCTTCAGGATGGACTCGTCCGCCTGGTACCAGTCGGACGAGAAGGCCCACTTGCCTCCGTCCCACGTGTGGATGCGCGCCCAGGCCGGGCCCATGTGGTCGGCGCAGGTGGTCGAGACCGGCCGCATGACCTCGCCGAAGCCCAGCGCGTCGAGCTTCTTCGCGTCGAGCGCCAGGTTCTCCAGGCCCCAGCGCGTCTGCTCGGAGGTCATCCACTTGCCCTTGCCGTAGCGCTCCTGCGCGCGCTTGACGCCTTCGACCGCGAGCATCGCGCTCATCGCGCCGCGCATGTACAGCACCGAACCGACCTCCTCGCGCGGACCCGTGCCCTGGTTCTTGTCGTGCACCATGGCGAGGATCTCCTTCGTGACCTTGGCGTTCGGGTGCGCGCCGTGCTGCATGGCCAGGCCGTTGTAGCCCTTGGCGCCGGCGCCGACGTCCTTGACGTCCGGCTCGGCGGCCGACCACCACACGCCGTACATCTTCTCGCGGGGGTAGCCGGTGGCCTGCGCCTCCTTCAGCGCTACCGAGTTCATCACGCCCCAGCCCCACAGGAACACGTAGTCGGGCCGGCTCTGGCGGATCTGCAGCCAGGTTGCCTTCTGCTCGACGCCCGGGTGGGTGACCGGCAGCAGCTGCAGCTCGTAGCCGTGCGCCTTGGCGCGCTCCTGCAGCAGCGGGATCGGCTCCTTGCCGTACGGGCTGTCGTGGTAGACGAGGGTGATCTTCTTGCCCTTGAGCTTGTCGTAGCCGCCTTCCTTCTTCGCGATGTGCTGGATCAGCACGTCCGCGCCGACCCAGTAGGTGCCGGCGAGCGGGAAGTTCCAGCCGAACACGAGGCCGTCCTGCGACTCGCTGCGGCCGTAACCGGCGGTGATCAGCGGGATCTTGTCGACCGGCGCCTTGTCGGTGAGCGCAAAAGTGATGCCGGTGGACAGCGGCTGGAACAGCGTCGCACCACCGTGCTTGCCCTTCAGGCGCTCGTAGCACTCGACGCCGCGCGCGGTGTCGTAGCCGGTCTCGCATTCCTCGTAGACGATCTTCACGCCGTTGATGCCGCCCTTGGCGTTCACGAGCTTCAGGTAGTCGGCATAGCCGTTGGCCCAGGGCGCGCCGTTGGGGCCGTAGGGGCCGGTGCGGTACGGCAGGGCCGGGAAGAACTGCTCCTTCGCCTGCGCGACGGCGAGGTCGGGGCCGAGCAGCGACGCGCCGGCGGTGGCGATCGCCAATGCGGCGACCAGGGACTTGAGTTTCATGTCTGCCTCCAGTTTGGGAAATAGCACTCGACGGTGCGGGGGTGTTTGAGGGTTGCCAGGGTGCGATTCAGTGCGGGAAGGGCCACAGGCGAAGCTTCTCCTTGCCGACCGACCACAGTCTCGCCAGGCCGTGCGGCTCGACGATCAGGAAGAACACGATCAGTGCGCCGAAGATCATGAAGACGATGTGCGACACGGTCGCGGTGTCGATCGGGATGCCGACGGCAGCGCCGAGCGCCGGCAGCAACTGGTCGAGCCAGATCGGCAGCGTGACGATGAAGGCGGCGCCGAAGAAGCTGCCCATCACCGAGCCGAGCCCGCCGATGATGATCATGAACAGAAGGTCGAACGACCGGTTGATGTTGAACGCCGCCGGCTCCCACGAGCCGAGGTAGACGAAGGCCCACAGCGCGCCGGCCACGCCGATGATGAACGAACTGACCGCGAACGCGGTAAGCTTCGCGTAGACGGGCCGGATGCCGATCACCGACGCGGCGACGTCCATGTCGCGCACGGCCATCCACTCGCGGCCGATGTGCCCGCGCACGAGGTTCTTGACCAGCAGCGCGAACACGCAGACGACTGCGAGGCAGAACAGGTACTTCTGCAGCGGCGAGACCACCGGCAGGCCGAAGAAGCTCAGTTCGGCGACCGACACCGAGCCCGACGGCGTGTAGTTCGTGAACCAGCCGATGCGCAGGAAGGCCCAATCGACGAAGAACTGCGCCGCGAGCGTCGCGACCGCGAGGTACAGGCCCTTGATTCGCAGCGAAGGAATCCCGAAGACCACGCCGACCAGCGTCGCGAACGCGCCACCGAGCAACATGGCGACCGGCATCGGCATGCCCTCGATGCGCACCATGAAGTTGTAGGCCGCATAGGCTCCCACCGCCATGAATGCGCCCGCGCCGAGCGAGATCTGCCCGCAGTAGCCGACCAGCACGTTCAGCCCGAGCGCAGCCAGCGACAGGATCAGGAACGGGACGAAGATGGCGCGCAGCATGTACTCGTCGGCCAGCAGCGGCACCACGACGAAGGCGACGGCCAGCAGCGCGCCGATCGCCCAGCGGTCCTGGCGGATCGGGAAGATCTGCTGGTCGGCGCGGTAGCTCGCCTTGAATTGGCCGTTCTCTCTGTAGAGCATGGGTTCGATGGGTCGCTGTTACGGGGCGCCGCGCCCGGGTGCTTCCGGCGCGCGGGCCTCGGTCGACGTCATCACGGGCAGGTTCATACGCGATCGATGATCTTTTCGCCGAACAGGCCCTGCGGGCGCACGAGCAGGAACGCCAGGGCCAGCACGTAGGCGAACCAGATCTCGATGCCGCCGCCGAGCATCGGCCCGATGTAGACCTCGGACAGCTTCTCGCCCACCCCGATGATCAGCCCTCCGACGATCGCGCCGGGCACGGACGTGAGGCCGCCCAGGATCACCACCGGCAGCGCCTTCAGCGCGACCAGCGACAGCGAGAACTGCACGCCGAGCTTGCTGCCCCAGATCATCCCGGCCACCAGCGCGACGAACCCGGCAACGCTCCAGACGATGACCCAGATCCGGTCGAGCGGAATGCCGATCGACTGTGCGGCCTGGTGGTCGTCGGCCACGGCGCGAAGCGCGCGGCCGGTGGCGGTCTTCTGGAAGAACAGCGACAGGAAGGCGACCAGCGCGGCGGCGATCACGGCGGCGTACAGGTCTTCCTTGTTGATCAGGACGCCGCCTTCGAAAAGGTTCTCGAACAGGAAGATCGGGTCCTTGGGCAGGCCGACGTCGATCTTGTAGATGTCCGAACCGAACACCGTCTGGCCGAAGCCGTCGAGGAAGTAGGCAATGCCCAGCGTCGCCATCAGCAGCGTGATGCCTTCCTGGTTGACGAGCCGGCCGAGCACCAGCCGCTCTACGAGCCAGGCCACGGCGATCATCACGATCATCGCGCCGGCGAAGGCAAGCAGGTTGGCGATCAACTTGCTGTCGAAGCCGAGCAAGGCGGGAAACCACTCCGAGAAGCGCGCCATCGCCAGCGCCGCGAACAGCACCATCGCGCCCTGCGCGAAGTTGAACACCCCCGAGGCCTTGAAGATCAGCACGAATCCGAGCGCAATCAGCGCGTAGAGCATGCCGGACATCAGGCCGCCGAAAACGGTTTCGATGAAAAAGCCCATGGTATCGAGGCTCTCAGTGGCTGGCGCCGAGGTAGGCGCTGATCACGTCGGGGTTGCCGCGCACCTCGTCGGGCATGCCGTCTCCGATCTTCTTGCCATAGTCGAGCACCACGACGCGGTCCGAGATGTCCATGACGACGCCCATGTCGTGCTCGATCAGCACGATGGTCGTGCCGAACTCGTCGTTGACGTCGAGGATGAAGCGCGACATGTCCTGCTTCTCCTCGACGTTCATGCCGGCCATCGGCTCGTCGAGCAGCAGCATCGTCGGCTCCATCGCCAGCGCTCGCCCGAGGTCGACCCGCTTCTGCAGCCCGTACGGCAGGCGGCCGACCGGCGTCTTGCGGTAGCTCTGGATCTCGAGGAAGTCGATGATCTGCTCGACGAACTCGCGATTCGCGATCTCCTCGCGTTCGGCCGGTCCGATGCGCAGCATCTGAGCGAGAATCCCCGTGCGCATCTTCAGGTTGCGCCCGGTCATGATGTTGTCCAGCACGCTCATGCCCTTGAACAGCGCCAGGCTCTGGAACGTGCGCGCCACGCCCATCGCCGCGACCTTGTGCGGGTTCATCCGCTCGAAGGTCTGGCCGCGGAAGCTGATGCGGCCGTGCTGCGGCGTATAGACGCCGTTGATCACGTTGAGCATCGAGCTCTTGCCGGCGCCGTTGGGACCGATGATCGCCCGGATCTCGTGCTCGCGCACGTCGAACGAGATGTCGGTGAGGGCCTTCACGCCGCCGAAGGCCAGCGAGATGTTCTCCAGGCTCAGGACGACGTCGCCGATCTTTCTGTTGTCCATGTTCACGCGGCCCGCTTCACCTGCGCGGCCGCAAACGTCTTCGAGTCAGCGATCTTCAGGTCGGCCGAGACCATGCCGGTGCGGCCGTCCTCGAAGCGTACCTGCGTCTCGATGAAGCACGACCTGGCTCCGGCGTACAGCGCGTCGATCAGCGGCAGGTACTTCTCGGCGATGAAGCGCCGGCGCACCTTGCGCGTGCGCGTCAGCTCGCCGTCGTCCGCGTCGAGCTCCTTGTGCAGCACCAGGAAGCGATGGATCTGCGAACCGGCCATCATCGGGTCGGCGGCGAGGTCGGCGTTGACCTGCTCGACGCAATCGCGAACCAGCTGGTAGATCTCTTCGCGGCCGGCCAGGTCGACGTAGCCCGCGTAGGGAAGGTTTCGCCGCTCGGCCCAGTTGCCGCAGGCCTCGAAGTCGATGTTGACGAAGGCCATCACCTCGTCGCGCCCGTCGCCGAAGGCCACCGCCTCCTTGATGTACGGGAAGAACTTCAGCTTGTTCTCGATGTACTTCGGCGCAAACAGCGCCCCGCTCGCCAGCTTGCCGACGTCCTTGGCGCGGTCGATGATCTTCAGGTGCCCGTCCTGGTCGAAGTAGCCGGCGTCGCCGGTGTGGTACCAGCCGTCGGCGTCCTTGACTTCGGCAGTCGCCTCCGGATTCTTGTAGTACTCGCGCAGCAGTCCCGGGCTGCGGATCAGGATCTCGCCGGCCTCGGTGACCTTCACTTCGACCCCGTCGACCGGCGGCCCGACGGTGTCGGCCTTCACCTGTCCGTTGGGCTGCACGCAGACGAACACCGCGGTCTCGGTCGAACCGTAGAGCTGCTTCAGGTTGATGCCGAGCGAGCGGTAGAAGACGAACAGGTCCGGGCCGATCGCCTCGCCGGCGGTGTACGCGACGCGCACCCGGCTCATCCCCAGCGTGTTGCGCAGCGGGCCGTAGACCAGAAGGTTGCCGAGCCGGTACTTCAGGCGGTCCAGCAGGGACACGTTCCGGTCGCCGTCGAGCAGCCGCCCGCCGACCCGGCGCGCGACGTTCATGAAGTAGTGGAACATCCTGCGCTTGGGCGCCGCCGCGTCCTCCATCCGGATCGTGACCTGGGTGAGCAGCGCCTCGAGCACTCGCGGCGGGGCGAAGTAGTAGCTCGGTCCGACCTCGCGCATGTCGGCCGCGACCGTTGCAGCCGACTCCGGGCAATTCACGGTGAAGCCGGTCACCAGCCACTGCGCGTAGGAGAAGATGTTCTGCCCGATCCACGCCATCGGCAGGTAGGCGAGGACCTCCTCGTCGTGCGTCAGCCCTTCCATCCGCGACGCCACCGCCGACATCGCGATCAGGTTGCGGTGGCCGTGGATGACACCCTTCGGGTTGCCCGTGGTGCCGGAGGTGTAGAAGATCGCCGCGACGTCGTCCGGGGAGCCGTTCGCGACCTGTTCCTCGAAGAAGCCCGGGTGGCTCGCGAGCCACTCGCGGCCCAGTTCGATCAACCGCTCGTACGAGCGCAGGATCGGTTCCGCGTAGTTGCGCAGCCCGCGCGGGTCGTCGTAATAGACGTGCGCGAGCAGCGGGCACTGCTCGCGGATCTCGAGCAGCTTGTCGACCTGTTCCTGGTCCTCGACGATCGCGAAGCCGATCCCGGCGTTCTGGAAGACGTAGACCATCTCCTGCGCGACCGCGTCCTGGTAGAGCGGGACCGGCACGCCGCCCAGCGCCTGGGCGGCGATCATGCCGGCATAGAGCCGCGGACGGTTCTCGCCGATCAGCGCCAGGTTCTGCCCGCGCCGGAACCCCTGGCTGGCCAGCCCCGCCGCGAGCGCGGCCACCTCGTCGCGCAACTGCGACCAGGTCACCGTCTGCCAGATGCCGAGGTCCTTCTCGCGCAGCGCGGCAGCTTCCGGCCGCTGCCCGGCATGGCGCAGCAGCAGCCGCGGAAACGTGTCCGCACCCGGGGCGCCGGGCAATGCCTCGGGCACGACCGTCGGTTCGGCCATGGTTTGCGCGTCCTCCTTGTCGTGATTCTGGTGGCTCGCCGCGGATTCCAGAACACCGGACTTACCCGTAACTTACGCAGGCGTCCGGACTGCGAGTCGCTACGGGGCCCGCTGGCGAGCGCAGCGCAGTCTAGGCGAGCCCCGACGGTATAGTTGTCGTCTGTCCGACAAAGTCGGGAAAAACCGGAGGTCGGGGACTTGCCCGCATTCGAGGATCTGCTCGCGCGGTCGCCGTGGATGCACGAACTTGATGCGGCGCAGCACGAGCGTGTGCGCCATGAGCTGATCGAGCGCAGCGTGCCGGCCGGCGGCTTCGTGTGCCGCAAGGGCGAACCGGTCGAACACTGGATCGGCGTCGTCACCGGCCTCGTGAAGATCAGCAGCGTGTCGCTCGAGGGGAAGTCCGTCACCTTCACCGGCGTGGCGCCCGGTGGCTGGTTCGGCGAGGGGTCGATGCTCAAGGACGAGCCGCGCCGCTACGACGCGGTGGCGCTGCGCGACAGCCGGATCGCGTTGATGCCGCGCTCGACCTTCCAGTGGCTGCTGGACACCAGCATCGCGTTCAACCGCTACCTGCTGATCCAGCTGAACGAGCGGCTCGGGCAGTTCATCGGGACCGTCGAGATCGATCGGCTGCTCGGACCCGACGCGCGCGTGGCGCGCTGCCTCGCGCAGCTGTTCAATCCGCACCTCTACCCCGGGCTGGGCCTCAAGCTCGAGATCTCGCAGGGCGAGATCGGCTACCTCACCGGCCTGTCGCGACAGCGCGTGAACCAGGCGCTGCGCCGGCTCGAGAGCGAGGGGTTGCTCAAGGTCGATTACGGCGCCGTGACGGTGCTCTCGCTCGACGGCCTGCGCGAGTTCGACGACTGAGCTCGCTTTCGGGTTGGCTGGGACGGCGCCGGGACGCCGGTTCGGGACACCCTGGGCGTTGGGGCTGCGCCGCTTGGGCGCGCCAAGGCGCTGTCCTACGGAAACGCTTGGTCGCTCACGCGGAGCCCGGAGCGTCGGCCCCAACTCGGCCCCTGCGGGGCCTCAAACAGGGGCCGACTCGCGCTGCGCGCGTCCGGTCTCCGCTACGCTCCCGCGCCAGCGCCTACGCGCGCCCAAGCGGCGCAGCCCCAACGCCCAGGGTGTCCCGAACCGGCGTCCCGGCACCGTCCCAGTCAACCCGAAAGGAGACGGGCCGCGCCCGCTCCTGCGGGCACGCCAAGCCGCGCGTGTCGGAGCCTGATTCGAACGTTTACCGCACATCGAGACTCCACGCACCAACGAGTTCGAGCGTTCTCCGGCGCCTGCGCGGCGGCGGGGGCCGGGCTCGGGGCGCAGCGGGGAACGCCGAGGCCACACGGCCCGGTCGCGCGTAGGCGCTGGCGCGGGAGCGCAGCGGAGACCGGACGCGCGCAGCGCGAGTCGGCCCCTGTCTGAGGGAGCGAAGCGACCGAGTTGGGGCCGACGGTCCGGGCTCCGCGTCCGCGCGACCAAGCGTTTCCGTAGGACAGCGC
>Ga0209477_1000164_pt1 | contig 37647 bp, 26 predicted proteins | sample KloWWTupernatant_FD_187180 | JGI IMG/M metagenome (GOLD analysis project Ga0209477, IMG submission 187180) | Active sludge microbial communities from Klosterneuburg, Austria, studying microevolution and ecology of nitrifiers - Klosterneuburg... | ecosystem: Engineered > WWTP > Aerobic digester >...
CACTTGAACGCACCGTCACGGCGCAAGCCGGGCAGGCTGCTGGCCGCCTTGGTCATCAGTGCAGGTCTTATCGGGGTCGCTTGCGGCAGCGACGACACCGGCAGCAAGACGACCGACGCCACGTCGCCGGCTTCCGAGACCACGGGTCCCGGCACCGAAGAAACCACGCCGGTCGTCGAGACGACCGCGGCGCCGCCCACCACGGCAGCCGGTGAAGTACCGGTGCCCGGCGGCAAGGTGGTGATGGCCATCGAGGCCGACACCTCCAGCCCCTGGCGACCGTCGGAGATGGTCTGCGCGATCGCGTGCTACCAGGTCATCCGCAACATCTACGACTCGTTGGCCATGCCTAACGGCGCAGGCTCATGGAGCCCGTACCTCGCGTCGGCCATCACACCCAACGACGACTTCACCGTGTGGTCCATCACCGCCCGCGACGGTGTCACGTTCCACGACGGCACCCCGTTCGACGGCGCAGCCATCGTCGAGAACCTCGCCCGCGCCAAGGAGGGCATCCTCACCGGCAACGCACTGCGGCCCGTCGAGACCATCGAAGTCGATGCTGCCGATCCGATGACCGCAGTGGTCACGATGAACACCTCGTGGGCGGCGTTCCCGTTCACGTTGGCCGGTCAGGCAGGCATGCAGGCCTCGCCCACCTGGCTCGCGGCCAGCGACGGTGACGACACGCTGAAGTCGAAGCCCGTCGGCACCGGCCCGTTCGTGTACGCCGACTACCGGCCCGGCGAAGTGTTCTCGATGACCAAGAACCCCGACTACTGGAACGCACCGTACCCGTACCTCGACGCCATCGAGTTCCGGCCCATCGCCGACGGCCTCAACCGCCGCGACGCGTTGAAGAGCGGCACCGTCGACCTCATCCACACCACCAACGCAGAGTCCATCCTCGAGTTCCGCGACAACCCCGATGAGTACCCGATGGTCGAGATCAGCAACAACGCCGAGACCGCCTACACCCTCCTGCACGCGACGCAGGAGGGTTCGCCGCTCACCGACGTCCGCATCCGCTGCGCACTTGCCTGGGCGACCGACGAGCAGTTGCTCATCGACACCATCGGTGGCGGCCTCAACCAGATCGCGTACGGCCCGTTCTCGCCCACTCAGGTGGGCTACCTCGAGTCGACGGGCTTCCCGGAGGCACAGGACATGGCCAAGGCGCAGGAGCTGATCGCGGAGTACAAGGCCGAGTTCCCCGGCCCGCTCTCGTTGTCGCTGGCCACCACCACCGACCAGACCAACCTCACCATCGCCCAGCAGCAGCAGCAGTGGTGGACCGAGGCCGGCATCGACGAGGTCACCATCGACCAGATCGACCAGGCCAACTACATCGTCACCGCCCTGCTCGGCAACTTCCAGGTGTTCCAGTGGCGCAACCACGGTGGCTTCGACCTCGACCAGCAGTACATCTGGTGGCACTCGAAGGCAGCACCGCCCGTCGGCGAGCTGGCACTGAACTTCGGCCGCATCCGCGACCCGCAGCTCGATGCCCTGCTCGACGAGAACCGCGCCAGCACCGACGCGGCACGCAAGAAGGAGATCGCCGAGGAGGTCAACTTGTTGTTCGGCACGCAGTGCTACGACATTTGGGGCAGCTACACCATCTGGGGCGTCGCCGGCAAGCCGTCGGTGCACGGCGTCACCCTGTTCCCGCTGCCCGATGGCAGCAACGCCCCGTTCGGTGCTGGTTTCGCGGGCACGTTCTACCCGATGACCCTCTGGGTCGAGCAGTAGTCAACCGCAACCGTCAGTAGGAGAAGAAGGGACCACCACCACCGATGCGATATGTGCTTCGCAAACTCGCGCAAACCATATTCGTCGTGGTGGTGGTCACCTTCCTCACCTCGATCGCCCTCCGCTTCCTCCCGGGTGGCACCGATGTCATCGTCGCTCTCAAGACGGGGCCCGGCGCCAGCCCGGAACAGGCACAGGCAGTCCTCAAAGAGCTCGGGCTCGACCAGCCGTGGTACACGCAGTACTTCACCTGGATGAAGAACTTCCTCACCGGCGACTGGGGCACCACCTTCCAGACCAACCAGTCCATCGCCACCGAGGTGAAGCGGGCGCTGCCCGTGTCGTTGTACCTGATGATCTACGGCCAGATCCTGGCGCTGTCACTCGCCGTGCCCACAGCGGTGTGGTCGGCGTACAAGCAGAACTCCCGCTTCGACAGAGCCTCCAGCACGTCGGCGTTCGCCATGCTCAGCATGCCCAACTTCGTCGTCGCCCCCATCCTCATCCTGTTCTTCAGCGTCAACAACAAGTGGTTCCCGTATCCCTCGATCTACACGGGTCTGTTCGACGATCCGGTGGCTCACTTCAAGGCATTCGTGCTGCCCACGCTCACCATCTCCATTCCGCTGTACGCCGGCTACATGCGTGTGCTGCGCTCCGACATGATCGGCACGCTGCAGAACGACTTCATCACCACTGCTCGGGCGAAGGGCGTCGGCACAGGGCAACTGCTGTTCAAGCACGCACTGCGCCCGTCGCTGTTCTCCATCGTCACCTCAGCCGCCGTCAACATCGGGGCGCTGATGGGCGGCGTGGTCATCGTCGAGCAGTTCTTCCTGCTCAACGGCATGGGCCGGCTGACAGTGGAGAGCATCTTCCGTCGCGAGTACCCCACCGTGCAGTACACGGTGGTCATCCTCGCCCTCATCTATGTCTTCATCAACTTCTTCGTCGACCTCGCGTACGCCTGGATCGACCCGAGAGTCCGTGCCAACCGGGCACTGGGGTAACGCCATGACCGACATCGATGTCATCACCGACGAGCACGCTCCCGTCGTACCCGTCGTCAGCGACGCACCCGTCAAGCAACTGAAGGTGAAGCGCCGCGGGCGCGTCACCAAGTGGCTGGCCATCGGCTGGTTGGTGTTCATCACCGTCAGCGCCATCGGGGCCAACTCGCTGCCCTACATCCCTCACTCGTGCGCACCCAACGAGAAGCTGTGCAGCACCGCCGTCAAGGGCGACCTGCGCATGAGCCAGTTGCCCCCGAAGTGGGCCTGGTTCGCCGACGCCCCCAAGCCGGTGAAGGGCAGCCCCGAACGAGCCGGCCTGATGGGCACCGACAAGAACGGGTTCGATCTGTTCAGTCGGGCCATGCTCGGCGCCCGCAACTCGCTCATCATCGCCGGCCTGGCCATCACCTTCGGCCTCGCCATCGGCACCTTCCTGGGCATGGTGGCCGGCTACTTCAGGGGCTGGGTCGACACCGTGATCGAGAACATCTCCAACGTCTTGCTCGCCTTCCCAGCGCTCTTGCTGGCCATCTTCCTGGTGACGTTCTTCAACGACCCCAACACCACCGGTGGGGCCAGCACGCGACCACTCTGGCCCATCATCCTGGCGTTGGTCATACTCTCGATACCACCGCTCACGCGCCTCGTGCGGGCCAACACCATCGCCTACGCCCAGCGCGACTTCGTGGTCGCCGCTCGCAGCCTCGGCGCGAAGGGCAGCCGCATCCTGTTCAAGGAGATCCTGCCCAACATCGTGCCCACGCTCATCTCGTTCGCACTCACCGGTCTTGCGCTGCTCATCGTCGCCGAGGGTGGTCTGGCGTTCCTGGGCCTTTCGGTGGAGGCGCCGGTGCCCACGTGGGGCGCGATGATCGCCGCCGGCTCCGAGCCGTTGCGCAACGGCGCATGGTGGATCTCGCTGATGCCCGCCTTCGTGATGTTCCTCACCGTGCTCTCCATCAACCTGCTCGGCGACGTGCTCGCACAGCGCTTCAACTCTCGGGAGGCCATCGGATGAGCCCGCAAACGCAGGCATCCTCCCGCCAGGTCGACGGGCCGCTGCTCAAGGTCACCGACCTGCGCACGGCGTTTCGCACGGATCGCGGCCTGGTCAAGTCCGTCGACGGCGTCAGCTTCACACTCGACCGCGGCAAGTCGTTGGGCATCGTCGGCGAGTCGGGCTCGGGCAAGACCGTGCTGTCGCGCTCCATCATGGGCTTGCTGCCCAAGCGCAACACCGAGCGGTCGGGCTCGGTGGTGTTCGAAGGCCAGGAGATCATCAACCTCTCGTTGAGCGAACGCCGCAAGGTGTGGGGCAAAGAGATGTCGATGATCTTCCAAGATCCGATGACCTCGCTCAACCCTGTCATGCGCGTCGGCAAACAGCTCGGCGAGGGGCTCAAGATCCACCTCGGAATGAGCAAGGCCGACGCTCGCGCAACCGCATTGCGGCTACTGCAGGACGTGCGCATTCCCGAGCCGGAGAAGCGGCTCGACCAGTACGCGTTCGAGCTCAGCGGCGGCATGCGCCAGCGCATCATGATCGCGCTGGCGATGTCGTGCGGCCCCACGCTGCTGTTCGCCGACGAGCCCACCACCGCGCTCGACGTCACGGTGCAGGCGCAGATCCTCGACCTCATCGGCGAGCAACGCCGCGACCGCAACATGTCGGTCATCCTCGTCACCCACGACCTCGGTGTGGTGGCCGGTCACACCGATGAGATCGCGGTGATGTACGGCGGCAAGCTGGTGGAGAAGGCGCCCACCCGGGTGCTGTTCGCCAACATGAAGATGCCCTACACCGAGGCACTGCTGAAGAGCATCCCCAAGATCGAAGACCCCAGCCACACTCGGCTGCACGTCATCCCCGGTCGCCCACCGGATCTGGTGAACCCGCCCAAGGGTTGCCGGTTCTCACCGCGCTGCTCGTTCGTGCAGGATCGCTGCCGCGAGGAAGAGCCCCCGTTGATGTCCGCCGAGCACCCCGAGCACGTGTACGCCTGCTGGTACCCCGTGGGTTCGCCGGTGCATCGTGAGCGCACCGCACAACTGGCAGCCGAGAAGGTAGGGGCACTCTGATGGCCGGTAGCGGCAAGGCGCACCTGCGCACCACCGGCGACGTGCTGCTGCGCGTGGAAGACCTGGTGATGGAGTTCCCCGTCGGTCGCACCGGCTTGAAGGTGCATGCCGTCAGCGGCATCAGCTTCGACGTGCTGCGCGGCGAAACCCTCGGGGTCGTCGGCGAGAGCGGGTGTGGCAAGAGCACCACCGGTAAGGCGCTGATGATGCTGCCGCGGCCCACAAGTGGCTCGGTCGAGTTCGAGGGCAAGGAGCTCACCTCGCTGCCCGCCGACGAGATGCGGGCCGCCCGCACTCGCATGCAGATGATCTTCCAGGACCCCATCTCGTCGCTCAACCCGCGGCGCAAGGTGCGCGACATCGTCCGCGAGCCATTGGTCATCTGGAAGCGCGGCACCAGTGCCGAGCAGCTGAAGAAGGTCGATGCACTGCTCGAGGAAGTGGGCATCGACCCGCAGCGCGCGGCGGAGAGCCAGGCCCACCAGTTCTCCGGCGGCCAGTGCCAGCGCATCTCCATCGCCCGTTCGTTGGTGCTCGACCCCACTCTCATCATCTGCGACGAGCCCGTGAGCGCCCTCGACGTGAGCGTGCAGGCCCAGGTGCTGAACCTGCTGGAAGACCTGAAGGCGAAGCACGGCCTGACCCTCGTCTTCATCGCGCACGACCTTGCCGTGGTGAAGAACATCAGCGACCGCATCCAGGTGATGTACCTGGGCAAGATCTGCGAAGTGGCGCCGTCCAACTCGCTGTACGACTCGCCGGCGCACCACTACACCAAGGTGCTCATCGACTCGATCCCGGTGCCCGACCCCGAGATCGCCATCGGCCAGGTGGCCATCGAAGGCGAACCTCCTTCGCCGGTGCTGCCCCCGCCCGGATGCCGGTTCAACCCCCGCTGCGCGGCGGCCGACGACCGGTGCCGCACCGAGGAACCGCAGCTGCGCGAGGTGGGCGATGCGGGTGGGGGTCACTACGTGGCCTGCCATCACCCGCTCATCGGCGGCGAGGCACCGCTGGTCGTTCGGCTCCCCGCCCGCTGAGGCGGCAGCACACCACCTTCGGCGGCACGAAACCGCCTCAGCTGTTCGTGTAGCGCGGCGGGCGCCGTTCGGCGAAGGCGGCAAGTGCTTCGCGATGGTCGGCCGTGGCGCTGGCCATGATCTGCTGCCGGTTCTCCATGTCGATCGCGTTCTGCAGCGCGGGAATCTCCAGCGCTCCCCACATGCCCTCCTTGGTGAGGGCCACCCCGAACGGGCTGTTGCGCATGATCTCGTGCGCCTTGGCGATGGCCGCATCGAGCAGTGCATCGTCGTCGAGCAGGTCGACCACCAGCCCGATGCGGTAGGCCTCGTCGGCGTCGAACACGCGGCCGGTGAGCATCAGCTCCTGCGCCCGCGCAGCACCCACCAGGCGCGGCAACAGCCAACTGGTGCCGATGTCGCACGCCGACAACCCGATGCGGATGAACGCGGCGTTGAACTTCGCCGAGCGGGCGGCCAGGCGGATGTCGGAGCCCAGCACCAGTGCGAACCCGCCGCCGGCCGCCGGGCCGTTGACGGCAGCGATGACCGGCTGTGGCAGGGACCGCAGCGCGGGGATGAGCGAGGCGATGTGCCGCTGCACTGCGAACCCGGCCTGCGTGCGGCCGAGGTGCTCGGTGTGCGGCGCCGTGCCGTAGCCACGCAGGTCGAGCCCGGCGCAGAACCCGCGCCCGGCGCCGGTGAGGATCACCGCCCGCACCTCGGGATCGACCGCGACCTGCCGCAGGTGCTCGTGCAGCGACTGCACCAGCTCGCCGGTCATCGAGTTCAGCGACGAGGGCCGATTGAGTGTGAGGAGAGCGACGCCCTCGGCGGGTGCGGTGCGTTCGACGACGGACATGCCCCATGCTGTCCGATTCATCGTCACACCGACGAGTTACGCTCGCCACGTGGCACCCACCCCGCTCGCTGCTCCGCACAGGGGCTCGTTGCGGGGGGTGCTGTCCGTGTACCGCTTCGGTGGCGGCGACCGCACCACGCGGCTCACGCACGGTGAGTTCTGGCGCGCCACGTACACCCCTGATGGCGCCGGCACGCTGCACCTCGACTGGCGCAGCGGGTCGGTGCAGGCAGTCGCCTACGGGCCCGGGGCCGCTTGGTTGCTGGCGCAGGTGCCGGCGCTCACGGGTCGGCTCGACCCAGGCCACGTGTTCGCCGGTGCTCACCCACAGATCCTCGCTGCTCAGCGCGACCACCCCGACGTGCGCTTCGGTGCCAGCGGCACGCTCTACCACGAGCTGATCCCGGTCATCCTCGGCCAGCGGATCACCGCCGGCGAGGCCACCCGCCAATGGCATCAGCTCGTGTACCGCCTGGGTTCGGCGGCCCCTGGCCCACGAACCGACCTCCGGCTGCCGCCGTGCCCCGGCGATCTGGCCACACGCCCCTCGTGGTGGTACCACCCACTGGGCATCGAAGCCAAGCGCGCCGATGCGCTGCGTCATGTCGCTCGCCACGCTCACCACCTCCACGAGTGGGCCGCGCTGGGCCCGGCGATCGCCGGGCAACGCCTTGCGCTCATTCCGGGTGTGGGTCAGTGGACGGTGGGGTCCGTGCTGGCGACCGCGATGGGCGATCCGGATGCACTGGCGGTGGGCGACTACCACTTGAAGAACGTGGTGGTGCATGCGCTCACCGGGCGCGCACGAGGCACCGACGAGCAGATGCTGCAGCTGCTCGCACCGTACGCCGGCCAACGCGGCCGGGCGGTACGCCTGCTGCAACTGGCCGGCCACCGAGCACCGAAGTTCGGGCCCCGCCAGCGGGTGCTGCCGACGAACCGTTGGTAACCGGTCCCGGGTGTTAGCGTCGCTTCGTTTCGACGCCGCATGAACAGTTTCGACGCCGCGGAACCCTTCGACGCAGCATGAACGACAGATGACCACCACCACCACCGCCGACCTTCCCACGTTCGACCCTGTGACCGACACCGCTGCGTGGCGTGGCGTGTTGCGCAAGGTCGGGCTCGTCTACCTGTTCTCACGTCTGTGCGTGTCGATCGGCGCCGCGATCGTGGCCGCCGAACTGAGCGCCGACGCCAACATCGTCACCTCCGATTTCCCGAACAGCCCGTTCGCCGACCCGCACTACGCGAGCAAGCCGATTCCCGGCAGCGCCATCCGCCCGATGCTGGATGTGCTCACCTCCTGGGACGGCATCTGGTACCTGCGCATCGTTCGCTTCGGGTACCCGCACACCGTTCGCCCCAACATCACCTACGGCATGAGCGACGCTCGCGCGGCCTTCTTCCCGGCGTATCCGATGCTCGTTCGGCTGGTCGATCGCATCCTGCCCGGTGGCGACACCATCGCCGCGCTCTTCACCAACTTCGTGCTCGGTGCCGCGGCCATCCTGATCGCCGGCCTCCTCGCGCGCGAGCTGTTCGGGGTGCGCGTCAGCGAACGCACGATGGTGCTGATGGCGTTGTTCCCCGGCAGCTTCGTGCTGTCGTTCGCCTACACCGAGGCGTTGCTCATCACCCTGGCCGGCGGCTGCCTGTGGTTCCTGCTCAAGCGCCAGTGGTTGCTGGCCGGGGTGCTGGCAGCCATCGGCACTGCCACTCGCCCGAATGGCATCGCGCTGGTCGCGGCCTGCGCGGTTGCGTCGTACTTCGCCATCCGCGAGCGACGCGAGTGGCGTTCGCTCATCGCTCCCCTGCTCTCCCCGCTGGGCTTCATCGGGTTCATGCTGTGGCTGGATGCCCACACCGGCGAGCGCCGGGTGTGGTTCCGCGTGCAGACCGAGGCATGGGGGGAAGGCACCAGCTTCGGCCTCACCGCCATCCGGCGCACGATCAAGGCCTTCAGCCACCCCCTCACCTCGCCCACCAACACCATCACCGCCGTCAGCGTCGTCACGTTGGTGCTGCTGCTGTGGTTCCTGCGCACGCATCGCCTGCCGGCGGCCTTCAACGCCTACGTCGCGGTCGTGGTGCTGCTGATGCTGCTGCCCAGCACCGTCACCGCCCGCCCCCGATTCATCTACACCGCGTTCCCGATGTTCATCGCCGCCGCCGTGTGGTTCGAGCGTGACAAGCGCGATTGGTGGCCGTACGTCATCGGCGCCTGTTCTGCAGGCCTCGTCGGGTTGACGGCGCTCTACGGGGTGCTGGGGGCCATTCCGTGAGCCACGGGCAACTCACGGCGCGCACCTCGCGCTACACCGTGGGCTTGCTCGCCGCCATCGCCTACCTACCGGCGCTGCTCACCAAGCCCGGGCGCATGCCCGCCGACACCAAGCTGTTCCTGTACCTGAACCCTGGCCGCCTGATCAGCGACGCGCCGTACACCTGGGACACCCGCCAGTTCGGCGGGTGGGTGCCGCACCAGACCATCGCCTACCTGTGGCCGCAAGGCCCGTGGTACTGGGTGTTCGACACGCTCGGCGTTCCCGACTGGGTGGCGCACCGGCTGTGGATCGGCACATTGCTGTTCCTTGCGGCACTCGGTGTGTACTGGGCGGCGCGGTTGCTGGGCATGCCCAAGAGCGGCGCGGTGGTGGCCGCTGTCGTGTACATGCTGTCGCCATACCTCCTGCCCTACGTGTCGCGCACCAGCGCGATGTTGCTGCCGTGGGCCGCGCTCGGCTGGTTGGTCGGTCTCACCATCAGATCGGTCACCAGCCATCACCGGTGGCGTCACCCAGCGCTCGCGGCACTGGTGCTGCTGTCGTGCAGCGCGGTCAACGCGACGGCCGTGCTGATGATCGCCCCGGCCCCCATCCTGTGGCTGCTGCATGCCACGTTGCAGCGCACGGTCGCATGGAGGAGAGCGCTCGGCGCTGCGCTGCGCATCGGCGGGCTGGGCATCGCCGTCTCGCTGTGGTGGATCGCGATGTTGCGGGCGCAGGGCCTCTACGGCGCCGACGTGCTGGCCTACAGCGAGAGCCTGCAGGCCACCTCCCTCACCTCTGCCTCCACCGAGACGCTGCGCGGCATGGGGTACTGGCTGTTCTACGTGCGCGATCCGTACGCGTTCACCACCACCGCATCGCAGACGTACATGGAGTCCGGACGAGCGATCGCCATCAGCTTCGCGGTGCTGCTCATCGGCGTCGCCGGTGTGGGGCTCACGCGCTGGGCGCAACGCCGCTATGCGGCGCTGCTGGTGCTGGCCGGCGTCGTGCTGGCGGTGGGGGTGCACCCCATCGACGACGCATCACCGCTGATGTCGCCGCTGGCCGAGAACTCGCGCAGCTCGCTCGCGCTCGCCATCCGCAGCAGCACCCGGGCACTGCCACTGTCCAACTTCGGCCTCGCGCTGGGGGCCGGCGCACTGGTGGCCGCACTGGCCGCCACCCGGTGGCGGTGGCGAGCCTTCGCCCCGGCGCTGGTGGTGGTGCTCGCCATCGTCAACCTGCCCGCGCTGTTCGATGGCAACTTGGTCGACCCTGCCCTCGAGCGCGACCAGACACCGCCGTCGGCATGGTTGCAGGCGGCCGACGACCTCTCCGCCTCGTCGACCGAGCACCGCGTGCTGCAACTGCCCGGCTCCGAGTTCGGGGCGTTCCGCTGGGGCTACACCGTCGACCCCCCCTTGCCCGGGCTGACCACCAAGCCGTTGGTGACCCGCGACCTGCTGCCCCTCGGCTCCCCCGGCGCGATGGACCTGCTGTACTCGCTCGACGACCGGATGCAGGCGCACACGTTGGATCCGGAGGCCATCGCGGTGGTTGCTCGCTACTTGGGCGCCGACACCATCTGGGCCGCCAACGACCTGGCCTTCGATCGCTTCCGCACACCACGCCCGGAGGAGATCTCGGCGCTGTTCCGCCGGCAGCCGACCGGCTTGGGCGCGCCGGTGGCCTACGGCACGGCGGTGCCCAACTCGCCCGACATCCCAATGGTCGACGAGACCGCGCTCAGCAACGCCGAGCTGGGCACGCCGCTCGCTCCGGTGGAGCTGGTGCCGGTGACCGACCCGGTGGCCATCGTGCGCGCCGGCGACCGCGTCGTCGTGCTGGTGGGCAGCGGCGACGGCGTGGTCGATGCCGCTGCCGCCGGCCTGCTGCAGGGCGACGAGGCGTTGCGCTACGCCGCCGATCTCACCACCGACGAGCAGGTGCGCGATGCGGCCGTCATCATCACCGACTCCAACCGCGACCGAGCGCACCACTGGCGCAGCTCGCAGGACGTCGCCGGCTTCACCGAGTCAGGCGGCGACGGCAGCGACGCGCTGCGCATCGACGAGGGCGATCAACGCCTGCCCGTGTTCGGCCCGGTGCCACGTGCCGACGATCAGACGATTGCCACGCTCGACGGCGGGTTGGTGGTGCGAGCCAGCGGGTACGGCGAGCCGTTTGCGTATCGCCCCGAGCAACGCCCGGCGATGGCTGTCGACGGCGACGTCACCACCGCCTGGGTGGTGGCCGACCGGGCAGATCCGATCGGTCACTTCCTGACGGTGTCCACCACCGATGGCACGCTGCAGCTGCTGCAGCCGCAGGGCACCGGCGCCAACCGGATGATCACGTCGGTGCGCATCACCGCGCCCAGCCGCAGCACCCCGATCGACGTCGTGCTCGGCCCCGAGTCACTCACCGGCGGTGGCCAGCGCGTCGCGGTCGACGCCGGCGCTTCGCTCACCATCACCATCACCGGCATCGGCCCACGCGAGGGTGGCACCGACACCGGGCCGTCGGCCGTCGGTTTCGCCGAGCTCGGCATCGGCACACACCCGGAAGTGGTGCGCGTGCCAGTCACCGCAGTCGCTGCAGCCGACGATGCACCCACCGCAGTGGTGCTCACCCGGCTGCGAGTGGACCCGCGCAACCGCTGGCGCGACGACCCCGAGGCCACGCTGCAGCGCGAGTTCTCGCTCGCGGGCGCCCACCGGTTCGATGTCACCGTTGCACTGCAGCGCAACGACCGGGCCCCCGATGCGGTGCTCGACCGGCAGCAGGGCGCGAGCGGCGCCACCGCCGATCGGCGGCTCACCGGCGTGCCGGCCGCCCGCGGCCGCTTCGCGGCAGACAACGACACGACCACCGCCTGGACATCGCCGTTTGTCGACGTGGTCGGCTCGACGCTGACGGTGCCGCTGAACGGCGCCCCGCTCACCACCTTCGACCTGGTGCAGACGATCGATGCCCAGCACTCGCTGATCACCGCTGTTCGCATCGCCGGTGGCGGCGCCACCGTCGACCTCGCGGTGCCCGCTCCCGACGCCGAGGGCCGCAGCACGCTGGCGCTCCCGGCGCCCGTCGCCGGCGAGCAGTTCACGCTCACCGTCACCGGCATCGCCGCCTCCACCACCATCGACCGCCGGTTCGGCGAGCCCACCACGCTGCCGGTCGCCATTCGCGAGCTGGTCTCACCGGCGATCGCGCCGCCGGTGATGGCCGCCGCCGGCGACGACAGGTGCGACGCCACCCTGTTGCAGATCGACGAGCTGCCCGTCGGGCTGTTGCTCACGACCCAGGCCCAGGCCGACATCGCCGCCGGTCGCCCTGCTCGGGTGACCACGTGCGAGCCGCTCTCCCTCACCGCCGGCACTCACCGGGTGAGCACCGCCAACGGCCTGACGGCGGGCGTCGACGTGAATCAGCTCGTGCTCGACGACGGCGTGTCGGCGGCCGCCCGCACGCCGGCTCCGCAGGTCACCGTCGAGCGCACTCGCACCACCCGCACCGCCACCGTCGCTGCATGCCCCACCGGCTGCTGGTTGATCATGGGCGAAGGCTTCAACACCGGCTGGTCGGCGAGCATCGACGACACGCAGCTGCCGCCACCGCAGCAGGTCGCCGGTGGCTTCAACGGATGGTGGCTGGCGCCCACCGACAACCCCACCACCGTGCAGATCGAGTGGCAGGCCCAGCCGCCGGTCACGTACGCACTCATCGTCTCGGCCCTTGCAGTACTGGGCTGCATCGCACTGGCCGTCGGTCGCCGCCGTCGCTGGACGTCGTTCGCGCCACCGACCTGGGTGGCGACACCACCGAGGCTCGATCGGTCGCTGTGGTCTCCGGTTGCGTGGCCACAGGCGGTTGCCAGCGGCGTGGTGCTGGTCGGGCTCACCGGGCTGCTGGTCTCGCCGCAGATGGCAGCGGTGTCACTGGTCCCGGCGTTGGCCATGATCGCGTTCCGACGGCCGGCCATCGCCGGCGCCACGGCGCTGCTGCTGGTGGTCGCCATCGGTGCTCGCATCACGCAGCGCCAACTTGCGGAGCGCTTCGTCGCCAATGCCGGCTGGCCCGGCCTGTGGGAGAAGCTGCACGGGCCCGGGCTGCTGGTGGTGACGCTGCTGGTGGCTGCCAGCCTGCTCGACCGCGCACCGCCCGCAACGAGCACGCATCAACCCGCCGACGGCCGCAACGCGGTCTGAACGAGCCAGGCGCCCAGGAACTCGCCGGCCAGTTCCTTCGCGGACTGCTCGGTGAGGTGGGTGCCGTCGGGCCGCCAACTCCGATCGGCGCCATGGCCGGTGAGCGTGAACCACGCGTCGAGCTCGTTGACGTTCACCGCCGCACCCGCCGCTGCCGCCACTTCCCGGATCACGTCGTGCTGCACCCAGTTGCGCGGGTCCTCGCTCATCTCCGGCGGATCCCACACCCCGGCAGGAATCGGCGGGTTCACCCACACCAGGTGCGGCACTCCTGCCGCCAGCACGGAGTCGGTGACTGCGCCGTACGCGGCCACCATGCGAGCACGGTAACGAGGATCTGCGGGGGTGAGCACGCCCTCGGCGGCGTCCCACTGCCGGTTGGCGATGTCGTTGACGGTGCTCATCAGCACCACCACGTCTGGCTGCAGGGCGGCAATGTGCTCGAGCATCTCCTGCTGCACCACCACCCGCGACTGCGCCACGAACGAGGCCGCCTCGAAGCTGGTGATGGTGCCATCGAGGATGAACCCACACCCCTGGCAGTACAGCACATCGACTTGCGCGTGCTGCGGGTGGTCGCCCGCCCACGCGGCCAAACCCTGCCCCAGGTAGAACGCAGTCGAGTCGCCGACCACCATGATGCGAACCGGCCGGTTGGGCGCTGGCGGCAGCACCGCACCCGACGACGTCTTCACCGGCCCCGCCGCGGCCACAGCCACTGCACCGTCGACGGCAACCGAGCTCGTCGCCGCCTGCAACGGCACCGGCGGCGCGTCGATGTCGATCGCTGCCGCATCGAGCACCTCACGGTCGGGCTCGAGGAACCCGCGGGTGGCGGGCATCACGGCGATGACGAGCAGCGCCACCGCCATCGTCGCTCCCGCCACCACGTAGGTTCGCCCTGGCGCCCAGTGGCAACGGCGGATCGGCTGCTCGAGCGCGTAGAACGACACCACCGACACCGCCAGCGTGACGCCCGCGGCCACCGCGAACCCCCCGGGCCGTGCCAGCTGCCACCCGTGCTGGCGCAGCAGCAGGAAGACGGGCCAGTGATACAGGTACACGCCGTAGCTGATGGTGCCCAACCACACCACCGGCCGCAGCGACAAGGTGCTGCGCACCGCACCGGGCACCTGCAGCGACAGCACCAACGCCACCGACACCAGCGCCAAGGGTGTCATCCACCCTGTGTACGCCGGCCCCGAGCCGGCAGGCAGCAGCACCGCCAACGCCACCACCGCACCCAGCGCCGGCGGCGCGAGGTAGCGAGCGCGGGCAGGCACCCGCCCGCCGTTCACCAACCATGCAGCGGCGGTGGCGCCGACCAGCATCTCGCCCAGCCTGGCGGGCGTGGCCCAGTACGCCGCATCGGGCCCGGCAACGACGGCAATCGCCGGTGCCACCAGCGCACACAGCGCGGTGAGCAGCGCGAACGGTCGCAGCACGGGCCGGCCAGCACGCCTCGCCCGCCGAGCGAGCGCCACGGCCACCACCGGCCACAACAGGTAGAACTGCTCCTCGATGGCCAGCGACCAGTAGTGCGCGACCGGCGACACGAGCGCGGCCGATTGTGCGAACAATGCGCTGTAGCTGGAGCTCCCTGCCAGCTGCACCCAGTTGGACACCTGGGCCACGGCACCACGCATCTGGGCGGAGAAGCCGGCGACCAGCTGGAACTCGCCGAGCGCTCGCGCGGCCAGCACCGCCAGCACGCAGGCGGTGCTGGCGGGCAGCAGCCGGCGCAGCCGTCGTGCGTAGAACCTGCGCAGCGACACGGTGCCACCGGCCTGGAGCTCGGTGAGCAACAGCATCGTGATGAGGAACCCGGAGAGGGTGAAGAACACCGACACACCGAAGTAGCCACCGTGCATCCAACCGAAGCCCGCGTGGAAGCACAGCACCAGCGCGATCGCCAGTGCTCGGATGCCGTCGAGCGCCGGCTGGTGCGCCAGCGAGCGAGCTGGTGTGTCGGTGCTGCTGGTCACCACTACTCGGTGTGCAACGTGGGATACGCGTGCACAGCATCGAGGGTCTCCTCGGCATCGCTCTGCGCGAGCAGCTGCAGCACCACGGCCGCCACGTACATGCCCAATCCGGTGAGGAGTGCCTGGTTGAAGCCCACCGCCATCGAGAGGATGGTGGTGACCGACGAGCCGATGACCGAGAAGAAGCCGTTGACCGCCCAGCACCAGGCCACGAGGCGGCCACGCACCGCCTCGTCGCTGCCCGAGGCCTCGACAGCGGCATCGATGCCGGTGGGCAGGAACACCCCCAGCAACAGGCCCACGGGGAACAGCAGCGCCACCACCACGACGATGCGCGCCCACTGCGGCCATGCCAGCGCGGTATCGGTGATGGAGTCGACGACCGAGATGTACAACAGGCTGAGCACCACCAGCGAGCCGACCACCGCCGGCAGGCCCGCCACCGGCCAACGCTTGACCACCCCGGAGAATCGTGCCCCCACCGCGGTGGCGATGAGCAGCGTGAACAGCGAGACCGACAGCGACAGCGTCGGGAACCCGAGCAACAGCGCGAAGCGTTGGATCATCGAGATCTCGATCAGCATGAAGCCCAGCCCGAGCGCGGCGAAGTACCCGAACAGGCGTGCTCGGCCGCGCACCTTCACCGCCTGACCACGACGCCGGGTGAGGCCGAACGGCAACCACAGGAAGAGTGCCGCAACCACGGTGGACACACCCACCAGCACCACCAGCAGGCGTTCACCGATGGCGATGTCGTTGTCCTCGAAGTCGCGCGACCAATCGGTGATCACGGTGCCGAAGTCGGTGAAGTGCCAGAAGAACGGCCGGTCGTCGTCGATGGCGCCGATCTCGAACGGATAGTCGTCGACGATCGCCTCGACCTGCGCATCGTCGAGCGTGATCAGGTCGGACGTGACGCCGTCGGCCCGCACCGCGTTGGGCAGGTACTTGGCCTCCGACTTGGGGAGGCCCTGCAGCGCACCATCGATGCGCCCCACCGCGTCGGGGTCGACCGGGGATGCGAAGAGCATGATGGTGCTCACCTTCTCCAGGTCGTCCTCGCCGGTGTCGATGATGAGGCCGACGTGCTGGTCGAACGCGTCGACACGGTCGTCCATGGCCGCCCGCGCGGTGACGAGGTAGCGAGCCGTGCGCGTGGGACGGCGATCGAACGCGAAGTCGCCGAACTGCGCCACCACGGCTCCCTGCGGGGTGAGGTGGTCGAACGCCGTCTCGATCATCTCGCGGGTGTACAGGTAGCTCTCCGACAGCACGAACGCGCCGGCAGTGGCGGCGTTGGAAGCCGCGTAGCTGTCGGGCGCGACGAACCAGATGAGGTCGTACTCCGTGTCGGATCGCGCCAGGAAGGTGCGACCGTCGCCTTGCACGTAGTTGACGCGCGGGTCGTCGACGACGTGCCCCGAGTAGTCGGCGAACGTGTTGCGCAGCATGTTGACCGTGACCGGGTTCAGCTCCACGGCGTCGACGTGGCCGGCGCCATAGGTGAGCGAGGCCATGATCTCGTTACCCCCCGCAGCGCCGATGATGAGCACCGACGGCGCGTCGTTCGCCAGCGCGGCGAAGGGCACCTGGCGGATGTCGGTGTCGAACCGGGAAGTGGTCGCCGGGGTGCCGTCGTAGCGCCAGATGGACGAACCCCACAGGCCGTCGTGGTGCAGCACCTTCAGGTCGCCCAGATCCACTGCGTCGACACGGAACACAGCGCCCCAGTCGCCGGCCGCCACCGTGTCGGTGTCCTTCAGGGTCTTGGTGGCGTCGGTGCGCACCTCCAATTGCCCACATGCCAGCGCGAGCAGCGCGACGGCCGCGACCGACACTGCGGTGGCGACCCACTGGCGACCTTCGGCCAGCACCATGCCGAGGCCCAGCAACGCCAGCAGCACGAGCGAACCGAGGATCATCGCCGGCGGCCCGATCGTGGACTCCAACGGCACGGCCACGAGGCAGCCGGCCGCCGCACCGGCAAGATCCCAGAAGTACAGCCGCCGCATGTGCGCCGCTTGGTTGACCACCAGCGAGGCGAACAGCACACCGACGGCGAAGAACACCCCGGTGATGGACACCGACAACACCAACAGCAGCACCAGCTGCCACAGTGCCTGCCGCAAGGAACCGGTCCAGATGAGGTTGACGTCGGTTGCCAGCCGGGCCACCACCGCGTAACCCACCACGCCCGCCACGGCCGCCAGTGGGGCGATGCGTTGCACCAGGCGCACGGTGTCGACCGAGCGCAACCGGTTGGAGAGCGACGTGAACGCACTGGCAGCGCCCAGCCCCAACAATGCCAAGCCGATGACGAAGTACGTGTAGTAGTAGAAGAGCTTGAACGAGATGACGCGCGTGTAGGCGATCTCCAGCGTCAGGCTGACGAACCCGATGACGAACGCCGTCACCAAGCGCAGCACGACGGCGCGCCTCCTGGAAAAGCTGGGCGCTGACATCATGAACTGGTTCCTCTGGGCCTCACGGCTGGTCACGGTAGCCGCGCGCACCCCTGCCGGCAGCGACGGCAACGGCGGCCAGCAGCACCACGGTGGGTTCCGCGCTCGAGCGAATGCGATGGCCGCCGTAGAACAGCACCGTCGTGCACAGCACCAACAGCACTGGCAGCAGCAGCAACCAACGGTCGCGGCGGCGAACGAGCCGAGCGCCGAGCACCGCCGCGGCCGCCAGCAACCAGAACGAGACCACGCCCGCCCACGCGGCCCAACGCGGCCGCTCCTCACCCACGTCCTGATGGACGAGGTCGCGCAAACCGTACAGATCGAGCGTGCGCCCCACTCTGGCCAAGACGACGCCGGGTACATCGCTGAGGTGGTCGCGCACGTAGTGCACTGCCAACGATCGTTGCCGGGCCGACCGCACGCTGGGCTCCTCGTCGGGCGAGTAGTCGGGGTCGGCGACCACGCAGAGCACCGTCCAGCCACCCATCGTCGCCCCGCGATAGCTGTCGGCACAGTTGGCGCCCAGCCAGGTGGTGCCGTCGTTGGTGGTGAGCAGCACCGGCTTCTCGAAGCGGGCCAGGTTGAACGCCACCCACGGCAGCAGCACCGCCGCGGCAACCAGGGCCACCGGCAGCACCGCACGCAAGCGGGCGTCGCCACGGCGGCGGCGTGCGATCACCAACCACAGCAGCACCAGCGGAATCAGCAGCACCAGCTCGCTGCGGGCGAGCGCACCGAGACCGAGCGCCACACCCAGTGCCACCTGCGACCGTCGGTCGTCGCGCTCGACGGTGTCGAGTGCGAACCACAGCACGCATGCGACCAGCAGCATGCTGACGCTCTCCGACATCACCAAGCCGTCGTTCATCCACAACGTGGGCGCGACGGCAGCGATGGCGGCAGCGGCAACGCCCACCCGCCGGCCCCCCAACCGTGTGCCCAGCCGACCCAACAGCCACACCAGCGTGATCCCACACGCGACGGTGACCATCCGTTGCCACCGCACGAAGTCGTCGCCCCAGCTGAACGGCGCCATCAGCAGCGATGTCAGCGGGCCGTGCTCTGCCCCCGGCTGGTCGACGAACAGCTCCCGGAACAGGCGGCCATGGGCCAGCTGGTACGCCTGCCCGCTGTAGTAGTACGAATCGTTCAGCCGTAGCGGCTGGTTCCACTTGGTGAGCAGGTAGCCGATGCGGATGGCCGCGCCGGCCAGCACCGCAGCCCGCACGGCGCGGCCATGGCTCGGAGTGGTGGCCTCGACCGGCATGCAAGGCACACGGTAGCGCCACCGTGTTGCAGCGGACCGCACGGGCATGGGCGGCTCGACGGTGCCACGGCACTAGCCTTTCCCGCCGAAAGGGGTGCTGTCGTGAAGGTCGGCGTGCTGGTGGTGGCGTACAACGCAGAGACGACGTTGGCACGCGTGCTCGACCGCATCCCCGATGCGACGCAGCTGCGGCTCGCCGAGGTGCTCGTGCACGACGACCACTCCACCGACGACACCCACGGCGTCGCGCAGCAGTACGAAGGCAGCAACCCACGCTTCCACCTCACCGTCGTTCGGCACCCGCAGAACCTCGGGTACGGCGGCAACCAGAAGGCCGGGTACACCTACGCGATCAACCACGGATGGGATGTCGTGGTGCTGCTGCACGGCGACGGCCAGTACGCGCCGGAGATCATGGGCGACATCATCGACCCCATCGTCAACGGCGAGGCCGATGCCGTGTTCGGCTCGCGCATGATGCACCGCGGCGAAGCACGCAAGGGCGGAATGCCGCTGTACAAGTACGTGGGCAATCGCATCCTCACCACCACTCAGAACACGCTCACCGGGCTCAAGCTCAGCGAGTGGCACTCCGGCTACCGGGCCTACCGGGTGAGCGCTCTCGCGCAACTGCCGTTCGTGGGCAACTCCGACGGGTTCGACTTCGACACCGAGATCATCCTGCAACTGGCCGACGCGAAGATGAAGATCGTGGAAGTGCCCATTCCCACGTACTACGGCGACGAGATCTGCCACGTCAACGGGCTGGAGTACGCCAAGGACGTCGTGATCGACACGGTTCGCTATCGCCTGGGTCGCTCCGGCTTCGGCAGCGGGCACCTCGGGCACGTGGCCGAGCCATACGCGTTCAAGCCCTCTCCGTACAGCTCGCACGGGCGCATCCTGCAGATGCTGCAGGGCCGCTCGCCGATGCGCATCCTCGACGTCGGGTGCGGCCCCGGCTGGCTCGCCAAGGCGCTCACCGACGCCGGACACACGGTGGTGGGTGTCGACATCGCCGCCGCCGAGGGCGTGACCCAGCGGATGAGCCGGTTCGTGCGCGCCGACCTCGCCGACGGCATCCCCGACGATGTCGGTGGCGACTTCGACCTGGTGTTGGCCGCCGACATCATCGAGCACCTGCCGAATCCGGCTCGCCTGCTCAGCGACATGGCCGGCCGTGTGCGCCCGCTGGGCTCCATCATCGCCAGCGTGCCCAACATCAGCCACTGGTACCCGCGATTCCGCATCACCGCCGGCCGCTTCGACTACGACCAACGCGGTGTGCTCGACGAAACGCACCTGCGCTTCTTCACCCGCCGCCGCTTCCTGCGCGTGGCCGAGGAAGCCGGCCTGGAAGAGGTGTCGTTCCGCCACACCGGGCTGCCGCTCGATGCACTCGGCCTCAGCGGCTCGACGGTCGTCACGGGCACCATCGGCCGCGCCGACCGCTTGCTGGTCAGCGTGTGGCCGACGATGTTCGCCTACCAGTTCGTCTACGAGTTCACGCCGTGGCGAGGTGGCGCTCTGCGCAGCGACATGCCGCAATGACCCACGCGTCGTCACGCGCGGCACCAACCGCATCACCCACCAGCGCGCTCGACCGCTACGAGCCATCGCTCGACGGCATGCGCGGCATCTGCATCGCTGCCGTCGTCGGCTACCACGGTTGTGCCCAAGCGGGTCTCACCGGCTGGGTTCGAGGCGGGTTCATCGGCGTCTCGGTGTTCTTCACGCTCAGCGGCTTCCTCATCACGTCGCTGCTGCTGCGCGAGCACTCGAGCACCGGGCGCATCCACCTGTCCCTGTTCTGGGCCCGGCGCATCCGCCGCCTGTGGCCAGCGGCGGGTGCCGTCGTGCTCGCCGTCGTGCTCCTCAGCATCTCCGGGCCGCTCGCGGCACAACGTTCCGACGCGATCGCCGCCACGTGGAACGTCACCAACTGGCACGTCATCGCCGGTGGCGAGAGCAAGCTGCTGCAAACCATCGTCGGTCCGTTGGGGCCCACCTGGTCGCTGGCGGTCGAGGAGCAGTTCTACATCCTGCTCGCCCTGCTGCTCGTGGTGGTCGCTCGTGCCTCGCGGCCACCGCTCGTGCTGGGCGTCGTCGCCGTTCTCGGCGTGGTGCTGCCGGCGGCGCTGTCCAACGTGGTCACCGACTGGCAGCCGTCGCTGGAGTTCAACACGCTGCTGCGCATGCCGGAGCTGTTCGTCGGCGTGCTGCTCGCGTTGTGGCAGCGCAGCGATCGCTGGCAGTTGCGCGGCCCTGCCCAGGGTGACCGTGCCGCCGGCACCGGGCTGCTGCTCCTGCTCGGGTTGTTCCTCTTCGTCGACTACACACCGCCGTGGCTGTTGCGCGGCGGCTACTCGCTGGTCGCGTTGGTCGCCGCTGCCACCATCGTCGGTCTGCTGCAGCACGGCCGGGTCGCCGCCCTGCTGGCGCGGGGCCCGCTGCGCTGGTTGGGCACCGTCAGCTACTCGCTGTACCTGGTGCACTGGCCGGTGATGTCGGTGCTCACCCGCGACCGCACCGGCCTCGATGGGCCCCTGTTGCTGGTGCTGCTGGTCGCCGTCTCGCTGGCAGTCGGCTGGGCGCTGCACGCGCTGGTCGAGCGGCCGGTGCGCCGGTTGCGCACACCGACCACGCCCACCATCGTCGCCGGCTTCGCGGGCGGCGCGCTGCTCACCGTGCTGAGCCTGGTGGTGCTGTGATCACCACCGCCGCCCGTCGCGTGTGGGTCTGGCACCGCACGCCGGAGTCGCTGTGGTCGCGCCGCATCACGCTGGCGGCAACCATCGTCTTCCTGCTGGTGGTCAGCCGCTGGCGGCCATGGGACCTGTTCGACCGAGGCGGCTTCAGCACCGACTTCTACGACGCCCAGGCCCACGCCTTCCTGCGCGGGCGTCTCGACGTGCCTGCGCACATCCCCGGGCCGGAGGGCTTCCTGATCGACGGGAAGACGTACCTCTACTACGGCCCCACGCTGGCTGTACTGCGCCTACCCTTCGCGCTCTTCGGGCATTGGGCCGATGGCCGTCTCTCGGCGGTGTCGATGGTGGCCGCCTTCTTCGTTGCCTGCACCACCACCTTCCACCTTGCTCGTCGCGTCGCCTCGTTGCTCGGTGGCGGCTCACCTCGCCGGTACGCAGTGCTCGTCGCCGCGGTTGCCTGCTCGCCGGCGCTCAGCCTGGCGGGCTGGAACAGCGTCTACGACGAGACCGAGCTGTGGGCGTTCGCCCTCTTCCTCCTCACCGCCACCGCTGCGTTGCGGATGTGGGCAGCGCCCGGCCGCCACACCTTCCTCGTGGCCGTCGCGCTGGCGACAGCGACGGTGCTCACCCGATCGAGCGTCGGCATCGGCGCGCTCGCAGCGGTGGGGTTCACCGGCGCCCTGCTGTGGCGCCGCCACCGCCGCGTCGCGGTGGCGGCCGGTGCCGGCGCTGTCGGCGGGCTGCTGCTCAACGTGGCCGTCAACCTCGCCAAGTTCGGCACCTTGCTCGACCTGCCGGCGGACCGACAGCTGCTCAGCCTGCAGAACCCTGCCCGCGCCGCATGGTTCGCCGGCAACGACGGCAGCTTCTTCAGCCTCCGCTTCCTGCCCACCACCGTGGTGCACTACCTGCGGCCCGACACCGTGCGGTTCGAGCGACTGCTGCCATTCGTGCGCTTCGGGCCACTCGCCACCGAACACGGCTCGTACCCACTGGAGGGCAACACGCCCGCTTCGTCGCTGCCGACCTCGGCCACGCTGCTCTTCCTCCTCGCGATCCTCGGGGTGTGGGTGATCGTTCGTCGCCGATCGTGGCCGCTGGCGGCCGTGCTCGCAGGTGCTCTCGCCGGCGCGGCCCCCACCTTCCTCATCGGCTTCGTCGCCAACCGCTACCTCACCGACATGTTGCCGGCGCTGGTGGTTCCGGCAGCCGCGGCGGTGGCCACGGTGGCCCTGCCGGCCGGTGCAGCCGGCCGCGGGGTTCGCTGGCTGGTCACCGTGCTCGTGGTGTGGGGCACCTGGGTCAACGTGGCACTGGCCGTGTGGACGCAGAACCTGAAGCAGCCCGGGTTCACCGAGATGCGTTACCGCGTCGACGACGCGATCTTCGGCGGCCCGCCACCATCGGTGATCGATCTGCTGCCGGCGAGCAGCGCACCCCGCGACGGCATCGTCGCGATCGACGGCGAGTGTGCCGGGTTGTACATCGCCGAGCAAACGCGGTGGGTGCCGTTGGAGCTGGCCGAAGGCGAGCGCCGGCTGCGGGGCACGATCGAGTCGACAGACACCCCCGTCATCGTCTCGGCGCCCGAAGGCGACGTGCACATCACGTTCGCCGATGGCGCAGCCACGGCCAGCTACACACCTGTCGACGGCGAGCCGGCGATCGGTGTCGCGGTTTCCCTGGGCGATCTGCCGGCCCTCGTCGACATCACCTCCGACCCGATCAGCGGTGGCCTGCGCGTGCAGGTGGCCGGCAGGCAGAGCCTGTTCGCCTTCGCTGCGCCCTCGCTCGCCCAGGCCACCATCACCGACAACCTGCGCCCGACCATCGCTGCCGACGGCAACACGCCGCTGTGCGACTTCCTGCAGTCGCGACGAGGAGGCGGCAGTAGCTTGGGCGCCCGTGGATCTGCGTGAACGACCCGACGGCGACAACCGGCACCCATGGGAGATCAGTCGCGCTCGCTTCTTCCGACGGCTGATCCACCGCCACGTGCAGCCGGCACCCACCTCGGTGCTCGACATCGGTTCCGGCGACAGCTGGTTCGCCACCGAGTTGCTGGCCGAGCTGCCCACCACCTCGCAGATCGTCTGCTGGGACGCGAACTACACCCTCGACGACCTCACCGAAACCATCGACCCCCGGTTGCTGCGTACGGCGCAACCGCCCAGCCAGCAGTACCCCTTGGTGCTCGCGCTCGATGTGCTGGAGCACGTGCAGGACGACGCCGAGTTCGTTGCCGGCTCCATCGCTCAGCGGGTACAGCCGGGCGGGCTGCTCATCGCCAGCGTGCCGGCTCACCAATGGCTGTTCACCAGCCACGACCAGGCGCTGGGCCACTACCGGCGACACACTCACGCCACGCTGCGCGCACTGCTGGCACCGTCGTTCACCGTCGTGCAACAGGGCTCTCTTTTCCTGTCGCTGGTGCCCCCTCGCGCCGCGCAGCGGCTGCTCGAACGAGTCCGGCCGCCACGCGAGGCGCCGTCGGTCGTCCACTCCGGTTGGAACCACGGCCCGATGCTCACCCGGGCCGTCGGCGGCGTGCTCGATGCCGACGCCCGCCTCGGTCTGGCTGCGGCTCGCCGGCGCCTGCCGTTCGCCGGGCTCAGCGTGTGGGCCGTGTGCCGTCGGGAGCACGAGTGATGGCGCCTTCGTCTCTGGGCGTTGCCATCGTGGTGCCCTGCTACAACGAAGCAGCGCGGTTGCGCATCGCTGCGCTCAGCGAGCTGGCGCGGGTGGCGGGTTGCGACGTGGTCGCAGTCGACGACGGCTCCACCGACGCCACCGCCGCACTGCTGGCCGAGGCCGCGGCTGCTGACGCTCGCGTGCACGTCGTGCAGCGGCCACGCAACCGCGGCAAGGGCGAGGCGGTCCGCCAGGGGCTGCTCTGGTCGCTCGCCGCCGGTTACGACGTGGTCGGCTTCTGCGACGCAGACTTCGCCACCCCCGCAACAGAAGTCGCCCGCCTCATCGACGCCTGTCACCAGGGCCACGTCGTTGCGCTCGGTTCGCGAGTCGGCCTGCTCGGCCACCAGATCGAGCGATCCCTGCCACGGCACTACACAGGGCGCGTGTTCGGCACTCTCAGCAGCGTGGTGCTGGGCTTCCAGGTCTACGACACGCAGTGCGGCGCCAAGGTGTTCCGCGGTGGTCCCGCGCTGCAGGCGGCGCTCGACGACCCGTTTGCCAGCCGCTGGGCATTCGACGTGGAGCTGCTCGGCCGGCTGGCGCACCAGCACCGCGGCACCGCCGACTTCCTGGAGGTGCCGCTGCAACAGTGGCACGACGTGGCCGGTTCGAAGCTCTCCCTGGCTGCCTCACTGCGTGCCACCGCCGATCTGGCCCGCATCCGGCGGGCGCTCGCTCGCCATCGGCGTGTCACCCCAGCGGCATGAGCACCACCGCCACCATCAGCGACCGGCGCAAGGCCACCAGCGCTTCCAGCCGCTGAGGATTCTCCCCCGACGCCTGCAGCGTGTCGATCTCCTCGCGCTGTGCCGCGTCGAGCCCGTCGTCGAACGCCAGCACCTGAGCTGCTGGATCGATGTCGAGCGCCGCGTCGCGCTCCAGCACGCGCACGATCCAGCGCTCCTCACCCGACGCCCGGCGGCCTTCACCGAGCTGGCGGACGAAACCTTCGTCCACCACCGTCAGCGGCTGGCCGTTGTCGAGCAGCACGAACAGCACGGGGCCGCTGAACGGCTCGGCGAAGCGCAGGTTCGCAGTGTCGAACTGCGCCGGCTCGGCGAGTTGCACCTGCTCCAGCTGGTCGATCATCGACGAGATGACCGGCCGGTACTGCCGGAACGTGGCCGGCCCACCGTCGGTGAGGTGCGCCGGCAGGTTGATGATCACCAGCACCACGATCGCGCCCATCGCGACCCGGGCACGGAAGCGACTGACCCGCCAGCCGGCGGGCGCCAGCCTCGCCGCAGCAGCGGCGAGCGACCACCACAGCAGCGCACTGATCGGCCACAACCACCTCATCTGATGAGGCGCCAACCCGAGCGGGCCGAGTGGCATCACCAGCATCGTGCCCAACGCACCGATCACGGCCACCACGACGACGAGCAGCAGATGCGCCAGTGCGCGGTCGCCGGCGCGGCGCAGCAGCAGCACACACCAGAGGGCAACTGCGAGCACGGCAGCGAGTGCAACGAACGACAGCGCCAGCGGCGGCCACGCGGCCACGTGCACCAAGCCATCCTCCGAGCGAGGCGTGATCGGTATCGAGTCCTGGAACGACGGCCGCAGGAACCACGGCGGAATCGCCACGATGTGTGCCACCAGCCGCACCCCGAGGCCGGCGCCGATGGTGTCGGAGGACGATGAACTGGCACCGGCGAGTCGGCTCAGGTTGCCCTCACCGGGGCCGAACAGCTGCTCGTACACGGGCTGCACCCAGCACAGCAATGCCACCGCGCCGGCGACCACCGCACCGCGACGCCACGGCGGCTGCCCGCCGGGAGCATCGCGCGCCAACCTCACCGACCGCCAGCACAGCAGCAGCGCGGCGGCGCCGACGAGCGCCACCACGTAGGTGAAGCTGAGGTGCGACTGCACGAGCAGGCTGGCCAACCCCACCATCCAGGCGACCGACCGCACGTGCCCGACCGCGCTGGCCGCAGCAGCGGCCAAGAAGGCGAGGAACGGCAGCAGCAGCACGTGCGGTTGCCACGGATCGACCAGCATCTCGCTGCCCATCGACCAGCTCAGCGACAGGCACGCGGCGGCCATCAGCAGCTCGCCGCGCCTGCCTGCCAGCAGTCGACCCTGGAACAGCGCAACGGCACACGCGGCACCGTTGATCGCAGCGACACCGATCACGGCACCAGCGCTGCCGCCGAGGAGCTTCACGAACGGGGCCAGCAGATCGAACAGCAGCGGGCCGGGGTTGTTGAGATCGGTACCCGCCGACAGTGACGCCGAGGTCCAGGTGCCCAGCCACGGGTGATCAGCCGTCAGCACGTCGGCGGCGCGCAGCTCGATCAACCCGTGGTCGCCGATGGGCACCCACCCGGCGCGCCATGCGTGCAGCACGGCCACGAGCAAGGGTGCCAACGTCAGCGCCAGCAGCGCGGCGGTGGGCGTGCACCGCCGGCGCCCCCATGTGATCAGCGCGCTCATCAGAACGACCCGGGCGGCGCGATGAACACGGCCGTCTCCTCGCCCAGCACCAGCATGCGCGCGAGCTGGGCCTCGACCCCATCGGGAAGTCGTGGGTCGAGCCGGGCAAGCATCAGGTTGGTGTCGACCAGCGCGACCACGTCGGCGAGGCCCGCACGCTGCAGCTCGTCGATCGCCTGCTCGCGCAGCAGTGCAAACTCGGCCAGCTGTGCGGCGTTGCGCGGCTCGTAGTAGGCAACCTCCACCACGCCCGGCCGTGTGCGCCAGTCGGCCACGTTGACGCCGGTCACCAGCGCCACCTCGGCGGTGGCCTGCGACGGGTCGATGATGCGCTGCGGCGTGACCGGTACCCGGAAGGTGTTGTACGCGCGGGCGGTGAAGCCACGCCGTTCCAGCTCGTTGATCAGGCCGTAACCCTGCGATCCGAAGAAGTAGGCATCGTCCCAGATGACGGCGTACACACCGTCGGGGCCGGTGGCAGCACCTTCGCCGCTGCGCAAGGCATCGACCGTCGGGTCGACGAGTGCGTCGAGCCCGCGCGACAGGTGATCCTCCGGAGGGTCGACCATCATCGAGTCGCGCACGAAGACCACTCCTGCGAGCGCCAGCACGGCCATTGCAGCGCGACCGACCGGCAATCGGCGCCGCCCGGCGGCCTCCCACCAGGCGACGAACGTCCAGACCGATGCCGCGACGGCGATCAGTGCGATCGACCACGACCACAACGTGAGGTAGTACCAGACCTTGCCGAAGATGCGGGCGGTGGAGAAGAAGGCCATCGCCGTGCTGACGGCCACCACCGCGTGCAAGCGTCGGATCCGGCGATCGGTGAGCCGCAACGAGACGACCGCAGCGGCAACCCACAGCAGCAGCACCACGGCGCCCACGCCCCACCGTCCGCCGGCCAGATCGTCGAGGCTCTCGATCGAGTTGTCACCACGCCGCAGCGACGAGCTGACCACGTGCACGATGTCGAAGTGAGCCATCACGGTCTTCACGCCGACCGCGAGCCCCACCGGTGGCTCGGGCGGCGACAGGAAGTGCCGCCGCAGCATCGTGATGTTGCCGGGTGTCCGGCGGACCTGATCGACGAGCACGGGCAACCAGAGCACCGCGCCGAGCGCAACCGCCACCAGCACCGATGTGCGCGCCCTGCGCTCGATGGCCCGAGCGCGCCACCTACGCCAGCCGACGGCACCGAAGGCAACCACGCACAACGCCACGCACAGGGCCAGGTACGGCACGTGCGTCTGCGCGCACAGCGTGGAGAAGGCCACCAGCGGCACCAGCAGCAGGTGGTCGCCGTCGAGCACGCCCCACGCCGACAGCACCACGACCACGAAGCTGACCAGCGGCAAGTACGGGTTCCATGGCTGGGTGAGCACACTGGCGCCGAGCCACGCCATCACCACCATCAACACCGCTGCGACGCCCAGCACCAGGCGGCCGCCCCCGCGACGGCCGGCCACCCAGATGGCTGTCCAGGCGGCGGCGACGTTGATGACCGCGGCAGCGACCAACAGGCCGTACGCGGTGCTGCCCAGCAGGCGGTACACGGGCGCGAGCAAGTAGAAGCTGAGCGGCCCGGGATGACTGCCCTGGTCGGGGAAGGTGCCGATGCGGCCGGGCAGACCGATGAGCGGCGTGTGCGGGCCGAGCACGTCGCGGACGCGCAGTTCGGTCATCGCCAGGTCGAGCACCGGCGACCAGTGACTGCCGGCCAGCGCCACCAGCGCCACGACGAACGGGATGGCCAGCGCTGCCCGCACCGACCAGGCCAGCGCGCGAGCGCTCATCGGTCGGAGAACCGCCGCCGGAGGGCACGCGCGCGATCGGTGATGCCCCAGCGAGTGACCAGCAGCATCGATTCCACGATGATGCGTCCCGACATCTTGCTGGTGCCCTTCTCGCGATCCTTGAACAGGATGGGCGTCTCGACGATCGTTGCGTTGCTGCGCGCCAGACGTCGGGTGAGCTCGGTGAGGAAGGCATATCCCTCGGCGCTGGTGCTGCCGGGTTCGATGCCGCGCAGCACCTCGGCCCGATAGCCCCGGAAGCCGGCGGTGCAGTCGCGCACCTTGGCGCCCAGCAGCAGACCGGTGTAGCGATTGCCCCAGCGTGACAGCAGGCGCCGGCGCAACGGCCAATCCTGCGTGCCACCGCCCGCCACGTAGCGGCTACCGATCACCACGTCGGCACCGTCGTGCAGCAGCTGCAGCATCGTGGGAATCACCGCCGGGTCGTGCGAGAAGTCGCTGTCCATCGAGACGATGACATCGAAGCCCTGCTCGAAGGCCAGTGCGAACCCGTGCCGGTACGCGGCCCCGAGGCCGGGCTTGCCCTGGCGATGCACCACCTGGATCTGCCCCAGTTCGGCGGCCACCTCGTCGGCGATGGCGCCGGTGCCATCGGGGCTCAGGTCGTCGATGACCATCACATGGGCCTCGGGAACCGTGACGCGCAGGGCTCGCAGGAGGTCGGCGATGTTCTCGCGCTCATTGAAGGTGGGAACAACGACGACACAACGCACGGGCGGCGATGCTATCTCGCAGCTACGATTCCACCTGCTCATGCGCCAGGTGCCCGCTCTCCCCGTCGTCGGTTCGTTCGCCGAGCGCCTGCTCGCCGCCGACCTCCCCGACCTCACCGCCGCCAAGCGCAGAGAGGTCGTCGGCTTCATCGCCCACCGCGTCGATGCGCTGCCCAGCTTCACTCGCTTCGGCGTGCTGTTGCTCGGCACCGTCTTTCGCACGTTGCTCGCCGTTCCTGGCGGTTGGGGCGTGGCCCGGCTGCTCATCGCACTGCCGCTGCCGCTGGTTGCCGAGTACCCACGGCTGATGCGCTCACTCGGCTTCGCCTACGTCTGGGAGCACTGGCCGGCCACCACGCCCACCGGTGACGTTGCTGTTGCGAACGCCGCCATCGGCGAGGCCGCGGCATGACCGTCTCACCGGCAGCCGTGCCGCCAGCAACCGTGCCACCGGCAGCCGTGCTGCGGGCGACCGCGGCGATGGACGCCGACGTGCTCATCATCGGCAGCGGCGCGGGCGGGGCCACCACCGCTGCAGTGCTGGCGGAGGCCGGCCTCGACGTGCTCGTCGTCGAGGAGGGCGAGTGGGTCGAGCAAGGCGCTCTGGTGCCGTTCTCGCTCGAGCAGATGGACCGTCAGTACCGGGCCGGCGGTGTGACGGTCGCTCTCGGCCTGCCGTCCATCGCATACACGGAGGGCCGCTGTGCGGGGGGCGGCACGGAAGTGAACAGCGGCCTCTACTGGCGACCGCCGGGTGATGTGCTGCAGCGGTGGCGTGAGCAGTTCCGCATCGTCGACTTCGACCCCGACGAGTTGCTCGCCATCGCCGACGAGGTGGAGCGCGACATCAGCGTGTGCCCCGCCCCCGGCGGCTACACCGAGCCCAGCGAAGTGCTTCGCCGCGGCGCCGATGCCCTGGGCTGGCGCAATGGCGAGATCCCACGTTGGATGGCGTACCCGAACGACCAGCCGCACGGCCAACGGCAGTCGATGACCCGCACCTACCTACCGCGCGCCATGCGCGCGGGTGCCCGGCTGGCCATCGGCTGTCGCGTCGATCGCCTCCGGTGCGGCGCAGGCCGCGCGTCGTCGGCCGACACCACGCTCGCCGACGGCACTCCTGGCACCATCACCTTCCGCCACGTGTTCGTGTGCGGCGGCGCCATCCAATCGCCGGCGCTGTTGCAGCGTTCGGGCATCCGCGGGCACATCGGCCGCACGCTCGCCGTGCACCCCACCGTCAAGCTCGCCGCTCGCTTCCCCGAGGCGCTCAACGTGCCCGACGACGTGCCGGTGCACCAGGTGAAGGAGTTCGCGCCGCACCTGTCGTTCGGGGGTTCCGCCAGCAACCCTGGCCTGGTGGCACTGTCGTTGCTCGATCAGTGGGCCACGTTCCAGCAGGCCGTCACTCAATGGCAGCACATCAGCGTGTACTACGCCGCCATCACCAGCGAAGGACTCGGCAGGGTGCGTTCGTTCCCACGGATGAAGGACCCCGTCGTCACCTACGGCCTCACCTTGCGGGATCGCGCGCTGCTGCGCAGCGGGCTTGCCCGCCTGGCCTTGCTGATGCTGGAGGCCGGTGCGCTGGAGGTCTATCCATCGTTCAAAGGCGCCCCGTCGGTACGCAACCGGCGCGACCTGGCCACCATGCAACAGGCGTTCTCCGCCACCAAGGCCAGCGTGATGACCGTGCACCTGTGCAGCACGGTGCCGATGGGCGAGCTGGAGGGCCGCACCGGCGCCGACTCGTTCGGCCTCGTGCACGGTTGCAGCAACATCTACGTCAACGATGCCTCGCTGCTGCCCACGGCGCCCGGCGTCAACCCGCAGGCGTCGGTCATGGCCTTCGCCATCCGCAATGCCCGCCACTTCGTCGCCTCCGGAGGTCGTCGTGCCTGACCCGCAAACCACACCCGTCGTCGCTGCACCCGTCATCGCGACGTGGTCGGCGCCGCGCACCACTGTCGTCACCGGTGCCGCCGGCTGGCTGGGTCGCGCGCTCACGCATCGGCTGCTCGCCGACCCGCAGCGCCCGCACCTGCGTCTGCTCGCGCACAGCACCGCCGAGGCCGACGATCTCCGCCGGTTCGTCGATCAGCACGATGCTGCCGCCCAGCGCCGCATCGACATCATCATCGGTGATGTCGCCAGAGCCGACACCGCGGCGCGGCTGCTGTACCAGGTGGGCGCCGACACCGACGTGGTGCACACGGCCGGCATCATCCACCCGCGGCGGGTACGACAGTTCTACGAGATCAACACCAACGGCACCCGGCACCTCGCCGCTGCCGCCCGCGACGCAGGCGTACGCCGGTTCGTGCACGTGTCGTCGAACAGCCCGTTCGGCACCAACCCCGACACGGGCGACACGTTCCGCCACGACGAGCCGTTTCATCCGTATCTGGGCTACGGCGACTCGAAGATGCAGGGTGAGATGGCGGTCAACGAGGCAGTGGCCGCCGGCCTCGACGCCACCATCGTGCGGCCCCCATGGTTCTACGGCCCGTTCCAGCCCCTGCGGCAGACCACGTTCTTCCGCATGGTGCGCAACGGCAAGTTCCCGGTCATCGGCGCGGGGCAGCAACGGCGCTCGATGGTGTACGTCGACAACCTGGTCGATGGCATCCTCTGCGCCGAGCTCACCCCTGCCGCTCGCGGCAAGGGGTACTGGGTCGCCGACCAACGCGCCTACACCGTGGCCGAGATCGTGGAGACGGTGGGGCGCGCGCTGGTCGACGAAGGGTTGTCGGTGAAGCCGCCGACCACACACCTGCCCAACGTCGCCGCCCTCATCGCAGAAGTGGGCGACCGGGTGCTGCAGCGTGTGGGGGTGTACCAGCAGCAACTGCACGTGCTCGGCGAGATGGGGCACACCATCGCAGTCGACATCAGCCGCACCACCGCCGAGATCGGCTACGTGCCCAAGGTCGAGCTGTACGAGGGCATGCGGCGCAGCATCCGCTGGTGCCTCGATCAGGGGCTCGAGCTGTGAGCGTCTCGCTCGTCACCGGTGGCAGCGGCTACTTCGGGTCGCTGCTCGTCCACCGCCTCGTCGCCGCCGGCCACACCGTCCGCGTGCTCGACCTCAACGACGTCGACGACCGCCCGCCGCAGGTCGAGCTGGTGCAGGGCGACATCCGCGATCCGAAGGTGGTGGCAGCAGCCGTCGACGGTGCCGACGTGGTGTTCAACAACGTGGCCCAGGTGCCGCTGGCCAAGGACGAGGAGCTGCTGCGCACGGTCAACGTCGACGGCACGGCGCTGCTGCTGGCCGAGTGCCGGCGCGCCGGTGTCCGCAAGGTGGTGCACACGTCGTCGAGCGCCGTGTTCGGGGTGCCGCGCAGCAACCCGGTGCTGCCCTCCACCGTGCCCTCCCCCGCCGAGTCGTACGGCCACGCCAAGCTGGCAGCCGAGTGGGCGTGCCTCGATGCCGTACGCAACGGGCTCGACGTCAGCATCGTGCGGCCGCGCACCATCCTCGGTCATGGCCGGCTGGGCATCTTCGGCATCCTGTTCGAGTGGGTGGCCGATGGCGCCGACATCTTCGTGCTGGGTGACGGCAGCAACCGCTACCAGTTCGTGCACGCCGACGACCTCGCCGATGTCTGCATCCTGGCCGGCGCCAAGCCAGGGCCCGACGTGTTCAACGCCGGCACCGACCGCTTCGGCACCATGCGCGAGTCGCTGGAAGCCCTGTGCGCACACGCCGGCACCGGCTCGCACGTGCGCTCGCTGCCCGCCGGGCCGGCGGCGCTGGGCATGAAGCTCGCCGCCGGCATGCACCTGGCACCGTTCGCCCCCTACCACTGGCTGATGTACTCGAAGTCGCTGTGGTTCGACATCCAGCACGTGCGCGACGCACTCGGTTGGCAGCCGAAGTTCTCCAACGAGGAGATGCTGGCCGACAGCTACGACTGGTTCCAGGTCAATCGCGCGGGCACCGCCGATGCCGGCCGGAGCCACCACCGCACCATCGCCAAGCAGGGCGCGCTGAAGCTGCTCAAGACGGCAACCCGCCTGCTCCCCGGCTGACACGCCCGGGCAGCATGCGCTCGTTCAGCCGGTGAGCGCCGCTGCTGCGGCCAACGCGTCGTCGACCGGGATCGCGAACCCGATGTTGGACGCTGTCACTGTGCCGCTGCTGGTCGCTGCCGCGGTGTTGATGCCGATGACCTGACCGGCCGCGTTGACCAGCGCACCGCCTGAGTTGCCGGAGCTGATCGCGGCGTCGGTCTGGAGCAGCCCGGCGAGCGAACCGGTGTCGGTCTCGATCGAACGGTCGACCGCCGAGATGATGCCCCTGGTGACGGTCATGCCACCATCGAGCGCCAGCGCATTGCCGATTGCCACCACGTCGTCACCGACCGCCATCGACGCCGACGACCCGAACGGGGCGGCGACCAGGTCGCTGGTGTCGCTGACATGCAGCACGGCGAGGTCGTGGGTGGTGTCGGTACCGACAACGGTGGCGGTGCGCGCCGTCGTCTCACCAATGAGCGTGATGGAGACCGAGGTCGCGTCCTCGATCACATGAGCGTTGGTGAGGATGTAGCCGGCCGTCGCGTCGAGGACCAACCCGGTGCCGGCACCTGTTCCCTCCTGCGTGAACGGGCCCTGGCGCACCTGCACGACCGTGTCGACCGACACGACCGAGGCCTGCACGGCGGCCACCGCTGCGGCAACGTCGAGCGTGGCACCGTCGAACGACACGGACTGCGCCTGCCCGGTCGTCGACTCGCTCGAAGCGGCGGTCGACACGACGGTCGTGGCTGCAGCTGTCGTGGCTGAGACGGTCGACGGCGTGGCCTCCGTCGAGCCGGCGAGGGATCCACCGGCGTACCCGGCGCCGGCGCTCAGCAGCACCACTGCCGTGGCAGCGAGCAGGCGGCGACCGCCACGGGGACGAGCGGGCGGCCCATGCGTCGGCGTCGGTGAGGGCAGGATCGGCGGCGCCGGCGGGGGCAGAGCGGTGAGCCTGATCAGGTCGGGATCGTCGAACAGGTGGTGGGGATAGGTCGCGGTTTCCATGGCTGCATGGTGCGCCTGCAACCTGGGAGCCAGCGGCACGCCTGCTGAGCGTTTGCTGTGAACGGGCGCCAGGCGCTGGCTGTCAGGCGTCAGCGGTCGGCCGGCGGCGGCCAGCGGCCCGCGCCATCACCTGGCCGTGCAGCGCGGCCAGCACGCCTCGGGCGGAAGCCTCCCAGGTGAGCGTGCGCGCTCTCGTCAGGGCTGCGTCTGCCAGCGCCAGCCGGCGTGGGTCGTCGAGCAGCACGTCGGCAATCGTGTCGCCCAGTCGTTCCAGCGGCACCAGCACACCGGTGGCGCCGTCGACCACGCTGCTGCGGTGCCCGTTCACGTCGGTGGCCACCGCCGGCGTGCCGCAGGCGGCAGCCTCGGTGAGCGTCAGGCCCCAGCCCTCCGCCAGTGACGCACTGGTGACCAGCCAGGAGCGCTGGTACAGCTGCAGCAGGTCTTCGTGACTCAGCTTGCCGGCCAGGGTGATCCAGTCGTGAGCGCCGTGCTCGTCGATGCGTTGCTCGAGCACCGGTTTGAGCGGGCCTTCGCCCACGATCACCAGTTGCAGGCCGGGTACTCGCCGCTTGGCGACGACAGCCTCGTCGATGAGGTGATCCTGCCGCTTGACGGGGGCCAACCGCCCCACCGACACGACGGTGGGCAGCGATGCTCGTTCGCCGCCGGGGTGGAACACGTCGTCGACCCCGTTGTTGACCGCCACCACTCGCGACGGCTTGAAGCCGAGGTGCAGCAGCTCGTCGCGAGTCGCATCGCTGGGCGTGAGCGTGAGCGTGCGCCGGTAGAAGGGTGGCGCCAGCCGGGCCTCCACCGCGCGGCCCATGAACGCGAGCGGCCGCGGCAGCAGCTGGTTCCACATCGGCCCGTGCACGTGGTGCAGGAACGTGATGCGCGGCTTGTGGCACCACACCGGACTCAACCACGGCACGCCGTTCCAGATCTCCACCAGCGCGTCGTACTCGTGCCGGGACCACAGCTCGCGAGCGACACCGCGAGGGAACACGCTGTAGCGGCTGCCCTTGCGCACCACGTGGTACCCGTTGCGATCCGCGTGGGTGGGCAGGCCTTGCGCGAACGAGGTGCGGTGCGTGATCTCCAGCCCGGCGGCCGCCCAGCGGCGCATGAAGTGGTCGGCGTGCACCTCCGAGCCGCCGGCGTCGTGGTCGTCGAGGTCTCGCCAGGCCAGCACGTGTACACGCCGACAGCCAACCGCGATCATCTCCGCGGCCAGCTGCTCGATGCTCGGTTCGGTAGTAGCGCCCGGCGCCGCCTCGTTCGACATGGCGGGGAGAGGGTACCGAACCTGGACCGAAGACCGTGTGACCGCACCTTCGCTCAGTAGAGTCGCCGCGTGCCAGACCCAGCGCTCGACGACCCGCCCGCTCACAGGGCCGACCTGCCGTTCGTGCTCGGTGGGTGCGTTCGTGGCCGCCCCCAGCCGCGTTCGATCCTTTCGGTGGGGATCGTGCTGGCAGTGATCGCGCTGCCGCTGCGTGGACTGTTCCTGGCCACCGGCAGCTCGATGGAGGAAGGCTTCATGCTCGCCTTCCCGCAACGGGTGCTCGCCGGCGACGTGCCCAACGTCGACTTCCTGCACCTCTACGGGCCGTTCTCGTTGCACGTGCTGGCGGGGTGGTACTGGGTGTTCGGCGACACGCTGGAGAGCCAACGGGTGTTCGGGCTGCTGCAGCACCTCGGCATCATCTTCGCCCTCTTCGCGCTCGCTCGCGCGTGGGGCAGGCGCACCGCCGTGGTCAGCGCGGTCACCGTCACACTGCTGGTGCTCACGCCCATCGGCTTGTCGGCCTTGGCATGGGAGGGCGCCGTCGCCCTCGGCCTGTGGAGCGTGGTGTTCGGTGTCCGCGCGATGCACACCACCGGGCGCACCCGCCGCTTCGCGTTGGTGAGCGCAGGCGTGCTGGTGGGCTGCGCACTCGGCTACCGACCAGACCTGGTGGTGGCACTCGGCCTGGTGCACGGGTGGTTGCTGTGGCAGGGTCGCGCCGAACGCACGTGGCGGCCGGTGGGCATCGGCGTGGCGGTCGGGTCGGTGCCGATGCTGGTGCATCTCGCGATGGCGGGCATCGGGCCCAGCGTGCGCGGCATGTTCCTGGAGCCGGTGTTCGACCTGCGGCCCGGTCGCAAGCTGCCCAGCCCACCCAGCTTCAGCCAGATCGACGGCGCGTTGCAGGCGGTTGCAGAAGGCCCGCTCGATGCCCCGTGGTGGCGTGTGCCGGCATTGTCCGCCAACCATCAGTTGTTCCTGTGGTTCTTCGTGGTCATCGTCGTTGCCATCGCCCTACCGGTGATCGCGCACCGGCTGCGCCGCACATCCGACGGCGCCGCCACTCGCCTCACGGTGCTGATGGGCGCGTCGCTGTTCGGCCTCGGCATGCTGCCGCAGGCGTTGCAGCGCCCCGACAGCACGCACCTGGCCTGGGGTTCGTGCGTGTCGTTCGCACTGCTCCCGTGCCTGCTGGTGGAGCTGGTGCCGCGCATCGCCCCTCGCGCGGCGCGTCAGGCTTGGCTCATCGCGGGCGCGGCGATCGCAGCCGTGATGCTGGTGGTCAACCCCTACTTCACGTACCGCTACTACCTGCTGCAGAGCCGCGTCAGCGTCGGCAACAAGCCGGGCGGTTTCGAGGTGGCTCGCGACCACCGCCGCTTCTACTTCGGCAACCAGGCACTGCAATCGTCCAGCCAGGCCATGATGGACGACCTCGACCGGCTGTCGCAGCCCGGCGAGCGCCTGCTGGTGGGGCCTGCCGACCTGAGCCGCACGATCTACAGCGACGCCGCGTTCTACTACATGTTTCCCGAGCTCACACCGGCGACGTTCTTCATCGAGATGGACCCGGGCATCGCCGATCGCGAAGGCTCGCGCCTCGCCGACGATGTCGCCAGCGCCGATTGGCTGATCCTCACCAACTTCTGGACCGGGTGGTTCGAGCCGAACGCATCGAGCATTCGCGGCAGCGATGCGCCGAACCAGGTGGTTGCCGAACAGTTCTGCCTCGTCGGCAACTACGAGGACGCACTTGTGCTGCTCTACCAGCGGTGCGCCGTGGGCGACGGCATCAGCCCCGCCGGCATCGGCATCGGCACCCAACGCCGCGCCGACTTCGAACGCGAACTGGCCGAGCGCGCCGCGCAGGGCTGACGGTGATCGGGTACCTGCCGTAGCGGGGCATCGCCGGACACCTCTCGCTCGTGACACGTACCCCGGCGCTCAGCATCCCAACCGCAAGCGGCAGTTCGGAGCGTGGTGTCTGGGCGTGATTCGTCTCGGACACCGAGACGAATGCCGTCCGGA
>Ga0209477_1000165_pt1 | contig 37630 bp, 35 predicted proteins | sample KloWWTupernatant_FD_187180 | JGI IMG/M metagenome (GOLD analysis project Ga0209477, IMG submission 187180) | Active sludge microbial communities from Klosterneuburg, Austria, studying microevolution and ecology of nitrifiers - Klosterneuburg... | ecosystem: Engineered > WWTP > Aerobic digester >...
CAGCCCACGACACCGGTCACACCGCGTTGCAACCGCGTGACAGCTACCGGCGGGTAACCCCGCCCCGATAGCGTGGTTTCCCATGTCTGCAGTACCCCCGGTCGGCGCACAGGGTCTCGACCCCCAAGCGCCGCTGAAGATCGCCTACCTCACCTACCGCGGCAAGCCCCACGTGGGTGGTCAGGGCGTGTACACACGCCACCTCACCAAGGCGTTGGTAGATCTGGGGCACACCGTCGAGGTCTTCAGCGGGCAGCCCTACCCCGTGCTCGACGAGCGGGTGACGCTGCACAAGCTGCCCAGTCTCGATCTCTGGAACGACCACTATCCCGGCCGTTTCCCCGGCTACTGGGAGATCAAGAGCAAGGGCGATGCTGCCGAGGTGTTCACGCACCTGAAGGGCACGTTCGGCGAGCCGCTCGGCTTCAGCGTGCGAGTGCTCGAGGCGTTGCGCAAGCGCCCGCACGACTTCGACCTGGTGCACGACAACCAGTGCCTCGGCTACGGCATCCTCGGCATCGAGCGGATGATGCCCACCATCGTCACGCTGCACCACCCCATCACCCGCGATCGGGCACTCGAGATGGAGCACTCCAAGAGCCGGCGCAAGCGTTGGAGCATCGGCCGCTGGTACAACTTCGTGAAGATGCAGGGCCGCGTGGCCAGCCGCATGCCGCGCGTCGTGGTGGTCAGCGAGAACAGCATCAAGGACATCCACACCGACATGAAGGTGGCCCTCGACCGCATGAAGCTGGTGCCGGTGGGTGTCGACCCCGAGCTGTTCACGCCACTGCCCGCCGTGCAGCGCCAGCCCGGCCGCCTCATCACCACCGCGTCGGCCGATGTTGCGCTGAAGGGGCTGTCGTACCTGCTCGAGGCAATGGCCAAGTTGCGCACCGAGCGCGACGACATCCGCCTCACCATCATCGGCCGTCCCCGCGAGGGCGCCAGCAACGACCTCATCGACAAGCTCGGGCTGCGCCCGCACATCGACTTCGTGTCGGGCGTGCCCGACGAGCGCATCGTCGAGCTCTACGCCGAGGCCGAGCTGGCAGTGGTGCCCAGCCTCTATGAAGGCTTCAGCCTCCCCGCGATCGAGGCCATGGCCACCGGCATCTGCCTCGTCGCCACCGATGGCGGTGCGCTGCCCGAGGTGACCGGCAGCGATGGCGACACCGTGTTGCAGTGCAAGGCCGGCGATGTGGAGGCACTGGCCGCCACCATTCGTCGCGGCCTCGATGATGCCGAGCTGCGCGCTCGTGTGGGGCTTGCCGGCCGCGCCCGTGTGGTGGATCGCTGGACGTGGAAGCACTGCGCGCAGCTGACGGTCGACCAGTACCGCGAGGTGCTGGCGATGCCGGCCAACGTGGCCAAGCTGGAGAAGAACGGTCGCCTGCGCAAGAACGGCAGGGTCTGAGCCCTTGCTGACGATTCGTTTCGACCGATTGGGCCTGCAGGCCGGCGATCTGGTGCTCGACGCGGGCGCCGGCTTCGGCCGCCATGCCTTCGAGATCGCACGGCGTGGCGCCAACATCGTGGCGCTCGACTACATGGCCGACGAGGTCGTCTCCACCCGGGCCACGTTCGGCGGCATGATCGCTGCTGGCGAGATCCCCGAGGAGCGCTACGTCGGCGCACTGCAGGGCGATGCCACCCGCTTGCCGTTCGCCAGCAACTCGTTCGATCGTGTGATCACCAGTGAGGTGCTCGAGCACATCCAGGACGACGTCGCTGCACTTGCCGAGCTCGTGCGAGTGCTGAAGCCGGGCGGTACGTTCGCGGCAACGGTTCCCACGTGGTATCCGGAGAAGATCAACTGGCTGCTCAGCGACGAGTACCACGCGCCGAAGTCGGTGGGCGGGCATGTGCGCATCTACAGCGCCACCGAGCTGAAGGCGAAGCTGCGCACTGCGGGTCTCAACGTGCTGGGCAGTCATCGCGCGCACGCGTTGCACTCGCCGTACTGGTGGCTGAAGTGCGCGGTCGGCCCGCGCGACAACGATCACGCGCTGGTCACCAAGTACCGCGAGGTGCTCGAGTGGGAGATCACGAAGCAACCCCGCAGCATGGCCGTGCTCGAGCGCGGTCTCGCCCCCGTGATGGGAAAGAGCTACATCGTGTACGGGGAGAAGACGTGAGCCCGATCCCGCACATCGAAGGCGTGCTGTCTGCGGATGAAGTGGTGCAGACGGCGGAGTCGATCGCCTCGCTGCAGCTCGACACCGGCATGATCCCGTGGTTTCCCGGCGGCCACTGCGACCCCTGGAACCACGTCGAAACGGCGATGGCGCTCGACGTGGCCGGCCTGCACGGCCCGGCCGAACGCGCCTATGAGTGGTTGGTCGACATCCAGCTGCCCGACGGCAGTTGGTGGAACTACTACTTGCCCGACGGGTCGGTGGAAGAAGCCAAGCTCGACACGAACGTGTGCGCCTACATCGCCACCGGCGTGTGGCACCACTGGCTGTGCACCTGGGATCGCGCATTCGTGGATCACCTGTGGCCCACGGTGCAGCGCTCGCTGGATTGGGTGCTGTCGATGCGCAAGCCCAACGGAACCCCGCTCTGGGCGTGCACCGCCGACGAGCGGCCCTGGGACTACGCGCTGCTCACCGGTTCCTCCAGCATCTCTCACGCGCTGAAGTGTGGGGCGCAACTGGCCGAGCTGATCAACGAGCCACGGCCCGACTGGTGCGAGGCCGGTCGCCGGTTGGCCGATGTCGTCGCCACTCAACCCGGCGCCTTCGAGCCCAAGGAACGCTGGGCGATGGACTGGTACTACCCGGTGCTCGCCGGCTGCATGACCGGCGAGCCGGCAAAGGCTCGCTTGGCCGACGGCTGGTCCGTGTTCGCCATGGAAGGCAAGGGCATCCGCTGCGTCAGCGACGAACCGTGGATCACGGCCAGCGAGACCGCAGAGGCCTCCATCGCTCATGCCGCCATCGGCGACATGAGCACCGCCACCGACCTCCTCGAGTGGACTCGTCCTCATCGTCGTGACGACGGGTCGTACGACACCGGCATCGTCTACCCGTCGCTCGTGCGCTTCCCCCCCGACGAGACCAGCGCCTACACCGGCGCAGCGGTCATCCTCGCCGCCGACGCCATCACCGGCACCAGCGCCGCCAGCAACGTGTTCGTTCCTCGCTGCATCGACTGAGGTTTCGCAGCAGCTGGTCGGCCTGCCGCAGAAGGCTCCGTCCGCACGTGGCCGACCGACGTACGCTCCCGACACACGCAACCGGGAGGCAGCAACATGCGGCGATTGACGGCGTTCGACGAGTACCTGATCCACCAGACACCCGAGCCGCTGGCAACCGTGCAGACGCAGCACGAGCATTGGCGAGAAAGCCTGTTCTTCGTCGCTCACCGGCCCGACCAGCTGGGCGACATGGTCATCCTCACGATGGCCACGTTTCCTCTGCGAGGGATCATGGACTCTCTGCAGATGGGCAACATCGGCGGCACCAAGGTGCTGGCGCACAGTGAGCGACCCCATGCCGGCGACCCGCACACGATGACCACACCCGCGGCGCGCATCGAGGTGGTCACCCCGTTCGAGGAGCTCCACCTGTGGGCAGACCCCGAGCAGAGCGCACTCGGGATGGACCTCACGTTCAGCGCTCGTACCCAGCCCTACGCGCTTCGCCGCGGCAACATGCGCGCCGGCAACGAACTGATCTGGGATCAGAGCCACATGCTGCAGTCGGGGTGGTTCAACGGCACCTACACCTACGAGGGCACCACCCGTGAGGTCATCAACTGGTGGGGCCAACGCGACCACAGCTGGGGAATCCGTCACCACGCTCGCTGCCCGCTGTGGATGTGGCTGCAACTGCAGCTGCCAGACGGCTTCTTCGGCATGTGGCACTGGGAGTTCGCCAACGGTGCGCCGGTCTACTCCGACGGCTGTTGGACCCCGGCCGACGGCGGCGACCCGATCCCCGTCGTCGCATTCCGTCACGACTTCACCTGGCTGCAGTCCGACGGCGCTGCCGCCCGCTACGGCGACCACGGCGAGACAGTCGCCGGTCTCCAGGGCACTGCCTCGTTCACGCTGGCAGGAGGCCGCACGATCACTGTCGAGACCGGCGGTCGATTCGACCGACCGTACGAGCCGTTCCAACGCGGCGGCCTCAACCAGGTGGCCTTCACCACCGACGACGGCCGACACGGCAACGGCATCATCGAGATCACCGGCGCCCACCACCACCGCTACTTCCCCGACACCACCGCGCCCGGCCCGCTCCCCTGCTGAACTACTCCTCCGGCGGCAACGCCAGCACCCGCCCCACCCGCGGGTCGTCGAGCCCCAGATACTCGGCGAGCACGCCGACAACTCGCTGACGATCGAGCGTGCCCGCCACGGCCATCTCCTCGAGATCGGCCCAGTCCTTCGTCCGATTGAAGAACGCCTTGAACACGGCCAGATCGGTGCACGAGAGGAACGGCACGTCGGCTCCGTTGAACTGCTGACGACGCGACCGCACCGCGACGTCGGCGTGAAAGGGCGTGGTGTTGAGAAACACATCGACAGGGGTGGTGTCCCACCACAACCGCGCCTGCCCATCGCGTTCCAGCAGCGAACGCTCGGCCTCGGCCCATGCGACCTCGCCCGGCAACGCAGCGAGCAGATCGTCGAGACGGTCGATCGCGATGAATACGTTGACGTCGATGTCGATCGTGCCTCGTGCGCGGTGCGTGCACCACGCCAACGCGAGCGCACCGCCGAACGCGTGCGGCAGACGACCAGCTGCGAGCGCACTGTGCAGTGCAACGATCTTGTCGGCCAGCGAGGCCGCAGGAGGAGTCGGTACCGCCGTCATGACGGACCGAACACCGGGCAGCGAAGCGTGGCGTGATGACGGGCTGGGAACTGGGCCGCGAGTGCGAGCACTTCCAGCAGTTCCGACCCGCGCCCGGCGCGGGCGGCCGCCGGCAGGGCGCGTACCAACGCCGGTTCCACCTCGAAACCCGCCGCACGCACCACTCGCTCCAGCGTGTCGGTAGTGGGCGCGACTCTGCCCGCCTCGTACGCAACGATCGTTGCGTGCGACGTATGCGCCGGCCCGGCCAGGCCGCGCAACGATCGGCTGCCACGCGCACCTCTGATCAATCCTTCCACGTTCATTCGGCAATGGTATCTGATTCGATACCAGTAGTCCAACCGAATCGCCCATCACGACGTGGCACGATGTCGGGGTGAGCTTTCCGACTGCCGATGCCCTGACTGCCATAGCCAACAACGCCCTCGTCGCGTGCGGGGCCGCACCACTGGGCGCCGGGCCGCACAGCGCCCGCAGCCCCATCACCGGCGCAACGCTCGGCTTCATGCCGGCCACCGACGATGTCGACACGATGGCTGCGAAAGCCGCAACCGCCTTCCAGCGCTGGCGCAGCGCGCCGGCACCGTTGCGCGGCGAGCTGGTCAGGCGGCTGGGCGAGCAACTGCGCCTCCACAAGGCCGACCTCGCTCGCCTCGTCACCCTCGAAGCCGGCAAGATCGAGAGTGAAGCACTCGGCGAGGTGCAGGAGATGATCGACATCTGCGACTTCGCAGTCGGTCTCAGCCGCCAGTTGCACGGCCTCACCATCGCCAGCGAGCGACCAGGGCACCGGCTGATGGAGCAGTGGCACCCGCTCGGCCCCACAGCAGTGATCACCGCCTTCAACTTCCCGGTCGCCGTCTGGAGCTGGAACGCGGCGCTGGCCCTGGTGTGCGGCAACCCGGTCATCTGGAAGCCGAGCGAGCTGACCCCGCTGACGGCGCTGGCGACACATGCACTGTTCGAACGCGCCACCGCCGGAATGGACGTGCCCGCCGACCTGAACCAGGTGTTGCTGGGCGATGGAGTGGTGGGCGCGCAACTCGTCGCGCACGAAGGCATCGCGATCGTCAGCGCCACCGGCAGCACGGCCATGGGTCGCAAGGTGGCCCCAGTGGTCGCCGCCCGGTTCGGGCGCAGCATCCTCGAGCTCGGAGGCAACAACGCCGCCATCGTCGCCCCCAGTGCCGACATGGAACTGGTGGTGCGCGGCGTCACGTTCTCCGCCGCCGGCACGGCCGGCCAGCGCTGCACCAGCCTGCGCCGCCTGATCGTGCATCGTTCGCGCCTGGAGGAGGTGACGAGCCGGCTTGCCACTGCGTTCGGCAGCCTGCCCGTGGGCAGCCCGCTCGACAGCAACACCCTCGTCGGCCCGCTCGTCAACATGACCGCCTTCGACCGCATGCAGGCCGCACTCACCACCGCGCAGGCCGACGGTGGCAGCGTGGTGGTGGGCGGCGAACGTCACCTCGCCGACGAAGCGCCGGCCGCGGCCTACGTCCGCCCGGCCATCGCCGTGATGCCCGGCCAAACCGAGATCGTGGCCACCGAAACGTTCGCGCCCATCCTCTACGTGCTCACCTACGACAGCTTCGACCAGGCGGTGCACCTGCAGAACGACGTGCCGCAGGGCCTCGCCAGCAGCATCTTCACCACCGATGTGCGCGAGGCCGAGCGCTTCTGCAGCGCGGCCGGCAGCGACTGCGGCATCGCCAACGTCAACATCGGGCCCAGCGGCGCCGAGATCGGTGGTGCCTTCGGCGGCGAGAAGACCACGGGTGGCGGCCGTGAGAGCGGCAGCGACGCATGGAAGGGTTACATGCGTCGGGCCACCAACACCATCAACTACAGCAACGAGCTACCGCTGGCGCAGGGCGTGCAGTTCGGCTGACATGAGCCGGCCACCCGGGCCCGCTCGTTCGGCAGTTCACACAGACGTGCGGTCGAACCCGATCGTCGTCGGGTCGACGGCCGCCAGGTTCTCCACGACGGTCGGCAGCACCACCTGCAACCACTCGACGACCAACTCGGCTGACTGACCGTCGCCGCCGATGTAGGCAGCGACGACCAGCTGATCGTCGTACCAGTCGGCATCGCAGAAGCCGGCGAGATCGGTTGACGCATCCTTCGCCGTTGCGCAGAACGAGACGATCGTGCCGCCCTGGTGCGACGTGTCGGGTTGGTACACCAGGTCGAAGTCGGCCAGTTGCGCGTCGAGCGATGCGTGGTAGTCGCCGGCGGGGCGCCCCGACACGAGCAGCCCGACCTGCGTCTGAGAGTCGCTGTCGTAGTACTGGCACTGCATCACCGCTGGCGAGGCGGCGGCCGGCGGCAGGTACACGTCGTTGGACGCATCGCCCAGTTGCGCCGTTGCCATCAGCCGCTGCACTTCCGCGGAACCCATGCCGGTGAAACTGTCGAGCTCGCCGAACGGGCACCGGACGATGGACGCGCTCGGGTCGTCGTCGGTGACCGCGGCCTTGGCCACGATGGCCGCCCACACTTGATGCGCACCGTCGGTGGCCAGCGCGGGCGCGGTGACGACGGTGGTCGGCTCAGCAGCGGTGCCATCGGTGGCGACGGTGGTCGTCTCCGCAGCGGTGCCATCGCTGTCGCCGCCGAACACGAAGTACGCCGCAGCGCCGAGGCCGGCGACCACCACGACTGCGACGACGATCCACATGCCGATGCGCCTTGTTGGCGGCGGGCCGGGCGCAGCGGCCGGCGGCGCATACGGCATCTGCCCATACGGCATCGGCGGGGGCGGCGGAGGGGGTGGGCCGCCGGGTGGCGGCAGCGACGACATGCGGCGATCCTAGACACAGCGGGCTTACGATTGCGGGCGTGAGTTGGATCGACCACATCGTCGAGCAGCAGATCGCCGATGCCATCGCCCGTAACGAGCTGGAGCCCGCGCACCTGCACGGCAAGCCCCTCGACCTCGACACACCCCGGGGTGACGGCTGGTGGGCAGAGCAGTTCGTGCGCAAGGAACGCAGCAAGATCCTTCGTGAGGAGTCGCTGGCCGAGCGGGCCGCTCGCGCAACGCGTCTGTGGCGCGCAGCGACCGTGCAGGAGCTGACTGCGCAACTCGCCGACGCCAACAAGTGGGTGGTGGGCGTGAACCAGCGGTTGCTACCCGCCGACGCGCTCGACCTGTTCGACCCCGCCGACGTCGTTGCAACGTGGAGGTCAGCGCGTCCGGCGTAGCACTCGCAAGCTGCCGGTGGCGCCGATCACCTCGAAGCGACCACTCTCCACTGCGGGCTTGAAGATGCGCTCGTAGGGCGGGCGGCCGCCGTCGGCGGGGTCGGGGAAGACGTCGTGAATGGCCAGCGTGCCACCGACGGCCACGTGCGGCGTCCAGCCCTCGTAGTCGAGGCGGGCGGGTTCGTCACCGTGGCCACCGTCGATGAACAGGAACGCCAGCGGCGACGCCCAGTGCGCTGCCACCGCCGCCGACTGCCCCACCACCGCGAACACCACGTCCTCCAGCCCGGCATCGTGGATGGTGTCGCGAAAGGTGGGCAGGGTGTCCATCTTGCCGGTGCGTGGGTCGACCACTGACGTGTCGTGGTGCTCCCAGCCGGCCTGGTTCTCCTCGCTGCCGCGGTGATGATCGACGGCGAACACCACACTGTCGGCAGCGCGCGCCGCGGCACCCAGCCACACCGTCGATCGACCGCAGTACGAGCCCACCTCCAGGAAGGGCGGCCCGGGCACGGCGGCACCGGCGGCCACCGCTGCGGCGAAGAGCGCATCACCTTCCTCCGGCGGCATGAAGCCTTTCGCCGCCAGGGCGTAGCTGCGCAGCGACGACGGCAGGCTCACCACTGATCCCAGTGGATGATGCTGTCGGCGGGCGGGCGGGCGGCGGGCTTGAAGTCGGTGCCCACCGTGAAGGCGAGTGGGCTGAGGCACACCTGCTGCACGGTGTCGAACGGGATGCCCAGCACGTCGGCGACCTGTTGCTCCATCATCAGGTGGATGGTGGTCCAGCAGGTGCCCAGGCCGCGAGCGCGAGCGGCGAGCATGAAGCTCCACATCGCCGGCAGCACGTTGCCGAACATCGACGACGTCATCATCGCCGGCAAGCCGTCGGCACGCCCGCCGGTGCAGGCGATCACCAGCGCCGGCGCGTCGCCCATGCGGTCGCCCAGGAAGTCGGCCGACGTGGTGCTGCGCTGCTGCTGCGCGTTCGCGGCCTCGCCGCCCTTGTCGATGGACCCGATGTACACGCCGTCGAGTTGGCTGTAGATGCCGTAGCACTGGCGGTAGATCTCGCCGATCGCGGCGCGCTTTGCAGCATCGCGCACCACCACGAACTGCATCGTCATGTTGTTCGAGCCACTGGGCGATTGCATTGCGAGATCGACGCACTCGCGGATCAGCTCGTCGGGCACCGATCGATCGAAGTCCAGCCGCTTCCGCACGGCACGAGTGGTGGACAGCAACTGGTCGGGGGTGAGCGGGAGCAGGGTCATGCGGGCACCATAATCGCAGGCATGAGTTCGCACGAGGGGCGGGCGCGCGTCCGAGCGGCGCTGCGTCGCCATTGGCCGATGCTGGCGCTGAGCGTGCTCGTCGTCGCAGCTGCCGTCGGCCTGCACCGCACCGGCCACGCGTGGGGCGACGACTTCACGCTGTACCTGCGCCAGGGGCAGAGCCTCCTCGACGGCAACATCGGCCAGGTCGTCGCCGACAACCACTTCAACGTCGACAACAGCGCCAGGCCCGGTTTCAGCCCCTACGTGTACCCGTGGGGCTTCCCGATGCTGATGGCCCCGTTCCTGCGCGTGTTCGGGCTCGACTTCGCCAAGTTGAAGCTGGTCGAGGTCGCGTGCTTCGTGGTGTTCCTCTGGGGCTTTCACGCGGTGGTGCGGCGCCGCATGCACCGCTGGCTCGCGTTTGCCACCGTTGCCTCGGTGGGCACCACGTTGGCCTACCTGGTGCACACCGACAAGTTGGTCAGCGAGTTCCCGTACATGGCCGGCGTCGGGTTGACGCTGTGGTGGCTCGATCGGTTGCGGCACGAGCAGCCGCTCGATGCCGCCAGCCGCGGTCAGTTGGTGACGCTCGGCCTGATGGCGATGTGCGTGTTCAACGTGCGCCGCGAAGGTCTGGCCCTCATCGCCGCAATCGCCGTCGCCCAACTGCTCGACCTTCGCGGGCGCTGGCGGGCGGCAGACAGGCGACAGGTCGCGACGCCCTTCGTCACGTTCCTGGGCAGCGCCGTGCTGGCGCAGTTGTTGTTGCCCAGCGCGATCGCGCCCGAGTACGCCGACGCCGGCCTGCACCAGACCTGGTCGAAGCTGCAGGGCCCGTTCCGCACGGCGTTTGCCGATCAGCTCGGCTTCAGCTGGCTCGCAGGCGTGAGGTTGTTGCTGGTCTCGCTCGTGGTCGTCGCCGGTGTGGCAATCCGGCTCTGGCGCCGGCCGGCCACCGACGCGCCGCTCGTTGTGTTCGCCGTCGGGTCGATGCTGCTGGTGGGCATGATCCCGGCGATCGCCGACCGCTACCTGCTGGGTGTCACGCCGTTCGCCGTCTACTTCGCGGCGCAGGCGGTCGCCGCCATCCCGCTTCCACGGCAATTGGCCTCCCGCCAGGCCGGAGCCTGGTTGGCCACTGCGACGCTGGCGGGCATCAGCCTTCTCCATGTGGTCGATCTCTCCTCGGCGGTCGGCGACGCACGAGCGTTCAACGACAGCGGGAAGGTGCAGGACGGCCCGGAAGCGCCGTACGCGCAGGCCGCCTTCACGGCCATCCGCACCTACACCCACCAGGACGACGTGGTCGCGTTCTTCAAGGTGCGCACGCTCACGTTCTACACCGGTCGTCGCGGTGTGCAGTCCGACGACCTCACCATCGTGCGCCAACGCGCCGACTACTTCATGATGCGGCGCAACAGCACCTACAGCCAGCCGCTGGTCACCGATCGAGCGGCGGCGGAGATGGGTTGGACCGAGGTGTGGAGCGACGACAGTTGGGTGCTGTGGCGTGTACCGCTGTACGAATCGGGCTGACTGCTGCCAGACTCGACCGGAATGACGGCGCTCGACGACCTGGTGAACCTGCTCGATCTGGAAGCGATCGAGGTCAACCTCTTCCGCGGCGTCTCGCCCGACGAGAACCGACAACGTGTCTTCGGTGGCCAAGTTGCCGGCCAAGCGCTGGTGGCCGCGACTCGCACGGTGCAGCCCGACCGCCGCGTGCACTCACTGCACGCGTACTTCCTGCGGCCGGGCGACCCCACCGTGCCCATCCTCTACGAGGTCGACCGCATCCGCGACGGGCGCAGCTTCACCACCCGTCGCGTCGTCGCCATTCAGCACGGGCGCGCCATCTTCAACCTGCAGACCAGCTTCCACGTGGCCGAGACCGGGCCCGACTACCAGTTGCCGATGCCACTCGACGTGCCCGCTCCCGACACGCTGCCCGACTTCAAGGCGCGCATGGCACCGTACAAGGAGCGCATGGGCGAGTGGTACGACCGGCCGCGACCGATCGATCTGCGCCACGTGGGCAGCGACCCGTTCAGTCGCAACGGCCAGCCCGCCGACGATCAACAGGTCTGGATGCGCGCCGATGGCACGCTGCCCGACGACCCCACCCTGCACGCATGCATCGTCACCTACGCGAGCGACATGACCCTGCTCGACACGACGGTGCTGCCCTTCGGCATGTCGTGGGAGACACCGGGCATGCAGATGGCCAGCCTCGATCACGCGATGTGGTTCCACCGCCCGTTCCGGGCCGACGATTGGCTGCTCTACGACCAGCGACCCATCTCCACCGGCGGCGCCCGCGGCCTGGCCGGCGGCAACATCTTCACGGCCGACGGCACGCTGGCCATCAGCGTCGTGCAGGAGGGCCTGGTGCGGGTGACGCAACCGTGAGACGCCCCATCTTGCTGCTCGCCGTCGCGGCACTGCTGCTGGCGGCCTGCGGCAGCGACAGCGACCCCTCCGGCGCAGGGGAAAGCGGCCCCGACGTCACGTTCGCGACCACTCCGGCCGGCAGCACCGACCCAGCAGGCCCCGACGCGGGCAGTCCTGACACCAGCGATCCAGCCACTCCGCAGGCCAGCGACACCGCAGCACCAGACGACACCGCAACTCCAGACGGCACCGTGGCCCTCGCCGCCGACCAGGTGGCGTTCGAGCAGTTCGTGGGCGACCTGCCCAACCCGGTGGATCTGGCGTGGCGCGATGGCGACCCCACACTGTTCGTGGTGTTGCAGGGCGGTTCCATCGTGCCGGTACGCGACGGGGTGGCCGGGGCACCGGTGCTCGAGCTCACCGACGACTTCTCCAGCGGCGGCGAGCAGGGGCTGCTCGGTCTGGCCTTCCACCCGTCGCAGCCACTGGCGTACGTCAACTACACCGACGGCGACGGCGACACCGTGATCGCCGAGTATCAGGTCGGCGACGACGGCACGTTGCAGGCGGCCAGCGCCCGCCAGGTGCTCGCCATCGACCAGCCGCACAGCAACCACAACGGCGGCGATCTGGCCTTCGGCCCCGACGGCTACCTCTACATCGGCATGGGTGACGGAGGTTCCGCCAACGACCCGGATCGCCGCTCGCTCAACGTGGGCCAGCTGCTGGGCAAGATGCTGCGCATCGACCCGTTGGCGGCCGGCGCCGAGCCGTACACGGTGCCGGCCGACAACCCGTTCGTCGGTGTCGATGGCGCCCAGCCCGAGATCTGGGCGGTCGGGTTGCGCAACCCGTGGCGCTTCAACTTCGACCGGCAGACGGGCGATCTGTGGATCGCCGATGTCGGCCAAGGCGAGTGGGAGGAGGTCGACCTCGCCCGCGCCGTCGATGGTGGCGGCCGTGGCCTCAACTTCGGCTGGAGCGCGTGGGAAGGCACCCACCGCTACAACAGCGACCAACCCGAAGGCGGCGTCACGATGCCCATCTTCGAGTACCCGCACGGTGATGCCGGGTGCTCGGTCACGGGTGGCGACGTCTACCGTGGCACGGCCATCCCCTCGCTGGTCGGCTGGTACCTGCTCAGCGATGCATGCAGCGGCATCGTCACCGCGCTGCACGCCACCGACGGCGTGCTCGCCGAACAGCTGGTGCTGGGACAGGTCAACGCCGTCAGCTCGATCAACGCCGGCCCCGACGGCGAGATGTACGTGCTCTCACTCGTCGACAGCGCCGTCTACAAGATCGTCGCTGCCTGACTCGGTCGTCGCCGCAACGCGACGCACGCGACGGGGTCAGGACACCCGCTCGAACTGCACGGTGCGCCGAGCCAGATCGGCAGCGACCAACTTCACCCGCAACATGTCGCCGGGGGCGACGCCGTGAGCGCGCACCTTGGCCACCACTGCAACGTCGAGCAGTTGGATGCGGGTGCCGTCCTCGTCGTCGTCGACCACGACGGCGTCGAACGACTCACCCTCGTGGCCCTGCATGATCACGGCCTCCGCCAGGTCGAGCACCGCCCGCTCGATGCGGTTACCAGTGGAATCCGCGCGATCCATGGTGGCGGGCAGCAGCTCGAGCGACTCTGCCACGTCGTCGGGCACCGGACGACCGTTGGCCACGGCCAGGGCCACCTGCACCACGTAGCGATCCGCCAGCCGGCGCAGCGGGGCGGTGGAGTGGGCGTAGGTGGCGGCCATCGCCGCGTGCCACGGTGTGACCCCGGCCGTGAACGGTTGGTAGTCGGCACCGCCGCCGGCCCGGCGCTCGGCCAACATGAACGCGGCGTGCTTGGGGTCGTTGGCGTCGAGCGTGCACGAGAACGCTCCCAGTGACTGATCGGCCGGCCATGCCAAGCCGAAGCCGCGAGCCGTGTGCCGCAAGCGCTTCACTGCCCGCTCGTCGGGCTCGGGCATCACCCGGAAGAGCCCGGTGCCTGCGCGGAACATCGCGTCGGCAACGGCGAGGTTGGCGGCCAGCGACATCGCTGCGTTGTGGTCCTCCGACGGCAAGCGCGGGCGGAAGACGAGCTGGTAGCCATCGCCTCCCACGTGTTCGACCTGCTGCTCCGGCGGCTCGATCGTGCCGGCGCCGCGAGCGACTGCTGCCGCCTGCACGCGGCGGGCGAACTCATCGAAGTCGGCGGGCAGGTCGGCAGCGGTGACCGAGTCGTAGGCCAGCTTCGCGCGGCTGCGGATGACGGCTCGCTCGGCCCCATCCAGTCGCGCTGCACCATCGCCGGCGACCCGCACGTGGAACACCACCGCCGGGCGGGGGCCGTCGGGCAGCAAGCTGGCTGCACCTTCCGCCAGCGCAGGCGGGTACAACCCCGCCTTTCCATCGGGAAGGTACAGCGTGGCACCGCGCTTCCATGCCTCGTGGTCGAGCGCGTCGCCGGGCTGCACGAACCAGGCGACATCGGCGATTGCGTAGTGCAGCAGCAGGTCGTCGCCGCTGCGCTCGATGGTGAACGCCTGGTCGAGGTCGGTGCTGGTTGCCGGGTCGAGCGTGATGAACGGCCAGTCGGTGCGATCCGTGTGCTCGGTCGGCGCGCGAGCGGCCGCAGCTTCGGCAGCCGCCACCACCTCCGGCGGGAACTCCGATGGAACCGAGTACTGCTGGCGTATGGCCGCAAGGCCGGCGTGCAGCACATTCGACTTGTCGACCAACGACCGCATGCAACCCCTTGTCCTCGCAGTGCGCCAATGGGTAGCGCGCCGCCGTCGGACTGTACCGCCCGAGCCCGGATCGTTGCGCTCACCAAGATGGCTGCGCACCTGGTCGTCGAGCATCACGATCTCTGACAACGTGTCGTAGGCGAGGCCGAGTCGCTGGCACTGCGTCGCTGAGGTCGTCTCGATGTCGACCAGGATCTGCTCTGCCTGCCTGACCACGATTTCCTTGCGGATCCCGCCGGGCACCAACTCCGCGACCAGCGCATGCAGACGGCAGCATGAACATCGTGACCGACGGGTCGTCGGTCACGAACGCTCGCCAGTGATGTCGAACGAGTCATCGGTCACTGGACGCACATTGTCGCACCCGAGGTCGACTGTCCAGCCCGCAGCTCGGCAGTTCGGCGCTTTGCTGTCCACCGCCCAGGGCAGCAGATCGGAGCGAGGTGTCTGGGCGTGGATCGTCTCGTAGGCCGAGACGGAAACCGCCCAGAGCATGTTCGGAACGGATCACGCCCAGAAGCCGCACCCGACCCGATCCGCCGCGCCGGCCTCGACGGGTGGCTACCGCTGTTCCAGGCGCCCGATGCTGCCGAGCTCGCCTGGTGTCGACCCTCCACCAGCACCGAACTGAGCCACTACTGGCCTGCCGCGGCGGGGATGGCCGCGGATAGGACGAGCCCGACGGAGCACCGACCGCAACGCGGCCGGCAGTGCGACACCGTGCAGGCGTCGCACCATGGCAGTCAGCGGCGGGCGCCCATGAACATGCCCTTGAGCGCGTCGTAGTGCTCGATGCAGTGCCCGGCACCCATCACGACGGCTTCCAGCGGCATGTTGGACATGCGCACCGGCACCTGCGTCTCGCGCTCGATGCGCTGCGCCAGTCCGCGCAGCAGGCCGCCACCGCCGACGAGGTACATGCCACGCACGAGGAAGTCCTGCGCCAGTTCCGGGGGCGCCTTGGCCAAGCAGCGCACCACCGAAGCGATGATGCTGCTGATGACGTCGTCGATGGCGAAGCGGATCTCCTCGGGAGTGAGCACCACCGTCTTGGGCAGGCCCGTCATCAGGTCGCGACCACGCACTTCGGCCTGGCTCTCGTCCTCGGTGACCGACGCCGAACCGATGGCGACCTTCACCTCTTCTGCCGTGCGTTCGCCGATGGCGATGCCGTGCTCGCGGCGCACGAACGCCTGGATGGACGCATCGATGTCGAAGCTGCCGACCCGCACGGCCTCGAGCGCAACGATGCCGCCGAGGCTGATGACCGCGGTTTCGCTGGTGCCGCCACCGATGTCGATGACCATGTTGCCGATCGGTTCGTCGATGGGCAGATCGGCGCCGATGGCAGCGGCCATCGGCTGCTCGATGAGCTGCGCATCGGCCGCACCGGCGCGGCGAGCGGCGTCGGTGACCGCTCTGCGTTCGACCTCGGTGATGGCCGACGGCACGCAGATGACCACCTTCGGGCGCGTGAAGCGGCTGACGCCGACGCGCTGCAGCAGCAGACGGATCATGCGCTCGGTGATCTCGAAGTCGGTGATGGCGCCGCCGCGCAGCGGACGCACGGCCACGATGTAACCAGGCGTGCGGCCGATCATCTGCCAGGCCTCGCGCCCGGTTGCCAGCACTTCGCCGGTCTGCCGGTTGAGCGCGATGACGGAGGGCTCGTTGAGCACGATGCCCTTGCCCTTCATGTACACGAGCGTGTTGGCGGTACCCAGGTCGATGGCGAGGTCGCGTGCCATGGCTCAGTCCTGCGACCCGTCGTTTTCATCGCGCGGCGGACGCACGCGGTCCATCACTTCGCGGCGAGCCTCGGGAGACAACGCGTCGATGTGCTTGCGGAAGCTCACCACACCCGGTTCCTGGCGGGGGCCACCGCGCGACAGCATGATGCCCAGCAAGAGCACGACGACCACCACGAGCCCGACGATGACGAAGGTCACGTACGAACCTCACTGCTCACTGTGGGCACGGCCTGCGGGGCCACCGGGGCGTGAGCGCCCGTGCCCCAATCGGCACCGTCGGCCCATTCCTCGTGCTTCCAGATGGGGGCGCTGGCCTTCAACGCATCGATTGCGAAGCGAGCTGCCTCGAACGCCTCCGGCCGGTGCGGAGCGCTGACGACCGCGAGCACCGAGCTCTCCATCAGCGCGAGCCGACCGGTGCGGTGCAGCAGCACGATGCGGCCGGCGGTGGGCCAGCGATGACGTAGCTCCGCTTCGATCGCTTCGAACGCGGGCACCACCTGCTCGTCGTAGGCCTCGTAGGTGAGATGGCTGACGTCGGCCCGCAGGTTGCCCTGTTGGTCGGCAGCATGATCGCGCACCGTGCCACTGAACAACACGACGGCACCGCACTGTGGCTGCACGCACCACTCGTACGCCGTGCCGACGGGCAACACCTGGTCGGTGAGACCCAACCACGAGTTGCCTGTTGCAGGAGATTGCACAACTGGGCATGGTAGCCGTGATCGCGGTCGCCCCCACCGAGCGGCGCGTCGCCGTCCGGCGACGGACAGGGGCCGCGATGCCACTCGCGCCGCGATCGTCACTAACCTGACCGACTCGTGAGCTGGAGCGAGTGGGACAACGACGAGCAGGGGCACCCTGCACCGTTACCCGCACACGAGCGCGCATGGCGCCACCCCAGCGAGATGGGCGAGCAAGCCTGGCTGCGCTCCGAGCCACCGCTCGTCATCGGGCGCGGGCTCAGCGCCGCCACCGGCGCCATCGGTGGGCTGCTGGCCATGGCAGTGCTGTGGACGATGCTGCCCACCGAAGCCGGGCGCAGCGCTGTTGCCACCGTGCGCTCCACACTCGGCCTCCGTTCCGAGACCGGCCTCGTGGCGGATCTCACCACGCCGGTCACCGACCTCGTTGCCAGCACCGTGCGCACCACGTCGGTCGTCCCGAGTGGGTCCACCACCTCCAACCCGGCCACCTCCACGGAACCGGTCGCTTCGTCGATCGCCGCCGTCGAGCCCCCGATGCCCACCTACCAGGTGCAGCAGGGCGCAGACCTCACCACCAGTGCAGTGGCTGTGGCGGTAAACGGGGGCAATCTGGTCGTCACCACGTCGCAAGCTGTCACCGCCGAGCTCACCGTCGAACTGCTGCTGCCCGATGGCAGCACCGACACCGCCCGCGTGCTGTTCGTCGACGACCGCAGCGGCCTGGCCGTGCTCGTACCCGACTCCGTGTTCGCAATCGAGTCGTTCACGGTCGCCGCCGAGGTGCTGCCGGGCGATCAGCTCACGTTCTTCGGCGATGTGCAACGCAACGTCACCGTCGGCGCCGACAACGCCATCGACGCGTCGTGGGCGGGCGATGCCTCCATTCGTGAGGGAACGCCGGTCATCAACCAACGCGGCGAACTGGTGGCCCTGTGCTCGCACGGCGACACCAGCAGCCGGCTCGTGCCGCTGGCCAACCTCGACGAGTTGCAGCAGGCGATCGCCGGTTACACGGCCGCTTCCAAGGTGTGGATGGGCATTGCGCTCAACGACGATCCGTCGGGCGACCTGAGCGTCAGTGCCGTCGACCCCGCCGGACCGGCGGCAACGGCCGGCCTCACCAGTGGCGACGTGATCCTCACCATCGACGACGTGCCGGTCACCACCGGCCAGAGCCTCGCCGAGGCGCTGGGTGCTCACCAGCCCGGCGACGTGGTCGTGCTCGGCGTGCGTCGGGCCGACGGCACGATTGCCACTCTCGGCCTCACGCTCGCGCAACCCAGCAGCACGCTGTAGACCGCGCCCGCTGCAGCCTGCGTGCGGGGCCACGACGCGTGCGTCAGCGGCGGCGTGCCCTGGCGCGTCGCACCCCGCGGACCACCACCACAGCGATCAACACCAGCACGGCACCGAGCCCGCCGAGTGCGATCTCCTGTCGCCGCTTCGGTGACACCATGGTCCACCACTTCGCTTCCGTGCCCTCCACGTAGGCCTGCTCGTTGGTGACCGACGGTTGCCAACCGACCGCCCGCAGACGATCGTTGGCCACCAGCCACGGCCAGCGGGTGTAGCTGCGCAGGCCGGGCGGGATGGGGCCGCGCTGAAAGCGCCAGCGCAGGTTGTTGATCACCTGGTTCATCCGGTCGGGAAGCTTCACCCGCGGCACCGCGCCGGCCAGTGCCCGCACTCGCTCGCCGGGTATCCAGCCGTCGGGCGCCACGTTGTACACACCGTCGAGCCGTTGCTCGACAGCCAGCATCACCGCGCTCGCGAGATCGTCGAGATGCAGGAACTGAGCGGGCGGGTCGGCCTCACCGGCTCGCTGCCCCATGGCTGCGGCGAGCGCGCTGGCGAGGCGGCTGGTGCCATCGGATGCCATCGCAACCGCGGGCCGCAGCACCGTGACCGACCGGCCGGGCACAGCCATGCGCCACTCGTCGACCAGTTGCTCGGCGGCACCCAACTGGCGGGCGAACGGGAACTCCACGTCGGGGCGGAGGAGCGCATCCTCCGTGAGCGGCACCGGGTTGTTGGCCCACGCCCCGTACACCATCGCCGACGACACCAGCACCACGTGGGTGACGTGCGGATGGTCGTGCAGCGCGGCGCCGAACCCGGCCAAGGCGCTCTCGCGACGTACGGCGCGGGCGTCGGCGTCGGTCGCGGCGAGCCACACCAGCACGTCGCACTCCGCCGGCTCGGCGGCCCGAGCCCGGTCGCTGGCCGCAACCAACCGCAGCACGCGCGCACCCAGCCCGCCGGTGCCGTCGCTGACCCATACGGGCGTCGCAGTTGCGGTGCTGCCGGTGACGCTCATCGACGACGACGCTACCGTCTCGAAAATTGTGTCGCAGACCTGGCGCCGCCGAGAATGCCCGGGCGCGACGCCGTAGGCTGCGCGCATGGCAGACGACGACCTGACCGGGCCGGCATCGAGCGACAACCCGTTCGCCGGTCTCCCCATGTTCGGCGATCTGGCCAAGGCGCTCTCGGGGCAAGGCCCGCTCAACTGGGATGCCGCCCGCCAGTTCGCAGGCCTCGCCAGCAACGGCGGGGCCAGCGAGCCCAACGTCGATCCGGCAGTGCGCATCGCGCTCGCCGACCTTGCGCGCATCATCGAGATGCACGTGCGCGATCTCACGGCCCTCGACACACAGTTCCCCGAGATCACTCCGGTCACCAAGGGCGTCTGGGCGCAGCGCACGCTCGATGCCTACCGTCCGCTGTTCACCGAGCTCGCCACCTCGTTGGGCAAACGCCCGGCCACGACCGACGTCGAGATGCCCGGCGACACCGATCCGATGATGGCGATGATGGCCAACCTCAGCCAGATGATGGCCCCCGCCATGATGGGCATGGCTGTCGGCTCGATGGTGGGCCGCATGGCGGGCCGCACGTTCGGCCAGTACGACCTCCCCATCCCGCGCAGCGATCACGCGTTGCTGGTGGTGCCGGCCACCATCGATCAGTTCGCCGAGGAGTGGAGCCTGCCGGTCGATGAGATGCGCCTGTGGGTGCTGGCGCAGGAGATGATCGGTCACACGCTGTTCAGCATCCCGGCGCTGCGCGACCAGTTCACCGCGCTGGTGCGCCAGCACGTCGGCGCCTTCCGGCCGGATCCTTCTGCCGTTGCCGAGAAGCTGTCGTCGCTCGAGCTCGACGACGCCGGCGACCCGATGCAGGCGATGCAACGGCTGCTCTCCGACCCTGCCCTGTTGCTGGGTGCAGTGCAATCGCCCGAGCAGGCGTTGCATGCGCCGCAGCTCGATGCCGCCGTCGCCGCCGTCGTCGGCATGGTCGACTACCTGGTCGACGGTGTGGCAGCGCGAGTCATCGGCGGCGACGCACTGCGCATCGCCGAAGCCGTACGCAGGCGGCGGCTGGAGACCTCCCCCGACGACCTCTTCGTCGAGCGCCTGCTGGGCCTGCAGCTCACGCAGGAGCAGGTGCAGCGCGGCAAGGCGTTCACCGCCGGCGTCGTCGACCGGGTGGGCGAAGATCGTTTGACCCAGCTGCTGGCCACACCCAACCCGCTGCCCACCCCCACCGAGCTGGAGGCGCCCGGCCTCTGGATCGCGCGACTCGAGCTGTAGCACCTCGACGCGCTGCAACACCGTCACGGCGAGGTCCGATTCCCGCCAGCCGCCGGCACGCCCGTGGCCCAAGCTTGGCGACATGACGAACGTGATCTTCGAAGGCATCCAACCCACCGACCTGCGCGAGGTGCTCGCCAGCGGCGTCGACCAGGGCGGCAACCCGATCCAACCCTTCATCGATGCAGACGGCGGTTGGCCCATGCGTTGCTGCCTCGCCGACTCGTTGCCCGGCGACGAGGTAGCGATCATCGCGTGGTCGCCGTTCCGCTGGCAGGGTCCCTATCGCGAGACCGGCCCGATCGTGGTGCACACCAACGGGTGCAGCAGCGCCTGGCAGGCAGCGGCGCTTCCCGAAGAGCTCGACCAGCGACCGATGACCCTGCGGCCGTACGGTGCCGAGCACAGCATCCTGTACGAGTTGGTGTCACCGATCTCCGCCGGCAGCGGGTTGAACGCCGCCGTCGGCGCCCTGCTCGAGCGACCGGAGGTGGCGGAGGTCTACGGCCGCAACGTGCGCGGTGGCTGCTTCGCGTTCGTCGCCCGCCGAGCGTGACCGCACGGCAGCGCCGTGGACGAGCGGCTACGGCAGAGGGTCGCCGAGCTCGATCGTGGCCAGCGGCACCAGTTCGATTCGCACCGAGTCGAGGTCGACGCCACGAGCGGCGACCGCCTCGCGGAGCACGTCGACCGACGGCACGGGCAACGGGCCTTCGAACCTGGCCGTCAGCTTGCCGTTGGTGAGCGATACCCGCACCAACTGCCAGCCCGTCTCGGCCGACCATCGCTGCGCGACTTCGCGAACGGTGGATTCACGGGTCGTCTCTCGCGCGATCCTCATCGAGGCAGTCGTCAGTGGCACTCCGACGAGCACGAGCATGGCGACGATGACCACGATCGCCTTGCGCCGATCGACCGCCTTGATCGCCGAAGGTACATCGGGCGCTGTGAGGCGATGGACGCCGTAGATGGCCATCACCACCGTGCCGGTGAGCAAGATGGCGGCAACGTTGGTGAGGAACAGCAGCATTGCGCCGCCCGCTTGCGAATACTCGCCGGCATTCAACGTGAGGCCCACGACGCTGAGTGGCGGCACGAGGGAGATCGCGATCGCCACCCCTGGCAGCGTGTCGGAGATGTCGCGGCGGGCCAGTGCCACCGAGCCGACCACGCCGGTGGCCAACGCTGCGAGAAGATCGATCAGGCGCGGGCTCACCCGCGCCGCGACTTGTGAGTTGGTCGCCGCCACCACATCGCCCACCACGACGAAGCCCATCAGCCAACCGATCAGGATTGCGGTGGACGCACCGGCAACGACCAACGCCAGTGAGCGCATCAGGTTCACGCGGTCGGCCAGCACCACCGAGAGCATCGTCGCCTGGATCGGCAGCATCAGCGGCGCGACGATCATCGCCCCGATGACTGTGGCCGTCGAGTCGCCGACCACGCCGGCCGCGGCGATGATCGCCGCCAGGACCAGCAGGATCCAGAAGCGGCTCAGGCGCCGCCCCAGCTCCGGCCCTTCGAAGAACACCGACTCGCGCATGCGTGCGATCTCGGCAGCGGCGACACTCGGCATGGGAGTCCTCTCCTTGGTAGACCGTCCCAGACAACTCGATCGGCCCCGGGCTGGGCGTGATGCTACGCGGTCAGCTGTCGAGCATTGCCAGTTCGAAGGTGGGCGCCGCTTCGAACGGCACGCGGGCCACGTCGGCGATCGCCTCGGCGACGACCACACGCGGCACGGACTGCACATCGCAGCAATAGACGTACGCGGTGGCGCAGTAGTCGTCGACGCGTTCGCACACTGCGAACCACTCGGCCCAAGGCCGGTCGATGTGCCGCCACCCGCTGCCGCACACGATCCCGGCGGCATCGATCGCTTCCTTCGTCGCGCCGCTGCCGGGAGGCAGCAGCACGGCACCGATCTGCTGGATCGTCACCTTCAACCGTTCCTGGAACACCACCGGGTCGGGCAGGTGCCAACGGTAGAACGACACCATGTCGGGCTGCCGTCGCTTCGCGGCAGGGTCGGCCAGCACCAGCGACACCCCCTGCAGTGGCGTCTGGTGCGCGCCCATCCCCCACGCGGTACCCACGTAGTCCTCCAACCCGGTGCCGCACCATGTGGGCAGGTCGCTGTCGTCGTCGAGGTACATCTTCACCTCACCCTCGCCGTACCAGGAGAACCACACCGGCTCGGGCAGCACGCGCACGCCCACGTTGCAGCCGAGGAAGCGGCCCGGCCCCGTGAAACCGTCGGCAATCACAAAGTCGTGCCGCAGCGTGGTGGGGTTCTCGCGCCGGAAGCTTGCGTGCAGCACGCCTTCGTCGTCGGCGACCGGCCCGAGCACGAGATCGACCTGGTAGTACAGCTCGGCTCGTCGCGGCGAGTCGTTGACCAACTCGATGCGCAGGTGCTGCCGGAACGGCATCGGGATCCAGGAGTTGAAGCCTCTGCCTTCCTGCACGCTCTGCAACGCGGAGTGGTACGGCACCGGACGGCCCATGCCCGTGCCGAAGAAGTCGGGCACGGGCACCGAGATGCTGGGCGCGTCGTTGCCGTCGTAGAACACCTCGAGCGTGAACGCGCGCAGGTGCTCGGGCGCCATCGGCGGCAGCGTGAGCCAGAGGTGGCCCACTCGGCCGGGCCCATCGATGTCGGCCAGCACCACCCGCTCACCGATGTCGAGCCGGCGACTGGGTGAGCCCTTGCGCCCGCCATGCGTTGCCCCTGCTGAGCCGGCAGCGCCGGTGGGGTTCTCGAACGACACCGTGCGCGGCCGCCGGCGCGGGTCGATCCTGGCGGGATCGCCGAAGTAGTTGCCGCTCATCTCCTGCCACCCGACGCTGAGTGCGTGGCCGGCGCAGCGGAGAACCGTTCGTCGAACCCACCATGCAGCGCGGAACCGTCGGTGTCGGACGTCATCAGGTGCTCCTCCGGTCGTGGATCAGTGACGCTGCGACCGACTACAGATGCTCGCGCTGCGACCTCGGCACCACAACCCTGCAGGTTGCGGCACCGCCAGACCGCCGGCGACGGGCGGCATGTAGAGCACTCGCCCGCAGCGAACGACAACGACAGTTTCGGGGGATGCCAACCGTGGTTGTCGTGCCACGAGAACGAACACACCGCCGCCACCAGCGGCCAGGTGTGCGGCTGGCGAGCACTAGCAACAGGTCGAAGGCGCCGCCGCAGTGGCGGTGACGGCATCAGCCGCTTCCGACGACCAGCCAGCAGCGGTGGCATCGACGCCGCACGTCATGGCCGGCGCATCACCCTTCACGTAGTAGAACTCCCAATCGTTCTCCGGCCCCTTCACCCAGGTCTTGTCCTGGACCGCGAAGCAGCACGAGACGTCTTCCTGGATCTCCTGCTCGATTCCCAGCTCGGTTGCGCGGGCGATCATGGCCCCGACGGCCTCGACGTCGTCGACCTCGACTCCGATGTGGTTCAACGAGCCCGGCTCACCCATGCCGGTGAAGAGGACGAGCTTCAGTGGCGGGTTCGCGATCGCGAAGTTGGCGTAGCCCTCGCGGACCTTGGCCGGTTCGGTACCGAACAGCTTGGTGTAGAACTCGATCGAAGCATCGAGGTCGGCAACGTTGAGGGCGAGCTGAACGCGTGACATCTGTGGGATCCTCCAGGAAGAGACGAACGTCTAGATTGACACTCATCGATGTTTTTACGCTATCGATTAGATCGATCGACGTCAATGGATTTCTTCGAAGTGCATCGATATAGTTCCGGCATGGCTTCCCGCAAGTTGCTCACACTCGACCCGATTGCGTGCTGCTCACCTGTGCGCACCGACATCCTCGACGAGGCGCAGGCCGCCTTGCTGGCCAACTCGTTCGCAGCCCTCGCCGATCCCATCCGCCTCCGGCTGCTCAGTCACATCGCCGCCGCGGGTGGCGACGAGGTGTGCGCCTGCGATCTGGTCGAGCCATCGGGCCGTTCTCAGCCGACGGTGAGCCACCACATGAAAATCCTGGTCGACGCCGGCCTCGTCGCGCGCGAAAAGCGGGGCCTGTGGGTGTGGTACCGGTTGATCCCATCGCGCCTCGACGCGTTGCGGTCAGTACTCGGGTAGCCACCAGCCGCCCCTGGCCGCCCGGTTCGGAGGCATGGCGAATAGCGTCGCGCTCATGTCGCTCAACCGGTGGATCGAACTGACCGAACGCAACCCGGATCACTCCTCGTGGTACGTCGAGCGGTTCCGGTCGATGGCCGCCGCCGGCGACGACCTCGACGGTGAGGCACGGTTCGTCGACGCCATGGTGGCCCGCGGGTCACGGGTGCTCGACGCCGGCTGCGGCCCCGGCCGGGTGGCGGGCACGCTGTCGCGAGCAGGGCACGCCGTCGTGGGCGTCGACATCGACCCGGTGTTGATCACGGCCGCCGAGCACGACCATCCCGGTCCCACCTGGCTGGTCGCAGACCTCGCCGAGCTCGATCTCCCGGCGATGGGCATCGCCGAGGGCTTCGACCTCGTGGTCTGCGCCGGCAACGTCTTGACCTTCCTCGATCCGGCCACTCGCAGGCCTGTCCTCGCTCGTCTCGCTGCGCATCTGCGCACCGGCGGGCGCATCGTCACCGGGTTCGGCTCGGGGCGCGACTACTCGTTCGCAGAGTTCTTCGACGATGTCGAGCATGTGGGGCTCGTGCCCGACGTGTTGCTCTCCTCATGGGACCTCCGGCCGTTCACACCCGACTCCAACTTCCTCGTCGCGGTGCTGTCGCTGGCGGCGGTCGGCCCCGCTACCTCGCAGATCTGACGGTCGCGCCGTAGCGGGCGGCGATGGGGCCGGCGCTGACCCCATGGGCGACCACGCTCATCAGCACGGTGGCGGTGATGATGGTCACCGCCCGTTGCGCATCGGCGGGCTCGAGGCCCTCCAGAGCGAGCAGCGCGAACACGACGGACGCCAGACCACGTGGGCCGAACCAGCCGAGCACGCCCACGGTGGCCGCGTCGAAGCCGGTGCCCAGCAGCGCCACGGCCACCGGAACCATCCGCACCACTGTGAGCGCGCCGACAGCGAACAACACCTCCTGCCACGACGCGTCCTGCAGCGTCGGCACCATGACTGCACCGAAGAAGAACCAGACGATCACCGACATCAGCTCTGCCGACTGGTGGGTGAACTCCAACGACTCGTCGCGTTCATCGGTGGTGACCGCGCCGTAGGCCAGCCCGGCGACGAAGGCCGCGACGAACCCATTTCCACCGATCTCGACGAGTGCCGCGTAGGAGAGGATGGCGAGCGCCGTCACACCCACCTTGCGGTAGCTCTTCGCGCCGATGCCTGCAGCTCTTGCCCGCGACATCAGCCACCCTCCGAGAGCCCCGATCGCAGCACCGCCGGCAACCCCGATTGCCAGCTCGGCGAGCGCCCCGCCTTCCGATTCGGTCTCCAACGACGTGCCGATGACTGCGGCGACGATGAAGAACTTGACGAATGGGGTGACGATGCCGTCGTTGAGCCCGCTCTCCACGTTGAGGACTCGGCGGATGCGAGCGGGCACCCGCTCGTCGTTGACGATGGCCGCACCCAACGCAGCATCCGTCGGAGCAACCGCGGCGCCGATCACGGCGCACACCCACCACGACAGGCTCGGGAACAGCAACCGGGCGGCAACAGTGCCCAGCAGCATCGTGAGCGGCAGGCCGATGAACAGCAGGCGGCTGGGCAACCCGAGATCGTGGCGAACATCGGCCAGGCTCACCCGCGCCGCATCACCGAACAGCACCACGGCGAGCGTGATCTCGGCGAGCTCGGCGATGCCGGGGCCCCCGAGGCGCACGTCGACGAGACGCGTCGGGCCATTGGCCAGCAACAGACCAACTGCCACGAACACGATCGGCGCGGTGATGTTCCACCGCTCGAGCCGCTCCGCCACCACGCTCCACAGCACCAGGCCGGAGGCGATGGCCACGACAACCGCAAGATTCAGCCCGTGCTCCACTGTGGCGCCCACTGTAGACACATGGCTGCATCTGCACCAGGTGCCGCCGCCCTCGTTGCAGTGGGCCGGAGCGCCCTACGGTTCGGGCATGGAACTGAACGATCGGGTCGTGGTGGTCACTGGTGGGGGGTCGGGCATCGGCGAGGCGCTCGCCGTGGCCGCCAGGGCAGCAGGGGCCCGACACGTCGTCGTCGCCGACCTCGACGGCGCGCAGGCAACTCGCGTGGCGGCGCTGGTGGGCGGCACCGGCGTTGCAGTCGACGTGCGCGACGAAGCCGCAATCCGGCAGTTGGTCGACGACACGCTGTCGGCGCACGGCCCCATCGACCTGTTCGCATCGAATGCCGGGTACGTCACGTCCGCCGGTCTCGAGGACCCGAACGAGTCGATCCAGAAGATGTGGGAGGTGCACTGCATGGCACACATCTACGCGGCGAGAGCGGTGCTGCCCTCGATGATCGCCCGCGGCGAGGGCTACCTGCTCAACACCGCTTCGGCGGCAGGGCTGCTCACCCAGATCGGGTCGATGTCGTACTCGATCACCAAGGCCGCGGCCGTGTCGCTTGCCGAGTGGCTGGCCGTGACGCATCACCACCAGGGCATCCGTGTGTCGGTGCTGTGCCCGCAGGCCGTGCGCACCAACATCATCGTCAACAGCCCCGACTACCAGGGCCTCGACCCTGCCTCCGGCGAGCTGGGCATCGGCGGTGGCGTTGCGTCGGGCGACGGTGTGCTGGAGCCGACCGATGTCGCGGCGCTGTGCCTGCAGGCCATCCGCGACGAGCGGTTCCTGGTGCTGCCGCACCCCGAGGTGGCCACCTACATGGAACGCAAGGCGACCGACCGCGACCGATGGCTGGCCGGCATGCGGCGCTTCCAGAGTGCGCTGCACCCCGACGGAAACCTTCCCGGCGATGTCATCGCCCCGAAGCGCTGACGAGATCGACGAGGACGCCCCGATGACCACCATCGACTACGACGAGTTCGGCCTGTTCCACGAGAATGCTGCCGAGTTCGGCCTGCCGTTCGACGGGCCGCCGATGGTGCGGCGCGAGTCGGTGGAGGTTCGCCCCGGCTTCCGCCTGAGCGCCCTGGTGTGGGGCAATCGCCAGCCGGAACTGGTGCTGCTCCACGGCGGCGGGCAGAACGCGCACACCTGGGACACCGTGGCCATGGCGTTGGGTCGACCCCTCATCGCCATCGACCTGCCTGGGCACGGCCACTCCGACGGCAGCATCAGAAGCGCCCTGTCGCTGGAGGCGGTCGCAGACGACATCGCCACCGTCATCCGTGCGCTGGCAGCGCAGGCGACGGCCGTGGTCGGCATGTCGCTGGGCGGGTTGACCGCGCTTGCACTGAGCGCGGCGGCACCCGACCTCGTGCGTCGACTCGTGCTGGTCGACGTGCTCCCGTCGCGCGACGACGCCGCGAGCGCGGTGATCGGGAAGTTCATCAACGGGCCGGCGGCGTTCGCCGACTTCGACGAGTTGCTCTCGCGCACGATCGAGTTCAACCCGACCAGATCGGTGTCGTCACTGCGCCGGGGCATCCTGCACAACGCCGTCCAGCAGCCCGACGGCTCGTGGATGTGGCGGCACGCACGCCAGCGCGACGACCAGCCGGCCGGCCCGGAGCTCGACCCCGATGAGCGATCGGAGGCGCTCTGGCAGCGCATCGAGCAGCTGCACGTGCCGTTGCTGCTGGTCCGCGGGATGGAACCCAGCTCGGTGTTGCGCGACGAGCACGAGGCCGAGCTGCGCCGACGCTCGCCATCGGCGTCCGTCGTGCACGTCGAGGGCGCCGGGCACAGCGTGCAGGGCGATCGCCCACTCGAGCTCGCCGCCCTCATCGATGGGTTCGCAGCGGCCTCGCCGACCTGATCACACCCGCGACATCGCGACCCGACGCAAATGCCCCTCGTCGTTCCGCCGAGCGACACACGGGAGTTGACCGCTGAAGCGCCGCCCAGCACAGTTGGCCGACACGGCTCATCACATCACCGGGGAGGACTCACATGTCGTTGAGTGCGGCGGAGATCGCCGACTGGGCAGCCACGCTGGCCACCGCTCGTCGAGATCGCACGGGATGTGCCCCGATCTCGTCGTCGATCGAGCTCAGCCTCGACGACGCGTACGCGATCCAGCGAGCCGGCACTGCGCTGCGCCTGCAACGCGGCGAGAAGGTCGTCGGCTGGAAGCTCGGCTACACGTCACTCGCGATGCGCGCACAGATGGGGATCGATCAGCCGAACTTCGGCCCACTCACCGACGCGATGCTCGTGGCCGACGACGGCCCAGCCGGCCCGGCGCTCATGCAACCACGAGTCGAGCCCGAGATCGGGCTGCGCTTCGAACGATCGCTCCCCGAAGGTGCGGATCTGCGCGAGGTGCTCGATGCCGTCAGCGAGACGTTCGCCTGTCTCGAGATAGTTGACTCCGTGTACCCGGACTACCGGTTCCGGCTCGAGGACAACACGGCCGATGGCTCATCAGCGGCGCAGGTGGTCGTCGGGCCCGCGCTGAAACGCCGCGATCGCCTCGACGAGGTCGGCGTCGTGCTCTTCCACAACGGCGCCGAGAGCGGTTCGGCGACTGGGCGAGCGGCGTCAGGTCATCCTGCAGCGGGCGTTGTCTGGCTCGTCGAGCAGTTGGCCCTGCAGGGTCGGCGCATCGAGGCCGGTCACATCGTCATCACCGGCGGGCTCACTCGGGCGGTCCCGCTGGCAATGGGCGACCGCGTCGAAGCGGTGTTCGATGGCGAGACCCGGGTTGCGGTGCGACGCCCGCCAACTCCCACACCCTGACCACCGCAGACGGCGGGCTGCGGCGACGTACACTGCGCCATCCAAGTCGGGCGGCCGACGCGTCCGATGCCCACTCGCACACGAGGCCCGAGATGAACCCGATCCACACGTTCGACGATGCACGCCGCGCGGTCGAACGCGGAGCCTCCGTCGATGAGGCCGCCAAGGGGCTGGTCGCGAACCTCAGCGAGCACGAGCGGCTGTGGTGCCTCGACGGTGACGCGCCGACGTGGGCGGGGCTCAAGTTCCTGAACGACGACGGCTACCACAAGTCGGTGTTCGTCGGTGCCGAGCTCGATCGCATCGGCTTCCCGGGCATCCGCTTCTCCGACGGGCCGCGTGGTGCGGTTGTCGGCAACGCCACTGCGTTCCCGGTGCCGATGGCTCGCGGCGCCACGTGGGACCTCGATCTCGAGGAGCGCATCGGCGACGCAATCGGTCGCGAGCTGCGCGCCGTCGGCGCCAACCTCACCGGCGCGGTGTGCATCAACCTCCTTCGACATCCGGCGTGGGGCCGAGCGCAGGAGACCTACGGCGAGGACCCGTACCACGTCGGCGAGTTCGGCGCCGCGCTCACCCGTGGGCTGCAGCGCCACGTGATGGCGTGCGTGAAGCACTTCGCGTGCAACTCGATGGAGAACGCACGGTTCAGCGTCGACATCCAGGTCGACGACACCGCCCTTCACGAGGTGTACCTGCCGCACTTCCGTCGTGTCGTCGACGAGGGTGTCGCCTCGGTGATGTCCGCGTACAACAGCGTCAACGGCGAGTGGTGCGGCCAGAACCACGAGCTGCTCACCGATGTGCTGCGTGGCGAGTGGGGTTTCGAAGGGTTCGTGATCAGCGACTGGATCCTTGGCCTGCGCGACGCCGGCGCCTCACTGGCCGCCGGTCTCGACATCGAGATGCCGTACCGGATGGTTCGCCAGCAGCACCTGCCGGCCGCCATCGAACGCGGCGAGGTGACGTGGGCCGATGTCGACCGTAGCGTCGAGCGGGTCATCGCCACCCTTCTCCGGTTCGACCATGTGCTGTCGGCGCCGTCGCCGTCGATCGACGTCCTCGGTACGCCAGAGCACCGCACACTCGCACGCGAGGCAGCCGCTCGGTCGGTGTTGCTGCTGCGCAACGAGCCCGTCGATGGGTCGTCGGTGCTCCCGCTCGATCCGGCGCACCGCGTCGCCGTGATCGGCCGCCTCGCCGACACCGTCAACATCGGCGACGGCGGCTCCAGCGACGTGTGGGATCTGTCCTGTCGCACCGTCCTCGCCGGCCTCCGCGATGCGATCGCGAATGTGGCGCACGACGACGGCACCGACCTCGGGCGGGCGGCTGCCACAGCTGGCGCTGCGGATGTCGCACTCGTCGTGGTCGGCTACACCTACGTCGACGAAGGCGAGTACATCGGCGAGACCGACCCTTCGTTGATGTCGCTCTTTCCGCCGGGCGACGAAGCCGACGTCGTCGACCAGTTCCGCGGAAGCCTCGAAGCGCTGCGGCACACGACGAAGCCCGAACGCACGAGCGATCGTCCCCGCATGTTCAGCCGCGGTGGCGACCGCAGCTCGCTGCGCCTGCCGCACGCCGACGTCGCACTGATCCGCGCTGTCGCCGCCGCCAACCCGCGCACCGTCGTCGTCATCCAGGCCGGCAGCGCCGTCATCACCACCGAGTGGGTCGACGACGTGCCCGCCATCGCGCAGGCCTGGTACGGCGGGGCCGAGGCCGGGCCGGGCCTCACCGACGTGCTCGTCGGCACCGTCAATCCGTCTGCTCGCCTCCCGTTCACGGTGCCGGTCGACGAAGCCGACCTTCCGGCGTTCGACCGCAATGCGACGACGTTCACCTACGACCGCTGGCACGGCTGGTGGCGCGCCACGCGCGAGGAGATCGCGCCCGCCTACCCGTTCGGCTTCGGTCTCTCCTACACGACGTTCGCCGTCCGCGACGTCGCGGTGTCGGCGGATGGCTCGCAGATCGTCGCGCGCGGAACAGTGCGCAACACCGGTGTGCGCGACGGGGCCGATGTCGTCCAGGTGTATGCCGAGCTCCCCGACGCGGACGCGCCCGCGCGACTGGTCGGGTTCGCCCGTGTCGACGTCGCCGCCGGCGCGGAAGCACCGTTCGAGATCATCGTGCCCGTCGACCGCCTGGCCACCCGCGACAGCGCACGACGAGCGTGGCGACCCCCGACGGGACAGCACACCATCACCGTCGCCCGATTCGCCGGAGACCCCGCAGCGACAACCATCCAGCTGAATCCGGGAAATACCGCCAGCTGAGATCCGTTGCCGCCCGCACTTACAACCAAGCGGATGGCCCGCGACAGAGCCCCGGCTCGTCGCCCCTACCCACTGAACCGACTCATCGCTCGCCGACGAGTTTGGTGCGGCGCTTCACGGCTGCCAGCTGCACCCGTTCCGGGCGTGCCTTGTAGAACGGGTCGAGCGGGTAGCAGCCCGAGACCAGCCCGGCCCTCGGCGCTGTCGTGCAGTCGCTGAAGGTGCGGCACAGCAGTGGTCGGCGCAACGGTCGGCCGGCCAGCACATCGAGCGGCAATTCGGGGTACGACAGCGCCATCCTGCCGAGCCCGACGATCGATGCTTGGCCGGCGGCAATCGCGGCCTGCGCCACGTTCGGCAGCCACTCCTGCAAGTACGAGTAGCCCGAGCCGATCACGACCATCTCCGGGGCGTGCCGGGCGAGCTCGCCGGTGACGGCGATCTGACGAGCCACACCGACCAGTGGATCCTCCGGAGGCAGGTAGCCGTCGGATGGCGGGAAGAACGCCGGCCGCTGCACGTGCGGGCAGTAGTACGGGCTGCCGGCGGTGGTGCACAGCAGACCGACGCCGGCGGCGCGCAGCATGTCGACCAGCGCCAACGGTTCGTAGAGGTCGACACCACGTCCCTGCCCGTCGGCGCCAAAGGCATAGCGATACGGTCCGCTGGTGGCGGGGATGCCTACTCCGTCGGGCCCGGGCACGTAGGGCACCGTGTCGAACACCGAGAACCGTACGCCGATCGCAAGGCCGGGCGCGGCCGCGCGGATTCCCTCGATGATGCTGCGCATGAAGCGGGTGCGATTCGTGAAGTCGCCGCCGTAGCGACCACCGCGATCGTGCGCGCTGAGCAACTCGTGACCGAGGTACCCGTGACACGCCTTGACATCGACGAAGTCGAAACCGGCCTCACCCGCCAGCACCGCCCGATCGACGAACACGCCGACGAGGTCGTCGAGCTCGCCGTCAGAGATCAGCGTGGCGTCGCTCGCTCCGCTCGGCCCGTCGAGGAGCGGGTGCTGGTAGGCAGTGCGCGGTGCCGGCACTCCATCGGGGCGGGAGTAGCGCCCGGAGTGGGTGAGCTGCAGGCCCACGACCTGGCCGTCGCCGAACAAGCGGCGCAGCACGGCCAACTGCCCGACCGTGGAAGCGTCGATGAGGAGTTGGTGCGGATTGGCGCGGCCCTCGTGGCAGACCGCGGTGGCCTCGGCCCACACCAAGCCCGCACCCCCTGCCGCAAAGCGCTGCCATCGCCGCTGAACGAGATCCGTCGGCCTACCGTCCGCCGTGCCGTCCCAGCCCTCCATGGGCAGGATCGCGAATCGGTTGGGCACATGCAGCTCGCCCGCCGAGCCGTCGCGAATCGTGATCGGTCGCGAGAGAGCACCGCCGGGTTCGAGGATCTCGTCAACCGGCATGTCGACCCCCAGCGCACGGAGATGCGCCGTGAACGACCGGTAGCTGTCGAGCTTGCGAACCTGCGGGATCATGCCCATGACTCCAGTCGGCGAACGATGTCGGCGAGCACCTCACGGTCACCTTCCGGCCGCCGAGCTGCACCGGTGGGCGTCATGTCGCTGGAGGCCCACCCGCGCAGCTGGAAGAACATCGCAGCATCGTGGCGGTAGCCGGGCACGGGCGGACGGAAGGTGAACTGGCCGAGGTACTGCAGCAGGTCGTTCAGCTCGTGGAACGCCGGATCGCCGGAGAGCCAGAGCCTGTCGCGCAGCGCGAACTCGGCGGGGGCGAACGTGGAGAGACCGAGGAGGTAATCGCTCCCCCACATCACCATGTCGATCGCCAGGTCGTTGCCGGTGAGCACCATGAAGTCCGGCCGCAACTCGTCACGCAGTCGAAGGCGATCCCACTCCAGCTGCCGCGAGAGCGACGAGTGCTTCGCACCGATGCACTCCGGGATCTCCATCAATGCCCGGTACGTGTCGAGACCGACGATGCGCCCGTACGGCACGAACATCTCGCCCAGCTCGAACCCGATGAAGTTGCCGACCTCGCTGCCCACCGTGGCGTGAGCAGTGACCCAATCCGGCTCGCTCAACGCGCCCAGCCCATGCGAGGGGAAGACCACCGGCGTGCCGCCATGGTCGCGGATCGCCAGCGCGGCACGGAGCAGCGCCGACTGGTCGTGGTGGTCACCCGGTGAGTCGGCCACGTAGGCGCCGGCGACGAACCGGCCTCCGGTCAGCGTCGCAGTGCGATCGAGCACTTGCGCCACCGTCGCACTGTCGAGCAGTTGCACGTACCCGGTGTCCATGTTGACGGCGGGCAACAAGCCAGCACTGCTGGTGCGCACGACGTGCGCCTCGAACGCGGCCCAGTCGATCGAGCCGTCGGCGAGGAACGGCAGCAGGATGGCCGACATGCCGGTGATGGCGCGACCGGGGCGGATTGCCGGTGGCACGGCTGCTTTCTGCGGCTGGTTCATGCCACTCCTCCCAGGTCGGTGCAAGCGCTTGCACGATGCCGGAGCGAATTGTAGGCTCACGCCGCCGTCTCGTCCATCGTCCATCCCGAGGCGGGTGGGAGCACGTCGGTGTCGAGTCAGGCGGTCACGCTCGCTGATGTCGCCGTCGAAGCCGGCGTGCACCCCAGCACGGTGTCGCGGGTGCTCAGCCGCCCTCAGCTGATCGGCGAGCCGACCCGAACCGCTGTGCACGCCGCGATCCACAAGCTCGGCTACACCCCGAACCGGGCTGCCCGACAGTTGGCCGGCGGGCGAATCGGTGCCATCGGCGTGCTCGTCCCCGACATCACCAACCCGTTCTTCGCGCACGTGGTCCGCTCGGTGCAACAGGGCTGCCGGCGCAACGGGCTCACCATGCTGCTCGCCGACACCGACCAGCGTGAGGCTGACGAACTGTCGGAAGCACGCGCGCTCGCCGGCAGCGTCGACGGCTTCGTGGCGTGCAGCCCTGTCGCCGCGACGCAGCAATGGCTGCAGGTCGTCGGGACTGCACCGCTCGTCTTCGTGAACCGCCGCGCCAATGGCGTCGCGTCGGTGGCGCTCGACCAACAGGCGATCATCGAGCTGGGCGTCACCCACCTCCGCGCCGCCGGCCACCGCTCGATCGCCGTGGTGCGCGGCCCGCACTCGTACTGGTCGAGCCGCGAGCGCGACCGCGTGGTACGCCGGCTGCCCGGCCTCGTCACCTACGGTCCGGTGCGGCCCGACTTCGAGGCCGGCATCGCTCTGGCCACCGACCTGATGCGGTCGAACGTGACCGGGGTGCTCGCCTTCAACGACGTGCAGGCGCTGGGCATCGTGGCCGGCTACCGAGCCGCGGGCCGGTCGGTGCCGCGCGACCTGTCCGTGGTCGGCTCCGACGACATTGCTGACGCGGCGATGAGCGACCCGCCCCTCACCACCGTCGCTGCACCGGTGCAGCAGCTCGGCGACGCCGCGTTCGATCTCCTCGCACGGCTCCTCGCGGGTGCCATCGAGCGGCCCGAGATCACCCTGCCCGTCACACTCACCGTCCGCGCGTCCACGTTGGGCCGCAGCAGCACATCATCAACCAACAGCATCGCAACAAAGGGGAACCACCGGTGACGAGCGCATACGGTCGACGTCAGTTCTTGAAGGTGTCCACGGGCGCTTTGGCCGTGGGCGTTGTCGCGTGCAGCGACGACGGCGGCGGTGGTGGTTCCGCGGACACCGCCGCCGAGTCCAGCTCGACCACTGCTCCCGACACCACCGGCGCAGCGGAGTCGACCACCACAACCACAACGGCCGCTCCGCTGGAGGTGACCGCAGCAACGGTGCTGGCTGCGCCGGGCAGCCCGGGCCTGATGGACGAAGCGATCTACCAGCAGCGCGCCGACGCCTACCTGCGGTTCGCCACAGCGGCCCCACACGTCGGCAGCCCGGTCGGCGTCGCGGCTCACCTGGCACGTGCCAGCCGCGAACCCGACTACGCGTGGGCCATCGACGACGTCACCGTTGCATCGTTCGCCGACACCTTCGCCAAGATCGACGAGTGGCGCGACACCCGCGACTTCGACCTGATGTACCTGCACTGGGTGCTGGCACTCGGGCAGGGCGACACCGACAGCACGCGCCTCTCGCCCGACGTGATCGAAGCGATCCACCAGCGCATCGTCGCCAACCGCTATCGGTACGACGACCCACTCCCCGACGAACGGCTCGACAACCTGTGGTTCTGGTCCGAGAACCACATCATCATCAACAAGGTCATCGAGTACCTGGGTGGACAGCGCTATCCGGATGACACGTTCAGTGTCACCGGGCTCACCGGCGCCGAGCACATGGCGCGCGCCAAGCCCGACATCCTCGAATGGGTTCGCGAGCGCGGCCAGCTCGGCTTCTTCGAATGGCACAGCAACGTCTACATGCTGAAGAACATCACGCCGCTGCACCTCTTGGCCGAGCAGGCCGACGACCCTGAGCTCGTGCTGGCTGCGGCGATGGCACTCGACCTGTGCGTGCTCGACATGGCCGCGCACACGCAGGCCGGGTGCTACACCGCGCCGCGGGGGCGCACGTACAAGAAGGACAAGCTGTCGTCGCTCGACGAGGACACCTTCGGCTCGGCGAAGTTCCTGTTCGACGACACGACCGCCGACTACCAGTCCGAGACCGACGGCGGCGCCACGTTTCTCGCAGTTGGCACGCGCTACCGGCCACCGCAATTGCTCGTCGACATCGCGATCGACGACCAGGAGAGCGTCGTGCGCGAACGCCACGGCGTGTTCCTCGACACGAACGCGCCGCTGGAGGACGCGCCGGTTGCGCCCTACGGCAAGGACTTCGCCGACCCGGCCAACCTGCCGTTCTGGTGGAGCCTCGGTGGCCTCGGGCTGTGGCAGATGGCCCGCACCGGCCTGGCGCAGGCCACCGAGCACAAGCTGTGGGACACCGAGCTGTTCGCCCAGGTGAAGCTGATCGCGGCAATCAACAACAACGACCCCGAACTGGTGCGGGCGTGGCTGCACCAGTTCGACGCGATCGTCAACTTCGGTTTCCTCGGCGAGGCCAACACGTACGCCTATCGCCACCGCAAGGTCAGCCTGGCCAGCGTGCTCGATCATCGCTTCGGCGAGATGCGCGACCAGGTGCACATCTGGCAGGCAGCGATCGATGAGGACGCAATGGTGTTCACCACGCACCCGTTGACGCCGCCGAAGGTGACCGAGGACTGGAACGACGACGAGTCGCCCGGCTACTGGACGGGCGAGGCGTCGATGCCGCGCAGTGCCCAGTACCGGCGCACCGCCGTGCACATCTATCAACCTGCATGGGACGAATCGACCGATGCGACACTGTGGTCGGTCTTCCCGTACCGCCAGTTCACACATGCGTTCGTGCCGCAGGATCGCTTCGACGAGGTGCGTCAGGTGGGCAACTGGACGATCGTGACGAAGGACGGCGGCTACATCGCGCTGTGGTCGTGGCGCACCGCGACGTTCAAGGCCAACGACCCGGGCGTGCCGGCGCGCACGTTCACCAAGCCGTACGACCTGATCGCCGACGGCGGGCCGGACAACGTGTGGATCGTCGAGGTCGGCAACGACGAGGACGACGGCGACTTCGAGACGTTCGTGGCCGCGATCACCGCCAACGAGCCGGTCGTCGACCGGACGGCGGACGGCTTCGGTGTCGCCTGGACATCGCCCTCGTCGGGTGCCGTCGAGTTCTCGACGACTGGGCCGTTCATGGTGGATGGCGCGGAGCAACCGATTGGCGATCACCCGCGCCACGAGGGCCCGTGGGGCACGATCGAACACGAGTCGATGGTGCACGAACTGACCAACGACGCGAACAGCTGGGCACTCGACTTCGACGCGGCCACGAGGTCGGTGTCGTGAGCTCGACGGCAGTGCGGTTCGCGGTCATCGGGGCCGATCACCTGCACCTGTTCCAGATGGTCGACCGGTTGGTTGCTGCGGGTGCGGCCGCAGTCGCGCACGCACCCGGCGGCGGGCTGATCGGAATGTACACCGGCTGGCAGAAGGCGTCGGAGGAACGCAGCGCCGATGCCATCCTCGCCGATGAGTCGATCCCACTGGTCGTGCTCGCGGGCATCCCGTGCGAGCGGGCCGCGGT
>Ga0209477_1000167_pt1 | contig 37510 bp, 33 predicted proteins | sample KloWWTupernatant_FD_187180 | JGI IMG/M metagenome (GOLD analysis project Ga0209477, IMG submission 187180) | Active sludge microbial communities from Klosterneuburg, Austria, studying microevolution and ecology of nitrifiers - Klosterneuburg... | ecosystem: Engineered > WWTP > Aerobic digester >...
CCGTTGGAGACCGACTTCACGGTCACCAACTCGAGCGGGGCGACGTCCTGCAGGTACTCGGCTGAGAAGATCTGCCACATCTCTTCGGGTGACACCTCGCCACCCTGGGAGTCGGTGCGCGCCTGCACCACCCGGGAGAATTCCATCTGCAGCCGGCGGGGCAGATCCATCTTGTGCTCGGACTTCATGATGTAGGCCATGCCGCCCTTGCCCGACTGCGAATTCACCCGGATCACAGCCTCATAGGTGCGACCCACGTCGTGGGGGTCGATCGGCAGGTACGGCGCCTCCCAGGGGATCTCGTGCAGAGACTTCCCTTGGGAGGCGGCCGTCCTCTCCAGCACCTCCAGCCCCTTCTTGATGGCGTCCTGGTGGGAGCCGGAGAAGGCGGTGTAGACCAGATCCCCCGCGTATGGGTGGCGCGGGTGGACCGGCAGGTTGGTGCAGTACTCCACCGTCCGACGAATCTCGTCGATGTCGGAGAAGTCGATCTTGGGGTCGACACCCTGGGTGAACAGGTTCAGGCCCAGGGTCACCAGGCACACATTCCCCGTCCGCTCGCCGTGGCCGAACAGGCAGCCCTCGACGCGATCGGCGCCGGCCATCAGCGCCAGTTCGGTCGCCGCGACGGCCGTCCCCCGGTCGTTGTGGGGGTGCAGCGAGATTGCGACATGCGGACGGTTGCGAACGTGGCGTCCGAAGTACTCGATCTGATCGGCGTAGGTGTTCGGCGTCGAGCGCTCCACGGTGGCCGGCAGGTTGAGGATGATCTCCCGCCCGGCGCTGGGCTGCCAAACGTCCATCACCCGATTGCAGACCTCGATCGCGAAGTCGGTCGGCGTCTGGGTGAAGATCTCTGGGCTGTACTGGTAGCCGAACTCAACCTCACCCAGATTGGCCTCGGCGTACTTCATCACCAGTTCGGTGCCTCTGGTGGCCATGGCGATGCACTGCGCCTCGTCGATGTTGAAAACCACCCGCCTGAACAGTTCCGCGGTCGCGTTGTACAGGTGGATGTTCGCCCGGTTCGCCCCGATCAGGGACTGTGCGGTGCGTTCGATCAGGTCCTCACGGGCTTGGGTGAGGACGCCGATGGTGACATCGTCGGGGATGGCATCAGAGGTGATCAGGCTGCGCACGAAGTCGAAGTCCGTCTGTGAAGCGGACGGGAACCCGACCTCGATCTCCTTGTAGCCCATCCGCACCAGCAGATCGAACATCTTCCGCTTGCGGGACGGCGTCATCGGATCGATTAGCGCCTGGTTCCCGTCCCTCAGGTCGGTGGACAGCCACCGCGGCGCCGCGGTGATCTTCTTTGCCGGCCAGGTACGGTCCGGGACGTCGATGGGCTCGAACGGCGTGTAGCGTCCGAACGGCATCGGGCTGGGCTGCTGAACCGGGGTCGGTTGCGCGCGCGTTCCGAAAGTGTTGATTGTCATTGGGTGTCCTCGCTGTGCGGGCTGGTGCCAGGCGCGTGCAGAACTCCGCAGCGAGGAGGCCTGATCAGGACTTCGAGGCCTCGCTGCGGCGGCCAAGGAGGAGTCGCGCCGATGACATGTCGCCAATGGTGGCACACTCTCCGCGTTGAGCCAAGAGCCGCACAGCATCTGGACGGCTGGCGACGCGGGGACGGTTCAGAAGCCCAGGCGGTTCAGATGCTTGGGGTCACGCTGCCATTCCTTGAGCACCTTCACCCGTAGGTCCAGGTGCACGGGCATGCCGACCAGTGCCGCGATCTGCTTGCGCGCGCTCGTACCCACATCGCGAAGGCGTTCGCCCTTGTGGCCGATCATGATTCCCTTCTGGGAATCCCGTTCGACGATCATCGAGGCGAAGATGTCCAGCAGCGGATGGTTCGCGTCCCGTCCGGCCCGCTCCCCCATCTCTTCGACCACGACCATCAGCGAGTGCGGCAGTTCGTCGCGGACGCCCTCCAACGCGGCCTCGCGAATGAGCTCGGCCACCAGGGTCTCAGTCGGTTCATCGGTGACCTCGCCCTCGGGGTAGTACCGCGGCCCGGTGGGCAGGAGCTTGATCAGTTCGGCGGTGACCACGTCCACCTGGTCATCGGTCACCGCGGAGACTGGGATGATGCTCGCCCAGCGGATGCCGAATTTCTCTTCCATCGACGCGATCTTGAGCAGGTGCTCGGCCATCCGGGCCCCAGAGACGAGGTCGGACTTGGTGGCAAGCGCCACCAACTGAGCCTTCCTCGCCAGCTTCGCGAGTTCGGACACCAGGTACTCGTCCCCTGGGCCGATCCGCTGATCGGCCGGAAGGCAGACGCCGACCACGTCCACCTCGGACCAGGTTTCGCGGACGAGATCGTTCAGGCGCTCACCCAGAAGCGTGCGGGGCTTGTGCAGCCCTGGGGTGTCGATGACGATCAGCTGCGCATCCGGACGGTTCACGATCCCGCGGATGGCGTGCCGGGTGGTCTGCGGCTTGGACGACGCGATCGCGATTTTCGTGCCCACCAGGGCATTCATCAGTGTCGACTTGCCCGCATTGGGCCGGCCCACGAAGCAGGCGAAGCCGGAGTGCGCCACTTCGGCACTTCGTGACGCTCGCTCGTCCGTCGCGAGCTCCTCAGGGACCGATGGGGAAGGACTGTTCTCGCTCATGACGCTCGTTTCGCTGATTCTTCGGCAAGCTTGGCCGCCGCTTCGACCGCCGCGTCGCCGTTCTCGGTGACCGGCGACGCGAGGACGGTCTGGACGGTGTGACGCCGGTCGCTGCCCCGCTCGGCCACCAACTCGATGCCCTCCCACTGCACGAGCGAACCGGGGATCGGCACCTTGTTCAGTTCCTTGGCCATCAAGCCGAGCACCGTGTCGACCTCTTCGTCGTCGACCTTCAACCCGAAGAGATCGCCGAGATCATCGATGCCGAGGCGCGCCGAAACCCGGAAGCGGCGCTCCCCGAGCTCGGTCACGGGGGCCACTTCGTGGTCGTACTCGTCGACGATCTCGCCGACGATCTCCTCCAGCACGTCCTCGATGGTGGCCAGGCCGGCGGTGCCGCCGAACTCGTCGATGACGATCACCACATGGCTTCGGGTCAGCTGCATCTCGCGGAGCAGCTCGTCCACCGGTTTGGAGTCCGGGCAGAAGGTGGGCGGACGCATCAGCACCTCGACGGTCTCGTCGGTCTGAGCCTTCGGATTGTCATACATCCGACGGATGATGTCCTTCAGGTAGAGCACCCCGACGACGTCGTCGACGTCCTCACCGATCACCGGGATTCGGCTGAAGCCTGACCGCAACGCGAGCGAAACCCCTTGTCGCAGGGTCTTGCCCCGCTCGATGTAGACCATCTCGGTGCGCGGCACCATGACTTCCTTGACGATGGTGTCACCGAGTTCGAAGACTGAGTGGATCATCCGGCGCTCGTCGTCCTCGATCACCTCGCGCGCCTCAGCCATGTCGACCAGTTCGCGCAATTCGGCTTCCGAGGTGAACGGTCCGTCACTGAATCCGCGTCCGGGCGTGAGCGCGTTGCCGATCAGGATCATCAACTGCGGGATCGGGCCGAGCACCGTCTCCAACGCCGCCAACGGTCCGGACGCGGTCAGCGCCACCGACTCGGCGTGCTGCCGGCCCAATGTGCGCGGCGCGACGCCCAGCACGATGAACGACACCAGCACCATGGTCGCGACCGGGAACAGAATGCGTTCCCAGGTGGGGTCGAACTGTTCGAAGAACACCAGGGTCACCAGCACCGTAGCCACCACCTCGAGGACGAGGCGGACGAACAGCAGGGTGTTCAGGTACGGCGCCGGATCCTGGGCCTGGAGCAGGAGTCGTTTGGCGCTGGCGCGTCCGTCGGCGACCAGCTTCTCGGCACGGGACTTCGACACCGACGACAGCGCGGTCTCGGCTGTCGCTACCAGCGCGGCCAGCAGGACGCTCACAAACGCCACTGCCAACAGGATCCAGTCGGTCTGGGTCAACGGGTGTTCACGCCTCGCTCGGTTCGGTGATCGCCCAGTCTAGTGGACGCCCCCGCGCACCTCGGCTGGTCGGGCCGGCAGTCAGTCGCGGGACGCGGTCCAGGCGTCGATTATCTTGTCGTTCAGGTCGAACATGACCTTCTTCTCGGCGGGTTCGGCGTGGTCGTGGCCGAGCAGGTGCAGCAGGCCGTGGATCAACAGGTAGTCGGCCTCCTCCTCGGGCGTCCGGTCGCTGTCCGCGGCCTGGGCTGCGGTCACGGTCGGGCAGAGGACGATGTCGCCGAGCAGGCCGATCGGCGGTTCCTCATCGGCCTCGGGAGCGCGCAACTCGTCCATCGGGAAGCTCAGCACGTCGGTCGGCCCGGGCTCGCCCATGAACTTCTCGTGGTAGGCGCTCATGGTCTCTTCGTCGACCAGAAGGATCGAGAGCTCCGCCTGGGGGTGGATCCGTAGGGCGTCCAGGGCGAAGGTCGCCAGCTGGACCAGCCGCTCGGTGTCGACGTCTACGCCGGACTCGTTGTTCAGTTCGATCATCGGCTCTTCCTGGGTAAGGTGGCTTCGAAGCGGTCGTAGGCGGCCACGATCCGGCCGACGAGCCGATGGCGGACGACGTCATGGCTTGTCAAGCGGCAGAACGCGATGTCGTGCACGCCGTCCAGGATCTCCTCGACCGCGGTCAGCCCGCTGCGAGTACCGTTGGGCAGGTCGATCTGGGTGACGTCACCGGTGACCACGATCTTCGAGCCGAAGCCAAGCCGGGTGAGGAACATCTTCATCTGTTCCATCGAGGTGTTCTGCGCCTCGTCGAGGATGATGAAGGCGTCATTGAGGCTGCGGCCGCGCATGAACGCCAGTGGCGCCACCTCGATCGTTCCCGAGGTCAGCAGCCGCGGCACCGACTCGGGGTCGATCATGTCGTGCAGAGCGTCGTAGAGCGGACGCAGGTACGGGTCGATCTTGTCGTTGAGCGTCCCGGGCAGGAAGCCCAACCGCTCGCCGGCCTCGATCGCGGGCCGGGTGAGGATGATGCGGTTCACCTCCTTGGCCTGCAGTGCCTGGACGGCTTTCGCCACGGCCAGGTACGTCTTGCCGGTGCCGGCCGGGCCGATGCCGAAGACGACGGTGTGCGCATCGATCGCGTCCACGTAGCGCTTCTGGTTCAGGGTCTTCGGACGGATCGTCTTGCCTCGATTGGAAAGGATGTTCTGGGTGAGTACCTCTGCCGCGCTCACATCAGGGTTGGTGGCCATGCCCAGCACCCGCTCGACCGTGTCCGCAGCCAGCCCCTGACCCGTCCGAACGATCGTGATCAGTTCGGTGAGCACGTCCGCAGCGGTGGTCACCTGCTCGGGCGTACCGCTGAAGGTGATCTCATTGCCGCGGACGTGGATATCGGCGCCCAGCCCGGCTTCGAGAATCCGCAGGAACTCATCTCGCGAACCCAGTACCGAAACCATGGCGATCGAAGCGGGAACAGCGACCCGGCGTTCGGCGATCGCCGCTGTCTGTGGCTGGTTCAGGGTTCCTCCTAGGACGTAACCCATTGATCTTACCCAGTGGTGATCCCGGGCTGAGGCCATGGCCGGCCGAGGGCCTCGTCAGGCTCAGCCGGCGGTGAGTCTGGCGGCTGCGAAGCGATCAGTGGCCGCCACCAACTCGGCCGCGATCGCGGGTTCCATCGCTGAATGGCCAGCCAGAACGAGCCGGTATTCGGCCTCGGGCCAGGCCCGGTGCAGGTCGTCCGCGGTGACCACCGGGCAGGGCAGGTCGTAGCGGCCCTGAACGATCACCGCCGGAATGTGCCGGATCCGGTCGACCTCTTCGATGAGTTGTCCCTCACGAAGCCAGCCCGCGTTGACGAAGTAGTGGTTCTCGATGCGGGCGAACGCCAGGGCGAAGGCCGGGTCGCTGAACTCCTCGACGTGCTCGGGGGAGAACACCAGATGGGAGGTCGCGGCCTCCCAGGTCGTCCAGGCCACTCCGGCGGGCAGGTGCACGGCCGGGTCGGGGTCGAAGAGGAAGTCGTGATAGGCAGCGATGCAATCGCCGGTGAAGCCATCGCCCAGGGGCGCCAGGAACGATCGCCACCATCCCGGGCTGAGGTGCCCCGCTCCGCCGTTGTAGTACCAATCGAGCTCGAAGCGGCGCAGGGTGAAGATGCCGCGCAGTACGAGTTCGGTGACCCGGTCAGGGTGCGCCTCCGCGTAGGCGAGAGCGAGCGCGCTCCCCCAGGAACCGCCGAACACCTGCCAACGTTCCACGCCCCGGTCGCCGCGCAGCTTCTCCAGGTCGTCCACGAGGTGCCAGGTGGTGTTGGCACTCAGGTCCGCATCCGGCGCGGACGCGTGCGGCAGCGAGCGTCCGCAGTTGCGCTGGTCGAACAGGATCACCCGGTAGCGCGCGGGATCGAAGAACCGCCGGTAGTCGTCGATGCAACCGCCGCCGGGACCGCCGTGCACGAACACCGCCGGCTTACCCGCAGGATTGCCGCATTCCTCCCAGTACAACTGCTGGCCGTCGCCCACGGCCAGGAGTCCCCTGGCGTACGGCTCGATCGGCGGGTAGAGGACGTCCTCCGCGGACGCCGGCGGAACAGCTGGTGGCTCGGTGGTCGGCTCAGTCATCGTCATCGTCGTAGTCATCGATGATGTGCATCGCGGCCTCCTCCGCCGAGGCAGCGCCACCGTCGATGCCCACGTCATGGCCGATGCTCTCGGGTTCGACGTCAAGACCGGGAATGCCGCCATTCGCGTCCACCAGCCGTCCGGCGCGCTGGTGGCCCACCTCGCGCGGCTCGCTCGGATCAGGGTTCCAAGGGGTGTCGTCGGGCACCGGTTCAGGGAGTTCCTGCGCCATGCGCATCTCCAGGGTCTCCCCCTTGCGCATCTCGGCGATCGTGTTGCCGAAGCCCTGCGCGGTCGACCAGTTCTCGCCGGTCACGTAACCCTCGTCGAGGACGTCGTCGACCCCACGATCGAGCAGGGTCTCGTCCGGCTGCAGCTGGTCGAGTTGTTCGGCCTCTTCCGGAACCGCTTCGTCGTAGTCGGTCATGCGCCTAGATTGCCACGACTTCGGCTCGGTGGTGTCGGCAACGCCGCTAAGTACCCTGTGAACCTTCCCGGGGGCGCTGCACACATGCCAGCAAAACCCTCCCCGGACTTGCAAGGCGCACCCCACTAGGACGTTTCCGGTTAGGATGCCCTCTCGTGTCGTCCGAGAACCGAGTGAGCGCCAAACCGCGCGGCAACTACGACCTGGTGCTGGCCGCCTTCGTCGGCCTGCTGCTGATCTCGAACGTCGGAGCGACAAAACTGATCGCGTTCGGCCCGCGCGTGGACGTGGCCGGACTGCAGTTGCTGCCGATCATCACCGATGGCGGTGCGATCCTGTTTCCGCTCACCTACATCCTCGGGGACGTGCTCGCCGAGGTGTACGGACTGCGCCGCGCCAACCGCGCGATCATCACCGGGTTCGTGCTCGCCGCGCTGATGTCTGTGACTTTCCTAGCTGTGGACGCAGCCCCGCCGGCTGCCGACTGGGCCAACCAGGACGCTTGGCATGCGGTGCTCGGTTTCGTCCCGCGGATCGTCGTGGCGAGCCTTCTCGGCTACCTGGCCGGGCAGTTCCTGAACGCCCTGGTACTGGTGCGGATCAAGGAGCGTTGGGGCAGCGGACGGCTGTGGGTGCGGCTGATCACTTCGACCGTCATCGGCGAGTTCGCCGACACCCTGGTATTCTGCCTGATCGCCTTCGGCCCATTGGGGAACGTGCTCGGCGGGGATTCAATCCCCTGGCCTGCCCTGCTGAACTACATCGCGGTCGGTTGGCTCTACAAGGTGGGGGTCGAGGTCCTGCTGCTGCCGGTCACCTATCGGGTCATCGCCTGGGTCAAGCGCCACGAACCGTCCTGACCGACCCTCAGCTGCGCACCACTCGGAGCGCCCAGTCGCCGGTCCCCGCGCCGGTGCCGAGGAACTGGCCGCCGAAGGCGCGAATCGATCCGCTGAACGCCGCGTAGGCCGAGCCTGGCTCGACACTGAACCAACCAACGGCGTCCGGGTCGAGGTAACCAGCCGCGATGGCTCGGGCATGGTCTGGGACGGCGCCCTGGAACTCGGGTAGCCCGGCCAGGCGTGGCCCGGTGCCGGCCAGCTCGTCGCGTTGGTCCGCACCGCGTGCGGCAGCGAGCACTTCGCCTTCGACGCGGTGTTGCAGCCCTGCGTACTCGGTGCCGGCGATGACTCGTTCCAGCGTGGCCTCCGCGCGAATCGGGTCGGCTGTGGTCGTCCGCAGACCGAACTGGCCATCGAACAGGCTCTCGCCGAACACTGCGACCGAGAAACTGCTGCCCAGCAGCGATGCGACGTCAGCTTCGGTGACGTCGGACCACTGCGGCCAAGCCTCGGCGTGGGCCGCCAGGGACGGCCACAGCGCGGGCATGGCGTCGGTCCCGCCGCTCACGCTGAACCCGGCGACGCTGGACGCCGGCAGTTCACCTAGACGTCCGGCCGCTTCGATAGCGGGCAATGGCAAGTCGGTCGCATGCCCGGCGATCGTTGCGGCATCACCGCTCAACACCAGCGCTCCGGCCACGCGTCCACGCGGAGTCTCTTCGGTCGCGCCCGGCTCGGCGAACCGGCCGAGGTCGGCCCAAAGGGCGAAGAAGCCGGGATCGCCAACCTTGGCCATGTCGGCGATGAATCCGGGGTCGCCCCCGAGCCGTCCGTCGGCCAGCCCGGTCAGCACCAGATCGGTGTGCTTCCCGCGGGTGATCAGGGCGTACCCATCGATCGCCGTGACGTCGTAGTCCTGCCCGCTCTCGGCGATCCAGCGCCTCAGCGTCGTGGTACCCAGGTCGGTATCGGTCAGCTCAATCGCGAACATCCAGCTCTGCTCGTCCGGGGCGGACATGAGCGCGAACCCGGCCCGCTCCCCCAGCCAGGGTTCGATGTCCGCGGCGAAGTCGGCGTCCGTTCCGTAGCCCAGGCGCTTGCCGAGGAGCTGCCAGAACAGCTTCTTCGGCTCGGGGTGACCGCCCGACGCCTGCACCTCGGGCAGGTCGTGGAGGAACGACCAGGCCTGCAACTGCTGCCAGGGCGTCGGTTCGAAGTCGATCTCGACGTAGCCGGCCACCTGCGCGGGAAGCACGTTCGCCGGCCGGCTGTCGTGATCGAACCAGCCGAAGGCCCAGCTCGCTACGGCCAAGCCGGCACCGGTGAGCAGTGCCGCGATCACGAGGGCGACTATCCACGGGCTGCGCCCTTCGACAGGCTCCGGGAGCGTTGTAGTGGGTCGCTCAGGGAGCGTTGCAGTGGGTTGCTCAGGGAGCGGTTCGGGTGCGTCCACCGTAGAAGCGTCCCAGAAATTCACCGCGGAAGGCATGGAAGTCGCCGCTCTCAATGCTCTCGCGAATCTGGTCGACCAAGCGGACGGTGAATCGCTCGTTGTGGATGGTCGCCAGGGTTGCGCCGAGCATCTCCTTGGCCTTGAAGAGGTGGTGCAGGTAGGCGCGGGAGTAGTTGGCGCAGGTGTAGCAGTCACAGTCCGGGTCGAGCGCACCGAAGTCACGGCGACTTCTCGCGGTGTTCACGTTGAACCGGCCGTCCAGGGAGTAGATCGCGGCGTTGCGCGCAACCCGGGAAGGCATCACGCAGTCGAACGTGTCCGCGCCGGCCGCTACCGCTGCGAACAGGTCGTCCGGCTCGGAGATCCCCAGTAGGTGCCTGGGCTTGTCCACGGGGAGTTCGGAATTCACCCAGCCGACGATGGTGCCGAGGTTCTCCTTCTCCAGGGCGCCGCCGATCCCGAAGCCGTCGAACCGGGTTCCGTCCACTTCGAGCTCGGCAAGGTCGCGAGCGGCCTTGCGTCTCAGGTCCTCGAACTGCGCACCCTGGACCACTCCGAACAGCGCCTGATAGGGCTTGCCGACCCGTTCTCGAGTCAACTGCGCGTGCGCGTCCAGGCAGCGGGCCGCCCAAGCCTGCGTTCTTGCCAGCGAACTCTCCTGGTACCCGCGCGTGTTCATCAGCGTCGTGCACTCATCGAAGGCGAACATTATGTCGGCCCCGAGTTCGTGCTGGATCCGCATCGAGACCTCCGGGGTGAACCGGTGGCGGTCACCGTTCAGATGCGAGGTGAAAGTCACGCCGTCGTCGTCGACGTGCGCCAACCGATTCTTGCCTTCGGCGATCACGTCGTCGTTCGCCAGCCCGGTGGCATCCATCGCGAGGACCTTCTTGAAGCCGACGCCGAGGCTCATCACCTGGAAACCGCCGGAGTCGGTGAACGAGGGCCCCGGCCAGTTCATGAACGCGCCCAGCCCGCCGGCGGCGTCCACGATGTCCGAACCGGGCTGGAGGTAGAGGTGATAGGCGTTCGCCAGCACGGCCTGCGCGCCCAGCTCGCTGACCGTCTCGGGCAGGACGGCCTTCACCGTAGCTTTCGTGCCGACCGCGATGAACGCCGGCGTGCGGATGTCGCCATGCGGAGTGTGGATCACCCCGCTGCGACCCAGTGCGCCGTCCAGGAAAGCGCCTGGAGTGAAGCCGAAACCGTCAGTCGTCACGGGCTGCCAACGCCTGAAGCTGGGCGAGAGCGACCACTCCGGCCGTCCCGGTGCGCAGGACGGCGTCCGCCACCAGCACGGCCTTGGCGCCGGCTGCGGTGAACGCGGCCAGTTCGGCCTCGGCCAACCCGCCTTCGGGACCGACCACGAACATGATCTCGCCGGCGGTCGGCAAGTCTAGCGCCCCCAACCGGACGACCGCGGATTCGTGCAGCACGAGCGTCAGGTCGGTCTGGGCGATGCGTTGCACCAGTTCGCCGGTGGTCATCGGCACCGAGACGGTCGGCACGCGGAACCGCCTGGACTGCTTGGCAGCTTCACGCGCCGTGGCACGCCAACGGGTCAGCCCGCGTTCCACCCGGTCGGCAGCCCAGCGAACCACCGAGCGTTCCGCCTGCCAGGGCACGATCTCGTCGACGCCGAGCTCGGTGAGCATCTCCACGGCCTGCTCGGCCCGGTCGCCCTTCGGCAGCGCTTGTACTGCGATGTACTTCACCGGACGCGGCGAGTCGCGCCGCACCTCTTCGACCCGCACGGTGAGTTCGTTCTTCTCGACTGTCAGCACCGGACCCCGGACGGCCATGCCATTGCCGTCGCTGATCAGGACGGTTTCGCCCACCCGAATCCGCTTCACTGCGGCAGCGTGGCGGCCCTCGTCCCCTGACAGGGTGACCACCTGGCCCGGTTCCGGAGCGTCGAGCAGCGCCAGGAAGAGCGGCTCGGTCACGAGAAGGCTTCCTTCAGCCACCCGAGGACGCCGCCCTTGCCATGCTTGGCCACAGAGACCTCCGGCTGGCTCTCGTTCCGCATCGTGGCGAACTGGCGCAGAAGCTCGCGCTGCGCGTCGTCCAGCCTGGTCGGGGTCTGTACGAGCAGGGTGACCCCGAGTTCGCCGCGACCCTCCCCACGCAGCCGTGGCACACCGCGTCCGGGAATGCCGAGCCGCGTTCCGGACTGCGTCCCGGCCGGAATGTCGACCAGCACGCTGCCGTCGTCCCGATCGAGGTCGTCGCGCTCGGCCTCCAGCGTGGACAGCGTTACCTGGGTACCCAGCGCGGCCGCCGACATCGGAACCTTCACGACCACTTCGAGGTTGTCCCCGTTGCGCTTGAACGTGTCATGGTTGGCGACGCTCAGTTCCACATAGAGGTCGCCCGCCGGTCCACCCCCGGGGCCGACCTCGCCCTGTGACACCAGATGCACCCGGTTGCCGGACGCGACGCCGGCCGGGATCTTCACATTGATCGTCCGGTGGCTGCGGACGCGGCCCTCACCGGAGCACTCGCCGCACGGATTCGGGATGATCGTGCCGTAGCCGCGGCAATTCGGGCACGGCTGGCTGGTCCGGATCTCACCCAGGAACGAGCGCTGGATCTGAGTGACGTCGCCGGCGCCGTGACAGGTCGTGCATGGGATCGGTTCGCTGCCCTCGTGCGCGCCGGTGCCACCGCACACCGGACAGACGACCGCGGTATCGACCCGCAGGGGCTTGGTGATGCCGAAGGCCGCCTCAGCGAGGCTCAGGTTCATCCGCACCAGCGCGTCCTGGCCGCGGCGGGTGCGCGAGCGCGGCCCGCGGGTGGTCTGGGTGCCGAACATCGCGTCCACGAGGTTCGTGAAGTCGAACCCCCCCTGGAAGCCGAAGCCGGGCCCACCCGCGCCGAACCCGCCGCCCAGCGGGTCACCGCCGCGGTCGTACATGGCCCGCTTGTTCGGGTCGTGCAGCACCTCGTACGCCTCGCCGATCTCCTTGAACTTCTCGGCGGCATCGGGGGCGTCGGCCACGTCCGGGTGGTACTTCATCGCCAGGCGCCGGTAGGCCTTCTTGATCTGCTCGTTGGTTGCATCCCGGGGAACACCGAGCACCTCGTAGTAGTCAGAACTCACGCATCATCCTTCTAGGAACCGGCCGACGTAACGGGCGACCGCCCGAACCGCGGCCATCGTGGAGGGATAGTCCATCCGGGTGGGACCGACCACCCCGAGCGTCGCCCAGGCGTCCGGGTTCGCACCATAGGCGCTGGCGACCACCGAAGTCGAGCGCAAGGGCTCGTAGGAATTCTCATGGCCGATGCGGACGGTGACATCGCCGCTCGCGGTCGCCTCGCCGAGCAGGCGCAGCAGCACCACCTGCTCCTCGAGAGCCTCCAGCACCGGGCGGACGGTGGTCTCGTACTGGTCGGAGAACCGGGTCAGATTCGGGACACCGCCGACGACCACCCTGGTCGTGGGGTCGTTCGAGATCAGTTCGAGCAGCACGGCGATCACCACTGTGCCCAGCGGGCGGACTTCGGGCGGGAGCTCGTCCAGGAGGCGGGACGCCCGCTCGATCGCCTGGGCCGGGACCAGGCCGACGAGGGTGGCGTTCAGGCGTCCGCGCAGGCCGGCGACGACCGCGTCCGGCGTGCCACCGAGATCGACACCGTGCTGCTCTACCCGTCCAGACGAGCTGACCACGATCAGCACCCCCCGCTCGGGCGTAAGGGTGACGATCTCGATATGCCGGATCGTGGCGCTCGAAAGCACCGGGTACTGAACGATCGCCACCTGTTGCGTGATCTGGGCGAGCAGGCGGACGGTGCGGCGCACGACGTCGTCCACGTCGAGGGCGCCGGCCATGAAGGTCTCGATGGCGCGGCGTTCGGCCGAAGACAGTGGCTTGACCGCACCGAGACGGTCCACGAACAGGCGATACCCCTTGTCCGTGGGGATTCGTCCGGCACTGGTGTGGGGCTGGGTGATGTACCCCTCCTCCTCCAGTACAGCCATGTCGTTGCGCACGGTCGCAGGCGAGACGTCGAGCTGGTAGCGCTCGACCAGAGCGCGCGATCCCACGGGTTCGCGCATCGAGACATAGTCGGTGACGATGGCGCGCAGGATGCGCAGCTTGCGGTCGTCGAGCAAGGTCACCCTCCCGTCTGCTGGCACTCTCAATGGCGGAGTGCCAGTCTAGCCCAGCAGCCGGTTAGGCTTCTCGGCATGGTGCAGTTCAATCTCGGCGAGTTCGAACCGGTCGCGGACCAGGTGTTGGTGGCCGTCGCGGAACCCGCGGGGGTGAACATCGGACTGGTGATCGGGCCCAAGGGCTGCCTGGTGATCGACACCGGGTCTTCGCCGGCGCAGGGTGCTTCGATCCGGCGCGCGGCCGAACGAGCCGCCGGCGTGCCGGTGGCTGCCGTGCTGGTCACGCACTGGCACTACGACCACCTGTTCGGCTTGGCTGCGTTCACCGACGTGCCCAGCTATGCGCACGACACCGTCCCGGGATGGCTCTCCAGCCCGCAATGCCGGGAGGCCGCCCACGGCCTGGGCGTCGAAGTCCCCGACCTGGTCGCGCCGAATCGGACGTTCTCCCTCGCTCGGGTGATCGACCTCGGCGGACGGCGGGTCGAGACCGTCCATTTCGGCCGCGGGCACACCGACGGCGATGTGGTCGCCATTGTTCCGGATGCGGGCGTGATCTTCTCCGGCGACCTGCTGGAGTCAGCCGGCCCGCCCGATTTCGGCGACGACTGCCACCTCAAGGAATGGCCCAGCGCGGTGGACGGCATCCTCGGACTGGTCGCGGAGAACACGATCATCGTGCCCGGCCACGGCGCTCCCATGGACCGGCTGGCCGCCTTCACCCAGAGGGCGGAGATCTCTGCCCTCTGGGGTCAGGTCGAGCACCTGATCGCACGCGGGGTGCGTCTGTCGGACGCCTATTCCGAAGGCGAGTGGCCCTTCGACGAGCACACGGTCGTTGGTGTGCTGCCGATGCTCTACGGCCAGTTCGCCGCCGCCGGCATCACCCCGAGGACGCAACTGCCGCTCGCGTAGGGTTCCTACGATCCCTGAGCTTGGCGACCGATCCCTGAGCTTGACGAAGGGCGACAAGAAGGGGCTTCGTCAGGCTCAGCCAGCGTCAGACCCAAAGGGCTTCGTCAGGCTCAGCCAGCGTCACTCACATCGGGCTCAGCCAGCGTCACTGCGCTGTCGGCTATCCGCCTCCGCCGGCCTTGCGGCGGAACATGCCGCCACCGCCCTGGCGCCCGCGCTCAGCGGGACCCTTCTCCTTGGAGTGGTGACCGTTACCGCCGGCACCCCCGTCCGGCCCCTGCTGCTTGCGCTCCAGCGCTTCACGCATCTTGGCTTTCAGGTCATCGTTGTCTTGCTCGGGCATGGCAGCTCCTCCGGTGTCACCGCCACTCTGCCACCCCCGAGCCGGAGCGTCGAGCGGACGCCAGGGGTGTCAGTCGCCGAAAAGAGCGTCCCGTGCCGTCTGCCAGAGTTGCGGAGTGGCTGCGGAGAGCAGTCGGCGTCCGATCACCCCGGCGTGGTAGTCCACTCCGGTGTCGGTGGCGATACGCCCGCCGAGCTCAGTGGCCATCAACCCTCCGGCCAAGTGGTCCCACGGGAACATCGAGCGGTAGCTGAGGAAGTCGACCTCGCCCTCGATGAGTTTCGGGTAGTCGATCCCGCACGAGCCCCAGGAACGGACCACCTCGACCTCGGCCCCCTCCTCCCCGGGCACCGGCAGGTAGGTCGCACCTAGCGCCACGCTTCGCGGGCTGGGTGGCGGCGGCGACAATTGCTGACCGTTGCGGGTCACCCCAGAGCCGCGTTCGGTGACGTACAGGCGCTGGTGCACGGGCTGCCAGATCCAGCCTCGGGTGGTGACTCCGCCGCACACTTCAGCGAGGATCACGGCGAAGTCGGCCCGTCCGCGGGCGAAGTTGCGGGTACCGTCCACCGGGTCGATCACCCAAGCGTGTGCGGCCGTCGGCAGGTCGTCGAGGCAGCCGGGGTCGGTGAACACACCCTCCTCACCGACGATCAGTGCGTCCGGGTCGGCGCGCAGGAGGATGCGGCCGAGTTCGAGTTCGGCCTCGCGGTCGGCGACGGTGACCAGGTCGCCGGGACCCTTCTCGTGGATGTCGGCCGAGCCAAGGGAGCCGAACCTGGGCAGGATCAGCCGGTCGGCCACATCGGCGAGGAGGTCGGATACCTGATCGGTCTGCACTGCGACGCTCCTGACGGGCTGAGGAAGGGAAAGCCACCTCAGGCTAGCCATCCAACCGGGTGCCACCGGCCAGCGTCCGTTTTCTGCAAGCCGTCGCGCGCGGAGCTCAAGCGGTGACGAAGTCGATCAGGCGTTCCACTTCGCGGGGCAATGCCGGATCGAGGTCGTTCCAGTCGCGCACCCGTCCGAGGATCCACTGCCAGGTTGCGGCGATGTCGGCCTGGTTCCGCGCTGGCCGCCCCAGCGCGGCGCTGATTCCGGTCTTCCATTCCACGCGGCGGGAGACGGACGGCCACGCGTCCAACCCGACCCGCTCGGGCCGGACCGCCTGCCAGATATCGATGAAGGGGTGCCCGGTGACCAGCACGTGTGCGGAATCCAGACCGGCAACGATGCGCGATTCCTTGGTGCCGGCGACCATGTGGTCCACCAGGACGCCGAGCCGCCGTCCGTGCCCGGGCTGGAACTCCGCGACGATGCCGACGAGGTCGTCGATGCCACCCAGGTACTCGACCACGACGCCCACGTGGCGCAGGTCGTCGCCCCAGATCTTCTCCACCAGTTCGGCGTCGTGTCGTCCCTCGACGTAGATCCGCGACTGCAGTGCGACCTTGGCCGCCGTCGGCGTACCGACCCGGGAGCCGGACGCGGTGTGCGTGGGCCCCTGTGGACGCGCCACCTTGGGCGCGACCAGACTCACCGGCTTACCGTCCAGCCAGAAGCCGGGTCCGAACGGGAAGCTGCGGCGCTTGCCGCGGCGATCCTCAAGCACTACCAGCCCGTTCTCCCAACGCACGATGGCGCCGCAGAAGCCGGACGTCGGGTCCTCCACCACCATGCCCACCGCAACCGGGGTCTCCACGGTGACCGGCTTGTTGGCCCGCTGCCACCCAGCCTGAAGCACGTCGTCGGAATAGCGCACCCGGCCACGATAGGCAGAATGCCCGCCTGAACGAAGCGTCCGCGCCGCCAGCCGCACAGCGGGAACGATTGGGATGAACGCGTCTCCGAGGCGAGCGGGTCAGTCGACGCCAAGGTAGGTGCGCTTGACGCGGTCGTCGCCAAGGAGGTTGCGGCCGGTGTCGGAGAACATGATCTGGCCCACTTCGAGCACGTAGCCGCGATCGGCCAGGGAGAGCGCGGCCTGGGCGTTCTGCTCGACCAGGAGGATCGTGACGCCTTGGGACTGCAGATCGCGGATCGTGGTCATCACCTGCATCGTCATGATCGGCGAGAGGCCCATGGACGGCTCGTCGAGCATGAGCAGCTTGGGCTGGCTCATCAGCGCACGGCCGATGGCGAGCATCTGCTGCTCGCCGCCGGAGAACAGGCCGGCCGGCTGATGCCGGCGCTCCCCCAGCACCTCGAACATCTCGTAGATGCGGCCAAGATCGCGCTTGACCCCGTCCGAGTCCTTGCGGGAGTAGGCCCCGAGCTTGAGGTTCTCCTCGACGGTCATCTGCCGGAACAGCCGCCGGCCCTCCGGCGACTGGGCGATGCCGCGCTCGACCACCTTGTGCGCCGGGATCCCGTCCAGACGTTTGCCCTCGAACCAGATCTCGCCGGAGACCGGAGTGATCAGCCCGGAGATCGTGCGCAGGGTGGTCGACTTGCCGGCTCCGTTGGTGCCGAGCAGGGTCACCACCTGGCCCTGCTCCACCGTGAAGGAGATACCCTTCACGGCCTTCACCCGGCCGTACGCGACCACGAGGTCCTTGACCTCAAGCATCGCTGCCCCCCTCTCCGGGCTTCGGCCCGGGCTGCTGCGCCGGACCGTCCAGACCGGGCGGCGGAGTGCCGATGTAGGCCTCGATGACGCGCGGATCGTTCTGCACCACACTCCCGGGGCCTTCGACCAGCACCTCGCCGCGCACCAGGCAGGCGACCCGGTCGCACAGGTTGAAGATGAACCGCATGTCATGTTCGATCACCAGGATCGCCAGACCGAGGTCACGGATCCGGAAGATCAGGTCCTCCGCCTGCCGGGTCTCCTGCGGGTTCATGCCGGCGGTCGGCTCGTCCAGCAGCAGCAGCTTAGGATCGGTGGCCAGCGCGCGGGCGATCTCCAGCCGCCGCTGGTCGCCGTAGGGCAGGTTACGCGAGAGCATGTTCTCCGCCGCGGTCAGCCCGACGAAATCCAGCAGCTCGCGGGCGCGCTCTGTGGACGCGGCCTCCTCGCGCCGATGCCGCGGCAGCCGGAAGACCGCATCGATCGCGTTGGTCTTCGTCCGGCCGTACATGCCCACCATGACGTTCTCCAGGGCGGTCATGTTGTGGAACAAACGGATGTTCTGGAAGGTCCGCGCCATACCCGCGCGAACCACCAACCGCGGCTTCGGCGGCAACAGGTCACCGCTGAACCGCACCTCGCCCGCAGTGGGCTTGTACAGCCCGGTCAGGCAGTTGAAGAAGGTGGTCTTGCCCGCGCCGTTCGGCCCGATCAGCCCGTAGATCTCACCTGCATGGACGCTGAGGCTGACGTCGTTAACCGCGGTCAGGCCACCGAACCGCATAGTGACGTGGGACGCCTCCAGCAGCACGGTCTTGGCATCGACGTGGTGCCCCTGGGTAGCCGCCTGGGTCATAGTTCGAACCCCTTCCGCTCGGGGTTGAGGTGGGCGTGGTGCGCGATCAGCTCTTCCTCGATCTCCTCTGCCAGCTCCTCGTCCTCGTCATGGAACTCCAGCTGACGACGTTCGTCAGCGATGATGCCTTCGGGACGGAACTGCATCATGAAGACCATCAACAGGCCGAACAGCAGCAGCCGGTACTCGGAGAAGAAGCGCAGCTTCTCCGGCAGCAGCTTCAGGATCGTCGCACCGATCAGCACACCCATCACCGTGCCCATGCCGCCGAGCACAACGGCGGCGAGCAGGAATGCCGACTCCAGGAACACGTACTGGTCGGGCGTCACCGACACGTCGTGGTGGGCCTTCACCGCGCCGGCGACGCCGGCCAGGAAGGCACCTCCGGCGAAGGCCAGCAGCTTCAGGGCGAAGGTGTTCACGCCCATCGCCTCGGCCGCCAGCTCGTCCTCTCGGATGGCCACCCAGCCGCGTCCGATGCGGGAGTGGTTGAGGTTGGTGAACACCACGATGATCAGGCCGATCACCAGCAGCATCAGCCAGTAGTAGTTGGCGAACCGGCCGATGTCGATGCCCAGGATCGTGTGGGAATCACCGAAGTTGAACCCGAAGAACTCCAGGTCGGGAATGCCCGAGATACCGTTCGACCCGTTGGTGATGTTCGGGCCGTCGTTGCCGTCGAGGTTGTTCATGGTGATCCGGAAGATCTCGCCGAACGCAAGGGTGACGATGGCCAGGTAGTCGCCGGAGACCCGCAGTGTCGGGGCGCCGATGAGCAGGCCGAGCAGGGACGCGACCGCGCCGGCGATCAGCACGGTGATGAGGAACGGCGGCCTGATTCCGGCGTAATGCGAGAACGCCGATTCCGAGAGGACTGCGGCCGTGAAGGCGCCGGCCCCAAGGAATGCGATGTAGCCCAGGTCGAGCAGTCCGACCAGGCCGACCACGATGTTCAGGCCGAGCGCGGCGGCGGCGAAGATCAACACCTGAGAGGCGATCGACATGTTCGCGTCCGAGCCGTTCTGGGTGAACGGGAATGCGAACGCCACCAGGAACGCGGCGAAGACGAGCACACGGTTGTTGTTCGCCGCGGCGATGCCCAGCCAGCCGAAGATCCCGAACTGGCGCAGCACCAGCACCACGCCCACGAGGAACGCTGCGAACGTGAGGAAGGCGCCCGCGTCGTTCTGGTTGAGCGCGAACGCCGCGGTGAAGAGGACCGCTGCCATGAGCACCGCGATCGCGGTGATCTGCAGCCACTTGGGGCTCTTCACCCTGGCGAGGGTGGGTTCGGGCGAATCGGGCAGGAACATGGTCGCGGCCACGGCCGACAGGCCGCCGACCAGTGCGAGCCAGCCGCCGATCTCGATGTTGATCAGACCGCCCAGTTCGATCGAGATCGCAGCGAGCGCCACCAGGACAGTCGCTGTCGCGGCGATCGAACCGGTCTTGGCGGACGTGTTCCAAGCGACCGCCTTGGCGTACCGGCCCAGCTTCGACTTGCCGACCAGCGGGACGGCAAGGAGCAGCAGCACCAGCGCGGGTAGGAAGACGAAGAACACCTGCAACGGCGACGGTGCGCCGAAGTAGCCCGTGTCGTCGAGCGCCCCGTGGCCGTAGGACCACGGCAGGAAGACGGACGCGATCATCAGCAGGGCGCCGATGATGCCCAGCGCGCGGGCCGGGTAACGGAGACGGACCTTGGTCTCGTCGCTGATGATGGTCCTCATGCGCGGTCCACCACCTTCGCGCCGAGCAGGCCCTGTGGTCGGAACACCAGCACCAGGATCAGCAGCACGAACGCCCAAACGTCCTTCCAGGCCGTGGTGCCGAGGTAGGTGGCGGCCAGCGACTCGACGACCCCGAGGACGACGCCGCCGACCACCGCACCGTTGATGTTGCCGATACCGCCGAGAACCGCAGCGGTGAAGGCCTTCAGACCGGCCATGAAGCCCATCCGGAAGTCGATGTTGCCGTAGCGCAGGCCGTGGGCCACGCCGGCGATCGCCGCCAGGCCCGCGCCCACCGCAAAGGCGGCGACGATCACCCGGTCGACGTTGATGCCCATCAGTCGGGCGGTGTCGGGGTCCTGCGAGGTTGCGACCATCGCCCGTCCGGTCTTCGTCCGGTTCACGAAGTACCAGAGGAAGACCGTGCAAACTGCCAGCGCGCCGACGGTGAATACCGCGGACATCTGGATCGTGACTCCACCCAGGTGGATGATCTCACCCGAGATGCCCTGGATGGCCGGGAAGGGGATGGCGCTCTTCGCGTCCGGCATGCCGGGGATCCACCCGAAGAACAGCCGCACGAACTCCTGCAGGAAGACCGAGACGCCGATCGCCGAGATCAGCGGCGCCAACCTGGGTGCATTGCGCAGCGGCCGGTAGGCAAGCCGTTCGGTCAGCAGCGCCACCGAGATCGAAACGATGACACCGCCGAGGATCATCAAGGGGAGCAGGACGAACAGCGAGGCGGTAGCGCCCCAGTTCGTCGGTGCCCCCAGGAGCATCCAGGTGGCGAAGGCGCCGAACGCGCCCATCATGAAGATCTCGCCGTGGGCGAAGTTGATCAGCTGGACGATGCCGTAGACCACTGTGTAGCCGACCGCGATCAGTGCATAGAGCGAACCGAGCGAAAGCCCGTTGAACAGCTGCTGCAGGAATAGGTCCACTGACGCTGCACCCCTTCAGTCGTTGGAAGGCCCCTTGGCGCCCGCCGCGAGGACGGGCGCCAAGGGGTCTCAGGTCACTTGAGCTCGCCGGTCTTCTTGGCTCCCCAAGCGCCGTCGGCCACTTCGTAGACCGTCAGCACGCGGGACACCGAATCGCCGAACTCGTCGAAGGCGACCTTGCCGGTGGCGCCGTCGAAGGAGACCTTGGCCATGGCATCGATGGTCGCCTGCCGGGCCGACTTCGCGTCGGTGGCAGAGGCCAGCGAGACCTTCAGTGCGTTGATGATGGCGTTGGCCGCGTCATAGGAGTACGCGCCGTAGGCCTCGTAGCCCTCCTTGAAACCGGCAGCCTTGTAGCCCTCAAGGAAGGGCTTTGCCGACTCCAGGGTGTCCACCGGAGCGCCGACCGAGGTGGCCAGGTCACCGTTGGTGCCGCCCAGCTTGATGAACTCGCCGGAGAAGATGCCGTCGCCGCCCATCACCGGAACCTTGAGCCCGGCAGCGTTCATCTGCTTCGAGAGCGGGCCCGCCTGCGGGTACTCGCCACCGTAGTAGACAGCCTCCGGACCGGCGGGCTTCACCTTGGCGATCGCCGCGGAGAAGTCCTTGTCGTCGGGATTGATGGTCTCTGCCGCCACGACCGTGCCGCCACCGGCGGTGAAAGCCTTGGTGAACTCGGTCACCAGACCCTGGCCGTAGGACTTCTTGTCGTGGATGGTGGCGACCTTCTTGATGCCCTCACCCAGCAGGTACTGAGCCGCGAACGGACCCTGGACGGCGTCCGTGGTGCAGGTGCGGAAGTAGTTGGCGTTCGGACGGGCCGGTGCGGTCAGGTAGTCCGCGCCCTTGGTGAGCGCCGGGTTGGTGTTGGCCGGCGAGACCTGGACGATCTTGGCCGAGTCGAGCACCGGAATGACGCTCTGGGCGACCGACGAGTTCAGGGTGCCCACGACGCCCACGACGGTGTCATCACTGGCGAGCTTGGTGGCGGCGTTCTTGCCGACGTCGGGCTTGGCCTCGTCGTCCTGGGCATCGAGCTTGAGCGTCCAGCCCGGGATGGCCTTGGACTCGTTGGCCTGCCGAATGGCCAGGTCGACCGAGTTGCGGATGCCGAGGCCGAGGGCCGACAGGTCGCCGGACAGCGGCGCGATCACGCCGATGGTCGCGACCTTCTCAGCAGTGCCGCCGCCGGTGGTGGCTTCGGTGCGCGAACCGCAACCGGTGAAAGCCAGCGACGCGACAACCAGGGCGACACCGGCGAGCTTGAATGACTGCGTCTTCAAGTTTCCCTCCTCATTTGATGGGCACCCGTGCTTCCGGGTTGGGCAAGGCTACGGGGTGCGCCCATTCGAGCACCCCTGTGTGTCTACATTGTTACAGAACCGTTGTGTCGTTCGGTGTTACCGAATCGTCATGTCTTCGAAATCAATCCAGAAGATCGCGCACAACTGCGTCGGCTAGCAGCCTGCCCTGCAGGGTGGGGCGCAGGTTGCCCGCGATCTCGACCAGACCGGACGCCACCAGCGCCGGCACCTTCGCCAGTTCGGACGGGGTCAGCACATCGAGCGGAAGCCCTTGCCAAAGTCGCAACTCCAACAACACTCGTTCGACCCGGCGATCGGCTGGGGTGAGCAGTTCGCGGGCCTGCGCCGGCGAGTTGCCGCCGGCCAGCCTTGCGCTGTAGTCGCGGGGATGCCGGACGTTCCACCAACGCACGCCGCGGACATGCGAATGGGCGCCTGGGCCGATACCCCACCAGTCGTCACCGACCCAGTAGGCCAGATTGTGCCGGGAGGCGTGCCCGGGGCGCGCCCAATTGCTCACCTCGTACGCGGCGAAGCCGGACGCGGTGAGCAACTCCTCGGCGAGCAGGTAGCAGTCGGCTTGGAGGTCCTCGTCAGGCGCGGGCACCTGGCCGCGTCCGATCTGGGCGGCCAACCGGGTGCCGGGTTCGACGATCAGCGAATAGGCGCTCACGTGGTCCGGCTCGAAGCCGAGCGCAGTCTCAAGGCTCACGCGCCAATCGGCCAGGGTCTCGGTCGGGCTGCCGTAGATGAGGTCGACGCTCACCGACCGGAACCCGGCCTCGCGCGCCCAACGCACCACCTGGCCGGCGCGTCCGGGAGTGTGCCGTCGATCGAGCACGGCCAGCACGCCGGGGCGTGCCGACTGCATGCCGAGTGAGAGCCGGTTGAAGCCCGCCGCCACCAGCTTGTCCAGGTAGTCCCGATCGACACTCTCAGGGTTCGCCTCGGTGGTGATCTCGGCGTCCGGCGCGAGTTCGAACCTCGACCTGGCGGACGCGAGTAGGCCGGCCAAAGCGTCCGGCGGGAGCATCGTCGGCGTGCCGCCGCCGAAGAACACGCTCTGGACGGGCGGTGGGTCGGACAGAACCCGGACCGCCAGGTCGAGTTCGGCGACCGCCGCGGCCAGGTAGGCGTCCTGGCTGGTGCCGGGCGCCGCACCGAGGTCGGCGGACGTGTAGGTGTTGAAGTCGCAGTAGCCGCAGCGCACCGCACAGAACGGCACGTGCACGTACAGACTCAGCCGACGCCCCGACAACCCGGCCAGCGCCTCGGCAGGCAGCGAACCGTCCGCCGGCGCAGGCAGGCCGTCCGGTGGCGTGGAGGGCACGGTCAGGGCAGTTCGAAGGGCAGCTGCACCCCGTCATGCACGCGCCGGCAGGCGCAGGTGGCGGTCGCGTCCGGCTCCTCGGCAGGCAACGCCCCGATCACGCGGGACAGCAGTGCCTTGAGCCGCTCGATGTTGTTCGCGAAGACTCGTATCACCTCGGCGTGGGTGACCTCCTCGCCGGCCTGCACCCCCGCGTCGTGGTCGGTGACCATGCAGACGGTCGTGTAGCAGATGGCCAGCTCGCGGGCGACAGATGCCTCCGGTACACCGGTCATGCCGACCACGGTGCCGCCGGCCGCGGCGTGCCAGCGCGACTCGGCGCGCGTCGAGAAGCGCGGGCCGTTGATGACGACCAGGGTGCCCCCGTCCACCAGCGGAGTGGACGCGTCCGCCGCAGCGAGCACGGCGGCGCGGCCGCGCGGGCAGTACGGGTCGGCGAAAGCGGTGTGCACCAGGCTGCCGATCTCACTGAAGCAGGTGTGATCGCGTCCCCAGGTGCGGTCGATCACCTGGTCGGGCACCACGAAAGCACCCGGGCCGTGCTCGGCAACCAGCGAGCCGACGGCTGCCGGCGCCACCACCTGCCGTACGCCGAGGCTGCGCAGTGCCCACAGGTTCGCGCGGTAGTTCACCTTGTGGGGCGGGTATTCGTGGTTCACGCCGTGGCGCGGCAGGAAGGCCACCCTGCGGCCGGACACCTCCCCCACCGTCAGCGCCGCGCTCGGCGAGCCGAACGGGGTGTCGACCTCGATGCTCTCCGGGTTCGTGAGGAAGCTGTAGAAGCCGCTGCCGCCGATGATGCCGATCTCTGCGTTCACGGCCGAGAGCCTATGCCAAAGCGCCAGTGGTATCGACCGGCGAGCGCTCGGCTCAGCCCGGCTCAGAGGTCCATCAGCTCACCGAGGGTGATGGACGGGCGTTCGATCCCAGCGCGGATCGCCCGCACCATGAAGTCGTGGCAGTCGCGGATCACCTCGACGGGCAGGTAGTGCACCTGGCGCTCCCAGTAGCAGCGCAGGCCGCCGGAGCCGTCGTCGTCCATGATCGTCAGGTAACTGCCCAGGCTGAACGAGCCGTTGCAGTGCCAGTTGGTGGTGCAGCTCAGTCCGTGCCCGACGGTCATCGGCACGGGCTGGAAGGTGAACATCACGTCGGCGTAGTCGGTTCCGTTGATCGAGCCCTGTTCGGCGAAGAACCGGTGCACCAGGGTGACTGCTTCCAGCCCGCCGAAGTCGCTGTGCCGGAACGCGGCGTTCTGGTTGTCCATCAGTACGTCGAGCGCCTCGGCGAAGGTCGTCTCCTCCGCCAGGATCGTCCGGATGTTGATGGCGTGCACGCGCGAACCGCCGGAGTTCTTCTCCGCAAGCGTGGCCCGGCGGGCGATGCTCAGCCGCAGCCGGACATCCGGTTCACGATCGTTCACCCGCGAGAGGTAGGTGCGCAGTGCCAGCACGAACAGGATCTGCATCGAAGGCAGCCTGTTCACGTCCAGGAAGGCCTGGAACGCGGCCACGTCACCGGGGCTGACGGTCAGCACCACGTGGTCGGCCTTCGTGCGCAGGTGCTGCACCCAGCACTGGCGCGCGTTCGGCTGCCGCGTCAACCGACGATACGCGGCCAGCACCGACGATCCCTTCAGACTGGTGAAGATCGGCTGGGACACCGCGGTCTCCCGCTCCCAGAAGGCTTTGTCGGCGAGGAAGCGCTGCGAGCCCTGATAGGCGAGCTCAGCGGCCAGCACCGGCTCATAGTCGCGCGGCGGCTTGGGCAGCGGTTCGTTGTTGACCAGCGCCCAGTAGACCTCGATGACGTCCCGGTAGAACATGCTGATCGCCCACGAATCCATCACCAGGTGGCTGAACACCGAGAAGATGCCGGTATGACCCTCTGGCGTGGTGAAGATCACGAAGCCGGCCTGTGGTGAGTCGACGATCGGCATCGGCCGGCTCGCCAGCTTGGCGAAGAACTCCTCCTGCTCGGCTGCGCCGGCGAAGTCGCGGTGCTCCAGGTAGAGGCACCCGCGGTCGCCGAAGTACTGCCGATAAACCTTGCCCTGCTTCACGAACCGCAGCCCGAGTGCGTCCCAGCGCAGGATGCACTGGCGCACGGCGCCCTCCAGCAGCCGGCGATCCAGGCTCGCGTGCACGGTGACGGACGTGGCGATGTTGAGGATCGCCTTGTGCAGCGTCCACTGCCGGTTCAGGAACGAAAGCTCCTGGGACGGGGTGATGTCGTAGTAGGTGCGCTGCGCCATGGCCGGCTCCTCACTCGATGGACTTCAGCGATTCGACCATCGCCACGACGGTCAACTTCCGGTAGGTGAAGACGCTCACGGCCACGCCGAAGCAGACAGTGAGCACGAAGGCGATCACATAACTCCAGCCGGAGATGTAGCTGCCGAACATCACGTTGTCCTGCTCGATCGACGTCATGATCGCCCGGTGCAGACCCACCCCGACGACGAGCCCGGCAAGGGCACCGATGATCGTGAGCAGGATGTTCTCGCGGTAGACGTAAGTGGCCACCTCGCGATTGAAGAAGCCCAGCACCTTGATCGTGGCGATCTCCCGAACGCGCTCGGAGAGGTTGATGATCGTCAGGTTGTAGAGCACCACGAAGGCCAGCAGTGCTGCGGAGATGATCATGGCCCACACGATGGTGTCCAGGCTCTTGATGGTCTCGGCGAACTTGGTGACCGCGTCGGAGTAGTAGGTGACCGAGGCCACGTGGCCCAGATCCATCAGCCGGGTGCCGAGCGCGGTCTCGGCGTCCTTGTCGAGGGCCGCAGTCTTGACGAACACCGCGCTGGGCTCGGCGTCCGCGCCGAACACCTCACGGAAGGCGTCCGGGCTCAGATAGACGTAGTGGAAGACGTAGTTCTCGGCGATGCCGGTGACCACTACCTGCTTGAAGACCCCGGTGCCGCGGTCGATCGGGATCATGTCGCCGATACGGACGCCCAGTACGCCGGCCAGCTTCTCGGTGATCACCGCACCGGTCTGCTGAAGTGGAAGCGGAACTTGGCCGTCACGGGTGCGCAACGAGACGAAATCGGGGAACCGGTCCAGGTCGAGCGGAACCACGAGCGTCGCGGCAAGTTCGTCCTTCGGGCCTTTGACGGTGGCGTTCAGTTCGGCGACCTGCAGGAAGCCGGCCACGCCTGCGTCCGCGGCCAGCGCGGAGACCACGGGCGCGCGATCGGCTTCGGTGGCGGCCGGCGCGAAGCGGACGTCGAGGTCGGGCTTGAGGATCTGGCCGTACTGGCGCGGGACGATGCTGCCGATCGAGTCGCTCAGGCCGAAGCCGGCCACCAGAAGTGCCGCGCACCCGGCGACCCCGATCACCGTCATGAAGAACCGCTTCTTGTACCGGAAGATGTTGCGCATCGTCACCTTCTGGCTGAAGCTCAGCCGACTCCACAGCGCAGGGACACGTTCCAGCAGGATGATCTTGCCGGCCTTCGGCGCCTTGGGACGCATCAGCGCGGCCGGCACGGAGGTGAGCTCGTTGCGCACCGCCAGGTACGCGGTCGCGGTGGTGAGCAGAACGCTGACCGCGACCGTGCCCACGAGCAGCGCGTACTGCGGCACCTGCTCCATCGGCGGCAGTTCGTACATCATCGCCCAGGAGTCGAAGATCACTCGCGGGAAGGTGTTGATGCCCACCACGACGCCGACCACGCCGCCGATCAGGCTGGCCAGGGCGGCGTAGGCGGCGTACTTAAAAGTGATGGCCGGCTCGCCGTAGCCCAGAGCCTTGTAGGCCCCGATCGCGGTGCGCTGCTCATCGACCATTCGGGTCATGGTGGTCAGGCAGACCAGCGCGGCCACCGCGAAGAAGAACACCGGGAAGAGCACAGCGATCGCGTCCATCCGGTCGGCGGTGGCCGCGTAGTCGGCGTAGCTGTACAGCTTGGTGCGGTCCAGCACGTACCAGGTGGGCTCGCTGAGCCGGTCGATCTGGTCCTGGGCCTCGGCGATCTTCTGCTCGCCGTCCTTCAGCTTCTGCGCGCCCTCGGCCTTCTTCGCGGCCAGTTCGGCCTTGCCCTCGTCGTACTGTTTCTGGGCGGCTGCGATCTCGGCCTCGGCCTGCGCGAACTTGGCCTTTGCCTCGACCTTGGCCGCCGCCAACTGGCGTTTGGCGCTGGCCAGCTTGCCGCGAGCCGAACTCAGCTGGGAGCCGGCCGCGTTCATCTGCTTCTTCGCCTTCGCCACCTGGCTGCGGGCCGAAGCCAGCACCCGGTCACCGGACGCGAGGGCAGTGCCCGCGTCCTGCTTGATGCCCTGCTGTCGCGAGATCGCCGAGCGCAGGACCGAACGCTGGTCATCGGTCAGGTTGTCGGCCTGCAGCAGCCCTTCGAGGTCGGCGATGGTGGTGTCGGCTGAGTCGAGGGTCTGCTGGGCCTGCTTGCGGATCTGGCTCACCTGGGTGCCGATCCGGTCGGCCTGGGCGAGGATCTTGCGGTAGCTCGACGTACTGGAGTCGAACAGTGCCTGCGACTTCGTGATCTGCGCGCCGAACTGGGTGATCATCGTCGCCGAGGTCGCGATCTGCCGGTCGAAGGCGGTGCGCTGGGCTTCCAGGCTCGCCCGCCCGGCAACCAGCTTGTCGCTGGCGTCGGCCAGCTTCGCCTCGGCGGCGGCGATCTCCTTGTCGTAGCGCGCCCGCTGGGCGGCGAGGTCGGCCTTGGCTGCATCCAGTTCGGCCTGGGCGTCCGCCTTGATCTGGGCCAGACGGAGCGGCGCGCGTTCCTCGCCGAGGTTCTGCAGCCGTCCGACCGTCCGATTCACCTGGGTCTGGTACCCGTCGGAGTAGGAATCGAGCTCGCGAGCGCCCTGCACCGTGACCAGCGCCTCGGTGTACGCGGGGTACTTGAACTCGGCAGCAGCGACCATCATGAACAGGTCGATCCGGCCGCCGCCGATCTCGGAGGAGCCGTGGTCGAACGTGAGGTAGAACGGGGACACGACGGTGCCGACGATGCGGTACCGGCTACGGCCCAGAACGGTGGAGATGTCGGACGCCGTCCCGGACGCGACGGTGATCGTGTCGCCGACCGTCTTCGGGAACGGGAAGTTGCGGCTGGCTTCGATCACGCACTCGTCGAGCTGGGTGGGCATCCGACCCGACACCAGTTTCGGTTGGTTCAACGGGGCGGAGTCCGTGCCGTCGGCAACCGGCAGCGAGTGCACGCGGAACACGTACTCGTAGCTGTTCACGTTCGTGGTGACGTCGACGAAGTACCCGGGCTGGACGGACTCGACGCCTTCGGCGCCGGCGATTGCGGTGACGTCCTCCTCGGCCAACCCGAGGGTGGAAAGCACCCGCACGTCCATCATGTTCTGCCGGTCGTAGTACTGGTCGGCGGTGTACTTCATATCCGGCGCCGCGCCCTTGATGCCCACGAACAATGCCGACCCGATCACCACGATCGCGACGATCGAGATGAACCTCGCCGGGTTGTTCCGCACCTCCCGGAGGCTGTCCTTGACCAGCGCGCGGCTGAGCATCACCACTCCAGACTGTCCACGCTGACGGGCTCGAGGTTGCCGCTGATCTCGTCGATCCGCCCGCTCCGCAACTTGATCACCCGGTTACCCATGGGCATCAGTGCCGGGTTGTGGGTGATCACGACCACCGTGATCTTCCGGTTCCAACAGGTCTCCTGCAGCAGTTTCAGGATCTGCCTGCCGGTCTCGTAGTCGAGAGCTCCGGTGGGCTCGTCGCAAAGCAGCAGACGCGGGTTCTTCGCGACCGCCCGAGCGATCGCCACGCGCTGCTGTTCGCCACCCGACAGCTGCGATGGGAAGTTGGGCAACCGGCCGGACAGCCCGACGCTGTCCATCACTTCGTCGATGTCGAGCGGGTCGCGGCTGATCTGCGAGGCGAGCTCGACGTTCTCGCGCGCGGTCAGGTTCGGGATCAGGTTGTAGAACTGGAACACGAAGCCCACGTCGTATCGGCGGTACTCGGTCATCTGTTTCGGCGAGAACGCACTGAGTTCGGCACCGCCGAAGTAGGTCTTGCCGGACGTGGGTGTGTCCATGCCGCCGAGGATGTTCAGGATCGTGCTCTTGCCCGCACCCGAGGCGCCGGCGATGATCACGAACTCGCCCTCCTCGATGCCGAAACTGACCCCGGCCAGGGCTTCGATGTCGTAGTCGCCCATCCGGTAGGTCTTGCGCACCTCGTCGAACTCGACGTAGTGGGTCATGGCCGGTCCTCCAACTCGCTGAGCCGGACGCGTTCGGTGACCACGGATTCAGCGGGATCGGCGTGCAGGCAGCAGAAGGCCAGCACGAGACCCGCACACGCCTCATCCAGCCAGAGGGCGGTGTTCGGACGGTTCAGCCGCGGCGCGCGCTCGTCGGGGTCGAAGGTCACCCGCAGCCGTTTCACCGGGTAGCTCAGGCCAACCCCGAGCGCCTTCACGTAGCTCTCCTTCACCGTCCAGTAGCAGAAGAACTCGCGGTCAGGGTCGGCCGCGTCCGCCACTTCGGCGCTCTCGGGTGGCTGAAGCATGCGCGCCTCCGCCCAATGGTCGTGCGGACGGACGCGCTCCACGTCCACCCCGATCCGCGCGTCCGCCGCGGCCACCAGAACCGCGCCTTCGCAGTGTGCGATGGACACCTGCAGGCATTCGCGACCGGCGAGTGCCGGGCGTCCGAACGAGTTCGCGACCAACCGCACGTCCGCGTCCGGCGCCCCGCAGCGGGCGAGGGTGCGGCGGAGCATCCGCCGGGCGACCACCGACTGTACGGGGTGGAGTCGGAGCGACGGATCGGTGCAGATGGCCGCGCGGATCACGATTGCAGCTTCGCCCTGATGTAGTCGTCGAGGTCACCGAGGGTCACCAGGCGGCGAACGTCGCGTTCGGAGATCTCCACGCCCAGGTCGGCCTCCAGGCGTCCGATCAGGCTCATCATGTCGTAGGAGTTGAGATGCAGGTCGCGCACCGGGTCGGTCTGCCTGGTGAGCTCGGCCGGATCCACGTCGGCGTACTCCTTGACCAGATTGGTGATGGCGCCGAGCATGTTCATCGCGTTGCTCCCTTTCATTACATTGCCGTTTCGATCCGGTAGCGCATGATCTTCTTCGTTGCGGTCTTCTCGAACTCGCAGTCCCGCAGGTGCGTGAGGTGGATCTGCTTGTAGCCGGCCAGACGGTCATTGATCCCGGCGACATCAGCTTCGAACCGGCGTTTGGCGTCATCGAGGCCCAGTTGGCTGACCCAGTCGGGGTCCAGGTAGGCCGAGGCGGCGATCCTGGCCACGCCGCCGGCGTCCAGGCACTCGTGCACCACGACCTCGCGCAGGTAGCCGATCCCACTGAGCAGCTTCTCCTCGAGCTCTTCGGGCTGCACGTTCTTGCCGTTGGGCAGGATGATCAGGTTCTTCTGCCTGCCGGTGATGAACAGCGCCCCGCGGCGGCCAAGGTAGCCGAGATCGCCGGTCTTGAACCAGCCGTCCTCGGTGAAGGTCGCCCTGGTCGCGTCCGGATCCTGGTAGTAGCCGAGCATCACGCTGGGGCCGCGCACCTGGACCTCGCCGGTGCCGTCAGCGTCGGGCTCGCCGATCCGCACTTCGATGTCGGGGCACGGCGGACCGACCGAACCCGGCACCGAGCGAAGCGTGCAGTTGGACGAGATCAACGGCGCGCACTCGGTGATGCCGTAGCCGTTGTAGACCTCCACTCCCAGCGAACTGAGACCGGCCGCCAACTCCGGACGCAGGGGTGCGCCGCCGCAGATGACCAGACGCAGGCGTCCGCCGAAACCTTCGATCACCGGACGGAAGAACACCCGGCGCAGGTCGATGCCCACATGGCGCAACGCGTCCGAGAGTCCGACCGCGTAGCGCAGGTAGCCGGTCATGTGGTTCTTCTCGGCTTGCTTCCAGACGTTGGTGTACATCGCCTCGACGATCATCGGCACCATCAACGCCATTTCCGGCCGGAACCGTTTCAGGTTCTCCGCGACATGCATGATGCTGTCGTTGAAGCAGAGAGTGATTCCGCCGTGAAGGCAGCCCAGCACGTTCAGGTTGAATTCATAGGCATGGTTGATCGGCAGCACCGAGAAACACGTCGGCGGTAATCGGAACATCGAGAATGCGGAATGGATGACGGTGACGATGTTCCTCTGCGAGAGCATCACGCCCTTGTTGGGTCCGGTGGTGCCGGAGGTGTAAAGGATCGCCGCCGCCTTGTCGGGCTCGATACTCACCTGCTCGAATCGCTGATCGCCGATCGCCAGCAGTTCGCGTCCCTGAGCGAGCAGGCGGTCGAAGCCCGGATCGTGGCTGGGCTTGGCGAAGCGTCCGATGTTCGCACTCAGGCGCACCTTCGGGCACCCGGCGAGAATCGTCGGCATCTCGGCGTGCAGCAGGTCACCGTAGAACACAGCCTCCGCGTCGCTGCGGTCGATCAGCCGGGCAAGGTCTTCGGCGGTCAGCTCTTTGTCGAGCGGCACGATGACACCGCCGGCGCCCGCCACGGCAAGGTAACAGACCACGTAGCTGTAGCTGTTCTCACCGACGATCGCGACGTGCCGTCCGGCCAGACCGAGGTCGAACAGCACCGTACCCAGCGCGAACACGTCCTCGCGCACTCGCGAGTACGAATAGTCGTGCACGGTGCCGGCACCGTCGAGTTCACGAAAGGCGGTCGCGTCCTTGTACTTCTGCGCGGCCAGATCCACCAGTTCTCGCAAGTCCCGCAGATACGGGACGTCGAATGTGCGCATCGCGGGCCCCCCGCCCCAGGAAACGAATCCGCCGACTCCGGATAAACAGCAGCTTTCCACCGCAGGAGGACGGTCGCAGGTGGTTCGGCCAACTTCAACGCAATCGTTATCGAAACGCTCTCGTGGTTAACGTCGAGCCTAGACTCGGATCGTCGGGTGATCGCGGGCAGGAGGACGCCACGGCTGGGTCGAGCAGTGTGAACGCGTACTGGCGAAGAGCGCTCGGGGTCGGCCTCGGCGCGGCGGGCGTCGCGCTCACGGTCTGGATGGTCAGGACGGCGGTCTCGCTGCGGGCCTTCTTCCAGGTAAACGGAGAACTGCGGACCCCGAGCCAGACCCGGCGGTACCTGCTGCACGTGCCCGCGAGTCACGACCCCGACCGGGCAGCGCCGCTGGTTGTGGTGATCCACGGCTTCATGCAGTCGCCAGCGCACCAGCAGCAGATGACCCGCTGGGACGACCTCGCCGATACCGAGGACTTCATCACCGTCTACCCGATGGGGGCTGGGTTCCCGCTTCGCTGGCCGTCCCACGAGCCTGGCACCACCTCGGCCGAGACCCGAGCGCAGGTGGAGTTCATCGGCGGTCTCGTGGACGAACTGTGCACCAAACACCGGATCGATCGCGATCGGGTGTATGCGTCCGGGATGTCGAACGGAGGTGGTCTGGCCTGCGCCCTGGCCCACGAGCTTCCGGACGTGTTCGCAGCGGTGGGTTCGGTTGCCGGTTTGTACACGTACCCTGCCAAGGGACCGTCCAGCGGTCGCTCGGTTCCGCTGATCGCGTTCCACGGCGACCTCGACCGGATCGTGCCGATCGAGGGTGGCGTGGAGCGGCTTGGCTACCCGGTACCGGCAGTCGCGGTTTGGATGGCCGACTACGCGGATTCCTGCGGTTGCACCAAGGTTGACACCGAACAGGTGGACGCAACTGTCGAGCGAGTGCGGTACAGCGGCGGGCCACACGACGCCGAGGTCGTCTGGTACCGCGTAGGTGGCGCGGGCCACACCTGGCCCGGCGGTGTGCCGCTGCCCGAGGCCATCACCGGCCCGACCTCAGCAGCCGTGGACGCCACCCGGCTCACCTGGGAGTTCTTCGAGAGGCACCCGGCGACATCGGTCAGGCGGTCACCTTGATCGTGACCACCTGGCTCACTTGCTCGCCGCCCTTGTCGCTGAGGGTGACCGTCACCGCATAGGTGCCGGCGGCGGTCGGTGTGCCGGAGAGGCTCACCGCGACGCCGCTGCCACTCAGGCTCAGACCGACTGGCAGGCCCTTGACGTCCCACGCGTAGGGCTGGGTACCCCCGCTGCCGACCAGCGCGAGGGCGTAGTACTGATTCACGTAGGCGTTGCCTGAGGAGAGTGGCGTGAAGCCGAGCCGGCCGCCGTCACCCGGCAGTGCGATACCCACGTCGAGGTTCAACACACCGGTGGTGATCGCCGCCGCGCCGTGCCAAGCCGGGGCGATGCCGCGGTAGGTCTGCGTCCCTGCCATCAACGGCGTGAAGGGTATCGACGCGCTTCCGGCGCTGTCCTGCACGCTCTCAGCGACCGTCTCCCAGCTGTCGGCGACCAGCCATTGCACCTGCACTGGACGACCTTCGCGCACGGGTGTGAACGCTAGTGCGACTCGCAGTGACTGATTGATCCTGGCTTCATCCGTTGTCGAGATGGTGCCCCGTTGGCCGACGGTCTCGACCTTGAGGTTCTTCGAGGTGAGCTTGCGGTAGGTCAAGCCTGCGACCTTCGCCTTCTTGGCCACCACACGCAGCTTCACCGACTTGGCCTTGGTGGAAGTGGTGAAGCTGAACTGGCCCGAGGCGTCCGTCTTCGCGGACGCCACCGCCTTCCACTTCGAGCCGGACTTCCGCTGCAGCTGGACTTTGCGGACTACCGCCGTGGACAGCTTTCCCGACACTGTGAACTGCTCGCCCTTCACCGGATCGGCCGGTGCGGCCACCAGCTTTGAGATCGAAGCGGCCTGTGCCGGGAGCACCACCCCGGGCGAGGCGATCAGCGCCCCGGCCAGCAGACCGATGGAAACCAGAATCCCGAAAAACCTGCGCATGACTCCCCCAAGTGCTTGCGCTGTTCGAACCCGACGACCGCCGGGCAGTGACCAGCTGACCCCGTCAGCCCTCACTTTGCCACTGTTGACCACTGCACGTGCTGATTACTCAGCAACGGAGGAGTTGCGTCCGCCGGCGTTTCACCGGGGAAGGGGGACGGCCTACTTCTTGCGTTCGGAGGTCTCGCCCGTGGACAGCGCGGCGACGAAGGCCTCCTGCGGCACCTCGACGCGGCCGACCATCTTCATGCGTTTCTTGCCTTCCTTCTGCTTCTCCAGCAGCTTGCGCTTACGGGTGATGTCGCCGCCGTAGCACTTGGCCAGCACGTCCTTTCGCATCGCGCGGACGGTCTCCCGGGCGATCACCCGCGCGCCGATGGCGGCCTGGATGGGCACTTCGAACTGCTGCCGGGGGATCAGTTCCTTCAACTTCTTGGCCATCGCCACGCCATAGGTGTAGGCGGCGTCGGTGTGCACGATCGAGCTGAACGCGTCCACCGGCTCGCCGTGCAGGAGGATGTCGACCTTCACCAGCTTGGCCACCTGCTCGCCGGCCTCGTCGTAGTCGAGGGATGCGAAGCCCTTCGTCCGCGACTTCAGCGCATCGAAGAAGTCGAAGACGATCTCGGCCAGAGGCAGAACATAGCGGATCTCGACCCGGTCCTCGCTGAGGTAGTCCATGCCCGTCTGGTCGCCGCGACGCGACTGGCAGAGCTCCATGATCGTGCCGATGTATTCAGCGGGGGCGAGGATCGTGGCACGCACCATCGGTTCGTGCACCTCGGCGATCTTGCCGTCCGGATATTCCGAGGGGTTGGTCACCTCGTGCTCGGTTCCGTCCTCCATGACCACCCGGTAGACGACGTTCGGCGCGGTCGAGATCAGGTCGAGGTTGAACTCGCGCTCGAGTCGTTCGCGGACGATCTCCATGTGCAGCAGGCCCAGGAAGCCGACGCGGAACCCGAAACCGAGCGCGCCGGACGTCTCCGGTTCGTAGACCAGGGCTGCGTCGTTCAGCTGCAGCTTGTCGAGCGCTTCGCGCAGTTCGGGGAAGTCCGCTCCGTCGATCGGATAGAGCCCCGCATAGACCATCGGGTGCGGCGGACGGTAGCCGCCGAGGTCCTTCTTCGCCGGGTTCGAGGCGGCGGTCACGGTATCGCCGACGCGCGATTGCCGTACCTCTTTCACCCCGGTGATCAGGTAGCCCACCTCGCCTACGCCCAGCGAGTGCGCCTTCACCGGGTCGGGTGAGATCACGCCGACCTCGAGGGTCTCGTGGGTGGCCTTGGTGGACATCATCAGGACGCGTTCGCGATGGCTGAGCTCACCGTCGACGACGCGGACGTAGGTGACCACGCCGCGATAGGTGTCATAGACGGAGTCGAAGATCAGCGCACGGGGCGGGGCTTTCGGGTCGCCTACCGGGTGCGGTACGTCGGCCACGACATGGTCAAGAAGCTCGCGGACGCCCTCGCCGGTCTTCGCGGACACCCGGAAGATGGCGTCGGCGTCGCAGCCGACCAGGTGGGCGATCTCAGCTGCGTACTTCTCCGGCTGCGCGCTGGGCAGGTCGATCTTGTTCAGCACCGGGATGATGTGCAGGTCGGCTTCCAGAGCCAAGTACAGGTTGGCCAGGGTCTGGGCCTCGATCCCCTGGGCGGCGTCGATGAGCAGGATCGCGCCCTCGCAGGCGGCGAGCGAGCGGGAGACCTCGTAGGTGAAGTCCACGTGGCCCGGGGTGTCGATCATGTTCAGGACGTAGTCGGTGTCCCCGACCCGCCAGGGCATCCGGACAGCCTGGGACTTGATCGTGATCCCGCGCTCGCGCTCGATGTCCATTCGGTCCAGGTACTGCGCCCGCATCGAGCGCTCGTCGACCACGCCGGTCAGCTGCAGCATGCGATCGGCAAGGGTCGACTTGCCATGGTCGATGTGCGCGATGATGCAGAAGTTGCGGATCAGCGCGGGCGGCGTCTTGCCGGGGGACGGTAGTGGCATGCAGCTTTCTTCGGTCTTCGTCGGTCGCGGGACAGCCAGCACACGATACCGTGAGTCGGGCCGGGACTACGCCTTCAGCATTGGCGCCCGGCGTCCGCGCCCCGCCCGGGGCGCTGCCGATTTGAGGGCCCGGAAGGGTCGCTGGTAGGCTACGTTCTTGCGTCTGCGCGGCGCATCGAAGTCAAACACCAGCGAAAAGGGCAAGCCCGGTGGCGAATATCAAGTCTCAGAAGAAGCGGATCCTGACCAACGAGAAGGCCAGGCTGCGGAACAAGGCCGTCAAGTCCGGCCTGCGTACGAACGTGCGCAAGTTCAACGAGGCCGTCGCCGAGGGCGACACCGCGAAGGCCCAGGAAGCTGCCAAGACCGCGACCCGCTCGCTGGACAAGGCCGCCAGCAAGGGCGTCATCCACAAGAACCAGGCCGCGAACCGCAAGTCGGCTATCGCAGCCAAGGCCGCTGCGCTCTGATCTTCCTCACCAAACGCCGCTCGGGCAACCGAGCGGCGTTTTGTTGTGCCCGCGGCCGCCCGTCCCGCTGGTCTCGAAGGCGCCGTTGAGGCAACCATTGCACTTCCGCCGCCTGCGCATTGGCGGCGGCCGCGCTTCGCGACAAGCTCGCCAGTCCACCTGGCCCTTGATCGCTGATCAATTGGTCGATCCTGTCGAGACAGTGCTCACGCCTCGGCTGGTCGGGCCTGCCGAGACCTCGTGAGTGATCTCGACAGGCTCGATCAGCCAACCCGTCCCTGAGAAGCCGTCCGCGAGAAACGAGCCCACCTCCAACCGGCCCCTGAGGAGCCGGCCGTGAGGAACGAGCGGACGGCGTCACGAAGGGCCGTCCACAGCTGTTGAGAACTGGTGGCGGACGCCCTTCGTGACGCGCTCGCTCGTTCCTCACGAGCGCTCCTCAGGGAACGTTCACGGAGAGGGCACGACCCAACCGCATCCAACTCAACCGGTCCCTGAGGAGCCGGCCGTGAGAGACGAGCGGACGGCGTCACGAAGCGCCGCCCTGAGGAGCTCCGTGAGGTACGAGCGGAGCGTCTCGAAGGGGGCCGCCGTCACCGGTTCAGCGACGGAACCGGGCGTGCTGCTTCCACACCCTGATTGTTTGACCACACTGCAGGGGTGGGGAGAACTCGGACCGGCCGCGGGGGTCGAGTCGGATCAGCCACTGGGCAGCTGGTGGCTTGCTCGGATCAGGCTCTACCTGGTGATGGTGATAGGTGCACAGCAGGACGCCGTCTTTGAGTCTGGTCTTCCCACCAGCCCACCACGGCTTGCG